>Ga0310696_10011043_pt1 | contig 10315 bp, 13 predicted proteins | sample AusTroGonzalo_MG_4_FD_203885 | JGI IMG/M metagenome (GOLD analysis project Ga0310696, IMG submission 203885) | Bovine rumen microbial communities from tropical cattle in Woodstock, Queensland, Australia - Gonzalo_02 (v2) (version 2) | ecosystem: Host-associated > Mammals > Digestive system >... | reverse complement strand
GTGATTTCCCTCCCCGAAACATCAAAATATTTTTTTAGTGCCTCAGATAGCTCGACGGAGCGAAAGTCGGAACGCCTTGCCGATTTCTGGGGCATTAGTTGAAAGAAAACACATTTAAAAGGCGCATGAAAGGCGGTGCAAAATGGCTACGAGCAGGAAAGGAACAACCAGCACAACTTCAACATCGAAAAAGCCCGTAAAAAAGGCAACTTCGAGCAGAAAAACGGTCAAAAAAACGACAAGTGTTAAAAAAGTGGAAAAAAAGGACGATTTTCCACACGTTTTGACACCTGCTGAACAACTCTGTTCGAACGTTCGGGAAGATATCAAGCCGCAGGTCGTTACATTGGCGAATGCGGTCCTTGCGATTCAGGCAAAAATCGAAAAGGAGATCCCGAAATATGGACGGATGAAGCTCGCACAAAGAGTAAAAGTCGGTACCGGAGAGAAGATCATTCGTGCGAATCCTGAGATTCAGGAGTTCAGAGCGACTGTTCGTGATTATGCCACCAGTTTGAACAGCTTACAGATGATCCTGACAGAAAATAAAGCGCCTACGCAGGTTTCTGACATGGATTCACTCATGAAGAAGTTCAAAATAGCGAAGTAATGAAAGTAAAAGAAGCTGCAAAGGTACTACTTGGGTACACGGAGCCGAGGTTATTCACTAAGCCGCTCAGAAAGCTGACCCCGAAGACATCTTTAGGGTTTGCGGCTATTGAATATGCAAGGGTAATTCTCCACAAGGAGTTATATCCTTGGCAGGAATGGGCTCTGATCCATGCTCTTGAGATAGTAGGCGATCTTGAGAAGAAATGGCGGTTTAGATTCCGCACCGTCCTGTTTCTGATATCCAGGCAGAACGGAAAGACAGTTCTCAGCGAGGTATTAGCATCATTCTTCTTGAATTTCCTCGGAGTCAGTTCCATATTCGGGACTTCACTTTCCTTGGATAAGGCAGAGGAAGTTTGGGATGCAACTGTCAAAGATCAGGAAGAGACCCCTGAGCTTGCGGGACAAGTTGAAAAAGTTTCCCGCACTAACGGAAGTAAGAGGCTAATACTCTCAAACAATAGAGTTTATAAGGTTGGAGCACCCACAAGAAGGGCGGGCCGTGGTGATTCGAATGATATGGTCATGCTCGATGAGGTCCGTGAGCATAGAGACTGGGAAACATGGTCAGCGGCGGCGGCTTCAACAAATGCAAAGCCGAACGGAATAATCTTCTGCTTTTCAAACGCAGGTGATCCCGATTCGGTCGTACTCAGACAGCTTCGTAGTCAGGCGGTCGCAATCATTGAGGGAACAGATGCACAGGATTTCGGCGGTGAAGTCGATGCCGATACCTTGGGGCTGTTCGAGTGGTCGGCACCGGACGGAGCCAAGACCGATGATCCCGAAGCACTGGCTCAAGCAAATCCTGCATTGGGATATGGTCGCTTGACTATGAGAGCTTTACTTGCATTAAGGGCAACATCACCCGAGAGCAAGTTCAGATCCGAGTCGATGTGTCAGCAGGTTGAAACGATTCTTCCTGCGCCGTTCCCGGATAAAGCATGGGAAAACGGGGTTGACGAGAAGTCAAACATCGCTCCGGAGTCGGTTTTATATTATGGCATCGACATGTCCGCAGATAGAAGATGGACTACAATAAGCGTTTGCGGACTTAGAGAAGACGGTAATTATCATATCGAGGTAGTAGCGAGAAGAGTCGGATGTGATTGGGCGATTGATTGGTTCAGAACAAGAGCCTTAAGAGGCCCGATGAATCTTTGCTTTCAGGAACGTGGAGCTCCTGTTGCGGGACTTGCAGAGCAGATCTGCACGATTCCGAACATAAACAGGATAGCAATCTCGGGGCCCGACCTGACAAATGGTTGGGGTAGGTTCTGGGATGGTATAGCAGCATCGGTTCCTGAAGAACACAGAGGCGGTACAAGAATATACCACTTGCCTCAGCCTGTTATGGATGCGCCGGCGAAAACAATGCAGTTAAGAAATTTAGGGGGCGGTGTAAAACTTCCCGACCGCACAAAATCCCCCGATGATATAGCTCCTTTATATGCTTGCATCATGGCATTTACGGGAGCAACAAGAACAAGTGAGAAACAGGGGAAGATTTACGAATCGTCATACGCAAGCGGATCATTCCTTGCGTTCGTATGAGGAGCAAAAAGATGGCGTTAATCCAGAGATTTTTAAGAAGATATTTAGGCGAAAGCGATTCATTTTTTAGATTCGAAATAACACCTGCAGCTGTTCCTTCGATTGAGGGACAGGTGCCTAATGAATTGTATGCTTCGCAGGCAAACGTTCAGGCGGTTGTCAGCTTCCTTGCTGATAGTGTTGCTCAGCTTCCGCTCAAAGTCTATGTCCGTGAAGGCGAGACTGACAGAAGAAGAGACAGGACATCCGTAGCCGCAAGAACTCTTTGGAGACCTAACGCAGATCAGACCGAGTATGAGTTCATAAATGCTCTTATGATTGAGTATTTCCTCAATGGAGCAGCTATTGTGTGGCATCTTCCCGATCCGGATTATGAGTCAGGGAATCAGCTGAGGATTATTCCGAGGGCATGGATCGTTGATTCTAATTTTGACACAGCATATTCGCTCAGCAGCATAACCATAAGAGCGAGAGGGAATGCTCCCGCAGTAAAGATTCCCGCAGAAGATTTCACGTTCTTCAAGTATTACATGCCCGGAAAACCCGGTGAATTTATCAGCCCCGTTTCATCTCTTAAGCAGATCTTAAGTGAGCAGATCCAGGCCGATAAGTTCCGCTCCCAGATATGGAGATCATCGGGAAGATTCAATGCTTACATCACAAGACCCAAGGATGTAGCAGCATGGGACGATGAAACCAAGAAGAAATGGGTCGAGGCATTCCGTGAAGGTTGGGGAGCCGGTGGAAGTTCCGCTGGTAAGATTCCTCTTCTTGAAGACGGAATGGAAATCAAGCCTTATCAGTTCAATGCAAAGGAAGCACAGTATGCAGAGACAAAACAGCTGTCCCGTGAGGACGTTGCCGCTGCTTATCATGTAAACCCTTCGCTTATTTGGCACACAAATACACAGACATTCGCATCAGCAAAGGACAACGCAAGAGCACTCTATTCTGATTGCCTCGGACCTGTCCTTCAGATGCTTCAGCAAAGAATAAACACATTCCTGCTTCCGATGCTCGGAGCTGATCCTAATACTTACGTTGTGTTTGACCTTACCGAAAAGCTCAAGGGCTCCTTCGAAGAAAGAGCATCAATCCTTCAGAGTGCTGTCGGCGGTCCTTACATGCTGAGAAATGAAGCAAGAGCAGACATGGATCTTCCTCCTCTTCCTCCTGAAGTTGGCGATCAGCTGATCGTTCCCATGAACGTCAACAACGGAATCGACAATCCCGCAGTAGAGGAAGAAGAAACCGCAAAGATGCGCTTTATCTCAAAGAAATCGAGAGAGAGCACTCACATCAAAGGCAAAGCCACTGACAAAGAGAACGAAGCAGTTTCGAAAGTGATTGAGAAGTTCTTCAAACGTCAGGCAAAGAGCATAATCCCTAAGATCGGAGCGGGTAAAGAATGGTGGGATGAGGTCAGATGGAACAGTGAACTTGCAGAAGACCTTGATCCTGTCATCTTCGAGATTGCCTCAGAACATGGGGCAGAGATAGCCAAGGAGCTCGGCACCGAGTATTACCCTGGCAAAACGGTCAACTACATCAAAGCACTCGCTGAAGGCAGAGCAAAAGCTATCAACTCTGCAACCAAGAAAAAGATAGATGAGGTCATCGAGAGCGATCCTGAAGACCTCGAAGAAGAAATCGATCACGTTTACGAAGTAAGAGAAGGCAAGGATGCAAACCTTCTCGGAATGGCACTTGCAACAGCTGCAACGGGCTGGGCTATCGGTGAAGCGTGTAGACAGGCTAAAGATCAGGGGTATTCAGCAGAGGTTTATAAGACATGGGTAACGGGTGAAAATCCCCGTGAAGACCATGCAATGATGAACGGCGAGACGGTTCCCGTAGATCAGACATTTTCGAACGGTGCCGACTGGCCCGGAGATGACATTCTCGGTCCCGATGGTACCTGTGGATGTAACTGCACAACAGAGATAACCATCACAAGGAGGTAACACAGTGGAAGAAAGATTATATAAGTCATTCGAGCTCAAATCCGATGAGAACGGAATAGTCGAAGGCTATGCGTCAACATGGACGAAGACCCCCGACTCATACGGAGATATCGTCATCAAGGGAGCTTTCACCGAAACTCTTAAGAAGAGAAAAGCGACAGGCCATCCCTTCCCTCTTTGCTTCAATCACGACTTCGATCAGATTATCGGAGCAGTGTTCGAGGCCGAGGAAGATGACTACGGATTGAAGATCAGAGCTTCATTCCTCAACACTCCCGCCGCACAGGAGAAGAGAGAGCTTGTCAAAGAAGGAATCGTTTGGCAGTTCTCCTTTGCATATTCCGTTCTCGGTTCGGAAGCACCCACCGAGGAAGAAAAGAAACAGGGCATTTCCCAGAAGCTCACAAAGCTGGATCTGTATGAGGTATCACTGGTACCCGTTCCTGCAAATCAGACCGCAATCGTCACCGAGATCAAGAATGATGACAATGCAGAGGTCAAGGCAGGCAGAAGAAACAGCGCAAAGGACGAAGAGCTTATAAGAGATGCTATTAGCGCTCTGCAGGCGCTTTTAGATACCGCAGACGAAGATCAGGGAGAGGACGAACCCAAAGCCAACGGGGCACCGGAGGAGCAGAAGGCAAGCAATCCCATGAAAGAAGATCTGCTCACCTACATCAAGTCTATGGAGGAATAGAAAATGAATAAGACTGAAATGCTCGAAGCCAAGAAGGCAGAGCTCGCAGCACTTGCACCCGATATCGAGAACGACGTAGAAGGCGCTCTTGAAAAGGGAGCAGAACTTAAGTCCGAGATCGAGGCTCTTGAAGTCGAGATCAAGAGAGACGAAGAGAAGGTTTCTCTTCTCAAGTCCATCGGAACCGCAGAACCTATCAAACAGGAGGAAAAGAATATGAACGACCTTGAGCTTTTCGCACAGAAGTGCGCAGAGATGACCGACAAGAAGGCTGGAGTTACCCAGCACATTAAGGCAGCTACCGATGTTGTTACCGGTGAGACCATCGCTGATATCGACAGACAGGTAGCTCCTCAGCCTACCAGAAGAGCAGCAAGAGACCTCTTCTCAGTAGCACAGATCAGCGGAAACGCTATCACCTACTTCCTTCAGGGCGCATACGAAGGAACTCCCGCTGTTACCGCTGAGAACGCAAAGAAGCCTCAGAACAGCACCAGCTTCACTCCTACCACCCTTTCACTTTCCAAGATCGCTGCTTACATCAAAGAGACCGATGAGATCATCGCTGATGCTCCTTTCCTTGCATCAGAGGTTCAGAACTCCCTTCTCTATCATCTCGGTGTTGTTGAGGATGCAACCCTCATCGGCGCAGTAGCAGGAACCACCGGCATCCTTGCAGGAACCTATGGCTCAGGATCAACCTCAATCGCTACTGATTTCGCAGACGGTATCCTCTACGCTATCAAGGCAATTAAGAGCAATACCGCATACGATGCTTCCGCAGTCATCATCAATCCCGCTGACATGTTCGCACTCATGACCGCAAAGGACAGCAACCTTCAGTACATCGGCGGCGGTTACTTCACCGGTGCTTATGGCAACGGACAGTATCAGCCTGTTAATGCTATCTGGGGCGTTCCCATCTTCGAGAGCACCGCAGTAAGCGCAGGCGAGGCTCTTGTTGTTGCTAAGCAGGCTGTTAAGGTTTGGGTAAAGGGCGGCGTAGACGTTAAGCTCTATGAGCAGAACGAAGACGATGCACTCTACAACAGAGTAACCCTTCTCGCAGAAGAGAGAATCGCTTGCGCTGTTAAGGATCTTAACGGAGTATTCGCTCTTAGCGCAGAATAATTTCAGAGGGGCGGTTAACAGCCGCCCCTTCTTCAGAAGGAGGCAATATGGAACTTTATAGAATGCCTAACGGAATGATTAGACAGTTTGACGGAAACGCACCCGAGGGAGCGGTACCCGTTAAGAAGGCTGTCAAGGTCGTAAAGGCAGCAGAAGAAGTGATCGAAGAGAAAGCGGTCGAAGAGATCAAGAACAAGTCAGTTACACCCGCAAAGAACAAGAAAGGGAGCAAGAAATGAGTTTGCTGACAAACTGGGGATATACGCTTGTAAATGCTGAGGCATTGCCTATAGCGATAACCGTAACAGAATTTAATACCTATACCGGGAATAAATATGTCGGAGATACACGTATCGAATCCAGTATCAAAGCGGCATCACTTGCTTTACAGAATTATTGCGGATGGCACCTTTTTGGAGCTCAGGCTTGTAAGATTTCATGGACCATCAAAAACCGTGGAATCATTATCACCGGCAGAGATCTGCTCATTCAGCTCCCCGCCAGGATGATAACCGGAATCACTTCGGTTACTATCAACGGCGAAGCAACAACTGATTTCACATTCCAGCCTAACGGTCTTTTGACTGTTTATGACGCTTCAATCAGTAGTCGCAGAGACCTGATCGAAGTTGTCTATACGGCAGGAGTGACAAGCAGTGACGCTCTCAAGGAGCTGGTCGCAGATATGGTTACTTTGAAGCTCGCTAAATCCTACGGAGTGACATCAGAAGCGGCAGGCGGTGTATCAATCACCTATAATTCCTCATGGACGAACGGATCTTATGACCGTGTCCTTGAGAACAATGCCGCACTGCTCCATCCGTATAGGCTGGAAGGAGTTTTCTAATGCTTTCGTTTTGTAATCAGTCAATCAAAATCATAAGACCTGGCACGAAGACGGTAAGAGGTTCAGTGATTCCCGACTGGGAACACACAGCGGATCCTGTTACTGTTACCGGCTGCTCAGTACAGCCCGCCGCAACCACTCTTTCAGAAGATGGTCGTGTGTTGGGTCTGAGCGATGGTCTGACAGTTTATGTACCGAGCGGAACGGATGTTAAAGCCGGAGATCACATCGAAGTAGATGGCGAGACATACGAGATCAACGGTGTTCCGAGAAATTGGATATCACCCACCGGCAGAGTATCTAACATCCAGCTCAATCTCAAGAGGTATTCCGGATGACAACCAACATCAAGATCACTTTCAATTCCGAAGGTTTCAGAGAGATCCTTTGCGGAGAAGGTGTTAAGAGTGTCGTATCTGATGCAACTCAGAAGATTGCATTAAATGCAAACGGCAACCTTACAGATCCTGACAGCGAAGGTTTTGAAGCTGATGTCTTCCAGGGCTCCATGATGAGTAAATACGGTTATGGTGGTCGATGGATCGGAAGAGTGGTTGCGATGGATGCGAAAGCGTCAGCTGATGAAGCGGAAATGAAGTCATTATCGAGGGCGGTAACATGAGCAGTTTAAAAATCGACAGAAATATAGATGTTGAAGAAGAAATCAGAGTAGCATTGAGCGATTATATGAAGTGCTATGTAAGACCTCTTCCCGCCAATTTCGAAGTGCCTTCGATACTCATCACAGCGGTCGGAGGAAGCACCGAAAACACGGTGGATTACTTCGATGTGACACTTGATTCAAGAGCCACAGAGGACGCAGTAGCACTCGATAATCTGAGGAATGCCGTAGGCATTGTGATAGCAATAGCCAAGAATCAGTCAACCAAATTACGGTTTGCAACCGTAAATAATTTAGGCTCTTGGGGCAAAGACCCCGTAAGGCCCGAACTTGCAATGTGCACAGCACGTCTCCGTGTTATCGCACACACAGAAACCGTGGAGGTAAACACATTATGAGCAACGCTAAACTTGGAATCGGACTTGCGACAGGCATGGCTTTCCATGCACCCGCAGGAACCTCACTTCCTACTTATCCCACTGACATCATCGGTGACAACGGTGACGGAACCAGCACAGACAACTTCACCGCAACTTCCGCACAGGTATCATTCACCCTTAGCGAGTCAGCAAATGCAATCGTCTCATTCACCGTAGACGGAACCGAGCAGGCATCCACTGATTACTCAGTGAGCGGTACCACCGTTACCTGGTCAGGAACATCCTTCGTCGGCGGTGAGAAGATCGTCATCACCTACTTTGTAGGCGCATGGAGAATCATCGGCGATGTCACCCACGATGGAATCACCGTCGCTACTGACAAGTCCGTCAACAATATCCGCAACTGGGCGAACGTAATCAAGAGATCCACTCTTTCAGAGCACACCGAGACCGTTCAGGTTCCTCTCATGGATACCACTGAGGACGCTCTCAAGGTCGTTGTCGGATCTTCCAACGTCACCGTAACAGCTGCAACCCTTACCCACGGAAAGACCATCGACGTTGACCTTTCCGCAGGTTCACTTCCTTCACCCGAAGCATTCATCTTCATCATGAAGGACGGTGATGATGTTATGGCAGTAGGAATGTCTAACGGACAGATCACCGCTGTTGATAACATCACATTCGCACCCGAGAGCACAATCAACTGGACTCCTACCATTACCGCACAGGAAGGTGGACTCCACTTCATCTCAGAAGAGGGATAAGCACATGAAAGAAATCACACTCGAACAGCCCAAAGAAGTATTAAAGATCAATATCGGTGAGAAGTCATTTTCAATGCCTCTTGCCGGCTCCATTCCCTTTGTCGAACTGATGGATATCAAGGCGGCAAAGACCCAGGATGAAAAACTTGAATCAATGACAAAGCTTCTGAAGAAGTATATCCCCGAAGAAGTCTATAACACTCTTACGAGTGCAGAGATCAATCAGATCATGATTGCATGGGGACAGGCATCATCAGAAGATTCCGGTGTAACACCGGGGGAATCTTAAGCCTTGCGGAGTTCGCTTCCGAACATCACAAGGCGCTTGAGTGTGATCTATTGTGCAAAGGATATGAGTTAAGAGATGTAGGGCGTTCCTTAAGCTGGAGCGCTCTACTTTCTTTTATAAGCGAGCTTGGCCCCGAGTCATATGTTGCAAAAGACTTGGAACCCGAATTGCACGAATGGACCACAACATTTAAAACTAATAAAATCTTGGCCGATATCTACGATGTGTTGGCGATGATAAACGCCAACTTGGTAGCCTTCGGTTCCAAGAAACAATCAAAGAGACCTAAACCATATCCGAGGTTAAAAAATAACGGTGACAAGTACGGAAAAGCTCCAGTTGCACCGGTGCAACTTCGGAACATGTTTGTAAATAAGAGAAAAAAGAGGAGAAGAAATGGCGGGCAATAACATCGAAGTAGCAAGAGCTGTTGTGACCATCGTTCCCACGATGGAAGGCGCACAGCAGACCATAACGAGTGAGCTGACACAGGCCGCTTCTTCTTCAGCCATTTCCGATGCGGGTAATACTGCCGGATCTAACTTTGTGGCGGGACTCGGTAAAGGATTAGCCCTTGCAGGAGCGGCAACCGCAGTAGTTACTGCCGCAACAGTAAAATCAGCAGAGGCATTTGTAAGCGCCGCTTCTGATGTAGCAGAATACGGAGACAACATCGATAAGATGTCTCAAAAGATGGGGATCTCCTCAGAAGCTTATCAGGAATGGGATTTCGTGATGCAGCATTGTGGCACTTCAATGGATTCATTAAAGGCATCCATGAAGACACTTGCATCAGCTGCAGAAACAGGATCGGAAGCATTTGAACAGCTCGGGATATCGCAGGAAGAGATTGCGAACATGTCCCAGGAAGAGCTGTTTGATAAAACCATAGCGGCATTACAAAATGTCGAGGATGAAACCCAGAGAACATATCTTGCGGGACAGCTGTTAGGACGTGGAGCAACAGAGCTCGGAGCACTCCTTAATATGAGTGCAGACGAGACCGAGGAGATGAGAAAAGAGCTTCATGATCTGGGCGGTGTCATGTCCGATGAAGCGGTAAAAGCTTCCGCAGAGTTCCAGGACTCATTGCAGAATATGCAGACCGCCGCAGCGGGACTCAAAAACAATCTGATGTCCCAGTTCCTCCCCGGAATGTCCTCGGTGATGGATGGATTATCAAAAGTCCTCTCCGGAGATTCAACAGGACTTGAGCAGATCACAGCCGGTATCGATAACGTGGTAGCGCAGATGACGGAACAGCTTCCGAAGTTCCTTGAACTCGGAATGAACATCGTCCAGTCACTTGCACAGGCCATCATGGATAATCTGCCTGCATTGGCAGACGCAGCGCTTCAGCTTCTTGGTTCTTTCGTGAGCTTCTTCCTTGAGAACCTTCCCACGCTGATCGAAGTTGCTTTAAATATGTTGCTGACAATCGCAGATGGCATC
>Ga0310696_10011042_pt1 | contig 10316 bp, 6 predicted proteins | sample AusTroGonzalo_MG_4_FD_203885 | JGI IMG/M metagenome (GOLD analysis project Ga0310696, IMG submission 203885) | Bovine rumen microbial communities from tropical cattle in Woodstock, Queensland, Australia - Gonzalo_02 (v2) (version 2) | ecosystem: Host-associated > Mammals > Digestive system >... | reverse complement strand
CAGCAATTACCTTTCTCTCTTCCCCTTTGGAGAGTCCTTCGCCCAGGCCCGCTACAAGGATGGCCGATGGAAGAATCCCAGCGACCCCCGGCAGACTTACGGCGAGGGCTTCATCGAGGGCAATTCCTACAACTTCTCCTTCCACGTCCCTCACGACGTGCAGGGTCTCATGGGTGTGATGGGTGGCGAAAAACGTTTCCTGAACATCCTGGATACCCTTTTCTCCCAGCCCCTGGATCCGAAGTATTACGCCGACAACGAAGACATTGAGGAATCCTGCCTCATTGGCGGGTATGTTCACGGCAACGAACCTTCGCACCACATCCCTTACCTCTTCCAGTGGACTTCCGAGCCCTGGAGAGGGGAGTACTGGCTGCGTGAGATTATGGAGCGGATGTACAGGCCCGAGCGGGAAGGCCTGGGCGGCAACGACGACTGCGGGCAAATGAGTGCCTGGTATGTTTTCTCGGCCCTGGGCTTCTATCCCGTATGCCCCGGCAGCGGCCAGTACGTGCTGGGCGCACCCTTCCTGCCGTCCATGACCCTGACGCTGGATGGCGGCAAAACCTTTACGGTCCTGGCCCCGAACGTGAGTTCCAAAAACCGCTACGTGCGTTCCGTCAAGCTCAACGGCAAGCGCCTCACCCGTCGCTACCTCACCCGCGAGGATGTCGTGAACGGCGGCGTGCTGGAGTTTGACATGAGTTCCAAACCCCGCAGGAAGTCCGTTCCTTCTTCGGCCGATCTACCTTATTCCTTGTCTGCAAATTAGTCTTTTAATATGCGCAAACTGTTCGTTCTCTTTTCCCTGGCCCTCTTGGCGGGCTGCTCCGAGCCCCGGCTCCAGGTCCTGAATCCGGCCGATTTCACCGGAGAAGTGGATGGTAAATCCGTGGCGCTCTATACGCTGGCCAACGGCGATGTAACCCTCCAGGTAACCAATTTCGGCGCCCGCGTGGCCTCGGTCTATACGAAAGACCGGGATGGCCGGTATGAGAATATCGTGATGGGACACAGCAATCTGCAGGACTATGTGACGCCGCCCGGAGAACGTTTCCTGGGTGCCTGCGTGGGCCCTGTGGCCAACCGGATTGGAGGCGGCACCTTCGAAGTGGAGGGGGTAACCTGCAACACCCCATTGAACGACAACGACAAAAATACCCTTCACGGCGGGTTCAAGGGAGTGGACAACCTGGTTTGGGACGTGGTCTCGGTTTGCGATACGGCCATCGCCCTGCACCTGTTGCATCCCGACGGCCTGGAAGGCTATCCCGGCAACTTGGACATGACGCTGACCTATGCCCTGAATGCTGCCGGGGAATTCATCATTACCTATAATGGACAAACCGACAAAACTACGCCGGTTAGCTTCTCCCACCACCCCTTCTTCTGCCTGCGCGGGCAGGAGAAGGCCCGGGTCGAGGAATACCGGATGTGGATCAAGGCTTCCCATTATCTTCTCATCGACGAGTTCTTTGTCCCTACCGGAGAGATTGCTTCCGTGGAGGGGACGCCCTTCGATTTCCGCACGCCCCACGCCATCGGCCAGCGGATAGAAGAAGATAACGAGCAGCTGCGCAATGCCCATGGCTACGACCAAAACTGGTGCATCGACAAGGAGACCGACGGTGTGGAGAAAGTGTGCCGGGTAGACGATCCTGTCTCTGGCCGATGGGTAGAGGTCCTGACGGACCAGCCGGGCCTGCAGGTCTACAGCGGCAACTTCTTCGAAGGGGAGGACTACCGTGCCTCCCTGGTCCTGGAAGCGCAGAAGTATCCCGACGCCGTGAACCACGGAAACTTTACCCCGGTCATCCTGAGACCCGGAGAGGAATATACGCAGACCTGCATCTACCGTTTCGGCGTTTCGGAGCGTTGGGAGCCGGCCGGGGAGCACATCCGCACGGCCTGGGCCGACGAAGTGTCCCCGGAGAACGCACATCCCGAATATCCGCGTCCGCAGTTGCAGCGCAAGGCCTGGCAAAGCCTGAACGGCCTGTGGGATTACGCCATTGTTCCGGCCGATGCTCCCCAGCCCGCCTATCGGGACGGAGAGATTCTGGTACCCTTCTGCGCCGAGTCTTCGCTTTCGGGCGTGGGACTTCGGGTAGGGGAGGCCAACGCCCTTTGGTACAGGCGCAGCTTCACCATTCCTTCGGCCTGGAAGGAGCGTGTGCTGCTGCACTTCGATGCCGTGGACTGGAAGGCCGAGGTCTGGCTCAACGGTCAGCCCCTGGGCGTGCACACCGGCGGCTATACGGCTTTTTCCTTCGACATCACGGACCAGGCGGTCTCCGGGGAGAACGAGCTGGTGGTGAAGGTCTGGGACGGGACCAACAACGACCGCCAGCCGCGCGGCAAGCAGGTGGTGGATCCCTCCGGCATCTGGTATACCCCCGTCACCGGCATCTGGCAAAGCGTATGGCTGGAGCCTGTGGCCGAGGGTTATCTGTCCGATTATAACTGCGTTTCGGACATCGAAGCCGGTTCGATTACCGTACTGCCGGAAGTGTCCGGGCAGGCCGACGAAGTGCGCGTGACCCTGCTGGAAGGCGGCGAAGGGTGGGATGCCGAAAAGGGAAAGGCCGGCAAGAAGCTGGCATCGGCCACCACCGCCCCCGGAGAAGCTGTGACGCTGGCTGTCCCGCAGCCGGTGCTGTGGTCTCCCGAGCATCCGTACCTGTACGCCCTGCAGTTTGAAGTACTTCGCGAAGGGAAGGTGCTGGACAAGGTGAAAGCCTACACCGCGCTCCGTTCCTGCACGGAGGTAGTGGATGCCGACGGTTACAAGCGCCTGGGCCTGAACGGGGAACCGTACTTCCAGTATGGCCCGCTGGACCAGGGCTGGTGGCCCGATGGCCTCTATACCGCTCCTACCGACGAAGCCCTGGCTTTCGATATCGTCAAAACCCGGGATTGGGGCTTCAATCTCATCCGCAAGCACATCAAGGTGGAACCCGCACGCTGGTACTATCACTGCGACCGCCTGGGGATGCTGGTCTGGCAGGATATGCCCTCCATTGCCGGCAATATCAATGTGTTCAAACAGGACGGCTATCCGCAGTGGGGACAGTTTGCCTACGATACCGGCTGGGATTATCCCCTTGCCCCGGAGGTCAAGGACAATTACTACAAGGAATGGAGTGAGATTATGGCCCAGCTCAAAAAGTATCCCTGCATTGTGGTGTGGGTACCTTTCAATGAAGGCTGGGCACAGTTCGACACCGAAAAGGTGGTAGACTTTACCCGGGCCCAGGATCCGTCACGCCTGATTAATTCGGCCTCGGGCGGCAATTCCCGCCTGTGCGGCGATATCCTGGACGGGCACAACTACCCGCAACCCATCATGAAATTCCGCAGCGGCGGCCGTCAGATCGATGTCCTGGGAGAGTACGGCGGCATCGGCCTGGCTTTGGAAGGCCACCTCTGGCAGGCCAACAGCTGGGGCTATCGCGGTCTGTGCAAAGACGGGGAAGAGGTGCTGGAGAAATACCGCCACTATGCCCTGGAGGAGTTTATCCCCCAGATCCAAAGCGGTGTATCGGCCGGAATCTACACCCAGACCACCGACGTGGAGGGAGAGGTGAACGGCCTCATGACCTACGACCGCAAAGTGATGAAGCTGGACGAAGCCCGGCTCCGTGAAACCAATCTACAGGTTCGCGCGGCGCTTAATCTTTGACGGGGCGGATGTTGGCCAGTTTCTCCTCGGTGTCAATCGAGAAGATGCAGTGATTGCTAAAGATATAAATGTAGTAAAAATCACTTCCCTCCTTGCCTGGGGTGTCTGTCCAGAAAACAGCATCGGCGTCCGGTCCCGGAGTTGGATGCTCGCCAAAACCGCCGGCCGGGAGGAAAATGAAGTTGTTATTAGCGGTATCGGTGTCCGCGACGATGGTTCCCCGCATTCCTCTGACCGATGTGAGGTACGTGACGATGCTTGTTTCCCACCGTGTGTTTTCGAGCGTCTCAAACTCGGTTCTTGTAGGAACATGCCAGCCCGGGGCCACCCCTTCTGCCCGATTGGTCCACGTATGATAATTCCCAACTTCCCAGGGGCTTGATGCACCCTCGTTGACGCTTGCCCATTGGACTCCTTTAAGGGTAACGGCCTTGTCCGGTCCATATTCGAACCATTTCCCGGAGTCCAGCCGGGGGAGTGTGACGGCCGAATGGCCGGGCATCGCCTCGTCTGAAGGAAAGAAATAGGTTTTATTACCGCAGATGAAATAATAGATATAACCTGCGGTGACCCAAACGTAGGTGAAACGCTCCCTTTCGATATAATCCAAATACGGTATCTGATCCTCGGCCAACTTGCCGCTGTACAGCTTGCCGCCGTTGTAGGCAAAGCCGTCCATCTCATTCGTTTGATCGCCGGCCTTTGAAGCTTCGATTACCGTTCCATCGGAACCGATGGAAGCAAGCCCGGTGGCGACAACGGCATCGCAGATGAGGGGGGCGTCACCGTCTTCCAGGAAGAACTGGACAAAGCCGTCTGGGGCTTCCATATTGATTGTGGCACTCAGGACGGGTCGGCCGCTGGCAACAGAAACGCTGTACTTCACGTTTTGGGCGCTCAGATAATAGCTGTACTGTGTCTGGTTAAACTCCCAGTGGTCGGTTTGATAGGAAGGGGTAAGGTCGCTGCCAAAAGGAAGGTAAACGGCTGTAAGTTTCCCTTCTGCCTGGAGGATGAGCAGGCCTTGAATAACGGGTTCCTTCCAGGCAGATCCGTCATATTCGACGGTGGCGTAGGCCTCGGTTACGTCTTCGAAGAAAAGGAACACCTTGTCTCCTGTTTCCCAGGCGGTTTTGACAAAGCTTGGAACTTCGGGGTAATGGATGGTAAGGTCAAAACGCCCGGTCCCGTCATCCGTACTTCCTTTTTCACAGGCGGTAAGAGCGAGGAAGACGGTTAGAATTGCGAATAGTTTTTTCATATATAGCTACTAAATAACCTCTATGTCTCCGGCGGGGATCCAGCCTTGCCGGCCGTCGGCTATTTCTATCTGGGAATAGCCGCCCACGTTGTCCATAATGTTTACACGCGTTCCTTCGTGCAGGATGAACAGGTCCTTGGCGCCGCTGGCCGAAGGGGAGCTTTTCACGGAGGAGACGGGGCGCATCACAATGGCCTGGTCCTGTCTCCGGGCCTCCTGGCGCTGCCACCGGGCGAAATCCCAGCCCAGGAGTGCGATAAGCAGGGTGACGATGCCGGCGAAGAAGCCCAGCTTGCGGCGGCCGGACGTGCTGCCCAGCAGGAACAGCAGTACCAGCGCTACGGTGAGGGCCAGGAAGACCAGGGCTATCACTGCCCAGGTATTGGAGGGCAGCAGATAGCACAGGGAGTGTCTCCACTGTTCAAAGAAGATCTCCGGGACCTCTTCGATGCGGTCCTGCGTAAGGGCGCGGGCATATTCCAGGTTGTATCGTACATCATCGTCGGACGGGTCCAGCCTTAAAGCGCGCTCGTACCACAGGATGGCCGGGGCAATCTGGCCGTCCTTGAAGAAGGCGTTGCCCAGGTTGTAGTACAGTTCCTTGGACATGAGTCCGGTGGCCTGGACGTCTTGCCAGTCCTTGAGGGCCGAGGCGTAATCTCCGTTGGTATAGGCCTCTACTCCGGCGTTCCAGAGGGAATCCGGGTAGGAGAGTGCCTGGGCCTGCATGCCCAGGGGCAACAGCAGAAGCAGAACGGCCAGCGTGGCGGCCTTGACGGGCGTTTTCTTCATGGATGCGTCGATGGCGGTAATGGTAGAAACGGCTTTCTCGTAGTGCTCGTTCATGGCGTCGTGACCGGCGTCGGGGGCATAGCGGGCCTCTTCGCAGGCGTCCAGCAGGGCGGTGAAGTCGGTAGCCGTGGCCTCCGGCACCCCGCGGGCCACCAGGGAGGCGGCAATGTTCTCCTTGCTCATATCGGCCATATCCATGGCCATCTTTTCGCTCACGAAGCCCAGCAGGCTGCGGTGCAGTTCTTCATAGAAAGCCGTGTACAGGTTCTTCTGCAGGAAGTCCTTGGCCTGGGCCAGGCGCTTGAGCGCCAGACGGGTGGCCTTGCGGCTGCGCATACCCACGACATCGGCCCGTTTGGCGGCCACCTTGCGGAAGCCCAGCCAGAATCCCAGGCCGGTCAGGAGGATGACGATGATGGCGGCCCACCAGGCCTTGGAATGTACCAGGAAGCCTTTGTCGGCCCCCAGACGGGTCTTGGTGCGGATGAAGCGGATGTCCTCTCCCAGGTTCTTCACGCCCTTGCGGTCCACCACCAGGGTAGAGCCGCTATCCGGCGTGACGGCCGTGGCCGACGAGCTGCGGGCCACTTTGAGCGGCAGGGCTGCGGCGGTGGCAACAGCGTACTTGCGCTTGTTTACGTCGTAGTAGCCATATTCCACGGGGCCGATGGTGAATTCACCGGGGCTGCGCGGGATAAAGGGATATTCGAAGGTCTTGGAACCGCTGGTGCCGCTCTTGTCGGTGTTCACCGAGGTCTTTACGTCATACGCCTCGAAGTCCGGCGGGAAGCTTACCTTGGGGGCTTCCAGCAGGGCGATGTTGCCCTTTCCGGAGAGGGTGATGATGAGCGACGCGGCGTCGTGCGTCTTCAGGGAATCCTTGCTCAGGCGGGCCTGGACCGAGAATTCTCCCACACCGCCGCCGAAGGAGGCGGGGGCACCGGCCGGCAGGGGAGTCACGTGCAGCGTGGCGGCTTTGGTGCTTACGCGCTGCCGTACGGTGGCATAGTCGCTGCCGAAGAAATCGTCAAAGATGGAACCGGTTCCGCTGCGGCGGCGCTGGACGTTCACCAGGCACACAATCTCGGCCGGGTCGATGGGCTGGTCTCCGCTCTTCTGCGGGATAAGCACCCATTTGCGCAGGACGGCGCTGTTATACATGGTCCCGTTCACCTGCTCCCGCTGGAACTCGATGTTGGAAGGAGTTTCCACTTCCTGGCTCCAGAAGCCTTTGAAGGAAGGGAAGCGGGCGTTTTCGAAGCCCACCAGGTTGGCGCGGTGGTAAATCTTGAGGGTGGCGGTGACGGGTTCTCCCACCACCACGGAGCTGCGGCTCAGGGTCAGGCGCATGAAGATGTCCGATTCGGCCGATGTCGCCTGTCCGTCATCCTGCCCCTGCGGCTTGGCCTGGCTGGCGCTGCCGCTGCCGGCACTGCCACTGGAATTGCCGCTCACCACCTGGATGCTCACGGGCTTGGACGTGATGGTGTTGCCCTTGACCTTGGCGGTAGCGGGCTGGATGGTGAAGGTGCCGGTATTCTTGGCCTGCAGGATGTAGGTATAGGAGGTTTGCGAGGAGCGGGTGGTTTTCCCGTTAATCATCTGGATGCTGGTAGAGGAACCCTTCTGGGGACCCCATACTACGGTGAAGTCGCTCCCGGCGTCCCAGTTGAACTCCGAGGGGCTGTGCTCACCTTCTACCACGAACACCACGTTGAAGCGTTCGTCCACTTCCACGATATTGTGAACCTCCACGCTGATGGTAGACTGGGCCCAAACGGCCAGTCCTGCGAGCGAGGCGATGATACTCACAAACAGTCTTTTCATACTACCAATTCTTTTCCTTCTGACGGGACTTGAGGGCGGCGGCCTTCTTTTCGTCCACTTTTTCCTGAGTCTGTTTTTCCTTTTCCTGGATGGCCTGCAGCAGTTGCTGGGCCTGTTGAGGATTCAGCTGGGCCTGCTGTTGCTGCGGTTGTTGTTGCTGCTGCTGGTCCTGCTTATCCTGATTCTGGTCCTGGTTCTGGTCCTGGTTCTGGTCCTGCTGCTGTTGATCCTGATTCTGATCCTGGTTCTGGTTCTGATCCTGGTTCTGCTGCTGGTCCTGATTCTGCTGCTGGTCCTGATTCTGGTTTTGCTGTTGCTGCTGCTCCTGCAGCTTGTTGCGGGCATAGATGTAGTTCTCCTTGGCCTCCAGGTCTCCGGGATTGCGGCGCAGGCTTTCCTTGAGCATGTTCACGGCCGTTTGCCAGTCCTGCTGGGCGATGGCCACATCTCCGCGGTTATAATAATAATCGGAGGCAAAGGGAGTTTCCCCGGCGGTGAGCTGGGAGGCATCCAGCTGCTTGGCGGCTTCGTCGTAATTCTCCTGGCGGTACAGGTTGTTGGCCAGGTTATAGTGGGCGGCCACCGAACTGGTGTCCTGCATCAGGCCCTTGCGGTAGCTGATATCGGCCTGGGCGTACTCGCCCTTCTTGAACTGCCGGTTGCCTTTGCGCAAATCGGCCTTCTGGCCGAAGGCGGTCAGGCAGCTCAGCATCAAGACTATGCAAACGAACTTCCTCATACTTCGAACAGTTTGCGGCGGGGTTTACGCTCGCCGATGAGCATTTCCAGAACAAAGAGCAGGAGGGCAACTCCGAAGAAGTACATGTACTGTTCGTCGTACTCCTCGAAGACCACGCTGCCAAATTCTTCATCCTCCATACGGCGGATGTCCTGGATGATGGGGTTGAGGCCGAATTCCTCCCCGCCGGCGTGGATGTAGGCGCCGCCGCCGGCCTGGGCCACTTTGCGCAGCGTTTCTTCGTCCAGGCGGGTGACGACGATGTTCCCCTCCTTGTCCTTGAGGAGTTCGCCGTCTACGGGAATGGGCTGGCCTTCGGCCGAACCGACGCCGATGGTATATACCTTGATGCCCAGCTCGGCGGCCTGCTTGGCCGCGGCCACGGGATCGTCTTCGTGATTTTCGCCGTCGGAGATGACCACAATCACGCGGCTCTTCTCACTCTGGGCGCTGAAGCTCTTGATACTTAGGCGGATAGCATCTCCGATAGCCGTACCCTGCACGGGGATGGATTCGGTGTCGATGCTGCCCAGGAACATCTTGGCGCTCACGTAGTCGGTGGTGACGGGCAGCTGCACGAAGGACGTACCGGCAAAGATTACCAGGCCGATGCGGTCTTCCTGCAGGCGCTCGGTGAGCCGGGCGATGGACAGCTTGGCGCGCTCCAGGCGGTTGGGGGAGTAGTCCTGCGCCAGCATGGAGTTGGAAACGTCCAGCGCCACGATGATTTCGGCCCCCTTGGTGGTCCTTTCGGCCAGTTTGGCGCCGGTGCGGGGCCGGGCCAGGCCGATGGCGAAGCTGGCGAAGGCCAGTGAGAAAAGCACTACCTTGACCCAGCCCTTGGAACGGGACCAGGAAGGCATGAGGGCTTCGACCAGGGCGGGGTCTCCCAGGGCTTTCACCCGGCGGGCGCGCAGGTAGCGCATCACCCCGTATCCCAGGATGAATATCGGTACCAGAAGGAGCAGGTACAGGAATCTTACGTTGGAGAACATCAGCATACCGGCATCCTCCTCATGATAGCCAGCAACAGAACCTCCAGCAGCAGGCAGATGAGCGCTGCGATGGCGTAGTTGCCGAACAGATCTTTATATACAGGGAAGGAATCCACGCTGGTACGCGTCTTTTCCATCTGGCCTATCTCGGCGTAAATCTCGCTCAGCTTGGTATTGTCTGTGGCACGGAAGTAGCGGCCTCCGGTGCCGTCGGCAATATTCTTCAAAAGGGCTTCGTCAATCTCTACGGGAATGTTGCGCATCTCGATGCCCCAGGGCGTCTGAACCGGGTAGGGGGCTTGTCCGTTGGCGCCTACGCCAATGGTGTAAACCCTGATTCCGTAGGTCTTGGCGATTTCGGTGGCCATGGCGGGATCGATCTCTCCCATGTTGTTCACACCGTCGGTGAGCAGGATGACCACGCGGCTCTTGGCGTCGGAGTCCTTCATACGCGCCACGGCCGTGGCCAGGCCGTTACCGATGGCCGTACCGTCCTCGATGAGGTCGGTCTGCACATCCTTCATCAGGTTGATGAGGGTGGCTCGGTCGGTGGTAAGCGGGCACTGCGTGTAACTTTCGCCGGCAAACACCACAATACCCATGCGGTCGCTGGGACGCTGGGCAATGAACTCGATGGCGATGTCCTTGGCGGCACTCAGGCGGTCCGGGGTGAAGTCGCGGGCCAGCATGGAGGTGGAGACGTCCATGGCAAAGATGATGTCGATGCCTTCGGTGTCCACTTTTTCCACCTGGGTCGAGGAGCGGGGCCGGGCGATGGCTACGATGATGAGGCTTAGCGCGGCGATTCGCAGCACGAAGGGCAGGTGGCGCAGGATCTCAAAGACCGAACGTCCGCCGGCCTTCCAGGCATCCAGGGACGAAACGCGCATGTGCGCGTGCCGGTCCCGGATCTCAATCCAGAGGTAGCGCAGTACCAGGAGGACCGGAACGGCCAGCAGCCAAAGCAGATAGGGATACTCGAAAAACATACCTTACTCCTCCTTCTTTTCTTCGTCGCCG
>Ga0310696_10011041_pt1 | contig 10316 bp, 4 predicted proteins | sample AusTroGonzalo_MG_4_FD_203885 | JGI IMG/M metagenome (GOLD analysis project Ga0310696, IMG submission 203885) | Bovine rumen microbial communities from tropical cattle in Woodstock, Queensland, Australia - Gonzalo_02 (v2) (version 2) | ecosystem: Host-associated > Mammals > Digestive system >... | reverse complement strand
CCACACATTTGAACATCCAGAACATCCTTTATCGCAGCATCTCTCATCCATGGAATACGATTATATGACAAGAAAAAGTCCTGCCCACCAACATTAATCATAATGCCCTGTGCGTTAATCATCAAAACGCTTACCGACATGCTCTTTGTATTGCTTTTTGAATTGTTCTGCATTTCTCTCTACAATTTTCCTAATGACATTCAGTTCATGTTCAGAAAACCAGAGTTCTTTGCCAATTCCACACGAGGTTCAAGCCAAAACTTAGCCTCGTTTCTTTCGTAAACGACATGAACATGCATTCGTTCCTCTTCGTTCGAGAAAATCTTGAATGTATAACCGCTTTCTCTTCCAAAAACTGGACTCATTTTGTTGAATTTTTTTGCAAATATAGATATAAATCACAAATTAAGCGTCAACAATCAATATTTTTAATAGTTTTGCAGCCCATTTAATTAACCTAATAATCAAAAGAGCAATGAGAAAATGGCGCATTGAAGACTCTGAAGACCTTTACAACGTAAAAGGTTGGGGCGGCAATTATTTTTCCATCAATGAGAAAGGCCACATGGTCGTGACACCCAAGGAAGGCTGTGCCTCCGTTGACCTTCCGGAACTGGTTGATGAACTGTCACTTAGGGATGTTTCAGCACCCATGCTGGTACGTTTCCCCGACATCCTCGACGATCGCATCAACAAAATCGATTCCTGTTTCAAGGAGGCAGCCAAGGAATATGAGTTCCACGGCCAGAACTTCGTGGTAATGCCCATCAAGGTGAACCAGATGCGCCCCGTGGTTGAAGAGATTGTCAGCCACGGCAAAAAATGCAACATCGGTCTGGAAGCCGGCTCCAAGCCCGAACTCCATGCTATCATCGCCCTCGGCACCGATTCCGACTCGCTCATCGTTTGCAACGGCTACAAGGACGAGGAATTCATTGAGTTGGCCTTACTTGCCCAAAAGATGGGCCGCAAAATCATCATCGTCATCGAGAAACTCAATGAGTTGAAAACCACCGCTAGAATTGCCCGCCGACTGAAGGTGACCCCCAACCTCGGCGTGCGCATCAAATTGGCCAGCTCCGGATCGGGCAAGTGGGAAGAATCGGGCGGTGACGGCAGCAAGTTCGGCCTTACCTCCTCGGAGCTCCTCGAAGCCCTCGACTTCCTTGATGAACACGACATGAAGGACTGTCTGAAACTCGTGCATTACCATATTGGCAGCCAAGTCAGCAAGATCAAGAAAATCAATGTGGCCCTGAAAGAGGCGGCACAGTTCTATGTGCAGCTCTACAAGATGGGCTATCATATTGAATTCGTCGACATGGGTGGTGGCCTCGGTGTGGATTACGACGGCACTAGCTCCAGCAGCGCGAGCTCAGTGAACTACAGCATCCAGGAATATGCCAACAACGCGATTTACACCATTGTCGATGCCTGCGACAAGAACGACCTTCCCCACCCCAACGTCATCTGCGAATCGGGGCGTGCCTTGACAGCCCACCATTCAGTGCTCATTTTCGAAGTGTTGGAGAAGACCTCCCTGCCCGAATGGGACGACAACGAAGAACCCGAGGAAAACGACCACGAACTCATCAAGGAACTGTACGAATCATGGGACGAACTGACCAAGAGCTCGTCATTGGAGATATGGCACGACGCGCAGGAAATTCGCGAAGAAGCCCTCAACCTGTTCAGCCTCGGCCTGCTCGACCTCAAGTCGCGCGCCAAGATTGAACGCTTGTTCTGGAGCATCGCCCGCGAAGTGAACCACATTGCCAATAGCCTAAAACGCATTCCCGAAGACTTCACTTCCTTGCCAAAGCTTTTGGCCGACAAATACTTCTGCAACTTCTCCCTGTTCCAATCGCTGCCCGACCTTTGGGCCATCGACCAGCTCTTCCCCATCATCCCGATTCAAAGATTAGACGAGAACCCGACACACCTCGCCACCTTGCAGGACATCACCTGCGACAGCGACGGCAAAATCACCAACTTCGTGGCCAAATCGACGCAGCACACTATTCCGCTTCATGCTTTGAGCGACAAGGAACATTATTATATAGGTGTGTTCCTCGTGGGTGCCTATCAGGAGATTCTCGGCGACCTGCACAACCTCTTTGGTGACACCAACGCGGTGCATATCTCCGTGGATGAAAAAGGCTATTACATCGACCAAGTCATCGACGGCGAAACCGTTGCCGATGTGTTGGAGTATGTGCAATATAGTCCGAAGAAACTCGTTCGCACGGTGGAAACCTGGGTTACCAAGTGCGTCAAGGAAGGCAAAATCACCGTCGAGGAAGGAAAGGAATTCCTGTCCAACTATCGATCGGGACTTTACGGGTACACCTACTTAGAGTGATTTTGGCCAATGGCTACTGACTATGACTATGGCCGCCTCAACATTACGTTGGAGCGGCCATAGTCATAAGCCATAGGCCATAGTCAATCAAGCGAACATCTTCTCGATAACGTCCTTGTACTTAGCCGTGATAATCTTTCGCTTGGCCTTGAGCGTCGGGGTGAGCAGACCGTTGGCGATGCTCCACTCGTCGGCGAGCAGCACATGCTTCTTGACTTTTTCGGTTTCGCCCAAGCTCTTGTTCAGCTCGTTGATTTCGGCGACATAACGCTTCAGCACTTCGGGATTACGGATCATCTCTTCGTTGGTGGTATATGGGATGTTCTTCTCAGCGCACCAAGCCTTCAGGTCGGTGAAGCTCGGGATGATGAGTGCTCCAGCAAATTTCTGGTTCTCGCCCACCACCAAAATCTGTTCGATGAGTTTGGAGGAGCTGAACTTGGCTTCAATCATGTCGGGGTTGATGTACTTGCCACCCGAGGTCTTGAACAAGCTCTTGATGCGGCCCGTAATCCTCAACTGGTTGAACTGGTTGAGCTCGCCCATGTCGCCGGTATGGAACCAACCGTCTTCATCGATGACTTCCTTAGTCAGCTCGGGTTGCTTGTAGTAGCCCATCATCACATTGTGGCCACGGCAAAGAATCTCACCGTTGTCAGCAATCTTCACCTCAGTGCCAGGCAGGGGTTGGCCCACATAGCCCACTTCCCTACCGTGCGGGTTGCGATTGCTGACGGTGATGACGGGTGAGGTCTCGGTAAGGCCATAACCCTCAAACACCGGCATCTTGATGGCCGAGAAGAAACCCGCAATCTTTTGCGAGATGGCAGCGGCACCCGACACAATAATGTCGAAGTTCTCCGCACCGATATTAGCCCTGATCTTGGAATAGACCAGTTTGTCGGCAATGCCCAGCTTGAGGTTGTAAAACCAATTGCGGTTCTCGGCCTCAATCTTGTAGCGTTCGCCGAGGTGCAAAGCCCAGAAAAAGATGGACTTTCCGATGCCTTTCTGTTTCTTTCCGCTTTGGCAGATGGCATCATAGAAACGCTCGAGCACACGCGGCACGGCGCACATCATCGTGGGATGAATGTCGCGCATGTCGGAAGCGATGGTGCCGAGGTTCTCGGCATAGTAAATCGACATGCCGCGGTACTGGTAACAATAGTTCAGTGCACGCTCGTAGGCATGGCACACAGGCAGGAAACTAAAAGCCTTGTTGGAGTAGTCGCTGATAGTGTAGTGGAAGTTCGGAAACTGGTTCATCAGGTTATGGTGCGAGAGCATCACCCCCTTGGGCGTTCCAGTGGTGCCCGAGGTATAGATGATGGTGGCGCACTCCATCTCATCGACGGCAGCCTTGCGGGCAGCAAGCTCCTCGACATGAGGATGCTCGCGGCCCAACTGCAGCAGCTGGTCGAAATAGGGGTACTTCTCGCGGTCGGCCATGGTGTAGACCAATTTCACGTTGGGTGCGTCGGGAAGGATACTGGTCACCTTGTGCATCACGGAGAGGCCGTCGATGATGACCATCTTGGCATCGCAATCGGCAAGGATGTAGCGGTAGTCTTCCTCGCTAATGGTAGGATAAACGGGCACGGTGATACCTCCCACTTGGCCGATGGCCATGTCAAGCATGTTCCATTCGGGTCGGTTGGCGAGAATCATCGCCACCTTGTCGCCTTTCTCGATACCCAACTCGATGAGGGCATAGCTCAAGATGTTGGCGTGCTCAATGTAGTCCTGAATGCTATAGTGCACCCATTGCCCATTCTTCTTTCCCGAGAGGGCTTCCTTTTGGTTGGGATACTTCTCAACATAGTAGTCAAGAAGGTCGAAGACTCGTTTGATTTCCATATCCGATTATTTTTAATTATTAATCAACTGCAAATATAGAACTCAATGTTTCTTCTTCCGCTTAGCCAAAAGATAAGTTCCGCCGAGCAAAGAAAGTGCCATCATCCCCTCGCCTATCGGCACATACTGGTCAGTACCTTGGCCTTGCACTGGCACAATTAAACTGGAGCTCTGCGCACCAAGACGCATACGACCCTCAAACTCGTCATCATCAATGAAAATCTGTGCTTGTGAAGCCGTTGCTATCGTCAGCAACAACAGCAACACTATGCTTTTCTTGACTTTCACTATTTTAATCCTTTCCATCATTTTATTTCTTGTTTATGATGATTTTCTGAATCTTAGTTTCCTGATTGTTGGTTAAGCGGAACAGATAAGTGCCGCAGGCCACCTCAGGCAGGCTGATTCTGGTCTGACCACTAACATGTTTCTCCGCAAGGATACGACCGAGCAGGTCGATGAATTGGAGGTCGCCGTCGCCCGTCACCATCCATTGTGAGCCATCGAAGAAGGCAAATGGTTGGTGGGTGATGTCCACATTCTCTTCGATGTCGGTAAGACTGAAGACGATGTAGAAACGTGACGGATAGTCTTCGGTATGACCCTCAAACGTGTAGGAATCATTCATCAACATGTCATATTGCACGCCGGCAATGTTGTCGATGAGATACATACTGTGGAAAATGGCATTGGCTGTGTTCCACTTGATGGTGTAGATGTCATCCTCATGGGGGTCGAACCACAGCGGAATGCGGTCGACACCCTTCTGTGCAAAGAGTGCGGCATAGTTGGTCTCGCCGTGGCGGGCATAGAATACACCGTTGCCCACGCGCAAATCCTTCATCTTGAGGGCACCGCCCCATTCAGGACGCTCCAGCTCAACAACCGTAATATCATGGCAACCATGGTCGCTGCTCAGGAAGAGGTTGACCAAAGGATAGTTGGGACGCCAATCACCATTACGGAAATGGCCGTCGAATTCATTACCTTCGCCTAACTCACTTCTCGAAACCAACATAGACTCCTTGAAATTCAAAGTAACAGAATCGTTCTTTGCCATCATATAGAATCCTTGGTGTGGATGCAAGAATTGTCCAGCATAGGCTCCGTTGTTTGATGCACCTCTTGGATAATAGAGGAAGCCGCTACCTTCTTCGTCCGTATGTTGGTCGGCATCGTAGACCACATAGAACTGAACAGGATTTTCAGAATCTACTAAGAAAGCATCACTATTGGTAGCATCGGTCGACAGTTTTTCAAAATCAAGGTAACCATGGTAAGGATTACCCACCAGGTTCCAACCGGTGAGGTTCTTGCCATGTTTCGTCAACACAATGCTATCACCAAGAGTGCTACCTCCATTCAACTTACCATGGCTCTGCATGAAGGTCTGGGTAGCAATAGCCGCCATGTAGCCACGACCCACGATGAGGCTATCCTCATTCTGGTTGACAGGATAAGGTGTCATGTTTTTGGGCAGTGCAACAGGCACGTACTCCAAATTGTCATGAGGATCGTCACTGTGCCAGTGGTTGGGACCGTTGCGCTTGAAGTTGATCCAGTGGTATTGTGGTTCGTTCCAAGTGTAGAAGTCCATACCGTAGGGATAACGATACTCCTCATCCGAGTTAGCAATCCAGCCTTCGCCAAAGTTCTTGGTCTCGCTTGGGAAATAACCATCCTTCCAATCTGCGATATTGAGGGTTTGTGTCAGTTGGCTCTGGCTGTTATCCCAACCATACATCCAATAGCGGGTCAAGCTAGTGGAATAGGTATCGGAATTTCCTGGCAACCAACTAAACTCACCATCATAGTTCAGATTCGCCCACGGGTTGTTATAATAGTTATCGTCACTATGATTCGGCTCATTCTCATCGAAGGTGTTCGTATTATGACCTAGATAGTTGAATCCCAAAGGTGCATTGCGCAACGGCGTGGCAAACATGTGCCAGTCGCGGGGTAACAAGTAACCGCCCCAGCCCAACAGACCATAGTTGATTGTAGGCGTCGAGGTGGCTTCTCCATCTGACGAATTGTCGAAGGTGATACCGACATAGGTGCTGTCATACGAACTCAGTGTACCCACATTCAGGATGGACGCATGTTCATAGATACTCACCTTGTCGGCAGCGACGGCCACTGTAGGTGCCTCCGTCACATCACCATAGATGAAGAGGCTGTTGCCCTCGGATCTTGCAAAGGCACCATCCAATTGCGGAGATGAGTATGAAACCACATTTTCATCATTATCGCGGACAGGGCCACCATATTGCAAGGCATGACCTCCATCATATGTGGCCACGCTACGGAAGTCACCTTGATAATCGGAGCCTTGATCGAGCAGCAACACAGGCAGGTCACCGTTGATGGGAGTCTTCAACACCAATTGACCACTTTCCGTTGCAGAATAGGACAAGCCGGGACGAGCCCAACGGGCGTACTCATTACCATGCTTGTCCACCCAACGGTTCAACATCATGAATAAGGCGGTATCATTCTTGGTGCCAGTGGTACCACTTATCACCTTGTTGTCGCAATACATGTAACCCAACATGTCGGCACTGACGACAGGCGTGTACCTGCCGCAACTATTGTTGACATTGGCATTGCCGGCAACAGTGTAATTGAACGATGCATCACTCATGACGTAACAGCTGTCGATGTTGTTAGCGATGGTGTTGATAGCCGCAATGCTGCCGAAGTTGCCCGTCGTGAGGTCTGATCCTTCAGAATCATGCAAGGCCACATAGCAATTCTCCATCTTCGTGCTCGTGTTCTCACCCAACAGTCCGCCAATCTTGATATGAGTGTTTTGTTCACCAAGAACGCCGAACCGGGCATTCACAAACGAATTTTGGATGATACCTGTTGTGGCACTGCCGACCAAACCACCCACCATCGCCTTCGTCGCTGCACCAATGTCGCTCATGTTAGGCATGGCCATCGAAGAGTGGATGTGGCTGTTGTTGTCCATCTTTGCCACCAAGCCACCTGCCACAATGCTGTCAGAACCAGCAAAGTTGGGGAACCCAATGTTGACCGCAGCCTCACTATTGGTGATGTCCGAATTGTTAAGGCAACCCACCAAGCCACCAATGGTGTACTCAGCCGTGTAGTTGGGCTTAATCGTGCCGCTAACTACAAAAGTACGGTTGATGGTGGCATCCTTGACAGTGCCGAACAAACCGTAGTTCTTGCGCTCGTAGATGCTGTCGCCGATGCCGATGTACTCGATGCTGAGGTTCTTGATAAGGTGTCCCCTACCATCGTAATCGCCGCTGAACGGTCTGGGCTTCGCTTCGTTCGCCACGGTATCTCCAATCGGCACCCAAACATACTGGATCAGGTCGATGTCATTGGTTTGCTCGATGCCAACATCCTTGAGATTGGTGGCCGTCTGGTCGTTCATGCCAGCGGTCTGGCTGATGAGCCATGCCAGGTCTTCAGGCTTATCGATATTGGTGTAATCGAAGTTGTTGGGGGCATCTGCAGTGGCATCAGGACTCTTCCTCACCACATTGGCCCAAGTCCAGCCTAAGTACAAGGTATCGCCAACAACAGCCTTGGTAGTGCCGGTCGGAGGATTGTAATAGGTGGTTCTCTGGCCGTTGTTTCCAAGGCGGTTTCCGTTCACGAAGAACCAACCTGGGTCGTCATAGAAGTTGCAATGCTCCCATGCGGCACCGGCAATGCTCGGTCTTGGGGCCACAGCCACCGGCGACAAGGTGTTCTGCTTGTAGGTGGGTGCGGTGTTCCTTCTCGGGCTGGTCACGCCAATGCGCGACTCAGCAACCAAGCTGTCAGAAATGTTGAGGCTCTTGGCGAAGGTGGGCAGATACACGTTGCTTTCAACGACTGTATCCGTCCTCTTTTGCAAGTTGCCTGTAATATACACCTCACCGCCCACGTTCACCGTAGCCATCGTATCCACGAAGATAGCCGCGCCGTTATGGATGGCGACATCATTCTTGTACGACTTGTAGTCGGCGTCATGATACCATGTCGTGTCGGCGTCAATCTTGTTGAAGCCGCGCTTCAACACGGTGCTGTCGCTGAGGCTGAGCGTCGAGCCCTTACCAGTCACGATGAGAGGCTCAATGACAGAGGCTGGATTGTAATGGTTAGTGATACCGGTTACCGTGTCAGAAAGAATCTTGTGCATCAACGTGTCGGCTGACGACAACGGATTGCCATACAAGCCGTCCATGACCACATACTTCAATGCAATGACCTCGCCGGTTTCGTGTCCATCTCTCTCACCTTGCACGTTGAGCATGGCACCATAGTTCGGGCCAGGATTCGGCGTACCCCACTTGTCTTCAGTACTTGCTTCACTACCGCCAGCACCATCGTCATATGCGCCGTTGCTCATCTTGTGACCGCCCGGGTAACGGAAGAGTCGCAGCGGATACTTCTTGCCGTCGACCACGCCACCTTGTACGATTTCAGCTTCATCTTCAGCCGACAGTGCGCCGACCACATAGATGATGTCTTTATCGTAGGCGAAATTCAGATAGTGGTCTGATCCGGAAAATTCCTCAGTAATGATACCGCCGTAGTTGCCATTTGGGTTAGTCTCTTCATTATAGGTCACCTCACCGAAGATGGTCTTCTTCGGCTTGTCGGGATAGAGACCGGAAGCATGATCCTTCTTCGACCTGTCGTCGCGACCCCAGCCACGGGTGCCGTCAACATACCAAATCGTGTCGTGTTCCGGTAGTCCGTTCCAAACACGGTAGTCGGTCATGTCTCCGCTGGCAGACCTCCAGCCAAGGTAAGGATGGAGATAAGGATACTGCTTCGTATTGTTGTATGCAGTACCGCCATGGCTATAGTAGTTGTAGTCGTTGTTGTAGCTCAGGAAGCCGCCATCCGAATTGTTGTAATCCGACGGATTAGTGTAGTCGGAGAGCTTCGGACGAGCGTAAGCGAAGGTCTTCGAGACGTCTGAAGGAACATAGCTGTCGCCCCTCATGCGGAAGAAGCCTTGCAACTCGCCGTAGAGCGTGGTGTCTTTGCCTTCCCATTTGCCACTGTAACGCACGAACATCTTCGACGTGTCGTTAAAGATGATAACGTTTTCTTGGGCAGAGGTCAATGCACCGCCTACCTGTTGAAGTTGGTGGTCAACACGATACAACTTGTTGTCGTTGTCCTTAATGCCAACCACTTGCCAGTTCGTCGGGTGAGCGCCCATTTGGTTATAGGCAGTTGCGCCATCCGGCAGATACAAGCTCTTGACCAACTTGATGGAATCAATGAAGACCGCACCAGGAACGGCAGGTACGTCATCATGGGCAGGAATCTCCGGTTGACCCAAAACGATGCCGCTGGCATTGACCATGTACAAGCCCACGTCGGCTTTACCCACACCATACTTCGTGGTATGGTCAGGTCTGCTGATCGGCACAGCACCTGTCAGGTGCACGTTGGTGCTGTCGAGCATGACGATACCGCCGCGCTGGATGGTGGTCAAAGAACGGGTGGCATCCATCAACGTGTCGTTGAGACCGACACTGTCGATACGGTGGCCATAGTGTCTGAGAACGATACCACTACCAATGCTACCCGACTCGCACTTCATGCCGCTGCCATAGAGGCCGCTGCCGAGGTTCATGTAAGGCTTGTTAGTATTTGTGGCATTTGCTTCATCATGCTGCGTGTCATAGCCTTCACCGTCGATGAACATCACACTGTAACCCGTGACATCATACTCGTTCCAGTGGTATTCATCCGGATTGCTGCCAAAGTGGTGCGAACCGCCGTACACATCGCCGTTGATGATCAATTTGGCAGATTCAAGAGCCGGAACACTATCATTATAGTATAGGTTGGCTTCGCTGGTGGTAGCGGGTGCATTGCTAATGGCATTCTTACCCACCATGAGACTCAACGAACCGTACACATGGCCACCATTACCGGCAGCAAACACATCCTTGTCGATGGTACCGCCCGAAATGTTGACCAATGCAGTCCAAGCCATCGGGTTGGTACCCACAACACTATCGCTGGCAGCATTGCTGCAGCCAAAGACATTGCCTTCGATGTGGCCGCCGCGCACGTTCACCGTCTTCAAGCCAGTGAGCGGAGCGGAATT
>Ga0310696_10011039_pt1 | contig 10317 bp, 9 predicted proteins | sample AusTroGonzalo_MG_4_FD_203885 | JGI IMG/M metagenome (GOLD analysis project Ga0310696, IMG submission 203885) | Bovine rumen microbial communities from tropical cattle in Woodstock, Queensland, Australia - Gonzalo_02 (v2) (version 2) | ecosystem: Host-associated > Mammals > Digestive system >... | reverse complement strand
TCTTCCGATCTCCTCCCCCGGCTCGAAGGCGAGCGGATCCTGCGCCAGATACTTCATCGCCTCGCGAGTCGGCATCTCGCCGTTGGTCTCGGCATAGCCGCGCTTGAGGTTGTCGGTGTTTGTGGCGTAGGTCAAGCCCGCCGTCATGGTGAAAAGGTGGCGCACCGTCATCGTGTTTCTGACGGGCTCGATCCGATCGTCCACGCGCTTGGTGAGCTTGCGGAACTCGGGCAGATAGTCGTACACGGGAGCGTCGAGTTTCAGGTCGCCCTTTTCGACGAGCTGGAGCGCGGCGGTGCAGGTGATGAGCTTGGAGCACGAATAGACGTTGTAAAGCTCCTTGCCGTTCGTCGGCTTTTGCTTCGCCTCGTCCGAAAACCCGGAAAGGTACCGGAAAACGCACTTGCCCCGGTGATAGACGATGCAGTCGATCATCGGGATGCCCATCGCCTCGAAGCGTTTCAGTAAATCGTAAACCTTGCCCCTTTGATTCATGATACACCCTCATCCGTCGGTTGGATTTTCTGCGGCTAAATGTACACGCCGCCGCCGTAAAAATCAAATCGCTCTTTCGGCTTGACAATGCGCAATTTACGGGATATTGTAATACCGAAACCTACCGCTGAAAGGAATGTCGAAAATGAAAAAACTGCTTTCCAAAGTCTTCTTCGTTTCCGACTGCGCGCGGGGTGCGGCGTTCGCGCTGACTCTCCTCACCCTCGGCAACTGCGTCTTGCTTTCGCTGTTCCATCTGCTGCTGCTGTGTAGTAGCGAAATATCGATCGAATTGCTGCTGTGGGGCTGCGATCCGGGACCGTTGCTGCGGCTTTCCGCGCTCGGCGTGCTGCTGATAACGGTTTACTCGTTCGCGCTGGCGGTAGTTTCGCTGGTCGGATTCATCAAAATCTTGCGGCGCGAGCGGCGCTTCAAGGCGCTGTGGCATCTCGTCCCGGCGGGGGTGTGCCTCGCGCTCGGGGCGGTCGGCTTCGTCCGGCTGTTCCCGCCGCTGTACGTGTTGACGGAGCTCGGCGAAAAAGTCAGCAACCCCTCCAACTTGCCCGCCCGATTGCTGAGCGGCGGCATCCCCGGTCTGCCGCCGGAATACCGGGCGGCGGCCTTCTTCCTCTCGCTGCTCTTGATCCTTGCAGGCGGTCTGTTCCTGACGGCGATGTTCACGACGGCGGCGGGGAAGCGCTTCCGCTCCGCTTTCGGCGCGGCGACGCTCACGGTGTGGGGGATATTCGCCGTGTGGTATCTTGCCGCCCTCGGGCTCGCGCTCCGCGAGAGCCGCGAAGTCGTCGTCGTGCGTCGGGCGGTCGAAAAGCGCTTCGGACGCCCCCTGACTGCCGCCGGGTTGGAGAAACTGTACCGTGAGAGCGGCAAGGTCGACGCGGAGTTCTGGCCCCGTTGGGAAAAGCTCGGCGACGCGTTGCCGAAGGTCAAAATCGACCATGAATACAGCGACGGGTCGACGTGGTCGCAGGAACACGACTTTTGGAGTCTCACGCTCCCCGACCGCCCGACCAAAGAAACATTCGCGTGGTATGAAAACTACTGCCGGACCAACCGCGCCGCTCTCGATGCGTTCGAACGCTGCTTCGACCGCGAACCGCCGCTTCCGGAAATGCGCTTCGTCCGCGGCAATCTCGTGGAAGTGGCTCTGCCGACATTGTCTTTGGTACACTATTTCGTTCGGAGTTTCGAGAGCAGCCGCCTGATCCGTCATCTCGCCGTCGGGGATGTCGACGCGGCGTGGGCGTGTTACCTGCGGATGGGCAACGCCGGCGCGTATCTGCGAAAGCAGCCGTGCCTCATCGGCAGTATGGTGTGGCTGAGGGTCGGTCAGCTGCGTCTGGACTGCATGGAAAAACTGCTGGAAAGCCGCCTGCTCGCCGACGCGAAACTGGACGAACTCGACGCCGACCTCGCGGCGTTGGAGCGCGACATTCCCCCCAACCATCAGCAGGCGATGTACACCGAAGCCGTCTTCGGTCAGGACGTCATCGCGGCAATGGAGGACGGTCTGATCGAACGCGGGTACCAAATAAATCCGCCGGGGGGATTCGCACCTTATCGCTGGATATTCCCGCAGTGGTGGTATCACGCCGCGAAGGACAAGAAGAACACCCTGCGGGTCTATCTGCTTCCGGATCTCATGCACTTCAGGATGGACTTCGTCGACAAGGGACTGCTGCTCAGCAGCATGATGCTGCCGGTGCTCGAGCATTCCGGGAAACGGTTTTACGCGCTCACGGCGCGGGTACGCGGGATGCGGACGCTGATTCGGGCGGAAAAATACCGCCGCAAACACGGCGAATTCCCGAAGACGCTGCCTGACTTGCCCGAGGACCCCTTCACCGGCAAGCCGCTCGTTTACGAAGTCGGCAGGGCGGAGATCCCCGAGCGCGTCTGGAAGAAGACCGTGGATGAGGCGACCACCGAACGGCGCACCGCCGACGTCGTGCAAGTCCATAGCGACACGGAAACGACCATTCGGCTGAAAGTGCGCTACCCCGACAGCGCCGACGACCTCACCCGCGCCGTGATAAGATACTGAATCGACCGTGAAAGGAAGCCCGATGAAAAAACTGTTGCTCATATGTCTGTGCGCGATGCTCGCATGGTGCGCGGGGTGCGCGTTTCTGGAGGAAACTTACTCATGCCACTACCATTTCACCTTCGGCAATACCGACGCCGTCGCCGATAAAAAGCGGGTGTTCGATCTGCTGAAACCGTTTCTGCTCGACCGCGAGTTCATGTATCGCGGCGAAGGCTACTGCCTTTTTTTGGATAAGCCGGTTTCCGCCTATTCCGAGGAGCAGTTGAAAAAGGAACCGTGGTTTCAGGTTTTCTCCTTTGCCCACGAGAAATCCAACGCCGCGTGTCACTACATCCCGCAGAAAAACCTGGTGGTGTTTTATGAGCGGATATACATCGCTTCCCGGAGAAAGAAATTTCTGGAGACGGTCGCGGAGTTGAAAAAAGAGCTGCGCGACAATGGATTCAAATTCAAATACGAGAGCAATGGGATCAAAAACACGCTGTTTTGGGGGAACGGCAATTTGAGGTTCATGCCGTTCCATAACGTTTCTCCGAAAATAGGGTCCCGGTATCAGGTGGAGAACTATCAATAAGGGAACGAAGGGATCATCGAAAATGAAAAAACTGCTTTCCAAAGTCTTCTTCGTTTCCGACTGCGCCAAGGGGATGCTCTTCGCGCTGACCTTGGCGACTGTCGGCAATTACCTCTGGGGATCGCTGTTCCATCTGCTGCTGCTGTGGGCGGGCGAACCCCGCCCGGTGTTGTTGTGGACGTTCGCCGTCGGCGCACTCGCGATAACGCTTTACTCGCTCTCGCTCGGGGTGGTCTCGCTGATCGGATTGGTAAAAGTATTGCGCCGCGAGCGCCGCTTCAAAGCGCTGTGGTATTTCGTCCCGGCGGGGGTGTGCCTCGCGCTCGGGGCGGTCGGTGTCGTCCGGGTGTTCCCGCCGCTGTATTTGTTTGAGAAATTGGGAGCCGACACCATCACCAAGTCCGACGCCTGCCATTTCGATCTGTGTTTGAGCGACGGCATCCCCGGCCTGCCGCCGGGCGGCTGGGCGGCGGTCTTTTTCGTCTCGCTGTTGTTGATACTCGCAAGCGGGCTGTTCCTGACGGCGACGTTCACGGCGGCGGAGGGCAAAAAATTCCGCTCCGCCTTCGGCGCGGCGATGCTCTCGGTATGGGGAGTTTTCGCCGTGTGGTATCTTTTCACCCTCGGGCTGGCTTTGCACGAGAGCCGCGAATGCGCCGCCGTGCGTCAGGCGGTCGAAAAACGTTTCGGCCGCTCGCTTACCGCCGCCGAATTGGAGAAAATGTACCGCGGGAGCGGCAAGGTCGACGCGGAGTTCTGGACGCGGCATGAAAAGCTGTACAACGCCCTGCCGACGGTCAAACTCGACAAGAGAGACGATGAGGAAAAGGCGTCGGAGTATGCGATTTGGGACCTTCCGCTCCCCGACCGCCCGAGCAAGGCAACGCTCGCGTGGTATGAAAACTACTGCCGGACCAACCGCGCAGTGTTCGATGCGTACGAACGCTGCTTCGACCGTGAACCGCCGCTCCCCGAAAAGAGTTTTCGCCGCGGCAATCTCATGGCGGAGGTGCTGCCGACATTGACGCCGTGCCGCATTTTCGTTCGGGATATCGAGCGCAGCCGTCTGGTATACTTTCTCGCCGTCAAGGACGCCGACGCGGCGTGGAAGTGCTACCGGCGGATCGGCAATTGTTGCGCGTATCTGCAAAAGGAGCCGTTCCTCATCTGCAGTCTGGTGTGGCTCGCCGTCGAGCAGCAGCGCTTGGACTGCGTGGAAAAAATGCTGGAAAGCCGCCAGCTCGCCGACGCGAAACTGGACGAACTCGACGCCGACCTCGCGGCGTTGGAGCGCGACATCCCCCGCAACCATCAACAGGCGATGTACACCGACGCGGTCCTCGGTCAGGATTGCGTCGTCGGGTTGGAGGAGGGACTGCTCGATCTCAGCGTGTCTGGACACGAGCCGCCCAATCTTCCGGGGGCGTTCGCGCCGTACCGCTGGATCTTCCCGGACTGGTGGTATCACGCCGCGCTGGACAAGAAAACCATGCTGCAAACCTATCTCCTGCCGGATTTCACGCATTTCGATCCGGCACCCGTCAACCCGGGGTTGATCATGTGCAATATGATGCTTCCGTCGTTCGAGACGGCGGGGGCCCGGTTTTACGCGCTCACGGCGCGGGTTCGCGGAATGCGGGTGCTGATCCGGGCGGAAAAATACCGGCGCAAACACGGTGAGTTCCCGAAGACGCTCCCGGACTTGCCCGAGGACCCCTTCACCGGCAAGCCGCTCGTCTACACGGTCGGTAAGATGGAGATAATCGAGCACGTCTGGAAGAAGACCGTCGAAATGGGGCGCGGCATGATGCGGATCGCCGACGTCGTGCAAGTCCATAGCGACACGGAAACGACCATTCTGCTGAAAGTGCGCCGCCCCGAAACCGCCGAAGACCTCACCCGCGCCATGATAAGATACTGAATCGACCGGAAAGGGAATGCCGAAAATGAAAAAAAGCTTTTGATCGCCGCGATGGTCGATCTGATCGGGGAGAACGAAGAAAGAGCCTTCCGGGAAAAATCGAACTGAGGCTGTGGAAATGATTTATATCACTATGCGCAAATCCTTATGGCTGATCTCACTGCTCGCAATGGGGTCGCTGTACGCCGGTGACGGGACGGCTCCGAAACGGACCGACGTCTGGGCGGAGTTCACTTGGTACGGCACGGAAAGCACGCCCACCGAAACCATCCACAAATACAAGCTGAAACTTTCCCCGAACTTCCCGCTGGATCAGGCGCAGTTGGTCGTCGCCGTGGATGTATTCGGCGGCGGCAGCTGCACCCCGCTGCGCGAGCTGGGGAACGACTTCCGGTTGAAATGTTCGGTGACCCGCTCGACCGGTCCGAAGAGGACAAAAGGACTGCTCGGTTTGCTTTTCGCCAGAAACAAACCTGCCGGTGTCATTGCGAAACTTTGCTTCGGCGGCAGCGCTTCCGGCGTCGACCGCGTGGTGGAGTTCGGGGTCCGGGACGGAAATCTACCGAAGTTCATTGTCCGCCCCCGGGTGGTGCTTCATCCCGGCGACGTCACTCCGCTGTGCGCACTGACGACGCGCGCCTCGGAAAGCTCGCCGACGACGGAATTCCGCTTTTCGCCGTGGAAAAAACCTCCGCGCGCCGGATTGTATCTGCGGCTCGTCCCGGAGGAGGTTCTGGAGAAGGCCGACAAGGGCACCCCGTACCATGTGGCATTGCGGAGCGAGGTGCTGCAGCGGCTCGGGATCTCGCCCGATACGGCGGGCGGGTGCAACCTCGACGAACTCGACTGCTGTATCGCCGAGTACGAGGCATGCCGTTTGCGCTTCGAGACCGGAACGGCGACGCTTGCGGAGCCGTTGGATGCGGAATTCTTCGTGCGCCGGGTGGTACTCCGTCAGCGAAAGCTCGATCCGCAAGAACAAAAGGAGCTGCGCCGCAAGCTTTTGGTGTGCATGCAGAAACGGCTTGAGTTGCGCAAAGCGGAATTTGCGGCCGGAATGCTGCCGATCGAAAGTGTCAAAGTTTTGGAAGAGCAGATCGCCGGATTCCGCGAAATATATCTTCCGGAAGACAACCCGAACGCAATCTCGAACGACTGAACCGAAGATAGCAAAAAGGGAGTGCATACCATGAAAAAACTGCTTTTGATCGTCTCGCTTTTCGTCTGTTCGTTCACGCTTCGGGCGGAGCCCGCCGCTCCGTTGACCGCCGAAAGCCAGCGCGCGTATTTCAAGGTCTACGACCGGCTCGTGCTGGCGATGGTCCAGCAGCGCAAGGATCGGCCCCGGAGTTGATGAAAGAGATGTCGCGTCTGGGCGAAGCGGGCGACCCGCGCGCCGCCTTTCAGTACGCCATGTATTATTCCGGGGCGACGGATGACAAAAAAGGACGCGCCATGCTGGCGAAGCTGTTCCCCGAATTGCTGACGCTGGCGCAGAAGGACGACTGGCTCGCCTGTCAGTTGGTCGGGGTATGCTATTCCTACGGGATCGGGTGCAAACGGGATGAGGAGGCAGCCGACAAATGGGGCAGAAAGTCAAGTGAGTTGATGAAAAAGGCGGCGGCGAACGACGATCCCGCCGCGATGCTCGAGGAGACCTTTCGTCTGATGATGATGGGGGACGAGACCAAAGAAGCCGAAGCCCTGCTGCACAAACTTCAAAAACACGACAGCAAGTTCGCCGAGTATGTCCTTCAGAAGCTTGCCGAAGAGAAAAAACGCTCCGGAAAATGATGCGCGGCGATTCGCGCCGCAAGCCGACCGAACCGGTGGCGCAAATGGATAAGGAGGATCGAAAATGAAAAAACCGGTTTTCGTTCTGCTCTTTGTGCTTTGTCTCATGCCGTTTGCACACGGTCATTCGCCGATCTTCTATCCGCTGTTTCACGCGAAGTGGACTCCGTTTCAGATCATGATCTGGCCGGCGGGGCTTTTTGACATGCAGGCCTCGGTCTACGGAATAGACCTGACGTTTCTCGGACGTCAGGATAAGACCTGCGGCATCAGTTGCGGGGTGGTGTCGATACACGGCGATCATTACGGTATCGGCGCAGCGCTTGCCAACTGTGTCGAAGACACCAATATCGGATTGATGTGCGGTGTCGTCAATATCATCCGGCGCAACCGCGGCGTGGCGATCGGGGTATGGAATCGTTTCAGCGACGAACCCGGAGAAGACATTACCGAGGTGGAAAATTTCCTCCAGATCGGGCTGTTCAATTCCGCGACGAACGGTCTGCAGATCGGACTGTTGAATCACAACCCCAACGCGATCATCCCGTGGATGGTGCTCTTCAATTATTCACCGCGCGAGCGGCGTACCCCGACCCCGCAATCGGAATAAGGAGGCGCTCAGTAGCATTCCGTTTTTTCCGTAAAAAAACAGTTCGGCGCCGTGCGCCGTCAAGTGTGCCCGTCAGTTCTCGGGGGCGATCAGCTTGGACGTGTTTCTGAAATTGTCGAATGTGACCCCGTTGATCGTCGTCGTCGTGTCGCCCGCGTAGATCACCGTCGGCTTGACGCACTCCGCCGCAATCTCCATAAACGCCCGAATATTCTTGGCGAACGAGGGATCGAAGGTCATCCCGGCTTTTATTTCCACCGGGATCAGCCGCCGGTTGTCGTCGATGATGAGATCGACTTCGTTCCGTCCCTGCACCCGGAAATAATACAGCCCCGGCAGCTGTTTGCCGAGATTGTACCTCGCCTTCAGCGCCTCCACGACGACCAAGTTTTCGAACAGCCCGCCGAGCAGCGGATCGCGCGCGACCTGCGATACGTTTTCGATGCCGAGCAACGAGGCGGCAAGCCCCACTTCGGTAAAGTAAATTTTCGGAGCCTTGACCAGCCGTTTCCCGAAGTTATTGAAGAAACATGGCAGTCGGAAGACGATGTAACTCGCCTCCAAAACCGACAGCCACGAGTTCAGAGTCGTCGCCGACACGCCGACATCGCCCGACAGGTCGGTCATGTTGACGACCTGCCCGACGCGCCCCGCCAGCAGTTTGAGAAAGGTCTCGAACGCATGCTGATCGGAGACGTTGATCAGCTGCCGGACGTCGCGCTCCACATACGTGGCATAATACGCAGGGTAGAGCATCGTCGGCGGAGTGTGTTCGTCGTACAGCCGGGGCATGAAGCCGTTGAAGATATACTCGTCGCGCGAAAGAGATATCCCCGCGTCCGCGAGTTCTTCCATCGACAGCGGCAGCAGTTTCAATATCCCCGTCCGTCCGGCGAGCGACTGGGATATCTCCGCATGAAGTTTCGGCTGGTGCGAACCGGTCAGGATGAAGCGCCCTTTTTCCTTCGAAGCGTCGGCAAGCAACTGAATCGTGCTCAACAACTCCGGCACGCGCTGGACTTCGTCGATGATCACCGGCGGCTTGTACAATTCGAAAAACGCGTTGGGATCGCTCATCGCGATGTCGCGGGCGGTCTTGTCCTCCAAATTCACATAGACGTGATCGGGAAACAGCAGTTTGGCCAAGGTCGTTTTACCCGACTGCCGCGGTCCGAGCATGGTCACGACCGGAAAATACCGCGCCATTTCCAACAAATACGGTGTGATTTTTCTTTTTATCATGGTAGCTCTCCCTCGTTCCGAACATACTATATCGCAATTTTGTGAAAATTACAAATCGAATTTGTGATTTGCACAAAAACGCAGGGATTCGCCTGCAAATTGGTCTAGACCAATTTTGCGGGGGCGGATTGCATTTCGCGCGCGGGCGGGGTATATTATCGGCGCAAGGCGAAATTTCGCTTTATCCCAACAGAAGGAACTCGAATTTATGGAAGACAAGATCATCTACATGCCCTGCGACACGGTCGAAGCCTTCATGCGCGACGCCTTCGTCGCCGCCGGAGTCCCCGCCGAGGACGCCGCGCTCTGCGCCAACGTGCTCATTTCCGCCGACAAGCGCGGCATCGACTCGCACGGCGTCGGCCGGCTGTGCAGTTTCTACCTCGACCGCATCCGCGACGGCGTCCAGCAGGCGGTCACGCAGGTCGAATTCGTCCGCAAAAGCGGCGCCACCGCCGTCGTCGACGGTCACGCCGGCATGGCGATGGTCGTCGCCAAGAAGTCCATGGAATACGCCATGGAGTGCGCCAAGAAGCTCGGCGTCGGAATCGTCGCCGTCCGCAACTCGTCGCACTTCGGGCGCGCGGGATACTACGCCGACCTCGCGGCCAAGGAAGGCATGATCGGCTTCTGCGTCACCAACGCCCGCCCCGCCATCGCGCCGACCTTCTCGACTCAGAACGTCCTCGGCACCAACCCGATCGCCTTCACCATGCCCTCCGACGAAGCCTTCCCGTTCGCCTTCGACTGCGCCACGAGCGTCGCCCAGCGCGGCAAGATCGAACTCTACGGAAGATTGGGCAAGGATCTGCCTCCGGGCTGGGTGATCGACGTCGAGGGCAAGACGCGCACCGACACGCAGGGAATCCTCGCCGACCTCATGAAGAGCCGCGCCGCCCTCGCCCCCCTGGGCGGCATCGGCGAAGAGGGCGCCGGATACAAGGGCTACGGCTTCGCCACCGTCGTCGAACTCCTGAGCAGCGCGCTGCAGCAGGGTTACTTCCTGAGCCAGCTCACCGGATTCGCCGCGGACGGCTCGAAACAGTCGCCGCGCATCGGCCACTTCGTGATGGCGATCAACATCGAGAACTTCACCGACCTCGCCTCGTTCAAAAAACACGTCGGCGACGTCCTCCGCGAGATCCGCTCCGCCCGCAAGGCCCCCGGCAAGACCAGAATCTACACCGCCGGCGAAAAGGAATATCTGACGCTTCTCGAACGCGAGAAGAAAGGCATCGCCATCAATACCGCACTCCGCAAGATGATGCTCAAAGTCAAGGCCGACTACAAACTCGGCGCTTGGGAACTCCCCTTCACCGAAGCGTAAAACAACCCAAAACCCAATCACGCCCCGGATGGTCATGCATCATCCGGGGATTTTTTTGTACCACGCCGGATGTCCGCCGCGCATACTTGCGTCCGGGGGGCTCCGCGCCCCCCGGAACCCCCTCGGCAAGGTTTTCACCTTGCAACCCGAGGAAAAAATTACATTTTTTCCCGCAAGTTTTTGCTTCGCTTGCGGAAAGGGGTTGACGCCCCCGGCTTATGCCTCACAGCAACGCCGTTGTCGTCCCCTATTGACGGCAAGCGTGTGTGAATTTTGCCAAATACCGGCG
>Ga0310696_10011038_pt1 | contig 10318 bp, 9 predicted proteins | sample AusTroGonzalo_MG_4_FD_203885 | JGI IMG/M metagenome (GOLD analysis project Ga0310696, IMG submission 203885) | Bovine rumen microbial communities from tropical cattle in Woodstock, Queensland, Australia - Gonzalo_02 (v2) (version 2) | ecosystem: Host-associated > Mammals > Digestive system >... | reverse complement strand
TATTGGCATCAAGATACTTGTGGAGCACCTTTCGGCCTAAAATTTTGAAAAAGTCTTTGGATTTTCCAAAAAAAGACTTACCTTTGCATTCCCAAACCCTGGTGCTGTAGCTCAGATGGTAGAGCAATGGACTGAAAATCCATGTGTCGGCAGTTCGATTCTTCCCAGCACCACAAAAAAGCCTCTCAGATACCTGAGAGGCTTTTTTGTGGTGCAAGTAGTACCATTTTTCGCTGGTCGCTAATTCTCTGATACTCAGTGTTTTAACGGCCAGCCATTCTGGGCCCTCAGGCTCGTTATCAAGCCGATTGGCTGCTTTTATCCGTGTTTTTGCCAAAATTTTTTAAATTTGTTCCAACCTTTTGCCTTGCCCTTACGTCTAATAGATGAAAACGCTCCGGAAGCAAGGCAAAAAGTTAAACATAAATATTGATACAGTCATGGTTGAAGTTTTAGTCCCTATTTTTGTATGTGTGATACTGCCCGTTATGATTGTGTGGCTTATTTCCCGCACCAGGCAGAACGAGATCAACAGAAAGGCCGATATAATGCTCAAGGCCATAGAGAACGGTCAGCAGGTGGATCCGGAATACTTTAAGCCCACTAAGCCCGTAAAGCCGTCCAAAGGCATAAAGCAGGACCTTCTGGAAAAGCTTAACGCCGCATGCATCACCACTTTCATGGGCTTGGCATTCATTATCTACGCCATTGTGTGCTACCTTAATCCCGAATCCTTTGACGGCTTCTTCCTCTCCAGCATGGCCCCTATTGCAGGCGGCGTACTTCTGGCAGTTGGCATAGCCCTCTTTGTGACCTATTTCACAGGCAAGAAAATGCTGGCCAAAGAAATTGAGGCCGAAGAAAAAGCACTTAAAGAATAAATGACCCAGGAGCGGTTCATAAGCCTTGTGCAGCCCCAGCAGGAGCCCCTCAGAAGGTTCCTGCTGGCACTGTGCAGTGGCAATGCCGCCCTGGCCGATGACATAGCCCAGGATACGCTGGTGAGGGCCTATGTTGCCTCCGGCTCCTTCCTGGGCCTTTCAAAATTCAGCACCTGGCTGTTCCGCATAGCATACAACTGCTACGTGGACAACTGCCGCAAGGTGCGCCCGGAACAGGTGCCGGTAACAGAGGCTTTAACCATCAAGGCCGATGAAACCTCGGACGCATCGTTCCGCTATCAGCAGCTGTATCAGGCGCTGGACAAACTTCCACAAAAGGAAAAGGCCGCAATTGCCCTTTTCTACTTCGAAGACCGCAGTATCAAAGAGATATCGGCCATACTTGACATGCCTCAAGGTACGGTGAAATACCAGCTTTCCATGGGCCGGACACACCTTAAACAGTATATTCAGTTATGAAAGAGATAGACCAGTTCCTAAAGGAAAACAAGCCGATGGTAAAGGATAATCCCACATTTATCCTGGAAACCCGCCGTCGTCTGGAAAGCGTGGAAGGCATTAAGACCGAGGTAGACCGTCAGCGCCGCTCCGGTCGCCTTGCACTCATATACGCTCTTGTCTTTGGCCTGGCCTTAGGCGTTTTTGCTACCGCCCTTGCCTTCCTGTACCCGGTGGATCCCGAATCCCTTGGCGCCGGCCTTTGGGAAAGCATCCGCCTGTTCCTCCACACCTGGCGCCAATACCTCCTCTTCCCCGTCGCCATCCTTGCCGTCACCCTTGGCATTGTCCTGATGTCCGGCAGCCGCCAATCGGCATAAAATCTCCCTCCGTGCAGAGCCGCTTTGACGCCACATCCCGCAAAAATGGCCGAAAATGTGGGATGCCAGGTCACGACGACGTGCCATCCCTCAAATAAGGCTCAAAATGCGGGATGTGACGTCAAAGCGGGGGCGTTAGAAATTGCTAGAGTAATATCTACTGCTTCCAGTAAGCTTCTATCTCTTCCAGGGACTTGCCGGTGGTGTCCGGGACGCATTTGTACATTATTACAAGGTAGGGAATGCACATGAATGCGAACAGGAAGAAGGTGCCGGCGGGGGTAAGATTTTCGAGCATCCAAGGTGTTAGCTGGCCGATAAGATAAGTACCTATCCAGAGGGCAAAGCCGGCGATTGACATGGCCAGTCCCCTAACCCGGTTGGGATACATTTCGCTAAGCAGCACGAAGACAACGGCGCTAATGGAAATGGCCGTGCAGAACACGTAAAGCAGGAAGAAAGTAAGCATGAACCAGGTGGGAAGATCCGTTGCAGGCAGGAAATAAATGCCGATCATAAGAAGGCAGAATATCATGCCGCCAACGCCCCACCATACAAGCTGCTTGCGGCCCACTTTGTCGATTATGAGCAAGGCAATAACCGTAGTAAGCATATTCACAACGCCAACCAGCACTGTAGAGAACAGAGGGTCCTGGAAGCCTGCATCGGCAAAAATCTTGGGGCCGTAGTAGAGCACGGCATTTACACCCATGAACTGGCCCAGGATGGCAATGGCGCTGCCAATAAGCACAGCTTTGAGTATGCCGGGTTCCCGGAGAGCAGCCCAGGCCTCGCTGTTGTCCTGCCTCTGACCGCGGACCTGCAGCCAGCGGGGGCTTTCCGGAATAAAGAAAATGAGGATGAGGAACAGTATGTCCGGAATGGCTTCGGCGCCCAGCATCGGCCTCCAGTATTCGGCCATGGAAGTGCCTTTTAGGATGAGGAAATTGGCAAGATAAGCCAGCAGAAAGCCGATGGTGATGAACAGCTGGTAAAGGCTTACCATGGTGCCGCGCACGGGCGCCGGGGAAATCTCCGAAATATAAACCGGCGACACCACAGACACTATTCCAATGCCAAAACCGCCTATGATACGGAAGATCACAAGCTGTGTAAAATCGGCACTAACTGCGCAGCCAATGGCCGATACCGAGAACAAAATGGCCGATATTAGCATGGTCTTTTTCCTGCCCAGGAAATCCGACAACATGCCGGCTATAAGAACGCCCAAAATGGAGCCGATGAGGGCGCAGCCAACATACCAGCCTTCCCCGCCCGTTCCCAGGCCAAACTGTACTTTCACAATCTCTGTAGTTCCGGAAATAACCGCCGTGTCGTAGCCAAATAGTATGCCGCCAAGGGCCGCAACAAGGGCTATGAACAGCACGCGTCCGTTTACTTTTTCACTCATCTTTATTTAAGTTTTAGTTTATCCCAATAGTCAAAAATGCGTATGTAGCAAAGGTCAAAGAGGAAGAATCCGTCGGCCTCCTTATCCATTACGGCAGCTATTTCCTCTATGGTCTTTTCCCTGCCGCCTTTGCCATAGCCTGGCTCGTTGCCAATGTCCGGGCCGCTTACAAAAGGAACGTCGCCGCAGAGGCGCTTGCGGCCAAGGCGGACAAAACCCTGCGAAGTCTTTTCTCCCCTGCCGTACACATTATCGGCCGGGCAGTAGGCGCCAAGCATAAGGAAATCGACAAGGTCTGCAAAACCAGTAGCCTGATACTCAGGCGTTGCCCAGCGGTATGTGGGCTCCTCCTTTGCCAGATTATACGACGGACTTGCCCAGTTTACACCGCTGCGGTAATATTCGCTGAACCAGGCACCTACATACACGCCTAAAGGCATCTCCGGCGCAATGGTGTGGACCTGGTCCACCGCACGTGCCACAAAGTCGTGAATCACCTTGCAGCGGAAAGTAAGCCAGGCATTTTCAAGGGCATCCGGCTCCTTGTCAAGGAAGATATGGCCGGGCTCGGAGAATACAGGCCAGCGGTCCGGTTCATGGCCGATATATGAAGCAAAAGCCTCCCTGGCGCATTCGGTATAGCCGGCATCAAGGGCATAGTCGTCAAAGCGGCAGCGGTCCATTACAATGCCGTCCAAACCCTGATATGCGGCCACTTCGGCAAGCATTTTAAGCAGGAATTCCTGAACCTGAGGATTCACGGGATCAATGAAGCGGCCGCCAAGAGTATGTGTGTCGTCAAGGTGATTTACAAGCGTCCCGTCCGGATGAAGATCCACGGCCGCCCAGTCTCTGAGCTCCGGATGGTCGTACAGCATGCCGATATTTCCGGCCGGGCAGCGGAAGCCGCCAACCATCATATTTACTCCGGCCATGACCTTTAGCCCGGCGGCGTGGCCTGCCTCTATGAAGGCTTCAAGGTAGTCCCAGTCGGCCGAACGATTAACGTATTTAAGGCCTCCATCCTGCCACAGGGCCACTTGGGTGAGCGGCGGAACCACATCGGAACGGAAGAGAGCGTTACCGCTGGTGGGCCTTACTTCTACAACCACGTGCGTGAAACCCATATTGGCCAGGCGGCGGCAGTCGGTGAAAATATTGTCCCTGTCGTTGGCATACTGCAGGAAGTTCGCCCCTACCTCTATCCACACCAGACGCGGTTTGTCGGCCTGCTTTGGGGTGCAGGCGGCAATCAATAGCGCAGCGGCAAGTAGCAGTCTTCTCATTACACCTTAAGTTTGATTCCAAGTTTAGTGAGTATCCAGGCTATACAAATAACCACACCGGTGTAAAGTGCACACATCCCTACTCCGGTCCATCCTGCACGCCATGCCGGGATGGAAGGAGATGCAATTAGCCAGAGCACAATGAACAGGTAAGGTATCATATAAACCGTAAGCGTTGCGGTTCCGGCAGGCTGCAGAGGCTTGAACCAGGCGGTCCAGCCGCGCTTTTCAAGAAGCCTCAGAATAGTGTAAAGTGCAACCGAAATTGCGCTCACAAACAGGCACCAGGGCAGCGTGCCAAGGTTTTTGGAGATAATCCAGCCCTGATGAGCAGCCATTCCAAGCACTGCCAGCACCGCGGCGGCGGCAAAGCCTATGCCGGCTTTTGCGGTCTTTAGCCGGCGCTCGGCAAGAATAAGCATCATACCGCCAAGGGCCATAATACCGATATGGCCGGAACCAAGATTTACAGCATCGGAAAGATCGGCAAGGAAGTTGGGGCCGATAAGGCTCTCTCCCCCACGCATGGGCACTACGGAAAGATTTATGAGACAGAGCAATATCCAGATAACGGGAAGAACCCACTGACGGCTGCGGCAAAGGAGGTATGCCGCGGCGCAGAAAAGATATGCCCAGCCAATCTGACCGAGTATGCCCCACCAAAGTGCCTCGAAACGGGCGCCGTCCGGCGTGCGGTAGCAAACGGCAAGGCCGATGAGCAGCAGCGCACCTGCTGCCTTAAGCCATTTTGCCGGCTTGAAATCAGCCTTATACTGATTCCAGACAAGGAAAAAGCCTATTACGAACAGTAACACCCAAAGCCACCTGCTGCCGGCCATTGCGCGCGATTCCTGGTTGCAGATGAAAGTGCCCATAACAAGCAGTGCAAAGGTGCGGCTAAGGATATGGCTAAGCGTACTTTCGGCCGATAATCCTTTTTCGAAGCGCCTGTCTATGGCATACGGGATTGACATGCCCACGGCAAAAAGGAACATGGGATAAATAAGGTCCGAAAGGCCCATGCCGTCCTCCCAGGTGGCAAAGTGCTCCAACCAGTGCGGGACGTCAAAAACCGTCCAGAAATCGTTTACAAATACCATCAGGACCATTGTAAGGCCCCGGAACATGTCAATTGCTATATTTCTTTTATTCATGTTTCTCTTATTTAAGAGATTCTTCGCTTCGCTCAGAATGACAGTATGGTTCAGAATGTCAGTCGGGGACTGTCACCCAGGTTTCGTTGGCCCAGCCCACGCTGCGGCCGGTGCCTTTTACTTCTCCTTTTATTCCGGCTTCCTGAAGCTCACGGAAGCCTTGCTCCCCTGGCTTTAAGTCCAGGAAAGGCAGCAGGTAGCAGCCGTGGTCCAGAAGCACTTTCTGTACTTCTGCGGCCGGCACTTCCGAAGGGTGCCTGCCCGTTTTTACGGCTATTGCCGCCAGGGCTCCCGCGGCCTGTCCAAGGCCCATCACAACGGGCTGCAGGCGCGTTCCGCCGTTCATCTCCCAGCTCACAGAGATGGCTTTATCGGCCACAAGGAAATCTTCAAGGTTTATTGGAATCAGCACGCCCATGGGCACGCTGAAGGAAGGTATTTTTCCGTACCAGAGGTGGGATAATTCGTTTGCATCCGGATGCTGGTTGTGATGATGGTCAACCGGGTAATCCCCCACTGCCACAGCTCTGGTATAAAGGTCAAAATCGTAAGGACGCCTTGCTGCATCCAGTGTCATTGTGTCGCGCCCTGCTATGCGGCGGGACTCCCTGTAATATGGATAGAAAGGCAGGCCGTCGGCCGATGGAAATACGTCGTCGGCAATGCCTAAGTTGTTATAGCCAAGTTCGTTCTGCAGGTAATATAGATAGCCAAGCGTGCGGTTTTTTGCTTTGCGATAAACATCTTCGCGCGGCATGGACAGATAGTCCAGATAGATGTCGTTGCCGCCCTGGGGCCAGTTAAGCATAATGTGACCGTCCGGCAGGGCGCCGTAGGAAAGCATCATATCGGCCGGCCATGTGGCGCAGCAGTTTTCGTATAATGACGCCTCGTAGTCTTCAGGCATGGGAATGGGCACAGGATGGTCGTACCATTTGACTATTGCCACGTATGTCATGTCCTGCAGGGCGCGGCTGTCGTCAAGCAGAGCTGCGCCTGCTTCTGCAGCCACATCGCCAAGTTCCGTTCCGTCTATCAGAACATGGTGACGGACTTTGATGTCCTTAAACTTAGTATTGAATAATACGTCCACTCCGGCCTTACGGGCCATGTTGGACAGGATTTCGGCCCCAACTTTGGGATTGAATAGTATGTTGGATACCCAGCCGCTTTTAAGGGAATCCATGCCGCCGTAACGCTTGGCAAGGGAATCGGTGAATTCTTTGAATATGCCGCCGCGCAGCTTATAGTTGCCGTCTATGGCACTTACGCCGGCGCTTGTGAGCATGCCTCCAAGCCAGGGACTTTCTTCTACCACCAGCACGCTGGCGCCGTCCCGCGCGGCCTCAATTGCAGCTGCCGTTCCCCCGGTGCCGCCACCTACAACTACAACGTCGTAGGTTTTGGTGCAGGAAAGCACAATCAATAATGGCAGAAGAAGTCTAAATTTCATCGGCTAAGAGTAATTGGCTGTTCTAGGGCGCCGCCGGCAAGACGGACCCAGGTTTCAAAGGCCGATGAGCCGGCGCGGAAGCGGAAAACGCGCGCGCCGCTGGGGCCAAGGTGGTTGTAGATTGTATCACAACCGCTGAACCGGCCATAGATATAGTACATCTGGCTGTAATCAAGCACATAGTCGCAGTCGTGATCGTGGCCGGTGACTATGGCCTGAACGTCACCCAGCTCTCGGAACTGGGCCAGAAGGCCGGAATTAAGGCGTGAAGGGCATGGAGGCTCGCCGTTGGTGCCGCCAAGTAACTTGCCTCCATTTGCAAGGCCTTCTGTTACTTCCGGAAGAGGTATGTGGAAAAACGCCAGGGCCGGAATGTGGCCAAGGCGCTCGCTGTGGGCGCGGTACCATTCAATCTGGCTGTGGCGGATGTAGTCGTAGCAATGTATCTCCTCCTCCCCTTTCAGCACCACTGCGTCCATTGAATCAAAGATATAAAAAGCACGGTCGTCGCCCAATGTTATTACATCGTTCGAGCAGCCGTAAACGCCGTCTTTTGGCGGCAGGTTAACGCAGCCGGGAAGGGCTCTTATTGCGGCGAACATTTCTTCACGCGTGGCGCCAAACTGAGAATCGTGATTCCCAAGAGCTACGGCCCACGGAATGCCGCTTTGAGCCAGTGGTGTAAGCACCTCTATGGCGCTCTGGATATCCGGTTTCCCAAAGACTATGTCTCCGGTGTGAATTACAAAGTCCGGCTTCTCCAGGGCCAGCATTTCTTCTATACAGCGCAGTGAACGCTCACTTCGGGGATCCCCTGCAATATAGTGGGAATCCGTGAATTGAAGCAGCTTGAAAGTGCCGTCAATGCCGTAGGAGAAATTACGGGCTACACGTAGGTCCGGAGCTGTAGTGCGCCGCTCACAGCTGAGCAGGGCCGGCGCTGCCGCCGCTCCCGCAACCGCCAATGCGGCTCCTTTGAGGAAAGATCTGCGTTTCATTTTAAAAAAGCCCCGGCCCCCTGAAGGGCCAGGGCATTAAACTAGAGTGTTAAGTGATTACATTTTGGGATACTTGGCTTTCACCAGGTGACCGTGAGAGGTATCGACATAGTATACCACAAGGTCATTTCCTTCGACTACGGGCAGAACATCTACACTGGAATTCTCGGTATCACCGGAGACATTCTGTTCAAGACCGTTGTGGAACTCGGTTATGCTAAGTACATCCACATTGCCCGGATCGGTGACATCTACTATCCACAGATAGGCAGGCATGCCCCAACCTTCGCTAAACCATACATAACCCATTTGTGCAATTGCCAGGATCTTCTTGCCGTTCCAGGTGGTAACGTGCATACCCTGAGGACCACCGGCCCAGTCGCCTGCACCTTCAATAGCGATGCTCCATTCTGAACCGTTGTAGTAGTTCACATTATACAGTCCGTCGTAACCGCCGTAGAAGAAGCCGTCGGAAGCGCTTGCACCAAGGGCTACAAATACTGCACGGTTAGATACCCAGAGGTCGTCTCCAAGTTCAGGAGTTGTAAGAGTCCAGCCCTTATCAGGGTTGTTCACAACAGGATTCCACTCGTTGTAATAGGACTCGGCCGCTTTACCTCCAGTGATGGTCCAATACAGGCAGTATGAAAGACCACCGTAAGAAATAACGCCGCCATACATTGCGGTTACAATACCGTTTCCAAATACATCACCCTTTGCAGCAACCTTGTCAATACCGGTGGATCCGCTCCAGGCGTCATTTACAAAGTGAATGAGATGTACAGCTTTGCTTGCGTCAAAAGCAGCGCCAGCCTTTACAGCGTATACCTCGTACAGGTTATCCTGGACACCAAGATTAGCAAAGAGAACATTGCCGGCATCGTCGTTGGAAATGCACTGAACCGGGAGCTCACCAGTGTTCAGAGTACCTTCAAACGCACCGGTTGCAGGGTTAACGGTGTGAACAGCCTGTCCGTCGCAAACAAGGAGTTTGCCATCGAACAATGCAACGCTTGCAGTTGCGGCATCACCCACATAGAAGTCATCGGGAAGCAAAGTCTGCCATTCAATTTTGGCATAGCCATTCTGGAACACATACAGTTTAACAACTGCATCCTCGGTCTCGCCGGTGGGTTCACCCTCGTCGTTATAGACATCAACCTGGATGGCGGGAATGGTGAACTTCACATAAGCATAACGGGAATCGTAGCTGTTGTTTGGCTTGACATCAAAGAGAACTTTTACATAGTGGTCGCCCTCGTTTATGGTAACAGGAGCGAACGGGAAGGCCTGGTCGGGACCGTCATAAGTCTTGATGGTGTATTCAAGGTTGGTATAAACGGTATATTCGGCCTTGCCGCCGGCAACACCAAGTGTAACCTCGTCATCGTCGCAGATGAATACCAGACCCTGATAGAATTCAACCTTGGCGGTCTTGTCATCGGCCTTGAGGTTTACTTCGAAAATACGGCCGATTTCTCCGTCGGGAATGTTCTGGTAGGTAACCTTAAGTTCGATGTTCTCGCCTGCTGTACCGCTGGTGGCGCCAAGAACTACTGCGCCATCGGGCACACCTGATACAGATGCTGTCCAGGCAGCGTTGGTGGTGAACTTGATGTTGGCGATACCGGATTCGGCAGGGATATCAACAATACCGTCGCTTTTAAGAGTAAGCTCGGTAGGAGTTACAGGAGTAGGACCGGGGCCGGGTTCAGGTCCGGGGCCTGGAGTGGGATCCGGATCCTGCTTCTGCTGACAAGCAGTGGCTGCTACTAAAGCAATTGCCAAGAAATAGAAAAGTTTTTTCATAAGCATTAATAATTATAGGGTTAATGAATTAATGTAGTCGTCAAATGTCTTTTTGAATGCACTCCAATAATCGAACATACGTATGTGGCACAGGTCAAATACAAAGTATCCGTCGGCCATGCCTTTTGTTACAATTGCATCAAAAGTCTTGGGAATATAAGCGCTTTTAAGGCCGTTCTGCCAGCCTTCCGGGTTGCCGATATCCGGACCTCCGGCAAACACGGTATCGCCCATAAGAAGGCTCTTTCCGCGCTTGGCAAAGCCTTCCATGGTCCATTCGGTGTCGCCATAAATGCTTTGCGTGGTTGCGTAGCAGCCAAGGAACATGTAGTCGCAATGGTCGGCGTAACCATACTTATGATAGTCTGTATTGGCCCATCTGGAGTACAGTTTATGCGTAAGATAACGCGGGCTGGCCCAGTTTACGCCAGAGGTGTAATAATCCGAATACCAGGCGCCCACATAAACGCCGAACTTAACTTTGGGA
>Ga0310696_10011036_pt1 | contig 10320 bp, 10 predicted proteins | sample AusTroGonzalo_MG_4_FD_203885 | JGI IMG/M metagenome (GOLD analysis project Ga0310696, IMG submission 203885) | Bovine rumen microbial communities from tropical cattle in Woodstock, Queensland, Australia - Gonzalo_02 (v2) (version 2) | ecosystem: Host-associated > Mammals > Digestive system >... | reverse complement strand
CTATCCCAATGTTCAGCAAGGACGCCAACGGCATCATCCTCGACAACGGCGGTGCATGGTGGGGCATCTTAATCTTCACATGCTTTGCATTGCTCTGCATCTCATTCGGTAACGGTTTGTTCAAAGGCAACCTTCAGGCTCTCGTCGGCAAGCTTTACGACAAGTTTGAAGTTGAGGCAGCTGCAAAAGGTCCTGAGGCATTAGCCGAAGCTAAAGACCGTCGCGACAGCGGTTTCCAGATTTTCTACGTGTTTATCAACATCGGTGGTGTTATCGCTCCATTCGTGGCTCCTATGCTCCGTAACTGGTGGCTCAAGGCACATAACTTCGTTTACAACGCTGACATGCCGGCACTTTGCCACCAATATCTCGCCAACGGCGAACAGACTCAGAAGTTCACTGAAAACATGGCAAAATCGTTGGTTGACGGCGCAGCAGCACCTACCGACCTCGTGACATTCAGCTCACAGTATATCGATGTGTTCAACACAGGTGTTCACTATGCATTCATCGCATCAGTGGTCGCCATGATGATTTCACTAATCGTGTTCCTCTGCACAAAGAAGATTTTCCCACAGCCTTCAAAGAAAGAGAAAGCTGAAGTTATCGAATACACACAGGAGGAAAAACTCGCCATGGCAAAGGAAATCAAACAGCGTCTCTACGCTTTGTTTGCAGTTCTCGGTATCGCCATCTTCTTCTGGCTCTCGTTCCACCAGAACAGCCAGTCATTGACCTTGTTGGCTCGTGACTTCGTGGTGACCGACTTCTTCCCTGCTGAGATTTGGCAAGCACTTAACCCATTATATGTCATTATCTTGACACCTCTTGTCATGGCCGCTTTCGCTTGGCTCGTAAGAAAAGGCAAAGGCGTTTCAACACCTCGTAAGATTGCTTACGGTATGGGCATCGCAGGTCTGGCATACCTCTTCCTGATGGTTCTTTCAATCTCATGCAACTATCCTTCAGGCGAAGAGTTCCGCGCAATGGATGCAGCTACTATGGCAGCTAACGGTCTCGCAAAATCAGGACCATGGGTACTTATCGTTACTTACTTCTTCTTGACCGTCGCTGAGTTGTTCATCTCACCTCTCGGACTTTCGTTCGTATCAAAGGTGGCTCCACGTCACATGGTGGGTCTCTGCCAGGGCTTGTGGCTTGGTGCAACAGCTATCGGCAACTTGTTCATCTTCGTCGGACCTCTCATGTACGACGCTTGGGATATCTGGATTTGCTGGGGCGTGTTCCTCGCAATCTGCGTCGTCTCAATGTCAGTGATGTTCGGCATGGTGAAATGGCTTGAGAAAGTAACTGCGTAACCCGGTTATTGGTTATAGGTTATTGGTTATAGTAGAGACGCCATGGTATGACGTCTCTACATTTTTAAAAAATGATTTATGAAAAATTTATCTAAAGAGGAATTCGAAATCTATTGCCTGTTAATTGCCGCTGATGCAGATTTCGACATCACCAAGCAGGAGCTTATCGCCATTGGAGCGCATACTGACCCCGTGATGTTTGTAGGGATTTACAACGGCTTCGAGGCAGATAACGACATTGAGAGAGTTAACACTATCGAAGAATGCAAGAAACTGTATATCAACGATGAACTCGACCGACAGAATCATTTCGACAGAATGAAAAAGGTGTTCTTCGCCGATGGCAGGTACACCGCAGCAGAAAAGAGTGTTTTCTCAATGTTAAGGAAACTTATTTGAGGTTCCTCGCCCCTACCGGGTCTCGGAATGACAACCCCATAAAAATTATCATGGCGCGCCACATTTATTATTAACAATGATTTGTCATTCCGAACGTAGTGAGGAATCTCAATACTTTTTCCGGAATTTCGGACAATAAATCAAGAATACGGCTGGTTTTTTATTCCAGTCGTATTCTTTTATTTTTTTCCAATCAGAAATAGGCTTGCTGACGATTTTCTCGTCCTCCATGGTGATATTCGATGCCACGCAGAGCATTGTCGTTGGATGGCAGTTTTTCACCAGCTCGTCAATCATGGCGTTGTTGCGGAAAGGCGTCTCGATGAAAAGCTCCGTCTCGTCGTTGGCAAGCGACTGTCTCTCCAGAGATTTAATCTTCTGAACACGTTCCGGATTCTTGATAGGGAGATAGCCATGGAAACAGAATGACTGTCCGTTGAAACCTGAAGCCATCAGTGCGAGAATCATCGCATTGGGACCGGTAAGCGGCACCACCTGAATGCCAGCCTGATGAGCGAGCTCGACTATCAAGGCGCCCGGGTCGGCGACACATGGAGTGCCCGCCTCCGACATCAGTCCGACATCCTGTCCGTCAAGGGCTTTACCAAGATATGTCAACAAATCGGGATTCTGTGGATTATGCTTGTCGAGTTCGACGAATTCAAGCTCGTCGATAGGACAAGGCATGTGCATCTTACTGAGCATGCGGCGAGCCGTGCGCACGTTTTCGACCACGAAAAAGCGCAGCGTCCTCACTATTTCGAGTGTTCCCGCAGGTATGACCTGTTCCGCCGAGGTGGCACCAAGCAGCGCAGGAAGGAGATACAGTTTCCCAAATTGTTGATTCATAATGATTTATAGAAGTGTCTGCTCAATCTTATCGGCGATAGCACGGAACTGCTTGTCGGTCTCGAGAAGGTTGGTGACAGTCTTAAGCGAGTGTATTACAGTGGCGTGATCTTTACCTCCACACTGTTCTCCGATGGTGATGAGAGGTGCCTTGGTGTATTTTTTCGAGAAATACATCGAGAGCTGGCGTGCCTGCACAATGTTGCGTTTCCTCGACTTTGTGAAGAAATCGGCTTGTGATGTACCCATCTCCTCGCACACCGCATTGATGATATAAGTAATGGTAATCTCGCGGTTCGAGTTGTTGACGAAACGCTCCACCATCTGCTTTGCGAGGCTTATGGTGATCGATTTTCTGTTCAGCGACGACTGGGCGATGAGAGATATCAGGAAGCCTTCCATCTCACGGATGTTGGTTTTGATATGCTCCGCGATGTAGTTCACCACGTCTTCCGGAAGCTCCACGCCTTCGTTGTAAGCCTTACGTTTCAGGATGTTACGTCGTGTCTCGACGTCAGGCAATGTCATCTCTGCCGAGAGTCCCCATTTGAAACGTGAGATGAGGCGTTGCTCCATGTCCTTAATCTCCGCTGGCGGCTTGTCGCAGGTAAAGATAAGCTGCTTGCCGGTCTGCTGCAGGTGGTTGAAGATATGGAAAAGAGTATCCTGAGTCTTCGGTTTGCCCGAAAGGAACTGGATATCGTCGATGATAAGCACGTCGATCATCTGGTAGAAATGCACAAAGTCGTCGCGGCTGCTCTTCGAGCTGTTGTTGCGGCACGATGCCTGGAACTGCATCAGGAACTGCTCCGCGTTGACGTACAGAACAGTCAGTTCAGGATGATGTTTCTTCGTCTCAAGGCCGATAGCCTGGCAGATATGCGTCTTTCCCATGCCTGTTGGGCTGAACACGAACATCGGGTTGAAGGCTGTTCTACCTGGGTTTTTCGCCACAGCGAGACCCGCCTCGTAAGCGACACGGTTGCAGTCGCCTACCACGAAATTATCCATGCAGTAGTTCTCGTTGAGATTCGACTCGATATTCACCTTCTTGATACCCGGCAATGCAAACGGGTTCATAATCTTCGTCTCCGCGTTATCGAAGTCGATTTGGATCTGCTTAGGCGGATTTTTGGTGTTGGTACGATCCACCGACGGCTGTTTCACCATCACAGGCTTGTTCTCGTTGTTATCCATCATGATGGAATATTCGAGCTTGCCTTCCGGACCGAGCACCTTGCGGATTGTGGCTTTTATGACTTTTATATAATGAGTCTCGAGAAATTCATAGAAGAAATCGGATGGCACCTGAATGGTCAGCAGACCGTTCCGATAGTCCACAGGCTTAATCGGCTCGAACCAAGTCGAGTAAGCTTGCGGCGGAACGTTCTCACGGATCATCGCGAGACATTCATCCCATATTTCATACAAATTTTTACTCATCAATAACTCAACTATATAAAAATCAATTGTTTATAATGGTCGTTTTTTGCTCAAAACGATGTTACAAATATCAACATAAAAAAGTTAATAAAAATATTTTTTTTGTATTGACTTTTAATTTTTTTCGTATTAACTTACGAGGCAAAGGCAAATTTTGGGTCAAAAATCAGCGTAATTTACTGATATTAAATGGTTTTGAGGTATTTTACAGAGACTCCGTAGATTCGTTTCAATTTTTCAACAATTCTGTCGGAATCGCTTTGTCTTATTGATATTTCGAGATAACAAGCCAATTCAAATTTTGGGTTCTGTTGTTCGAGATTTTCGTCTTTGAGGATGCGCATCACCTCGTTGAGGAGCGGGTAGTCAAACTCGAGGGAATAGACCTCGTCGATGGTTTTTTCAACAACGGTACAGTTGTCGAGCGCTTCTCTTGCTGAGGTTTTATAGGCGTTGATGAGACCTGGCACGCCGAGCAGCTGTCCGCCGAAATAACGTGTCACGACGACGCAGACGTTTGTCACATCTTTTGATAGAATCTGATTCAAAATAGGTTTCCCGGCAGTTCCCGACGGCTCGCCGTCATCGCTGGAGCGATAGCACGCCTTGTCGGGGCCGATCATGAAGGCATAGCAGTGATGTTTAGCATCGAAATATTTTTTCTTGATTTCAGCGACATGCTCTTTCACCTCCGCTTCCGAATGCACCGGAAACGCCTCCGCAATGAACTTGGAGCCCTTCTCTTTGTAGAGCCCCTCGCCTTTTGTGGTCACTATTTTATATGAATCCTCGAATAACAATGTTAAAATTTTTGCAAAGATACAAAAATTATAAATATGATATTCGCTTCGCTCACAATGTGATGCACTATCGTGCAATGTGGTCGCTTCGCTCCAATGTGTACACATTCTGCGAAGCAGCATATTCCGACCGAAGGGAGAATCACATTTCGCGACATCGAATCACATTTTTTTATAATTTTGTAGCATGAAAACGTCATCAAATTTAGTTCGGGATTGTCGCAAGTATTATGCAGGCGAGTTGGAGAAGATTTACGGCTCTGACGAGGCTAATGCATTGATAATGATTTTGTTGGAGCATTATTTCAACATCGACAGAGTGAAAATCGCCATGGATTCTGAGCTTCGCTTGAGCGAATCCGAGTTGTTGACATTACATTTTGCCGTAAAGGAGCTGCTAAAAAACAAGCCGATTCAATACATTTTGGGCGAAACAGAATTTTGTGGAATGCGGTTTCTTGTTGATGAAAATGTGCTTATTCCACGTCCTGAAACCGAGGAAATGGTTAATATGATTGTTTCCCGTAGGGACAAGGCATGCTTTGTCCGTACAGGATGCGATGTATTGGATATCGGCTCCGGCTCCGGCTGCATCGCCATCAGCCTTGCAAAATTATTGAAAAACAGTTCCGTAACCGCCGTTGATGTTTCCGAAAAGGCCTTGGAGGTGGCAAAAAAGAATGCCGAGGCCAACGAGGTTAGCGTTACCTTTATAAAAGATGATATCTTAAACCCTCAAAACCGGGATTTATTAAACGGACAGTTCGACATCATTGTCAGCAACCCGCCATACGTCTGCGAGAGCGAAAAATCCGAAATGCGCGCCAACGTCCTGGATTACGAGCCTTCCACCGCCCTTTTCGTCAGCGACAACGACCCGTTGATTTTCTACAGAAAGATTTTGGAATTCGCACAGAAGTCATTGAAACCCAATGGTGAGGTATGGTTTGAAATCAATGAAAAATTCGGCAATGAGATGAAGAATCTCTGCCATGAAATGGGATTCAAAAATGCGGAAATCATTAAGGATTTCAGGGATAGAGACAGGGGTCTGAGGGCAAGAAAATAAAAAAGAAATCCCCAATATGAAGATTTCTCATTTGATTTTATTTAATGCTTGTATTTAATACTATTACTGTTTGGATCATATTCATATTTAATATAGAATTTATCAGGACCCGAATCTTTGAAACTTCTTTCTTCATAATTATAATAAGTATTGCCGCAATAATCTTTAATAACAACTAATTCCGTTATCTCTTTATTTGAATAGTTTGAAATTTTCGAGACATAAAAAATATTGTTGATTCTATGTATTGATTCAGAATCGCCAACAGTATATGCTAATTTGTTGCCAAAAACAAATGGGCTGTCTTCTTTTGTGAAATTTAGTGTGTTATTATCATTTTTGTTAGGATAAAGGAAAAGGTCACAGTCTCTATAAATATTTTCATTAATACTATATTCGGAGATCATTTTTGAATACTTTGGAGGGATGCATATAGCTCTTTTCTCAATCTTTGTATTATTTTCAAAAATGAAAGATAAATTAGTAGTTTCTATTTTATAATAATCATATGCAAAACCATTTTTTACATAAAAACATTCATCTAAATGCAAGTACAAATTCTCTGTGGTTTTATTGTTTATTACAAAACTAAAATCGCCATTTTCTCCCCAAAAATCATAAATAATAGCACAATTGTCATCTTCATAAACCAAAGCATTTTCATTAACTATAATATTATCTGACATTGGCTGTGTTTGGTACATCTGGTAATATATAGATGGCACACATGATGTTAAAAAAGAACAAACTAAAATGATATATAGTATTTTTTTCATGTTATTATCCCTTTTTCTGTTTCTTAATCTATCTATTTCATATTCAATTGCAAATATAAACATTTTTTATTATCTCATCTGCAAATCTCCCTCAATTTTTCCTGTAAAAGTTTCTTGTCGGGCATCGCCATCTCGTATTCGCTTATCAAAGTTGGGGACATTTGCCTACTGATAGCATACTCCACTACCTCATTATCCTTGCCCTTGCATAACAAAACACCTACACTCGGATTTTCATGAGGTTTCTTTACATCTCTATCCAACGCCTCGAGGTAAAAATTCAATTGCCCAAGATGTTCAGGCATAAAATCGACAGTTTTCAATTCAAAAGCTACGAGGCAATTCAAACTTCGATGAAAAAACAGTAAATCAATGTAAAAATCCTTCATACCAACTTGTAATCGGTAGTTTTCTCCAACAAAAATGAAGTCTTTTCCAAGCTCTAAAATAAAGTTTTTCAGGTTTTTGATTAGAGATTTCTGTAAATCATCTTCTGAATAATCAGCACTAACATTAAGAAAATCAAACACATAGTGGTCTTTGAACGCCTTCATCATATCTTTGGGAAATTCTCTCAGCAGTGCTGAGAGTTTTTCGTGATGTTGTTGTCCAAGCAAAGTTCTTTCATAATAACATGACTTGATCTGCCTTTCAAGCTCTCTAGACGTATAATGCTCATTTACAATGAGTTGCATATAGAATTCTTTTTCTTCAACAGTTCTACATTTTGATAAAATCATTACATGATTTGTCCAGGTAATTTCTCTCAGCAGTGCTGAGAGTTTTGGATAATCTCTGTAAACCTCATAGAATTGCTTCATTCTCCAGAGGTTTTTATCAGAAAAACCTTTTATTCCCGGTTCTGCATTTTGAATATATGCGGAAAGATTTTGAACTGTACTTTTACCCCAACCTTCTTCTGATGTTTTATTACTGATATACTCCCCTATTTTCCAATAAAGTTCGATTATTTCTCTGTTAACCGCCTGATATGCTTTTAATCTGGATTGGTTTATCAGCGATACAATATCGCTAAAATTATTAGTTTTAGTAATTTGTTTCATAAATTAAGTTTTTATTCTTTATTATTTTACAATAAATCTTGGTTTTTTTGAATGTAGAGACGCCATAATATGACGTCTCTACAGATTTCTTTAACGGTTATAGATTACACCATCAAAGCGCCAACCAAACCCAAAATTGCGTAGAATTCTGGAAGAGCGGCGTAGATCAATGTGTTGGTGAACACATCGTGGCCCTGGCTCACACCGACGATACCGTTAGCGCAGACCTGACCCTGGCGGATAGCTGAAATCATACATACCAAACCGACACAGAGACCAACACCAAAGATGATGAGACCATTCTCAGGAGTAGCGCGCATCTTGCTGAGAAGCATGAAGAACGCCACAAATCCATAGATACCCTGTGTTGCCGGAAGTGCCGACAAAACCATGAAGTTACCTGATGCCTCAGGACGTTTCTTGAGACCACCTTCTGCAGCATTGCCAGCTGTAGATGTTCCAATTGAACTTCCGATACCCGCTAAGGCCAAAACCAAGCCTAATCCGAGATAACCTAAAATTGTTGCTAACATAACTCTAATATTTTAAATTTAACATTAATTTTTCAAAGGATTATATTTTCTACCAGTTCCTTCATAACCTGAATTCTTGAAGAACTCAAGGAAATTGAGTCGCAACGGATGCACAAAGGCTCCGAGGACGCACATCGCGACGTTCAAGACATGGCCTATCACCACGATGAGGATAAACCATATCCAGTTGATACCGCCATCGCCAAGTGCCTGAACACCAATGGCATTGAACGCCTCGCCAAGCTTAGCGCCTGCCAATCCGAGAGCGTACAGACGCAGGTAACTCAGCACGTCACCAAGAAGACCGGTAACCATCTGGTAGGTATCCCAAAGTCCAACACCCATGTTCACCAACGGATTGCGGTGTATGTTGTTCAAGAAGAAGATACCCAGCGCCGACAGGATTCCAATTATTATTATGACCCATGTCGCCACCGTGGTCTCCATCACTCCGATGAGAGCAAGACCTCCGACTATGACACCGCCCACAATGAGCAGCGTCCAGCCCCAGGTCCCCAGGGAGTTGGCAAAGCCGTTTACTCTTGTCGCCTGATATGTCTTGACAACCATTGCCAAACAGATATGCACAATACCGACCAAAATAGCCAGCACCATAGTGCCATCAAAGCCTGCAATCTCAGTAGGAACCATGCATTTCTTCACCGCTTCCGGGATGATGCTCCATGTGAGCATATCCGTCGAGAAGAACGTGTGGAACAGCAATCCTATGATTGTCGTTGCGATGCCCAACACCATGCCGAGTTTCGCGATATCAGGCATCATCTTCTTCAGCAAGATACTGGCGCCGATGAGCACCAAGCCGTAACCGGCGTCGCCCATACAGAACGCAAAGAACAGCATGAAGAAAATCGAGATGAACACCGTCGGGTCGAACTCGTTGTATTTCGGACGACCGTACATGTCTGTCAACAACTCGAACATCGACACGTACTTGTTGTTTTTCAACTTGATCGGAGGATTATCATCGACTTTCGCCTTGTCGACAAGGTAAAGCACCTCTTCCCTATCAAGCATTTCCTTAACTTCAGCTTCTTTTTCAGCCGGAGCGAAGCCTTCAAGCACTGTGATATAATCCTCAGCAGCCTTCGTTCCCGAGATATGAGCCAAGTGCAAATCGAGTTTCGACATCGTCTTGTCGAGTTCCTTCTGAAGGTCATTCTCATGACATTTCAGCTCAGACAGATGACGGTATTTCTTCTCGATTTCGTATTGCAAGTCATTGATTCTCTTCTCAATATCAGTGCAATCGCTATCAGGAGCCGGCAATTCCTTCAACGGAAAATCGTAGTTTTCATCATCGGAAACGACCACGAAATACGTCGATGTGCCATCATTTGAGATCTCGCTCAAAGCGTAGTTTTCATTCCAAGCAGGATCCATCGCTGAGGTCTTAGCCTTATAGAAATGCAGTTTCAGGCCGCACTCCTCAAGCTTCTCGAAGTTCTTGACATCAAACTGACCCCAAGGCAACCGCTCATTCATATCTCTATAAAGCTGAGACAGTTGCGATTCCATAGCATCCTTCTCGTTGACGGTGTTGATGACATCCTCAGCAAGGTCGCCGTAGGTCTTGTCTGCGAATTCCGCAGGTGTCACATCCTTCAGCAATGACAAGGCTTTACGGTAATTTCCAGCCTTCGACGACAATGTCTCAGACATATCATCGACAGGTTTTGTGGAACGGGTTATATCCATCACGCCCACGTCCTGCAGTTTCTTGAGAAACTCTTCCACATCGCCACTCAGCAGGATGAAATTATATTTCGTCATTTCAGTTACCATACTCTGCCTCCTCCTCTAGGACGTGTTTGTTTTTGATGATTTTCTGGGAAGCCTTGTCGAGGTTCTCCGCGTCTTCCATGTATCGCTTAATCTTTCTGATGGCTTCGTTATAGCCAGGTATCTGCACCTTTTCGTAAAGGTTAACTTTCTGTGTGGTCTTCTTACGCTGATAGTCGAGCACGCGGCTCACCTCAACATAGACCTCTGACTCGATGCCAAGCTGTGCGAGGTTTTTCAGTATCTGGACGCCGTCGGCATACCACAT
>Ga0310696_10011035_pt1 | contig 10321 bp, 12 predicted proteins | sample AusTroGonzalo_MG_4_FD_203885 | JGI IMG/M metagenome (GOLD analysis project Ga0310696, IMG submission 203885) | Bovine rumen microbial communities from tropical cattle in Woodstock, Queensland, Australia - Gonzalo_02 (v2) (version 2) | ecosystem: Host-associated > Mammals > Digestive system >... | reverse complement strand
GTGACAGGAGTCAAGAGCGGGGACGATGGCTGGACAGCAAGGGAGGAGTTCCTGCACAGGCGCGGGGAGGACCCGCTGCGGATGGCGTGCCGGCGCAACAACCGGATGGCCGGATGCGAGAGGTTTTTTATCCAGACGTTCGCTGCGTTCATCGAGACGCGCGGAGGAACAGAGGAGACAAGGCACAAGGCGGACATTCCGACAGACAGAAGCACCAGGGAACTGGCCTGGGAAATGTAAGGAGGAAAGCATATGGGCATTATCGGAGAAGTGGACCGGATTAACAAACTGCTGAAGGAGGCAAAGGACGAGCTGGAAGAGGTTCTCTGCATTTATACCGGAGAGCCAGCGCCCATGCCGGTGGAGCAGCCGGAGGCGAAGAGCCTGGAGAACGAGCTGAACAAGGCAGACGAGATGAGCATGCGGATCCTGGACTACAGCAAGGCGATCCTGAGTATGTTCCGGGGCGACGTGCCGACCTGCGACGCGGACCGGGCGGAGGCTGCGTACAGACGCGCTGAAACCATGAACATGCGAGGGTTTTAATAGGAAACAACCGGCCGAAAGGCCGGACATGCCGCTGCAGGTGCGCGTGTGCAGGCGTGCCGGTTCAAGTCCGGCGGGCGGCAGCTTTCTTCCTTTCATACGGTGTCTGGCAGCCGGAAAGACGGCGACGGCCTGCGCGGGGCGCGAACTGGGGGATGGCCTCCCCATTGTGAGGCTTGTATGGAGTATTAAAATATCGCACATGCTGGGGAGAGAAGCACAATAATTTTGTGCTGAGGAGGATGCAGATGGGTTGGAGGTACGAGTGCCTGTTCGAGACGGAACTGAAACCGGAAGTGGACGACCTGAGAATGTACTGGGGACCGCAGCCGAGTCTGATTCCTGTGGGCAGGATGGGATACCGCAGGAGTGTCACCCTGGCGGGGGACAGGATGGAGTGCGAAATCTACCCGGTGTTCGGCAAGGAAGATGCCATGAAGGCGAGAGCCGCGAAGAAGAATATGACCTCCACCAAGCAGAAACGCCTGAACGATGAAAGAGCGCGGAGGCATCTGGTCCAGCTGGCAGACGCCAACTTCACGGATAAGGATATCCACCTTACCCTGACCTACAAACAGGAGGTATCCCTGGAGCAATGCAGGAAGGATGTACGGAATTTCCTGCTGCGGGTAAAGAGATACCGGGACAAGATGGGACTGGAACAGCTGAAGTACATCTACACCATCGAAGGAAAAACAGAATTGAACAAAGGCTTCCCTGTGAGCAGGATCCACGTCCACATGCTGATGAACGGAGGAGTCAGCCGGGAGAAGCTGGAGGAGATGTGGGAGCTGGGGTACGCCAACGCGGACCGGCTGCAGCCATCCGAGCGCGGCCTGGAGGAGATTGCCAGCTACATCATCAAAGAAGCGAAGCACGGCGGCAGGAAGTTTGCGGCCAGCAGGAACCTGAAGCAGCCGATCCGGAGAACAACTGATGCGAAGACCAGCAACCGCGTTGTCAAGGCGATTGCTCAGGATATCCGTAACGAAGCGAAGGAACAGACCGAGAAGCTGTATCCGAGCTATCAGTTTGTGGACTGCAAGGTGTACTACTCCGACCAGCTGGACGGAGTGTATATAAGAGTACTTATGCGAAGGAGGAAGAAAAGGTGAACAGGAAGCAGAAAATCAAACAGGACGCAAGGGCGCTGCGGAAGTACAAGGTTCGTCTGCAGAACGAGCGAAAGGTTTATCACCAGTCGTTTCAGCTGGTGGCGGTGAACAATCGCAGAAGCAGGGAGGCTGCGCTGGGCGCGTGCGTGCTGAAGGCGCTGGACGAGGTGCGGGGACTGGCAAAGCAGAAAAACATTGTGCCCGGGAGCTTGTACTACAACATTGACGAAGTGATACTGTTTGATCCGGAAGGCCGGAAGGGATTTCAAGAGATCGTCACGTTCTTTTTCATGACTTACGAACCGGCACACACCAAGGAAGAGATCGAGAAGGAGATTGCTGAAACCTTTGAGAAGATGATGCAGGAGACGGACGAGTTGTTCCCGCTGGAGGAGGAGAAGAAAGATGCCGAAGAGAAAGACTGTCATCCAGGAAATTAAACGGACGCATGACGCGCTGATACGGATGTACTTTAACTATTACGAGAAGGAAATGCGGGAGGAGCATGAAGACGTGCGGACCATGAGCAGCATGATCGAAGAGGTCCGTAAACTAAGGGAACGGTTTATGACTCCGGTGGAGATCCAGGAAGAGATGGAACAAAGTGAGGACTAAAGGCAACTGTTCGGAAATTCCGAACTATTCACTTAAAGGGAATCAATAAACCAGATTGCAGGTGCGTACCTGCAATTTTTTTTTGCTCTGTGAGAAAGTATACGCAGGGGGTGAAAGCATGGCGGCCCAATGGGGACGAATCCGACAGAGTTATATGGCCGGAATGACCTATGACGAGCTGGCCAAGAAATATAAAGTTTCCAAGAAGACGATTCAGAACCGCGCATCTAAGGAAGGCTGGGTAAAAGAGAAGGGAAAAATCAAGGAAGAAGTAGGGGAGAAAATCCACGCGCGCGTTGTGCGCGTGCGCGTAGCGGAGCTGGAGAAGCTCATGGACGCCAACGGATCCCTGATCGACGCCCTGGTACAGCTGACAAAACAGGCCGCGGACGCGAACCAGACGAACGTGATGATGTTCGACAAGGCCGGAAGCATGAAGAACGTGGAGTGCCTGGCCAAGGCGATTCAGACGGCGGTGCAGACACAGCGGGACCTGTACAAGCTGCCGACCCTGGACCAGGACTTCAGGAAGAAGGCGGAGGCGCAGCGGAAGCGGGAGAACAAGGCAAAGCTGGAGCTGGAGCAGCAGAAACTGGAGCTGGAGAAGCAGAAGCTGAAGAACGGCGAAGAATCGGACGACGTGGTATGGGAATTCGTGGCACCGGAAGGAGTAGAGCTGGATGGCTAAGTATGTCCGGAGGTTTGAGCCGAACCCAAAGCAGTACCTGTTTCTCAAGAGCAAAAAGCGGCACGTCGCATTCGGCGGCGCTCGCGGCGGCGGGAAAAGCTGGGTCGTGGACGCCAAGGCCGTGCTGCTGGCGCGGAGGTACGGACGGCCGAACGCATGGAGTCCGGGCATCAAGATCTGTATCGTCCGACGGACATTGCAGGACCTGGAGAAGAACCACCTGGAGCAGCTGAAGATGCTGATCGGTTCCTGGGCAAAGTACAACCAGAACAAGAAACTGTTCACGTTCAAGAACGGCGCGACGATCCAGCTGGCGTACTGCGACAACGACAAGGACAGCGACCATTTCCAGGGCGTGGAGTACGACGTGATCTTCATCGAGGAAGCAACGCAGCTGCAGGAAAAATGGATTAAGGACATTGCGGCCAGCATCCGCGGCGTGAACGACTTCCCGCACAGGGTGTACTACACATGCAACCCGGGCGGACCTGGACATGCATACATCAAGCGTCTGTTCGTGGACCGGCTGTTCCAGGGGAACGAAAATCCGGAAGACTACGAGTTCATCCAGGCAAAGGTGACGGACAACAAGATCCTGATGGAGTACTCGCCGGAATACATCAATTTCCTGCAGAACCTGCCGCCCAAGCGCCGGGAAGCCTGGTTGAACGGCAGCTGGGAAATCTATTCCGGGCAGTACTTCTCGTTGATAAACGACCCGGACCACTACGACGACCAGCATTTCACGCATGTGATCCACCCGGTGACAATACGGAAGCATTGGACAATCTACCGCAGCATGGACTGGGGGTATTACCGCCCGTTTTCCGTCGGCTGGTACGCCCTGACAGAGGACGGAATACTGATTCGTTTCAAAGAGCTGTACGGCGTGCAGAAGAGCGGCGCGGAGAGCCTGCCGAACGAGGGCGTGGAGTGGTCGCCGGACAAGGTGTTTCAGAAGGTACTGGAGATTGAGCGGTCGGACCAGGTGCTGCGGGGACGAGAGATTATCGGCGTAGCGGACCCGGCCATCTTCAAGAGCCAGACAGGCGTCAGCATTGCGGATACCGCGATGGAGTGCGGACTGTATTTCCTTCCGGGAGACAACACGCGGCTGAATGGGTGGATGCAATGCCAGTACCGGCTGCAGTTTAACGAGACGGGGGTGCCGCGGTTCTATGTGACGACGGACTGCCCGGAGTTTATCCGGACGGTGCCGATGCTCCAGCACGACGAGAAGGACGTGGAGGACGTGGACACGGAGGGCGAGGACCACATCGCCGACGAGTGGAGGTACTGCTGCATGCAGAACATGATCAAACCGTTCGTGGAGGAACCGGAATACAGACCGCTGCTGGGCGCTGACCCGCTGGACATGTTTGCAGGGAGGTAAGTATGACAAGAGCTGTTATGTACTGGGACCGCATGCGGCTGGAGGTAAAAGGCCATGCCGGCGGAGGAGAGAAGGGCAAGGACATTGTGTGCGCCGCGATCAGCATGCTGGCGGAGGCGCTGGTGGGCGTGCTGGACGAAGCAGAGAAGCGCGGACGCACAAGCTACGGATGCAAGGAAGGGGACGGCATGATCATTGTTTGGGCAGACCCAGGCCTGGGAAACCTGAACGAGATCAAGGCGTATTTCCGAATGTGCGCCACAGGATTGAAAATGCTGAAACAGGAGTATCCGAAGAACGTAGATTTTAGCGAAGTAGGGAGGTAAGAGAGATGGCACTATTCGACAGATTCAGGAGAAGACAGGCACCAGGCGCGGAGGAACAGATGAACATGCAGGACTTCAACCGCATGCGGCGTGTTCCTATGACCGGCGGGGCGACGGAGCAGGACCTGGACAGGCTCGCTGCACCAATGACGCCGGAGGTGGCAGCTGCTTCAAGGATGGGCGCGAGAAACGGCGCTGAAGCAATCATGGAGATGGCCGGCATGGGCGTCAGGCGCAAAAAGCAGATGGCCGAGTACGGCCGCCTGATGAATCCGACAAGGCTGGAAGCCGTGACGCGGACCCTTATGAGCTACCAGGCGGCAAAGGTAAGCGTGAACCGGCGAGTGATCGACGCGCAGCAATGGTGGAAGCTGAACAACTGGGAGGAGATCAAGGCAACCAGGGGGACGAAAGGCGCAACCAACCATCCCAGCAATACCGGCTGGCTGTGGAATTGCATCGTCGGAAAGCACGCGGACGCCATAGATTCATACCCGGAACCCATCATCCTGCCGAGAATGATGGACGACAAGGAAGAAGCGCAGCGGCTCAGCAAGATCGTTCCTGTGGTCATGGAGCTGAATGACTTCGAAGAGACGTACAACGATTGCAGCTGGCAGAAGATGCAGGAAGGCACCGGAGTATACGGCGTGTTCTGGAACAGCGAGAAGCTGAACGGCCTGGGGGACATTGACATTAACCAGGTGAACATACTGAACCTGTACTGGGAGCCTGGCATCAAGGACATTCAAAAGAGCAAGAACGTGTTCTACATTTCCTACGAGGACAAGGCGGACCTGATCGCAGCGTATCCGGACCTGGAAGGGAAGCTGAACACGACAAAGATCACGCCGGTGGAATACAAGACGGACGACAAGGTGGACCTGAGCAACAAGTGCGCCGTCATCGACTGGTACTACAAGAAGAGCATAGGCGGCAGGACCGTCATGCATTACTGCAAGTACGTCAACGAGACGTGCCTGTTCTCCAGCGAAGAGCTGAACCCGGAAGAGAGCTATTACCAGGACGGCGAGTATCCGTTTGTGTTGGACGCGCTGTTCCCGGTTGAAGGCAGTCCGGCCGGATACGGCTATATTGACATTGCGAAGGACACGCAGGCAGACATCGACACATTGAGCCAGGCGATGGTCCTCAACGCCAGCATGAAAGCGACGCCCAGGTACTTCTTACGCAAGGACGGCAGCGTAAACGAGGACGAGTTTGCGGACTGGACCAAGCCGATTGTTCACGTTTCCGGGGCGCTGGCACAGGATACCCTGCGGCCGGTTGAGGTTCCGCAGATGGGCGCGGACGTCCACAACATGCTGCAGTCGAAGATTGACGAGATCAAGTTTGTGACGGGGAACATGGACGTCAACAACGGGGGCGTACCCAGCGGAGTGACAGCAGCCAGCGCCATCGCTGCCCTGAAGGAAGACAGCGGCCGCAGCAGCAAGGACTCCACCAAGGCGGCGTACCGCAGCTACCGGAAGCTCGTGACAATGGTGATCGAGCGGATCCGTCAGTTCTATGACATCCCGCGCCAGTTCCGCATCCTGGGACCGGAAGGCCAGGAAGAGTTCGTCAACTATGACAACAGCGGACTGCAGGCGCAGGAAATCCCCAACCTGCCGGGACAGGAACCAGGCATGCGGCTGCCGGTGTTCGACATTGACGTCCAGGCACAGCGGGAGAACGCGTACACAAAGATGAGCCAGAACGAGCTGGCGCTGCAGTTCTATGACAAGGGCCTGCTGAATCCGCAGATGGCGGACCAGGCGCTGCTGGTCATCGACATGATGGACTTCCGCGGCAAGGAAGAGCTGAAGAAAAAGATCGAAGCTCAGGGAACCATGCGTCAGGTTCTGATGCAGGTGGCGCAGATTGCCATGCAGCTGGCGCAGCAGTACAGGCCGGAGGTAGCGGACCAGCTGGCCATGGTCGTGCAGGGCGTGGCGGCGGATATGGGAATGGCACCGACGCCGGAAGCCGGAGGAGCGCAGCCGGCACAGAACGGACAGCTGATGGCGCCGGCAGACAACATGAGCGCACCGAACCCAAATGAGAACGCAATCGTAAAGCGGGCGAAGGAACAGGCGGCAAACGCCAGCAGACCGAGCTGACAAGTGCGTACCTGCAATTATTTCAAAAAGTGTGAAATAATCAGATTACGGGATCGTCCACCAACGGACAGAAGGGAGAATAACCATGATTTATAAGCTGAATTTGCAGATGTTCGCTGGAGAAGGCGCAGGAGAAGCGGCACCGGCCGCGGAACCGGCAACCGGCGGAGGAGCAGAAACAGCAGCAGCAGTACCGGCAGCTTCCGCACCCATCAGCGCAGGCAGCACGCTTGCAGATGGGACGAGAGTGCCGAACGCGCAGGTCGCTGCGGCGCTGGAGAAGCAGATGAAGCGGCACCCAGAGCTGAGAAGTGTTTATGGCCAGGCACCTCAGCAGCAGGCGGTGCAGGCGGAACCTGCGGAAAAAACCATCGATCAGAGATGGGAGGAAGCCAAGAAGGGCGAGTTCGCGGAACTCTACGGAAGGGACGTTCAGCGGGCGATTCAGGATCGATTCAAGAACCAGAAGCAGATGCAGGGAGAGCTGGACAAGCTCGAACCAATGCTGAAGGTTCTCCGGGAGCGGGCCGGCGTTGGCAGCAACGAGGAGCTGTCCAAGCAGATCCTGGACGATGATTCCCTGTACGAGGACGAAGCGAATGCCCGCGGCATGACCGTAAACGCCTATCGCGAGTTTATGGCCATGAAGCAGAAGGTTCAGGACGCTGAGCAGCGGGAAGCAAATGCTTTCCAGGAGCAGCAGCGGAGAGAACACTTCAACAAGCTCATGCAGCAGGCCGAACAGATGAAGCAGGTTTATCCTGGGTTTGACCTGATGCAGGAGCTGAACAACCCTGCTTTCCTGCGTATGACCAGCAAAGAGGTCGGCATCAGCGTGGAGGATGCTTATTACGCGATCCACCACAAAGAGCTGAACCCGCAAATGATGGCATACGGAATGCAGCGGGCGCGGCAGCAGATGGGGCAGACCATCCAGGCGCAGCGCCAGCGGCCGGTTGAAGGTGCGATGAAATCGACCGTTCAGCCGAAAGCTGAAATGAAAGTTGACCCAAGAAACCTGACCCCGCAGGAGAGAAAAGAAATCAAACGGCGCGTAATGGCGGGGGAGATTGTGTCGTTTGATTAGAAAGGACTAAACGATGAAAGACTGGCTCTTTAACCTCCAGCGTTTCGCGGAGGCTGGCACGGTCGTCAATGCGACCGGCAATTATGTCAACGCCTACACAGGCGATACGACCCCGTTCACTCCCGGGTCCACAGACCTGTCGAGCCTGAACAAAACCTTTTACGATACCGAGCTGCTGGACAACACCAGGGAGAAGCTGATCTTCACCCAGCTGGGCCGAAAGCAGTCCCTGCCTGCGAACCACGGACGGACCGTGGAATTCCGGCGCTGGCGCACCCTGGGCCGCATCGGCCAGCTGACTGAAGGCGTCATTCCGGTCGGCAAGAAGCTGGGACAGGTCGCCATCACCGTGAGCCTCGCTCAGTATGGTGACTATGTGACCGTCTCCGACCTGCTGGACGAACACTCCATCGATCCCGTCGTGCTGGGCGCGACCGAGGAGCTGGGCGCTTCCGCCGGCGAAACTGCGGACCTGCTGGTCCGGAACGTGCTGCTGGGTGGCACCCAGCTCATCTACGCCGACGCGACGAACAAAACCACCGGCGCGTATGTATCCACCCCCAGCACCGAAGCTGGCCTGCAGGAGGCCCTTGGGACCTACAACTGCAACCTGACGCCGACTGTCATCAACAAGGCCGCCACGGCCCTGAAGAAGAGCGCGAAGGGACTGAAGTACAGCGGCAGCTATTACCTGGCTGTCATCCATCCGGACGTGACGTTCGACCTGCGGCAGGATCCTGCCTGGCTGGAGGCCCACAAGTACGCCGAACCGGAGGAGATCTTCAACGGCGAGGTAGGCCGTATGCACGGTGTACGGTTCATCGAGAGCAACAACGCGCCGGTCATCAAGACCGAAGGGCAGACCTACGCGACCTACAAGGTCATGTTCTTCTGCAAGGACGCGTTCGCGGTTATCGATCCGGAAGGCGGCGGCATGCGGACCATCATCAAGAGCGCCAAGGAAATCGGCGGCCCGCTCGAGCAATTCAGCACGGTAGGCTGTAAATTCGAGACTGCCGCGAAGATCCTGTACCAGGAGCGCATGGTGACGGTGTGGTGCGGTTCCAGCTATTCCGCTGTGGAAGAGCAGAACATCACCGAGGAAGCTGCCTGATCATAGTCCCGCGGAGGAGCATCCAGCTCTTCCGCGGGCATTTCCGATAATCGAGAAGGAGGATAAAACCATGAAAAAGCTGAACCTTCAGCGGTTCGCCGGCGGGCATGCCGTCAGTTGTTTGAACGGCGGACACTTCACCGCCTTCAGCGCGGACGAAACCAGCGACGTGCAGAAGAACGCGACCGTCACCCTGACGGTCACGCCCAGCTCCGGATATGAGCTGGAAGACATCCAGGTGGTGACCGGCGGCGTGACCATCGAGTACGACGACGACAGCATCACGTTCAAGATGGGCGAGGCGGATGTTATTCTGAAGGCTTTTGCCAAGAAGAATAACCTCTACAAGATTGTGGAGAACACGTTCTGTTCCGTCAACGGCACCGTCACCAGACTGGAACGCAACATGATGCTGCAGACCGGCAAGAACGGCGCCATCGTCGGCGTGAGCTGCACCGGGAGCGAGATCACCCTGAACGCGGACCTGGTGGCCGCCCTGGTGGAAAGCGGCGCGATCATCAAAATCTGATACTATCTGTGCCGCTGCCTGCGAGGGGCCTTGACCACGCAGGCAGCGCACAGTAGTAAATATGGATTCGCCCGCCGAACGGGCAGAAAGGAAATCATATGGCAACGAAAGCGAACAGCACGCCCGTGCTGGAAGTTCCGAAGGACGAGGACAAGGATCTGGAAATCGAAGCTGCAAAGCTGGAAGAGATGGCAAACAAGCAGAGAGCTGCTATGCAGGCCGAGATCGAAAGGTTGAAGGCCGAGAACGAGCAGCTGAAGAAGAACAGCGTGCTTGCCGTCGGCGCGTTCGGCGCAATGACGGACCGGGAACGGGTGAGGAAAGCCTGCGAGGAGGCGTCGAAAAACGGAGTGGATGCATGGACGCAGAAAATCTCCGTAAGAGCGCCACGCAGACCGGCGAAGGAAGAACCCTACTACTGGCTGAGTGTGAACGCGAAGACCATTCAGGTGCCGGCGGACGACCGGTACTACAATCTCCAGCTTCCCTTCGCACAATGTCTGGTAGACATGATCGCGGCGGAATGGCTGGCGGCGGACTACGCTGACAAAATCGAAAACTATGATCCGGTTACAAATCCGAAGACGGAATAACAGAGACGGGCGGAGGGGCGTGAGCTTTTCCGCCTGTTTTCGGAGAGGAGAAGAATATGACGCTGCAGGAAGCACTGGACATCACGGACGAGATGAAACCGAACCTCATGAGCCGGGACCTCAAGATTAAGTACATCACGGAGATCGAGCAGCTGATCCATGACGAGATCCTGATGGTGCATGAGCATACAC
>Ga0310696_10011034_pt1 | contig 10321 bp, 6 predicted proteins | sample AusTroGonzalo_MG_4_FD_203885 | JGI IMG/M metagenome (GOLD analysis project Ga0310696, IMG submission 203885) | Bovine rumen microbial communities from tropical cattle in Woodstock, Queensland, Australia - Gonzalo_02 (v2) (version 2) | ecosystem: Host-associated > Mammals > Digestive system >... | reverse complement strand
ACCCATGATCATGCCCTCCAGCGGGGTGAAGCCCATGGAAGTGTCCACGCACTTGCCGTTCTGGATGGCGCAGATGGAGCTGCCGGCGCCCAGGTGGCAGGTGATGATCTTGGAGTTGTTGAGATCCAGGCCGGCCAGCTTGGCGCCTTGGCCGGCTACGAACTGATGGGAGGTACCATGGGCACCGTAGCGGCGCACGCGGTATTTCTCATAGTATTCGTACGGAAGGCCGTACATGTAGGCATAGGAAGGCATCGTCTGGTGGAAGGCAGTGTCGAAGGTAACCACCTGCGGTACGCTGGGAAGGACCTCCTGCATGGCACGGATGCCCAGCAGGTGGGCCGGGTTGTGCAGCGGGGCGAAGTCCGCGCAGAAGGCGATTTTGTCGATGACGTCGTCGTTGACCAGGGCGGAGCCGGCGAAGAAGTCGCCACCTTGCACGATGCGGTGACCGACAGCCTCGATGTCCTCCAGCGACTTGAGCACGCCCGTATTCTTGTCCGTGAGGGCGGCCAGGATGAGCTGCATGCCCACTTTGTGGTCTGCGATGGGCACATCCGTCACAATTTTGTCACGGCCGGCAGGCGCATATTGCAGGATTCCGGCAGGGAGGCCGATCTTTTCGGCGATACCTTTGGCAATGATGTCATAGACATCGTCGCTCTTCATGTCCAGCAGCTGGTACTTGATGGAAGAGCTTCCACAGTTGATAACAAGAATGATCATATGGCGTACACGTTTGAAATTTTCTGTATATCCATGCAAATATAACAAATTATTGTGTAATTTCGCAATGTTATGGCAGAGGCGAAAGGGATAGAGGTCCTGTCCGTCACTTTTACGGCAGGCGTGGCCGCGGGGACGATGGTTTCCGCCTCTTTCCCCTGGGCCGGACAGGCCCTGCTCCTCCCCCTCCTGGCCATCCCCGTCCTGCTCTACAAACCCCTCGGCAAGGCCCGCAGCCTTCCGGCCTTCACCGTCCTCCTCACCACCTTTTTCCTCCTGGGCATCTTCTGCACGCTCACCGGGAATGCCGCCGGTCCGGGCGTGGAAGCGCCGTGGGAGCGCTGGGCCGCCGCGTCCGTGGCGCGCCTGCGCGCCTGCATCGACGCGCTGCCCCTGGAGCATCCCGGCAGCGCCCCCCTCCTGAAAGCCCTCCTCACCGGAGACCGCTCCGGACTGTCCGGGGAAACCGTGGCCGTTTTCCGCCGCAGCGGCGCCTCCCATCTGCTGGCGCTGTCCGGCCTGCACATCGGCATCCTGTATTTAATTCTGGACAAACTGAGCCGGATTCCGGGGCGGTCCCTCCCCGTCCGCTACGTCCGCTATGGACTCATCGTCCTGGCCAGCGGCTTCTATACCCTTATGACGGGGGCCGGCCCCTCCATCGTCAGGGCCTTCCTCTTCATCACCATCCGGGAGACCCTCCGCCTGTGCGGACGGCCACAGCGCAGCATCCGGGTGCTCTGCCTGGCCCTCCTGGTCCAGCTGGTGCTGCAGCCGGAGGTCATCGGCAGCCTGGGATTCCAGCTATCCTACCTGGCGATGGGCGGCATCTTCCTGCTCTATACCATTCTTGAACGCTGGTACCCGGCCTCCTCCCGCTGGGACCCCGTCCGCAAAATCTGGACGATGGCAGCCCTCAGCATCAGCTGCCAGGCCTTTACCGCGCCGCTGGTGTGGTGGCGTTTCCGGAGCCTGCCCCGGCATTTCCTCCTCACCAACCTGCTGGCGATTCCGCTCACGACAATATGCGTGACGGCGGCTGCCGCCACCGTCACGCTGTCCTTATTTGGAATCTGTCCCTTTTGGTTGGTCCGCTTGTGCGACACGGCGTGCCGCCTGCTCACGGAGACCCTGGGAATTATCGCCGGGATGTAATCAGTCCACCAGGTTGAAACCGGGCGAGGCCCATTCCTTCATTTCCCCGTTGGAGTCCGTATAGATGAGGTAGCCCTCCAGATTGGGATCTCCCAGGATGAGCACCTGGGCAGACTGGAGACCCACCACCATGCACCAGGTGGCGATAGCGTCCGAATCCGCGGCGCTGGTGTTGGACACCACCGTGGCACTCAGGAGGTTGTGCTCCACGGGATAACCGGAGCGCGGGTTGATGGTGTGGGCGTACTTGCGTCCGTCGCGGACGAAGAACTTGCGGTAGTTGCCGGAAGTCACGATGCCCGAAGGACGGCCGTCGGACTGCCAGACGCCGCTGAGGGCGAAGCTGCCGTCATCCTCTCCGCTGTGCTCCACGGGCCGGTCCACGCCCACGGTCCAGGGCTTGCCGGAGGGATTGAGGCCGTCGCACCAGATTTCGCCGATATCCACCAGCATGTCCTTGACGCCGATGCTGTACAGGTACTGGGCGATGATGTCGCAACTGTAGCCCTGGGCGATGGCGTTGTAATTGAGCTGGGGATAGCCCATGGCGGCAGGGTCGATGTAACCGTCCGTCACCGGGAGCTCACTGGGAAGATGGCCCATGCCGCAGCGGGCGAGCAGGTCCTTGATTTCCTCATCCGTCGGGAAAGAGCTGCTGCGGAAACCGAAGCCCCAGGCGTCGTACAGGGGCGCCGCCGCGAAATCCAGGGCGCCGCCGGAACGTTCCCACAGGCGGTAGCCGATGCGGTACACCTCCAGGAACATGGAATTGGAGCGCACCTTCTCACCGGCGTTGAAGCGCGAGAGGACGGATTTCTTGTTGTAACCGGACAGCGTGGTATCGATCTGATGCAGCAGGGCGGCGATACTGTCCTGGATGGTCTGCAGGGGCACATTGACATCCTTCATATTCATCTTGACCGCGTAATTGCCGCCTTGGGCAATCCCGTCAATCTGAACATACTGGTTGGGCGCGTTGGTGCATGCTGCAGCCAAAAGGATGAATAGCAGGGCAAGTATTTTCTTCATGGCAAGAAATTTGTGCAAAAATATGAAAAAATTTACGATATTTGCTTGATTAAAGGAAAAAGATGAAAAAAAGTATCTCTATTATAGCCCTTTGCCTGATCCTGGCCGCCCCCGTCGGCTGCAATAAGGAAGAAGAAACCACCACCACCCCTTCCCTTTCGGGTCTATCCATTTCCTGCGAGAACACGACCTCCAAAAGCGTCCCCCCCTACATTGCCGTCGGAGATGAACTGACATTCACCGCCGACGTCAGCAAGCTTTACGTCTCGGACGGGTCGGAGGAGCTGGGCACCGTGGGCCTGTACTGGCAGGTGGGATCGGATTACAAGGACACCCTCAGCCGGAACATCAAGGTCCAGAATCCGCCTCTGACCTTCCGCTTCAACGCCACCGGGAAATACGCCATCGTCTGCTACGCCTATACGGACAAAGGCTATTACAATGCCAGCGCCTCCACCAATACCCGCGTCATCGACCCGGAGACATCCCTGACCGGCCTCTCCGGTGAACGGGCCGCCGGCAGCGCGTACCGCACCGTTTCCCTGAACGGGCTCCTCTGGCAGGCCGAGAACCTCTATGAGGAAAACACCGGCGCCAGCTATGAGGACTCCCCGGTGGTGGACTCCGTGCTCGGGCGCTACTATACCTGGACCCAGGCCCAGACCGCCTGCCCTGAAGGATGGCGCCTCCCCACGGCCGCGGAATGGGATGCCCTTGGGGAAGAGGCCGGCCGCCTGATGGCCAACGCATTCTTCCTGGAAGAGAGGATGTGGCCCATCAACATCCAGTTCGAGATCAATAACGAAACCGGCTTCAACGCCCTCCCTGCCGGATACCGGGACAACACGGCCGGCTATTACGCACAGGCGGGCTACGGCGAATACGCCCTATTCTGGACGGCCGACGAAGACGGGAACAAGGCCGAATACCGCTACATCTACGGGAAGAACCCGCAGATACAAAAAGGCAAGGGCGACAAAAACACCCTTGCCCTCAGCGTCCGCTGCGTGAAATAAGAATCAGCGTAAATCCGTGATCACATAGCCCTCTTTCGAGAGGGCTTTTTCATCCAATGTAAAATCGGCCATGCCGCCTTCGTCGGCAAAGACTACCTGACTGAGGGCGATGCGCGCCACGGCGTCCTCGTCCAGGCGGAAGGTAAAGGTCAGCGCATTCTTGGAAGACGAGAGCACGCGGATGCGGTGCATGTACTGGCGGTAGGAGGCCAGGATCTGGGCGGGATTGGCCAGGAGGTCGTTCTCCCCTACCTTTTCCACCACCACCTCTTTCCCTTCCGGGTCCACGCTCCAGCGAGAAGTGCCGTTGCTGTACATCTCCATGCCCAGGCCGTCCAGCCGGAACGCGTTGCCCTCCGCCACCAGGGTGCCGGAGGTGATTTCCTTGAAGGGTTCCTCGTCGCGGGAGAGGCTATAGACATAGTGGCAGGTCACCCGGTGGCCGGCCATCCGGTCCAGGAGCGGGATGCGGGCCTGCGCCCAAAGGGGGGCCGTCAGGCACAGCGTAAGCAGAAAAGCGATCGTTTTTCTCATTGCTGAACAAAGTGCTTTAGGATCTCGTCCAGTTCGGCCATGTCCTTCACCAGGACTTCGCGCGGCTTGGCTCCGTTCTGCGGGCCCACCACGCCGGCGGCTTCCAACTGGTCCATCACTCTGCCAGCTTTTGCATATCCCATGCCAAGACGGCGCTGGAGGTCCGAGGTGGAGCCCCGCTGATTGAGGACAATCATGCGGGCCGCCTCTTCGAAACGCTCGTCCAGGGCCTTCATATCCACCATGCCGCCGCCACCGGCCTCGTCCCCTTCCGCGGGGGCGGGCTCCGGCAGGTAATACGGCGTATTGTAGCTCTTCTGATAGCCTTCCTGGTCCCCCACCGCCTTGGTCAGGGCCACGATCTCATCGTTCCCGATGAAGGCGCACTGCACCCGTTCCATCTCCACGCCGCTGTACAGGAGCATGTCGCCGCGGCCGATCAGTTTGTCGGCGCCGGGCTGGTCCAGGATGGTGGCGGAGTCGATGCGGGAAGTGACGCGGAAGGCGATGCGCATCGGGAAGTTGGCCTTGATGAGGCCGGTGATCACATCCACCGTGGGGCGCTGCGTGGCCAGGATCACGTGCAGGCCGGCGGCGCGGCCCTTCTGGGCCAGGCGGATGACGCTGGTGGTGATGCTGCGGGCCATCGCCTTGGATTCCGGACCGGCGCCCACGGACATGGTCAGGTCCGCGTATTCATCGATCACCACCACGATATAAGGAAGGAAATGATGGCCTTCGTCGCTGCGGAGGTGGTGCTCCTTCCATTTGGCGTTGTAGAGCTTGATATTGTTCACCGTGGCCTTGGAGAGCAGCTCATAGCGGGCGTCCATCTCCACGCAGAGGGACTGGAGCACGGCGGCGGCGTCCTTGGCGTTCTTGACGATGGCGCGGTCCTTCTCCTCTTCCTCGCTCACGGCGTTGGGCAGCACCGCCAGGTAATGGTGCAACAGACGGCTGTAGGCCGAGAATTCCACCATCTTGGGGTCCACGAAAACGAACTTCAGCTCCGACGGGTGCTTGGAATAGAGCAGCGAGGCCACGATGACGTTCAGGCCCACGGACTTGCCCTGCTTGGTGGCACCGGCCACCAGGAGGTGCGGGGCATCGGCCAGGTCGAACACCTTCACCTGCTGGGAAATGGTGTAGCCGATGGCCACGGGGAGTTCCGCCTTGCTTTCCCGGAAGGCGGCATCGTTCAGGAGGGATTTCAGCGGGACGATGGAAGCTTTGTCGTTGGCGACCTCGATGCCCACCGAATCCGACAGGGTGGTGATGCGGACGCCCTTGGCGTTGAGGGAGATGCCGATATCCTCCTGCAGCTGCTTGATGGCGGCGATCTTCACGCCCGGGGCCGGATACACCTTGTAGAGGGTGACCGTGGGGCCCACGATGGCCGTGACGTCACGCACCTGGATCTTGTAGCTGGCCAGGGTTGCGCGGATCTTGTTGTTGTTGCGGCTCAGCTCGTCCTGCGACACTTCATGCCGGCCGTGGAGATAGTCTCCCAGGAGGTCCAGCGAAGGCAGTTTGTACTTGGGCAGGCCGTCCGGCGGGTCCAGGCGGTTGTCGATGGGCTTCAGGGGCTCCTTCACTTCCTGGTCCAGGACGTCGTCCGTCACCACGCTGAAGCTGCCGTCGGCCGTCATGCTGACGCCGGCCTCTTCTTCCTCCTCTGCGGGTTCCGGCATCACGATGGTGGTCTTCTTGCCACGGCGGGACTTCTCCCGCGGGCTTTCCGCTTCCTGCGCTTCCAGGGCCACCACGGAAGGATCTTCCGCGGGCACGAAGGTGTCAATGGTCTCGAAGGGGGCTTCGCTGGCCGGGTCCGGGCCGGGCACTTCCTGCTCCCCCATCAGGAGCGCGCTGAAGCGACGGCTCATGCAATAGAGCCAGACGCCCAGCAGGACCAACAGGACCAGGCCCGTGACAAACAGGCCCATGAAACCGATGGACCAGGAGACCAGGGCGTGGCCGCAGCGGCCGCCCAGGCCGCCGCCGAAGGTATAGACGCCGCCCAGGAGGAGGCCCGCATAGGACAGGAGCCAGGACAGCAGGAACGTGAGGGTGACCAGGCCGAAGAACGGCTTCTTCATCCCGTACGGGCAGCCCTTCCAGAGGAGCTTGACGCACCACATCACCAGCAGGACCACCAGGCACAGGGCCGCCAGGCCGAAGGAATCCGTCACCAGGAAACGGCCCAGGGAAAGGCCGGAAACGGCGGCCGCATTGCCGATGGCATCGGCCCCGGAAGTGACGCTTTGGTCGGCCCGCCAGGTGAAGAGGTAAGAGAGGACGGAGGTCAGTACCCATACGGTGAGCACCAGCACGGCGGCGATGCCGGCGTACCGGATGCCTTCCCGCTTCCGGTCCGTGAGACCGGCCCAGAAAGAGGAGAGGAATTTCATTTCTTTTTGCCGTTTCTACGGAAGTTCCTATTGAACTTGTTGCCGTTGCCCTTGACGCCGAAGCCCAGGTTCATGCCGGGGCGGGAGAACTGGGCGTCCGAGGCGATCTTGGACAGTTCCATGCCTTCCGGCACTTTCACGCGGCCTTCGGACAGGCGTTCGATATCGGCGAAGATGGTTTCATCGGCCACGGTATCCTTGTTCCAGATGAGGTACTGCTGGCGCATGTAGATGGCCAGGGAGCGGATCATCTCCGCCTTCATCTCCCCTTCCGGTTCCGATGCGATGAGGTTGAGGATGCTCTCGATATTGCGGCCGTAGTGACGGGCGCGGATGGGCTTGGTGTTCAGGGGGATGGGGTCCGGACGGCTGTTGACCACCTCCGGCTCCGGCTTGGGGTAAGGGGCGTCCACGTCCAGGTCGTAGCCTGCGATGATGAAGAGGTGGTCCCAGAGCTTCTGGGCGAAGTTCTCCTGCTGGTGCACCTGGGGGTTGAGGCTTTCCATCACCTTCACCACGGCATAGGCCTGCTCCGTGCGTTTGGCCTTGTCCGGGATGGCTTTGATCTGCTCGATCATGTTGAGCACGTTGCGGCCATATTCCGGCATCTGGAGTTTCTCTACTTCGGTATTGTAATAGAGTTTGATCGTATTCTCACTTGCTTCCATAGACTCACATATTATCAACGCACAAAGATAAGGATTTTTTGCAAATAAAGCGCCTCTTGCAGCTAGACGTCCTGCACCCGGTTCTCTTCCAGATACCAGAGGTATCCGGCCACTTTTTCATGGCCCATCCTGCGGTAGAGGGAGACATAGCGCCGCACCTGCCACTGGTAGCGTTCCTCCGGGTGGCCGAATTTGTAATCCACCACGTCCACGTGGCCGTCCGGGTGGATGATCACGCGGTCCGGGCGGTATTCCAGGCCGTCCGGGGCCAGGATGGAGGCCTCGCAGAGCACCTTCGCCTGCGGCGCGAACCAGCCGCGGCCGGCCACGGACGCGAGCCTTTCCTGCAGCCATCTTTCCACTTCCGGGGCATCCGCCAGCGGCAGGTCCCCCGCGGCCACGGCGGCCTGCACGGCGGGTTCCAGGTCTGCCGGCACCCCTACGCGGGCCAGGATCCCGTGCAGGACATTCCCCCGGATGCGGCGGCTGGCTTCCATGCCGAAGCTGCCGTCCGGGCCGAAGTAGTCCACGGCCTCCGGACTCACCTGCAGGCGGGAGCCGCCTGCGGGGAAGGAGGGATAGGACGCCGGAATCAGCGCCGGAGCCTCCTCCGAAGCCGGGACCTTGTCCGGCGGATAGGCGGCGCCCCGGAAGAGGTCCTTCCCTTCCGTGTAGGCATACAGGAACTGGGCGAGGTCCGCCTTCGTGGAACGGGCGGCGATGACTTTCAGGCCGTATTTGGGGCGCGTGAAGGCCACGTACAGCACATTGATGGCATCCACGGCCTGCAATTGCTGCTCTTTCAGGTAATCCTTCCGGAAAAGGGAATTCCCGGCGCTCTTGTCCAGGCTCACGCGGAAGACCCCCTCGGCCTCCTTTTCCAGTTGCGTCCCCTGCACCTGCGGCGCGCACCAGCTCTGGGGCGCCTTGTAAAGCGTCACTTTTTCCACGAAGGGAACGATCACAAAGGGGAATTCCAGGCCTTTGGACTTGTGGATGGTCATCACCCGCACGGCATCGCCGCTGCCCGGCGAGACGATCTTGGGATCGGCCTGCTCCCAGGCGCGCAGGAAGGCGCCCAGGTTGTGGCCACCCGTGACGGACCAGTCCTGCAGGTAGTCCATAAACGACTGGATATAAGGAATCTCCGCATGGAAGGTATCCGGATCCGCCGCCCGCAAATCCTGCAGGAGCTGCTCGCACAGGTCCGGGAGGGAATGGTAATGGTCCGGCAGGGTCACGTGCAGGGAACGGGCCAGGTAGGCCGCGACGGAAGGGCGGTCCTCCTCCCCGGCGGGGGCGTCCATCAGGCTCAGCTGGGAGATGAGCCGGCGCACCGTGACGGAGGCTTTCACATAAAGGGAATCGTCCGAGACCACGGGGATGCCCTCCTCCACCAGCGCCTTGGCCACGGCCACGCCTTCCGCGTTGCCGCGCACCAGGATGGCGATATCGCCCCATCGGCCGCCCTTTGCCCGGAAAGCGGACAGGGTATCCAGGATCTCCTGAATCTGCGCCTCCGCATCCTCCTTGAAGACCACGTCCACGGAGCCCGGCGCCGGGTCCGTGAAACAGGGCTGCTGGGCCACATCGGCATACAGGGAGGAAATACTCCCCTCCTGCGCCGGATCCTGCCCCAGGTAGGCATCCAGCGCGCCGGCCAGGTAGGAGAACCAGTCGTTGTTGAAGGCGACGATTTCCCGGCAGGTGCGGTAATTGCCGCCCAGCACTTCCACCCGGGTGCGGGACGGGCCGAATTCCTGCTCCAGGCGGCCGCCCAGGAGTTCCCAGTCCGAGCCGCGCCAGCGGTAGATGCTCTGCTTGACGTCGCCCACCACCAGGGAGTCCTTGCCGCTGGCCTGGCTGTCCAGGAGCAGCGGGCGGAAATTCTCCCACTGGATCTGGGCGGTGTCCTGGAATTCGTCCAGGAGGAAATCCTCGAAGCGGACGCCCAGTTTCTCGTAGATGAACGGTGCATCCGAGCCGTCGATGATGTCCCGGATGAGGGTGTTGGAGTCGTCGAGGGAGAGCTGGTTCTTCTCCTTCTGGACTTCCGTGAGGGAGCGGCGGATTTCCCCGGCCACGCCCAGGCTGTACACCTGGGAGCGGATGGTGAGGGCCGTCGTGTATTCCCGGAAAGGCAGGTCAAAAAGGCCGGCAAACGCGGCCAGGGGCTCATCCAGGATGCCTTCCAGGCGCACCCGGAGGGCGTCCTTGGACTTGGCGAACCATTTGGCGGAATCCGCCGCCTTGTCCAGGAAGGAATCCGTGGGCATTTCCAGCTTGTCTTTGGGCCCCAGGTTGGCATAGGCATAGAGCGCCTTCAGGAAGCCCCGGTTGCTGTCTGCGGGCGAGACGCCCTCCCCTTCCAGGACCGCCAGCACGGCGGCCGCGGCCTGCCGCACCCGATCCCGGAACTGCCGGATGAGCTGCTCGCAGCGCCCGTGGAGCTGCTTCAGACGCTCCCGGGAAAAGATCCGTTCCTCAACGGGCAGCTGATGGATGCTGCCGGCCATCTGCAGCAGGCGGCCTTCCAGGTTCAGGCGGCCGGCTTCGGCCAGGTCGGCCTTCACGCCCTGGGTAAGCCATTCCAGCAGGGCCGTGTCCTCCTCCGTGAGGCCGTCCAGCAGGCGGTCGACGCTTTCCTGCACCAGGGCCTCGCGGTCCAGCTGCACCTGATAGGTGGAGAACTGGCCCACCTCGCGGGAGAAAGCCCGGAGGGTCTGCTGGAAGAAGCGGTCGATGGTGGAAACGGCGAAGGCGGAGTAGTCGTGCAGGATGCCGG
>Ga0310696_10011033_pt1 | contig 10321 bp, 8 predicted proteins | sample AusTroGonzalo_MG_4_FD_203885 | JGI IMG/M metagenome (GOLD analysis project Ga0310696, IMG submission 203885) | Bovine rumen microbial communities from tropical cattle in Woodstock, Queensland, Australia - Gonzalo_02 (v2) (version 2) | ecosystem: Host-associated > Mammals > Digestive system >... | reverse complement strand
TTCGTAAAACACATCCCTTAGTTGCGGGTCTTTAATTATATCCAAGAAAGCGTTTGGTCTAGCCAATGAACTCTGAACTTGTCTTTTATCCACATCGCGCATCTCGTCAAATTTCAACTTGCGCAAAACGAATGCGGCAGGTGCCACATCGGCGTCAACAAGTTTTAAAATGCCAGGATACTTGTCTATTAAGGCAAGTGCATTAGGGTGTTTTATTAAAAAGGTCAATCTCTCTGAGGTATTTTCACTTTCTCTAGCCCTATTTATGTTACGCACAAAGCTTTCAAGCACACGAATGTCCGAGACAATAATCCTATGGGTTTCATCATCTATCATCTTCCAGTATTCGCCCCACCCTTCGCCAAGTGCCGAATCCAACGCTTTCATCCCATCTATGACACGCTTTCTTTCGCATGCTCCCAGTGCTGAGTAATCTCCATATTCTTTATACCATCTTATGGCATTATCGCCGCACGATTTCTCCAACTCTTTTGCGAAATTCCTATGCGTCACCTCCATTTCGGCAAAACCATCAATTACCTTTCGTGGGAACATCGTATTGTACTTTTCATGCATCTGCGCTTTGAAGCGTTTCATTGGGGACATGGGAGCCGCCGATGTTGGCATCAACACACAAAACACAACAGCAATTGCCATTCCACCTGTAACTATCAGCTTCATAATATTATCCCTTTGACTATCTCACAACGCCGGTTCGTGTTTGCCTTTGTGGGGGCCGCTGGGGTGGCGGATGCAGGCAGAAGCCGTGAGCGACGAGATACTTGATGCCTTGAATCCGCAATATTTGCAGAAGTAAGCGTCCTTAGCACTTCCCTCGTAGAGTGCATGCTTGCCTTTGTGTGGGCCGTTTGGGTGGCGGATACAGGCAACGGCCGTGAGCGACGAAATGCTTGACGCCTTGAATCCGCAGTACTTGCAGAAGAACGCCGGTTTCGGTGGGCGCGGGACGGCAGACGATCCGGCGGCGTGAGGACACCCCGCCCTACCAACCAGTGCAAGAAACGCCATGCTGGCAACTGCCAACGCCGCGACTGTTTTTGTGATTGTCGAGTTCATATAACCTCCCAATGACCTCCTTTGTCTGACCCAATGCGTCGGACCACACCTTTTGCCTTCAACCGTGCGATGGCCCGTTGAATACCTATGCGCGACATCCCGACCTCTTCAGCCAACTGCATGGTCGTAATGTTGGGATTGCTTGTCATTATTCGGACAATCTCCGCATCCGTTCTTCCAAGTTTCTGTATACTTTTCTGTATACTTTTCTGTATACTTTTCCGAGAGTCTCCTGTCCTCGCAGAGGCCGTGGACTCAGCACCATTATCCAACAGCAATTTATATGCTGGGCAGGCTTTGCAAAGCACCATCACGCCGCTTTCGCCGATGTCGTAAGTCGGGCGCACCCCGCCGTATTCCTCACATCCGGCGGTAATCTTCTCAAAGCCGCGCCCCCATGCCTCGATTAGCCCGCATTTGAAAAATACGTTTGCAAGGTTCGGGTTGAACGGCTTGGACGAATGCTTCCCGAACAACTTGGCCTCCGTGTTCAATTCAGATGGAAACGTCCCGTCGTTCCAAATGTATATCTTGTCTGGATATACGCTGATCTGGATGGGATTGCACCCGGAATAGTCTTTGTGAACTATGGCGTTAAGCACAATTTCACGGAAGGCGTCCTTGTGAAACATATACTGCTCCACCCGGTGAATACCCTCGTATGTGATGAGCGCCTTCAGGTACTTCGTGTAAACAAGGTCAACAACCTTATCCGCCTGAAGTATCAAAGGCCCGTGGACTTCGTCTTGATATCGGAGATCGGCATCGGAAGTCTCAAAATATCCGATTTTCACATACGCCCCTGTCACCCACTTTTCAGGGTCGCGATGGAACGCCATCATTGCCGCTCTTTCAAGAAATCCGTCCTCGTCAATCAGATGCAAATTGTCAAGAAGTATCTCGCGGGAAACATTTGCCTCGCCGCGCGTCAGCCTCTTGCGGCGGACAGCTTCATCCTTGAAATAGCGGATTGCAGTTTGATCGAGGGCGCTGATCTTCAATTTGGGCAGCGGAATCGAGTCCCATGTCATTCCCTGCTGTTTTAAGATTAGCCTGTCAAGTTCCTTGCCGGTTATCGTCCGCATCGTCGTGCCGGAACGATAGAAGTACTTTCCGTGGTAGCTGATGAGAGACGGATATTTCTCAACCTTGATTTCGATTACGTCTTTCCCATTCTCTTCTATCAGATTGACATCGGCAATTATTCCCATCGTGTCCGTAATCTTGCATGGAATCGCGTCCATAAGCGCCTTTGCCTTGGCAACGCCCACTGGACTTCCATCATCGGCTCGCCCGATATAGAGCGTTCCACCGTATGCGTTCGCATACCCGCATATCCATTCAAGATACTCGTCGTGCCACGACTGCTTAAACTCTACCGCCTGAGTTTCTTTCTTCATATAACCTAATTCCGTTCCTGAAGCTTCTTTGTGAGCGCCGTGAATTCGGCCTGAAGCGACGTGTCGTCGAAGATCTCTATAGGCGGTAGTTGGAGCTGCAGCAATGCATCGAACGTATCCTGGTTCGATTTTACGAGCGAAAGGAAATCGTCCGCGAGGGACACCGTCTTGAACGAATTATCTGCCACGCGCAGCATCCGATCCGCCTCATCCGCCTTCTTCTGTATGATGGCCTCGTGGGAATCAAGAATCTTCACGTACGCTTCGACAGCCTGAATCGTCGCCGCGTTGACCTCCGCATTCCGACGGAATGCCGCCCTCTGCTGCTCAGTGAACGATCCATCCTGCTCCAACTCCAATGCCTTCTGTCGTTCTGCGGACGCATCGGCGCATATCTGGGCAAGCCGCCTGCGCCATTCGCCATTCCGGCTCTTGTCGAGATATTCGTCAAAGCAGACCTTCTGAACTTCGACCATAACGACATACATGCCGAAATACCGTTTCGCCGCCGTGACATCGCCCGTCGCGAGTAGCTCCTTTAAGTTCTCGACCACAACGCCGATGTTCTTGGCTACGATGATGTTGTCGATCAAGTCGCCAACATTGACCGTGAACAGACATTGTTCGGCGGCGCGCCCCGACATCCGAAGGCCAAGCGCGTCCAACTCCTTCAACACTGTCTTCGCTGCCTCTTCACGTTGCGCCATCAGAGCCCTGCGCTTTTCGCGCAGTTTACCAAGCGCCTCGTCGATCTTGGCCCGGTTGTCTGGACGCAAGACACGCTTTTCGTTCTCCTCTCGGATGTCCTCGTCGATGTCGGCAATGCACTCGTCAATATCGTCGATACGCTCCATTATCGTCTGGGCATTTGTAGAAAGAAGGAGCTTTCGGATGTCCATCAGATTCTCGTGAATCTTTCTACGTTGAGATTGCTTGTCGGAGAAAATCCAGGCGCTTTCGGGCAGCGACGGCATTTCCGCATGAAGCATGATTGTCTTTCTGCACCATTTCGAGAGTTTCCCCCAGTTATCCAAGACTGATTCCCTGAACTGCAAAACGATTGTATGCGTGGCGTTCGTGTCATCCGGCGAAGCAATGAGCGCTTGCGGCATTCCAGCCATTATCGCTCCCACCATCATAAGCACATATATTCGTTTCGTCATTAGCGTCAATCTCCATTCAAAAAAGGCGTTCGCTCCCCGAATCTCTTGTGAGGCCCTGGAAAGCCCAGATCGAAATCCGGAGAGGAACGCACAAGTGTGCGCATCCCCCTCGGCGTTGAACTCGATCTATGAAGTTTCCAGGTTTCACAAGAGTCTCCGCTTACGTGGACGCTAAGTCGTTTTGGATAGGCCGTAGTATATCATACCTCCGTGCCAACCGCAACCACCACACACCGCGAGATTTCGATACATGGGCCTTCAGGGCCTCATCCATTACTGGCTTTAGACACACCATTTCTTACAGACTTCCTTACCTAAGCTTGAAGCTGTCGACGACAGCTTTCAGCTTGGCGCGGTCGCGAGCCTTCGTGCGCATCTGCGTCTGTCCGGAGACCTGGTAAATGACATTGCCCGCGACAAACAGCTTGCGGTAGGTGTAAAGCAGGCGCTCGCCTTCTCGCCAGTCGTCTATTTCCACGCGAAGGACTGATTTCGTCACCTCTTCCTCGCAGACCGTCGTCCGGCCGCCGTATGTCGCGCCAAGCTGGCTCTGCAGCTCCTTTTGCAGTTCGAAGTCCCCCGCGTATGCAAGCCGCTGAACGAAAACGACAGGGCAATCGTCCGTTCCGCCCATTCCCCACCCGGCAATACCGATCTCATCTAACGGCATCAGCTCCGTATCGTCTATCGGAAGAATCGAGAAAGAGCGATCTTTCGGATAGAGCCGCCCTGACAGTTTCATCGAATAATCCCACCAGTAATTCCCCGCCGACATTATTCCGACCCCGACAATAGCACAAAGCGCGACAACAGCCGAAATGCCAATGGACCAATACCTGACGCGATGTCGGTTCTTTACCGCACGGATGAACTCGTCGGTGTTGCGGTATCGCTGCGACGTAAGAGTGCTCGCAGAGCGGCGAATGATTCTGCCCCATTCGCTCGGAGGTCTGTTCTCAAAGCAGGCGTTGGCCAACACGCCCAGCGCGTGGATGTCCGTCGCCGCATCTACCTTGCCGCCGATCAACTGCTCTGGAGCGGCATATCCCGGTGTCCCGACGGCGAGAGGCCTACCATCGACGATCGACACGGGCGTCGCCGACTTACGCTCATCGCCGTCAAGGCACGCCAGCCCCATGTCAATCAGCACAGGTTCGCCGCTCTTGCGCCAGAGTATGTTGTCCGGCTTGATGTCTCGGTGGATGAATCCCATGCCGTGAAGCCGACCGACCGCAGTCGCGACCTTGATAAGAAACCCAGAAACTTCTTTGTCCGTGTTGGGCAAATCCCGCGGCACAAGCAGTTCCTCGATAAGATACGGACGCCCCTCGTATTCGCCATACGCGATGAACTGCGGAAATTCACGGTATCGCCTTTCGGCCAGTATCTTGGCCTCGCGCTCGAATCGCATTCGCATGGACGGCGTGTCCTTGCAGAGTATCTTGACCGCCGCCATCGAGCCAAGCTTTTCGTGCCGGGCGGAATACACTTCTCCGCAGCCACCGCGTCCGAGGAATGCGGCAATGCGGTATTCGGACAGAACGGCGCCTTCCCGCAAAAGGCAATCATCCTCATCGCAAGGCTTACGCTCTGACAGCCACGCATCAAACGTGTCCGCTTCGTTTCCTGATAAATCTTCTTTCTCGTTCATATGTCAACTGGCATATCGCCAACACCCCTAGCCCAGCACTGCCGTTGCCGGTTTAACTACTTGTCCTCCGCTGGCAGCGCGTCAAGCTTCTTCTGCGCGTTCTTGTTGCCGCGTTTTACGGCTTTCTCGTACCATTTCCGGGCCTTGTCGAGGTCCTTCTCAACTCCATATCCGTCTCGGTAGAAGTCTCCTGTCTTTTCCATGCCCCAGCTGTGACGGCGTTCCGCGCCCTTCAAGAACCACTCTGCCGCAAGCGTTGCGTTCGTCTCGGCTCCCCAGCCCCTCTCGTAGCACTCGCCGAGCTTGCAGCAGCCGTAGTCGTTGCCGAGGTCCGCCGACTTCTTGAACCACTCAAACGCCTCCTTCTGCTTCTCGTCCTTCTGATGGCGAATCGCAACCTTGCAGGCTGCCCACGAATGCTTCTTTTCCGCCGCCTTCATCCAGCACGAAACAGCCTCCTCCAAGTTTGTCTCCGTGCCGATTCCCTTCTCGTAGCAGTCGCCAAGGTCGTTGAGCGCGCCCCTGTCGCCAAGGTCGGCCGCCTTCTTGTACCACTCCACGGCCGTGTCGGGATGCTTCTCGCCGAGCCAACCGTTCTTTTCCCAGTTCCCGAGCCGCCACATCGACGGAGCGTCCCCTTGGTCAGCCAACGCATGTAGCTGGGCGACGCGAATGCGCGGGAACTTGTCCGCAACCTTATACGGATTCGCAATTCCAGAGGCGACGCCACATACAACGCCGACGACCACCCCAAAAACGAGTCCTAGCACAATGTATACCAGGCACTGGAAACGATTCCGCCACTTGTTCTCCGGCGTTACGTCCGCCCTATACCAGGCACGGGAGCCGTGCGTGAAAAGCAAGATCACTACGGGAATGTCAATGATGACATTGACCCAATCCCACCACGCCGTTCGATTGAGATTCTGAGTGGCGACAGCCAAGCCCGGATGCATGGACGACAGCAACAACATGAGTTCGTTCAGTCCGACGGACAAAAACTGCAGCACCGCCAGCACGATGTACAGCTTGCGCGCCCAGCTCTTCCCCAGCGCCAGCGCGACGATCAATGCAATCAAGAATGCGGCACCGATCAGGATCGAAGCCATCATTGTCACCGGCTCGGCCAATATCACGGATTTGTGGTTCAAGCCATCCGCATAGCCAAGAAACCTTTTGATGAACACGGCTTCTTGGGCAAGTTCACATACCACGCACAACACAAATGCCGCACATGCGAGCATCAATGCGGTCTTTACGCTTTTGGGCATCTTGCCATTCATGTTTGCACCCCTCTCTGCTTACTCTGCAATGAAATTCAGCTTGATGGAACGGCTCCCCGTAGCCGCGCGCCTCAGCGCCCGGCCCATCCCCTGCGAACTGAGAAAGGAGTCCTCAAAGATGTCGAGCCACGAAGGCTCGTCCTTGTACCGGACGATTCTGATGGCCTCCGCCTTTGCCATTTTCACAAGCTGTGCCTCGGCCTCCTCTGAATAGCCTATGGCATCGATGAGCTTAAGCTTCTTGGCGTCATCCACATTGAGAATTCGCCCGTCGGCTATCGGACGAATCTTGTCCACCGGAATTTTACGCCCTTTTGAGACGATCGACAGGAAACGTTCGTAGTCGGAATCGACCGCCCTCTTGAATATCTTGACATGTTCCTGGTCAACTGGCTTCAGGGGGTCGAGCATCGCCTTGTTCGCGCCGGTCGCTATCACCACGCTCTCGATGCCGACTTTCTTGGCAAGCTCCGCCGCGTTTATCGTTTCCATGATGACGCCGATTGAGCCGGTGATTGTCGTTGGATGCGCGATGACGTAGTCCGCTCCCGCCGCAATATAGTACCCTCCACTGCAGCAGATCGCCCCCATCTCCACAAGCACAAAGCGATGCTTCCCCGCCTTCTTGAATCGTTGAACCGCGTCGGCTATGACGTCCGAAAGCGTCACTTCGCCCCCTGGAGTGTCGAGAACAAGATAAAGGCCCTGTATTTCCTCGTCGCGAGTGGCTGAGCGGATTTTCTTCAATGCTGCCATCGCGGACGATTTTTCGCGTCCAAACAAGTCTTCTTGCACATCCGATATGATTCCGCCGATTTTGACGCGCAGCACCTTTGGGGAGTCTTCATCCCCTTCTCCGCACACCCATATCTTTTCGCAACCTTTGTCGCGTTCGGATTTGTCGGTGCCATTGTCCGATCCAAGTCCTAGCTCCGCAGCGATGCTCCCAAGCCACACAAGCGCCACGATTCCGATGAAACTCACCCCAATGATGACAATCATCCCAAGGCATCCAATAAAGCATCCTTTTTCAGTATTCATTAGCACTCCTTAATTCTCTCTTTGTCAACTGAAACGAATGGAAACATCCTCGATGACATCTCCGTACAACAATTACTGGCTACAGGCGGCTCGTTTCTTACACCCGTCGCCAGACACCCTCCATACCCGGGCCCTGCGACCGTATTGTACCAAAACGCAATGCTCGGGTTCAAGCGCGGGATTTACGCAGCAGTTTGGTGCTACCGCAGCAGCCAGGCGACGACAATCAGGCCGGCGACGCCAAGCACGATCCAGATGACCGGCGAGTGGCGACGGACTGTTATCTCCGTACGACCGCTCGCGGTGTCATGCGTGGACTGGATGATAAAGTCGCCCTTGACCTTGGCGAGTTCGTTTGCTCGGCTCAACGTCTGGTCCATATCGACGCTGCTTGCCTGCAGCCTGATCGTCCGCTCGGCGACGTCCTGGGCGAGGTCGATTCGTCTGTTCTGCGCGACGACCGCCAGCTCCGTCCGCTTCTCGGCCGGGAGGTTCTCCTTGATGAACTCCGAACCGAAGTCGAATGAAAACGGCGTGACCGAGACTTTGTTTTCCGTCGTCGTCACGGCGCAAGTGTTGTCCATAACCATCCTCCATTTCCGCCGCGTATCACGGCTTCGTATGAATTGTCGTACAAATCTATTCTGTAGCGCAGTTCGCCAAACGCCTCGCGCGTGCGGCGGAACGCGTCAATCTTGCGGTCGATTATCGCCAAATCCGCTTCCATTCCGTTCATGCGCTGCTCCATCTTCGCCGCGTCCTCCGCATGCAGAAGCCGGCAATAGCGAGCCCCGTCGTCGCCAATAAGATTGTGAATGAGCCCCAGGTCGTAGACGGAATAGTCGATACCTGCCAATTCCTCCGCCGCCGCAGCTCGTATGCGTTGCGCGAACTTGCGCCGCCCGCCATGCCGCCATGTCCAGACCGAATATGTCCAGCTAAACGCAATACGCCCTTCGTAGCGGATGATGTCCGAGACCGGCCAGACATGCCCATGCATCACCGCCCTGAACATCCTAAAGCGCTCTTCTTCGGTGAAGTCTTGTGGCGACGGATTCCTCGGCAACGGCCAGTGTCCCACAGACCGAAGCGCATCCCTCACCGCATCCCTGCACAGCTTCTTGCTCTCTATCACTGCTCGCCCCATGATTCAGAAGTCCACATTCAAGCAAATCCCTGTCCCATACTGCTACGCCCTTCGGAATGACAACAGTTTCATCGTTTCCAATAAGATTGAGTGCGCACTTTGTCCTGCGGTCGTACACCACGCTGCCAGAGACGCCGATTTCCGGATGATTCTCCGCTCCAACAATCTCTTGCAAATTATAAGGTTCAGTAAATGCACCCCGCCACTTATTGAGGCAATTCGTACATCCTGGTGGAATCACTATTGTCTTGATGTTTCCGAACGAAGCCGATATCTCAACGTCGCTGCCAACGACAACCGGCCCTGTCCCCACCCCTATTATCTTATTCATGTCACTAGTGTAGTAGCAGCCATTAGTGAAAACGAGGGGGAAATATTGGCCTGAAGCAGCAATCGTTCCATTCGTTTGCGCGACAGCCACCCTCTCCGCAATCTTGCGCCGGAGCGATACAACATTTTCCGCTGTCCTAGCGACTTGCCGTACATGGCCGTCATACTCATTGAAATCTACAACGAAATCGTTCTGACCGATACCTCGTCCATGCCAATTCGGAGTAAAGAACCTCAGCCAACTCTTCTCACTTCGCGCACGCTTACAGTGCCGACAGCCATTGCTCTCAGAAAGCGCCCATCCATCTTGGATTGCATTTCGGATAATTTCCGCCTGTGCGCCAAGCGTTCGATTTGGATGCCACGCATACCGTGCAATTGGAGTCAAACAGAATTTTGCAAACGCCGACCCATCGGGGAACACAACGTCAGCGTGGCTTGCCCCACTCCACCCCGTGACACGTGCGTATTCGCGTTTTAACGCGTAAACTGCTCCATCGCGTGATACACCCGGAAGGCTGGCAAGCAACTCGTCGAATTGCAGAAGTCTCTCGACAGGAATTGCACCTTCGTCCATCATGCGCTCCAACAGCGCAACATCATTGCCTATTGTCGCAGTACCAACAAGGTACTCTAAGAAGTTTTGGCAATGGGTCTGAAGTAGGGTTCCGAGGCGCAGACTTCTCGCATAATATTCAATCGCAGCATCAAAGTTGCCTCGGGCAACTCCGCATTTGACCCGTGCTGACAGAAAGCTTCGGTGCACACCGACAAGGGCAACGACTCCTTCCATGCACGGTTCATTAAACGGGAAGCCAATTGGTGGCGGCGGAATATATTTTGGCGCGGCAAGAGCAGAGTCTATTTCAGCAAATATCCACTCATTCGACTTCATGCACGTCTCGACATAGGAACAAGCGGTCGTAACATTGGTGAAGCAACTTAGCGACGCATCATCAAATGCTGCAATCACCCAATCATAGTCATTGGGATTGACATACCACGCAAGCTTCTCCTTTACCGAAGTAAATGCTACATAGATTGAGTCAGGCTCTTCTTCAATTGCTTCCACACGACTCAAGACATTCGAGAGAATCGTCCAGCCGTTCCCTTCATCCGTATATGGTTCGTCACTTTGCGGCAACAGCAAATCGGAATCGTCCGGTGGCTCGCAATCAATGCCACCAACGAAAATCCAACATGGAATAATGACAAGCACCAAGCATGCT
>Ga0310696_10011032_pt1 | contig 10322 bp, 5 predicted proteins | sample AusTroGonzalo_MG_4_FD_203885 | JGI IMG/M metagenome (GOLD analysis project Ga0310696, IMG submission 203885) | Bovine rumen microbial communities from tropical cattle in Woodstock, Queensland, Australia - Gonzalo_02 (v2) (version 2) | ecosystem: Host-associated > Mammals > Digestive system >... | reverse complement strand
GAAAAATGGCCAAAGCGAAGAAAGACTCGCAGCAGACCGAGGATGAGAACTTCAACTACATCGTCCGTATCGTCAACTCCGATATCGACGGTCAGAAGAGGACAGTCATCGGTCTCCAGAGCATCAAGGGAGTCGGAAAGAGGGTCGCACAGATCGTCGCCAAGAAGGCGGCAGTCGACCCGTCCGTCAAGATCGGATCCCTCCCCGATGAGAAAGTGAAAGAGATCGAGGCACTCGTCAAATCCTACGTCGAGTACGCACCCACCTGGGCAATCAACAGGCAGATGGACTACGAGACAGGAGCCGACATGCACCTCTTCGGTCAGGACCTGGAGATCATCCAGAAAGAGGATATCAACAGGATGAAGATGATCCGCTGTTACCGCGGAATCAGGCACGAGACCCACCACAAGGTAAGGGGTCAGAGGACACGTTCGAACGGCAGACACGGACTCACCATGGGAGTCTCCAAGAAATGAAGGTGGTTTGAATGGGAGATCCTAAGTTTTCAAGAAAGACATACGACACCCCCTCGCACCCTTGGCAGGGCGAGAGGATCAAGGCAGAGGTCGAGGTCGTCAACGCCTTCGGTCTGAAGAACAAGAGAGAGGTCTGGAAGGCAGACACCATCCTCAGGAACCTGAGGAAGCAGTCCAGGGACCTCCAGGCACGTCTGAGGACCGGCGATGCGCAGGCCAAGATCGAGGCGGACGCCCTTCTCGCCAAGTGCGGAAGGCTCGGATTCCTCACGACCGACGCCAACCTGAACGACATCCTTACGCTCAAGAACGAGGATGTTCTCTCCCGCCGTCTCCAGACGATCGTCTACGAGAAGGGACTGTCCAGCACCATCAAGCAGGCCAGGCAGATGATCACCCACGGACACATCTACGTCAACGGCCACAAGGTCACCGTTCCCGGATACCTCGTCACAAGGAAGGAGGAGTCCTCCATCGAGTACAACCCTGCATCCCCGTTCACCGACGAGATGCACCCGATGAAGATCTCTGCGGAGCAGGCAGCAGCCAACGCAGCAGTCAAGGCGAAGGCCGAGGCAGAGGCAGAGGCAGCGGCCGCAGCAGCAGCCAGGGCAGACGCAGAAGAGGCTGGAATCACAATCGAGGACGGTGAGCAGTGATGACCGCAAAATGGGGAATAGCCAACATATTCGCTAGCTACAACAACGTTATGATCACCTTGACCGACATCACCGGAGCGGAGACCATCGCTAAGGTCACCGGTGGAATGGTCGTCAAGCAGGCGAAGGACCAGTCGTCTCCTTACGCGGCTCAGAGGGCCGCCGAGAAGATTGCCGAGGTCGCCAAGGAGAAGGAGTACGTCGGTATCCACGTCAAGGTACGTGCACCCGGAGGAAACAAATCCGTTTCGCCCGGACCCGGTGCCCAGGCCGCCATTCGTGCCCTCACGAGGGCCGGACTCAAGATCGGCCGCATCGAGGACGTCACACCCATACCCCACGACGGGACCAAGAAGAAGGGCGGACGCAGAGGACGCAGGGTCTGAGGGGGATATCCCATGGACATAGAGATTATCGAAATGGCCGACACGAAGGCGAAGTTCGTCCTCAAGAACTCCTCGCCGGCCATGGCGAATGCCCTCAGGAGGACACTCCTCTCCGACATCCCGAAGATGGCCATCGACACCGTGGAGTTCTACACGGGTAAGATCGAGGGCGACGACGGGAAGGAGTACGAGAGCATCACGCCCTTGTTCGAGGAGATCATAGCCCACAGGATGGGTATGCTCCCAGTCCCCACGGATCTCAGCCTTTTCGTCCCGCAGAGCGAATGCGAATGCGGCGGCGAGGGCTGCCCCAGCTGTACCATAATCTACAGCCTGAAGAAGACAGGCCCCGGAACGGTCTACTCCTCCGACCTGCATCCTCTCGGACCCAACAGCGACAGCCTGAAGATCGTAGACGACTTCATCCCCATCGTCGAGCTCACCTCGGCCCAGGGAATCACCGTCTATGCGAAGGCCGTCATGGGCACCGCGAAGAAGCACGTCAAGTGGCAGGTGTGCAACGGTGTCGGATACAAGTACAGGCCGATTATCAAGATCGATCCCAAGCACGCATCCGACGCAGAGGTCGTCGCTTTCGCGGACCAGTACCCCGCCGCTCTGGAGGTCAAGAACAAGAAGCTCGTAGTCAAGGACGAGGTGGCATGCGGATATGCCAAGGGATGCCTTGAGAAGATGAGCGAGACTGAGGGATTCACCATCGAATGGGACGACACTCAGTTCCTCTTCAAGTTCGAGACCGACGGTTCCATGACCGCCCAGCAGGCGCTCGATATCGCCGTGGACACCCTCTCCAAAGAGGCCAAGGGATTCGCGGACGACATCGCCGCACTCTGAAAACATCTCACCCCTCCGCGAGGAGGGGGATTTTCCTTTTTTTAAAATCAGAAGAAGTCCGACAGCTTGCACTTCTTGATCTTGTCGTTCTCGAACACCGACTTCATGTTCATCTCGAGGATGTCGATCCTCTCCCTGGTGTAGGCATCGAGTTCGTACTTCTCGCCGATGTTCTTGGATATCTCGAGGTACTTCTTCACGGAGGCCTCGTGGACGGTGAGGTTCAGCGGGTTCTTGCACCTGTAGCATTTCCCGCTCAGGGTCATCCTGCGGTACTTCGCCCCGCACTTGGTGCATCTCACCGTCTGGCTGGAGAAGCTCCTCAGGTTTCCTATCATGTCGGGCATGAAGTGCTTGTTCAGGACGCGAACCGCGACGTCCTTCTCGTCCACGGCGCGGATCTTCCTGCCCAGCTCCAGCTGGGCGTTCATCTTGTCCATCATGGTCTCCAGCGTGGTGTACGCCGAGTACTTGGGGCCGTTGGAGATGTCCAGGGTGTCGTGGGTGAACCCGAGGCCCTCGTACTGCTTCTCGGTGCCTATGCGGCCGCCGATGAGGTCCATGACCTTCTCTATCTCCTTGGGCTCCTTCATGGCCATGGCGGCCTCGTACAGCTCCAATGGGTATTCCCTGAGGCAGTCCACGTTGTGGGCCTCCTTGTCTATCTCGTTGGGATCCAGCCTCGTGGTCAGGACCAGGGGTGCATCCATGAGGCCTCCCCTCCTGTCCGGGAGGAAGCTCCTAGAGAAGTTGAGCAGCGCATCCAGACCGAGCATCAGACAGTCCTCGTCACCGTCGCAGTTCCTCCTCTTGGCCGCATGGAAGAACGGGTGGCCGTAGCATCCGCGGACGTCGGCATATCCTATGATGCGGCATAGGATGCACCCTGATGTGTGAGGGGCGAGACCGAAGACTATGTTCCCGATCAGGTCGCTCCTGTTCTCGACGTTGTAGTAGCGCGGCAGGCCGTAGAGCAGCTCTAGCTCGTCATCCAGATACTTGGTGACCCTTACCATGTAGTCGCCGCAGTCCTTGGCCGGGACGACGTCCTGAACCTTGAGCTCGCATATCTGCTCGGGGTCCACCAGCGGATCGCCGTTCCAATCCTTCGTGTATCCCAGCTCGTGGGCCTTCGTTATGGAGAGCCCTATCTCCCTGGGCTTGAAATGTGTGAGGGGGATGTCTGTCATGTCGAAACGGACCGTGCCGTCCTTGAACACGGATACGCCGTTCTTCGCCCTCAGGATGCCCTTCTCGAGGGTCTCCACCGTCTTGGTCTTGGATATGAGGCTGTCGACGCACTTGATGTCGCCGGGATTCCTCATCCCCAGGTTCTCGCATGCGGCGTTGAGCTCTCCCTCCAGGTCTATGGACATCTCGGCCGGCCCCGGCGGACCGAACTGGTTATCCCTGGGGACGTAGATGGTGTGCGAATGGCAGACCCTGCACCAGTTGCGGAACGTGTATGTGTTGCATGTGGGGCAGATCCTGTTGGCGACCGTCTCCTTCAGAGTGGGTGTCTGGGAACTGTACGCGGACTGTTCCTTCTTAAGCAGCGATATGGCAGCATTGATCTCCTTTCCCGCCTCGGCGTTCTTTCCGACGGGGAACACGCAATGGAGCTTGGGCGACAGCTCGCGCTCCTTCGCCTTCTCGGGACGTCCCATCCTGGTCCCCACGCGGGTCATGGCCCTGGCGCGAATCTCGTATCCGGCGGCTCTGCTGACGGCCTGGAGGACGGTGTCCCCTTCGAGCTCCGGTCCGGCGGACAGTGTCCCGTCCGAATGCCTGATCCCCAGACCGTCAAGCATGGGCTCGGAGTATCTGGGGTCGATGGTGACCTTCTTGTCCCTGACGCGGTGCGGGACGCAAAGGTCCTGGAGCACCTTCTTGGATTCGGGCTCCAGATCAACTGTGAGGCTGGTCCCGTCGAAAGACCCTGTGGCAAGTATGTGGGCCCTCAGGACCTTCAGGGCGTCCAGGGTCATGTCGGACCAGAACATGTTGAACTTGGGATGAAGCGGGACCCCCATCCTGGTGGACATCTCCTTGGCGCGCTGGTAGGTGGGGTCCATCCAGTCATCGGGAAGGTCGCCCTTCGATTTCAGCTCCAGCTTGTGCCATTCTATTGGGTAGCCGCAGGGGACCAGCGTGTGGTTGTTCTCGCAGAACTCCCCGAAGGGCACGAGGATCTCGCCGTTGTCCAGGATCTCCTTGATCATGCTCCTGATCGCGAGCACCTCCTCCTTGGTCTGGCAGTAGACGACGTCGCCGTTCCTCAGAAGGACCGTCGGTCCTTCCAGTATGTCGCACGGCGTGACGACGCAGGCCTTTCCGGGCCTCTCTATCTTGAGCTGCGTCCCGATGGCCATGAAATCGTCCATGACGTACATGCTGGCGGTGCTGTAGGCCAGGGAGGCCAACCCTGAGGTCCTCGCCCTGCCGTACCTGAGCCTGAATCCGCCCACCCTGCACGGGTGTCCGAAAATCGGACGTCCGGCGACGATGTCCCTGAGGTACTTGTCCAGCGGCTGCACGGTCTTGGCGGCGGGCTTGTCGTCCTTCTTCTCGGGCTCCTTGACCTTGTGGGCGTCTAGGTACTTTCCTATGAAGTCCCATCCGTCGATCTTCAGCTTGTCTACGTGCTTCTTCAGCTTGGCGGCCTTTTGGCACATTCCCTCTGCTATGACCAGGACGGCGCCTCCCCTGACGCGGTTGGTCTCTATCCTGGGCAGGTCTCTGAATCCTCCGATCTCGATCTGCTCGGTACCTTCTCCGTCCACGCATATGGGGCAGTTCCTGACGATGAGGTCGATCTCCTCCGATGTGGGAGAGTACTGCAGGTGCTGACATTGCTTGTAGAGCGGAATCTCCTCGTCGAACCTCTTGATCTCAGCCTCGGTCGGGATGTACTTCCCTATGTTGAGCTCGGTCCTGACGACATCGGCGATAAGGACGCTCATAGCCTGGGCGGTACCTCCGGCGGCACGGATGGGCCCTGCGAACATGAGGTCCACGTAGTTCGATCCGTCTTCGTTCTTCTTGATCCTCGTCTCCGCTATCCCTTCGAGGGGGGCGACGAGGATACCCTCCGTGAGCACGGCCAGCCCGACCCTGATCGCCCTGTCCAGGGCGAGCTCCAGGCTGTCCGCGGGCCATGTGGCGACCTCTTTGGCAGTGAGCAGGCAGGCAACCTCACGGTTCCCGGCCTCCTTGTTCTTCTGCCTGATGATCTCCGCCACGCCCTTGACGTTGTAATCCTTGAGAAGCTCCTCGCAGCGGGAGGCGAGGTCCTCTGCCTGGGGGACGTCCACATAGTCCTCGGGGTCGAACCCCTTGGCCCTGGCCTCTGTAGCTATCTCGTAAATGCGGTCCTTCTTGGCGTTGAGCTCCGAGAAGTACTTCGCCATATCCTCGCTGAAAACGGGACCGGCCATCATTCCACTTCCGCTTCGACTGCCTTCCTGCGGTATATCTCTCTCATTTCCTTCAGGACGGTCTCGGTGAGCGCGTCCATGTTCTCTCCGGTCTGCGCGGAGAAGTAGAGCCTTCCGTTACCGCTCTTGAGTATGTCCGATTTGCTCTCGGCCACTATGATCTTCACATCCCCGAAGTTCTCCTGGATGTTGGCGAGGAGCTTCTCCTGCACATCGAGCTTGAAGCCGCAGGTCTCGGACGGGTCTATGACGATTAGCATGACGTCCGTGAGGTATCTCAGCGCGAGGACGGCCTGCTTCTCGATGTCGTTCCTCTTGTCGAACTCCCTGTCCAGCAGTCCGGGCGTGTCCACGATCTGATACTTCCTCCAGTCGTCCTGTATGTGTCCCACTATGATTCCCTTGGTGGTGAACGGGTACGGTGCTATCTCGGGCTCCGCAGAAGACATGACGGTCACCAGGTTGCTCTTCCCCACGTTGGGGAATCCGGCTACGACGATCGTTGGCATGGCGGGGTCGATGGCCGGCAGCTTCCTGAACTTGTTCTTCGCTTCCTGCAGGAACAGCAGGTCGTCCGATATCCTGTCGACGTACGAGTTCAGCCTGCCGTAGAACCCCCTCCTGAGCGATTCTATGATCTCGGGGTCCTTGGAGCGTCTTATCTCCCTCAGCGTATCGTTCTTCAGCTTCTCGGTCTTGCTGGCGCACCAGTTGACCGCTCCGAGGGCCTTCTTGTACCTGTCTATCCCGATGACTATGTCCACGAGCTCCGGGAAGAAATCGTCCTCCTTGTCCATCCTGGGGAACCTGTCCACGTATCCGGACAGCGCCGTGGTGACGATATCCCCTGCGGCGGTGACCTTGGCAAGGGCAGTCTTCTTGCGGGTATCAAGGGTGTTGGTGCCGTTCTTGTAGATCTTGGATGCCCTGTGGAAAGCCTTCTCCATGAGTTCGTCCGACGTTAGGACGGTGGGTATCTTGTAATCTATTCCGGCCATGCGTAAGGGATTGCCTGCGCATAGATAAACTGTGCGCGCGTACGTACGAGAGGGCCCTGACGGTCACCATTCCACCACCATCTTGAAAAGCCAAAGATCGTGGTCCAGGCCCTTCTTCGGGGACATCGTCGGAGGTATTATCGACAGCGGGCAGTCGATCACCCTCAGCCCGCATTCCATCGATGGAGTCCCGATCTCCTTGCCGTAGACCCTCGTGAGCGCCGATATGTTGGTCCTGAAGGTGATCCCTAGGTCTACCTTAGGGGTGTCCTCCAACGAGCGCGCCAGCAGCCTGGGGTACTGGATCCCGGTATGGAAAGTCACCTCCAGGTCTATGTTGTCCGTGAACGCGGCCACGCCGTCTATCCTGTAGGGGTTCTTCATGGACAGTACCATCTCCTCGACCTTCCCGGCGATGTATTTCAGCACATCCTCCGCCAATTCGGAATCGCATCTGAGGGCGATTCTGATGCCGGTGGATACCGACGATGTGGGATCCAGCACATCAACCTTCACGAAGACCGAGGCCTCCACCAGGCATCCGGCGACCTTCTTTATCACCCTGTCCACAGAGTACTTCACGGTGAGCTTCACGATCTCCTCCAGGCATTCCATGTCGGTTATGGGGCCGATCTCGTCGAAGGCGTCCTCCACCGCTCCGGAGACTATCTCCTTCGCGATCTCCACGGACATGAGCTTCGTGGAGGCATAGGATCCGTTGGACCTGCCCATGGAACCGTCCTTGAACTCCCATTCGCCTGCGCCGTCGTAGGTCCTCTGCCAGGTCTTCCCGTCGTCGCCACCGTCCTTGTAGGTCCCCGTCTTGTCCACGATGACGCCGTCCGGGTCCTTCAGGGTCAGGCACTCTCCGTTCTTGGTCAGCTTCCCGGATGTGTTGACCAATAGGAACGTGGGGTTGACGATCAGGAACTCCCCTGGGGAGATGGTCCCCGACAGAGTCATCTTCTTGGTGCGGTCGGAGGACGCGGACAGCGTGTAGCCGTCCAAGGTTATCGATTTGTCCGAGTTGTTGAGCAGCTCCACCCATTCGTTCCCGATGTCGTCCCCCTTGGGGTTGGATTCGAACTCGTTGATGATCAGCCCCTCCGCCATGGGCGCGGTGTACTTTATGCTGACCCCCGCATCCAGGCCGATGTTGACCCCCAGGAAGGGGACCGGTATGCTCTGTAGCATCTCCCCGACGCCCGGGACCCTGCTCAGTGTGAATCCTATCTCGTGGTACTCCTCCAGCTCGGGCATGACCAGCGTTATGTCCGTCTTCCTGATGTCGGCCGATATAGTGAGCAGATGCTTGCTGCTCTTCATCAGCGGGTCGACCGTCATCTTCACCTTCCAATCCTGGGCCGACACCGTCGCCTTTCCGGTGAGGAAGAGGTTGTTAGCGTTCATCTCGCCCTTGACCTTGGCGGTGACGGATGCTACCAGGTCCATGCCGGCCACGGGCCCCGCTAGGGTGGCCGTGAACAGGGTCTTGACCGGCGATGCCAGGCTGGCCAGGTTGAAGTCCATGGTGAAGGTGTATCCAAGATACTCGAAGCCTATCCTCTGGCCGGACAGGTCCAGGCTGTAGAACATGTCGAGGACGCCCTCGCCCACCAGCCTTGCCAGCTCTGACTGTATCCATTCGGCGATCTCGTTGATGGGCCCCATTATCCTCTCGTAGAGCTCCGCAATGATCCCGGACACGTACCTTGCGATCTCCATGATGCATCCGTTGACGACATCGATGAAGTCCCTGATCATCGAGATTATCTCGCGGAGGGGCCCGAGTATAGGCTCCAAATAAACGGACAAAGTCTCCCAAGCATCACCGAAAATTGTATTGCTGGCACTGTACTCCACACCTATCAGCGCCCATGCGCTCGCGACGCTTATCTCTATCTCGAGGCACTCGGTGACGGAGCCCGTCACCGACGACGTCCCGGACCCGTCCATGGCCTTGGAGAGGGGGTTGTGACCTTCGACGCGGTAGTCGATCGTGTCCCATAATCTGACCAGGAACGTGGTGGAATATCCTGCGCATACATCCTCCATGAACCCGGTCACATGGGTGCATTTGTTCCTCAGGACGATGGGCTCGGCGACGATTGGATCGCTGGTGAAGGTCATCTCCAGGCATTCCCTCGAATAGTTGTCCTCCCCGTCGACCAGGAGGAAACCGTCCGACGTGGACAGCTCCTGCAGCCTGGAATAGGGATTGGTCGCTATGTTCGACGAGAACTCCTCCAAGACGCGCAGCGATGTCTCCTCCATCACCGATTCCAGCCCGCTCCTGTCGAACCCGTAAGTGGCGATCGTTATGAGGATCTGCTGCAGGATGCCCGGGCCCCTGCCCTCCACGCTCCTGAGCGTGTCGTACACGGACAGGTCCGAGTATACCTTGGAGCGGTAGGCATGCAAGGCGCGCTGGACCTCCTCGGACCACATCAGCTCTTCGGCCTCGTCCCCTGCCTGCTCGCACAGTGCCAGATATATCCTGTCCAGAAGCTCGTCCTCCAGCACGAAGTCCTCCGCATGGGAGAGGACCATCTCGGCCAGCGCTCCGTAGAACTGGTCATAGTACACGGTGGAATCGGAAGCGTCCGCTAAGGCGGAACCGATGACATCGCCGCTCTCCGCCGTCAGCTCCGTGAAGGCCTCGAGGATGTCATCGCAAAGGGTCCTGGTATCGTGGGGATCCACCTTCACAACTAGCGGAGGGTAGTCCTGGCCCTGCACCCTGACGGCGGCGGTGTTCAGAACCTGCCTCATCATGTCCTGGATGTAGTTCCTGTCGTTGTTCAGCCCCTTGAAGCGCTTCATCCATCCCTGCTCCAGCACATCTTCCACAGGGTTGTCCACGGTCACCGTGAATCCGTCCAGACAGATGATGGTCCTGCCGGATCCAGGGGTGCGGTACACGGAAGGTTCCACCCCGTTATCCTCCATGACTCTTTGCACATAGGCGCCGCCTCCCAGCACCTCGTCGCCTCTGAAGAAATCGACCGTGGCATCCAGTAGGGTGCGGCTTATGAACATCTCCCAGTTGAAGTCGTCCAGGATCAGGTCCCCGCAGAGGTAGTCGTACCATTTCAGTACCGCATCGTCCGCAGACGACATCAGAACCTGACCGTAGAACGCGGCCCTGTCTATCACGATCTCGTCCCCCACCATCAGGTCGGCCAGGTCCACGCACCTCTCATCGCCGCTCCCGTCCCTGAAGCAGACCGTCCTCATCAGGTCGAGGGCGTTGTTGTACGCCTCCAGGACGTCCGCGGAGGTGATTATCGACGCGGTCCCCGTCTCCCCGTACTGGAACCTGGAACCGTAGCCGTTGAGTATGCGGTACTGCGCCAGGGACTCCAGCTGGTAGGACACCATCTGCGAAACGGTCACGCCGTTCCCCTCCACCATCCTCTCGAATATCGAGCACCTCTCGGAGGCCAGCGGGAGGGCGTAGCTCCCGTCCGTCGATATAGGGATGTCCCTGACCGACCCTCCGAACTCC
>Ga0310696_10011031_pt1 | contig 10323 bp, 5 predicted proteins | sample AusTroGonzalo_MG_4_FD_203885 | JGI IMG/M metagenome (GOLD analysis project Ga0310696, IMG submission 203885) | Bovine rumen microbial communities from tropical cattle in Woodstock, Queensland, Australia - Gonzalo_02 (v2) (version 2) | ecosystem: Host-associated > Mammals > Digestive system >... | reverse complement strand
TCTCTTCGGCGACATCGTACACGCGCGAATTCAATATCCGGCGCAGATACTTCTCCTTGAGCGACTTGTCCGTCATCGTAGCCTCCCGACAAAAACCGCCCGGCCTTGATTCCGGGCGGAGAACTTGGGGCAAGAGACGGGGCACGATCCCGCAACCCTCAGATCCACAATCTGATGCTCTACCAATTGAGCTACTCTCGCCATTGCGAAAACGGGAAGTATTATAGCGAAAAACCCGGCGGCATTCAATACCGAAAAGCAGAAGATCAAACCTATTTCAGTCCAGCTGAAAAATGGAGCTAATGGTTCGCGACAGCGCCGGTCATCCACTTCGCCGTGTCGGTCTCGCCGCCGTCGGCGGCCGCCTCCAGTATCGTCTTCACGAGCTCTGCGTCGGCAATGTAGCGGCGCAGCTCCACCTTGCCGCCCCCGGCCGTCACCTCCACCTCGCATTTCCCGGCCGTGACCGGCTCCGGCAGGAGTCTGATGCGCTTCATGCCGATCGACTTGCCGCGGAGGATCTCCCTGCCGTCGGCAAGGACGCGCCAGCCGTCCACATGCTCGCCCTTCGAGATGTCCTCTTTCATCACGACAACGTTGAACACGGGAGGGACGCGCTCCTGCGCGTCCGGTTCTCCGGCCGCAGAGGACTGCGGCCCTCCCAATTGTGACCCTCCCGTAGTCACCTCGCGCGCGAAGAGAGCATTGCGCATGACGCCGAACCCTGCCAGCGCCTTCACGTCGTCCGCGTCGAGGAGACCCTCCCTGTTCGGCGCGATTCCTATGTTCATGGTGGCGGCGTTCCCTACGGACGACAGATAGAGCTTCGTCAGATACGCCGCGCATTTCGTCGTGCCGCGATCCTTTTCGTGGTAGAACCATCCCTTGCGAAGCGGGAAGTCGGCCTCTATCGGATGGAACGTCGTTCCGTCCACCAGCCCCGTGTTCGACCACTTCTTGTAGTTGGCCCACACGCCGTCGTAATGCCCGCCCGTTGCGCGGGAGTCAGGATCGACAATGCCCCTTTCGTTGCCCCCGAACCGAAAGTCGGCAGCGTCCAGCTCGTTGAAGATGCATACCTTCGGCTGGAGCTTGCGCACCATCGCGAACGTCTCAGTCTCGTAGCGGTAGTAGCCGGACGGTATCTTGCGCTTCTCCCGGGCGCCGCCGTAGAAGCCGTCTCCGCCGTTGGCGCCGTCGAACCACATCTCGAACACCTCGCCGTAGTCGCCGGAAAGCAATTCGCGTATCTGCCGCTGAAACACGTCCGTCACGTATCTTTCCGTTCCGTAGTGGGCGTTGTTGCGGTCCCACGGCGAGCAATAGACGCCGAACTTCAGCCCCGCCCTTCTGCACGCCTGCTCCATTTCCTTGACGTAGTCCCTTCCCGTTCCCCTCCAAAACGGAGTTTTGGTGATATTATGCTCCGTCGTCTTCGTCGGCCACAGGCAGAACCCGTCGTGATGCTTCGCCACTACGACGAGTCCGCCTATACCTCCGGCCTTGCATGCGCCGACGATCTGGTCTGCGTCGAACTTGGCGGGGTTCAGCATCGCGGGATCTTCGTCGCCGTAGCCCCACTCCCGGTCGGTGTACGTGTTGAGCCCCCAGTGGACTATGCCAATAATCTCAGGCCCTGAGACGATGCGCTCCAAGAGAGCCCTCCTCGGCGCGGGGCGTTCTGGGGCAGTCTGTGCACAAGCATTGAAGAGCCCGTCCTCTTCGGCCTGCGAGAGATCGCTGACACGGAAGTACGTGGCCGTGGCGCCGACGTCAGGGAACTCCGTAAGCGTGATCTCAGTCGAGTTCTTATCGTTGACGCCCGTGGCATGCCCAGCCGTCGCGACGCGGATCTTCAGCGCCGTGCCGTTCGGACGCACTGTGTCGTCCCGCACAAGGCGGATTGAGGCCGGATCGACGAGCATCGTCGCGCAGATGTCGGCGGGATCGAGCGCGAAGAACTCGCGTCTCTTCGCAAGCCTCTGGTCCTCGGCCGTAAGGCCGGACGATTTCATCTCGGCGCGCTTCTCGCCGCCTCCGTTCAGCGTTGGATTGAGCGCATAGACCAGCGGCCCGCGCAAGAACGCGACGCGTCCCGCCTGGCGGCGGCGCCCGGCAATGGTCCTTACGCGCATCGGTAGCGTCAGCTCCACGCTGTCGCCCTTCCGCCATCTGCGCCTCAAGCGCGCCAGCGTGCCGCGCTTCACAGCAACTGCCTCGCCGTTGACGGCGAGCGAAGGATTCTCGCACCAGCCGGGGATGCGCAGAACAAGGTCGAATTCGCACCAGTCCTTCTCCGGCGCCACGTCGAACAATATCTTCTCGTCCGTTGGATAGTCCGTCCTCTCGGTGATCTCGACTGCGCCGGACGCCAATTTCGTCTTCAGCGTGCAGGATGTGTACAGGTTCGCGTAGAGCGCAGACGCCGACTTGTAGAACGTGAACTCGGGCAGTTCCGACATGATGCGGCGGAAGTTGTTCGGGCAGCAGTACGTGTCGCTTGGATAGTAGGTGCGCTTCCCTTCGAGCGGCGTGTAGTAGCGGATGTGCCGGCCAGTCTCGGACTGTGCGCCGAAGAGCGCGTTGTAGATAGTGCGCTCCACGGCGTCGCCCCAGCGCGCCTCGGGGCTCCCGCTCTCGCGCACGAGCGCATCCCACAGCCACAGCTGGTAGCCCGTCGAACACGTCTCGCCCACCGACAGACGGCCGTCCTGGTCGTCCGTCCAGCATTCCCAGAGCCCGCATGTGCCGTTGATGAGCGTGCCGTTGCCGTCGAGCATGAATCGGATCGTCTCGTCCGTCGCGCGGCGCGGCGTGTCCACGCCAGAGGCGCGGTAGAGGCTCTGCACGAGGCACTGGTGGAGATGCGTCGCGGAGTGACCGTGGATGCCAAAGCCGCGTCCAATCGTAACCGGTCGGTACCACGTGTCGAGGTGGCGCGCCTTCACTGCGAAGTCGCGGTACTTGACATCTCCCGTCTCCTTGTAGAGCGCATGAAGCCCCCAAGGGAATCCAACGGCCGCCGCCACTCCGGAGATGTATGCGTCCTCCCATCCGGCCGGCATCGTGTGCCAGTTGTCGATCATGTAGTCGGCGGCGCGGCGAGCCGCCGCGAGCGACCGATCCGACCCGAAATAGCGGTGATCCGCGGCGAGGCCCAGGAAGATGAACCCCGTCTCGGCCAGGTCCCAGTAGCCCCAGAGCCGCGAATCCTTGCGGAGGCATCCGATGTAGCCGTCGGGCGACTGCGCCTTCAGGAGTTCCGTCACGACATGATCCTTGAGCGCAATGACGCGAGGATCGCCGGTGTAGACGCCGAAGCGCACGGCCGTCTCGATCAGCTTGCCAGTGCCCACTGAATCGCCCGACTTGGCCTTGGCACGGAAACGGTCGAGGAACTGGTGCTCGATCTCGGCCTGGAGCAGATTGTTCGTGACCGTCATCATGATGCGCCGCTCGAACTCGCCGCCCAGGCGGATCTCGTCCAGCCCAACACGGCTGAAACGCTCTTGCGGACCTGCGGACAACGGCAGCGAAGCTACCGTTGCACAGGCGCATGACAGCGCGACAACGGCAGACGAGGCGAACGTTTTCGTGTTTCCTTGCATTCTCATGACGGCAATACTCCTTTGAGACGTCAATATTGTATCATAATCATCACGAACGGATGTCTGATTAGCGGAAAAGAATCACCTGTTTGCGCGCGATTAGGACGCGATCAAAAACGCAAATCGTCACGAAAGACTCGGTACACCATACGAAACGAGAACAATCCACCGAAGCGGATCACCTTGGCGGACGAGACTCTTGCAACACCGCGACTACACGGTCGCTCAGACCTTGTGACGGTATGTAATCCGCCCCTTGCCCAGGTCATAGGGCGATATCTCGACCGTCACCTTGTCGCCGATTGCTATCTTGATGAAATACTTGCGCATCTTTCCAGATATGTGCGCAAGAACCTCGTGTCCAGTATCTAACTGAACCTTGTACATCGTGGCGGGCAGAACCTTCACCACGGTCCCCGTCACTTCAAGCGCGCTGTCATCTTCTTTTGCCATGAGAGAGTATTATACCAAACTTCCCCGCCGAACGCAAGGGGACATCTGCGACAGGGGACATCTGACGATGTAAATCTCCACAGTCCCAGTCGCCGCCTTTTATGGTATAATCAATGGCGTCACTCGGCCAATACATCAATCCTCTACGTGAAAGGAAAGAGAAAATGACAAAAGACGGCAACGGACACACCAGACGAGATTTTCTCGCAGGAGCCGGCTTCGCGGCCCTGGCCATGATGGGCGAAGGCTGCGCCAGCGTCATGAAGCTCGGCGGAACCGGCCCCATGAGCCGTTTCGTAGCCCCCAGGCTGCAGCGCATACGCGTCGGCGTGGTGGGCGTAGGTTCGCGCGGCTCATACGCCCTTCGCCGCCTGTCGTTCATGCCCGGCACCGAAATCACCGCCTTCTGCGACATAGACGAAGCGGCGATGAAGAGGAACCGCGACTACCTGGCGGAGAAGAATTTCCGCCCCGCCCGCGAATTCTTCGGCCCCGAGGCGTACAAGGACCTCTGCCAATGGGACGGAGTGGACGTGGTCTACGCATGCGTCCCCTGGAAGCTCCACGCCCCAGTGGCCCTCGAGGCGATGCGCGCGGACAAGCATGCGTTCGTGGAAGTGCCCGCCACGATGGACGTCGACAGCTGCTGGGAGCTCGTCGAGACAAGCGAGGCCACGCGCCGCCACTGCATGATGCTCGAAAACTGCTGCTACGGCGACAACGAGATGCTCGCCCTCAACATGTGCCGCCTCGGCGTCCTCGGCGAAACCGTCTACGGCGAGGCCGGATACCTCCACAGCGGCAGGACTCGCGGCTTCAAGCTGAGCGGATTCCGCGCCGAATGGTATCAGAACCACCGCGGCAACTACTACCCCACGCACGGCCTCGGCCCCGTGGCCCAGTACATGAACATCAACAGGGGCGACCGCTTCGAATACCTCAACTCCATGGAGACGAAGTCGGTAGGCGACCTGATACGAGAAGGCGACACGCGCTGGAACGGCGAGAATCTCGAAATCTACAAGAAGTATCTGATCGGCGTATACAACTCCTCGCTCATCCACACCGTGAACGGCAAGATCATCCTGCTCAACCTGTCAGGCCCCGTGCCCCACCCCTACAGCCGCATCAACACCATACAGGGCACCCACGGCATATTCATGGACTACCCGCTGAGAATAGACGTGGAGGACACCCCCGGCTCCGGCCCCCACGAACGCCACGACCCGAAGTTCAACGACAGGTTCGACCGCGACCGCACACTCGCCTACCGCGAGAAGTACAGACACCCCCTCTGGAAGCAGATGGGCGAGCTCGCAAAGAAGGCCGGCGGACACGGCGGCATGGACTTCCTCATGGACATCCGCTGGATCTACTGCCTGCAGAACGGGCTTCCTCTCGACATGGACGTCTACGACCTCGCCTCATGGAGCTGCCTCTGCGAAATAACCGAGAAGTCGCAGGCCAGGCGCGGCGCCCCCGTGGACATTCCCGACTTCACCCGCGGCGGCTGGAAGACGGCGAAACCGCTCGACGTCGGCACGCTCGACCTCTCCAAGCTCGACTTCTCCAACGTCGGTGCCGCCGGCCCCCAGCAGACGCTCAAGCCCGCCGACAGAGGCTGATCCCCCTAAAAACGAACAACGCCTGCGGCGCGCCCCGCGCCGCAGACGTTGGATGCGATTCGCGACACGTCACGAATTCGCCATGTGCACGTCGATCTGCGGGAACGGAATCGCAATTCCATTCTTGTCGAACGCCTCCTTGACGGCCTTCTGCACGCCGGAGTAGACCGCCCAGTAGTCCGCACTGCTGGCCCACGGGCGCACGTTCAGCGTGATCGCCGAATCGCCGAGGGCTGCAATGGACACGGACGGAGCCGGATCCTCGAGGACGCCTGGAACCTGCGCCACCGTCTCGAGCGCCACGCGAATCGCCTTCGCGATGTCGCTGCCGTACGCGATGCCTATAACGGTGTCGACGCGGCGCGTGCCGAGTGCGCTGAAGTTGGTGATGGGGCCGCCCCATACGCTCTTGTTCGGCACAGTGACGCGCTTGTTGTCGGCCGTAGCAAGCACAGCCGCCATCATGTTGAGCTCCTTGACGGAGCCCTCCACTCCACCTGCTATCACGTAGTCGCCGACCTTGAACGGCTGATTCAGCGCGATCATGATGCCGGCCGCGAGATTCGCAAGCGACTCCTGGCAGGCAAAGCCCACGATGAAGCCAGTGACGCCGAGGCCTGCCACAAGCGGGCCCACGTCGACTCCAAGCTTCCCGAGAACAAGCATGATGACAACTGCCCATCCAGTCTTGGACACGACGCTGACGAGAAACTTCTCGAGCAGCTCGTTTACGCGCTTCGCCTTCTGAAGGGCCTTGCGCACCGCATTCGCGGCCAGTTTGACGACAAGCCCGCCTACGACGAGTATGACAAGCGCCACAAGAACGCGCCCCAGAAAGTCCAGACCATTCTCGATAACCCATTCGGCGGCGGGGGCGATATCGTCCCCCACCACCGGCAGGGAATGCACTGCTTCCACAACCTGGTTGGTCATTTAGACAGTTCTCCTCTTGGATTCGACGCGATCAGTACACGACCGGTGCGGGCGTGACGACCGGCGCTGGCGTGACAACCGTGGCGGCTGGCGCGACTACCGGAGCAGGCGCGACTACCGTGGTGGCGGGCGCAACGACCGGAGCAGGCGCAACGACCGTGGCAGGCGCAACGACAGGCGCAGGCGTTACGACCGTCGCTGGCGCCACGACCGGCGTAGGCGTAATGACCGTCGTCGGCGCCACGTAAGTAGGCGAATAGTAGGCGTAGCCGGACGCATCGTACCACACGCCGTCATACCAGCAGCTGCGGTAATGCGGGTGGAACGCGCCGCGACGCCATCCATGGAGGCTCGGCGGCGGCGGACCGTGGTGGAATCCGCGGCCATAATAGGCGGGACGCGGCGGCGGCGGCATGGAACGCATTGCGTTGTGCACCGCATGCTGATGCATCGCGGCGGCGCGGCCTGCGGCATGGGCGGCCGCGCGAGGAGGTACCATCGGGCGAGCCATCGGCGGACGGGCCATCGGCGCACGCGCCATCGGCGGACGGCCCATCGGCGGACGGCCCATCGGCGGACCGCCGTGGTGAGGCTTCGCAAACGCAGGAACTGCGCATACGGCAGCCGCTATCATTGCTATCATTGTTTTCTTCATGGTGGTGTTCCTTTCTGGTGTGTTTGTCTGATTTTCGGTGTAGCTGTCTGTGAGCGTCAATGAGAAAAGGATGTCTTGAATCGGAAATCTGACAGGAAATTCTATGCAGGATAGTCGAGTGCCTCCGGTATCATCAACTGCGAAAGGCATTTGGCCGCACGGTCCTTTGCGAGACGAGTCCCGGCAAGAGACTCGTCCAGAGCCCCGCGCAGCGCGGCGAACGCGCCCTTCTCCTCGTCCGAAGCCCCGCCGAAGCCGTACACCACTCCGGAGCAGATCTTCGCGGCCTCGCCGGCGACGTCGGCCACAACCGTGCCGAGAAGGTCGTTGAACGTGTTGAGATAGCCCTGGAGCTCGGGCCCCACCACGGGATGGTCGGCGCCGTTCTGCGCAAGGAACTTGATGTCCGCATGGAAGCTCTTGGCCGCCATGAGCCCGGCAAGCGCGTCGGCAAGCGGAAACACGACGCCGTGGCGCTGCGAGGCGCCGAGCTTTTTGCCGTTCGGATCCTTCGCGCCGGCCGCGAACGCGCGCGTCCAGGACCAGAGCCTCAGCGCGGCCGCAAGGGCGTTCGCGCCGTTCTCCGCCGCGCAGGGGCACGCCTCGAGCTCCTTTGCCCAGGCGTCGAGCTGCGCGAGGAACACGGGATTCGACATCGTCTCCGATATCTGGCGGCGCTGGACGGCCTCGGGGCCCTCGTACGTGGCGTCCAGCTGCATGTCCGTCCACTTGTAGAAGAGGAAGCCGGGGCAGTCCTCGGTGATGCCGTAGCCGCCCATGAGAGACACGGCCTGGCGCATGACGTCGGCGCCGTGGCCCGTGTTCCAGAGCTTGCAGCTCGGGCAGAGAATGTTGCAGATGGCCTGCAGGTGGACGTAGCGGACGGTCACGTCGTCGTCGGCCTGCGGATCGCCGCCGGCGGCCAGAATCTCGGCGGCCCTGGCCATCGGCGCCTTCATGTTCTTGAGCATCTCGCGGCCCTTGCCGAGCTTCGCCCTGGCCTCGTCCTGGATGAGCTCGATGGCGTCGTATCGGCGGGATATGTCGAAGCCGAGGGAGGATGCCGCCTCCGCAGTGGCCCATACGTCTGCGAGACGCTCCGTCACGTCCTCCTTCATCTGAAGTCCAAGCTGGTAGCGCGGCGAAGTCTCCTCCACCCCTGCGGCGCCGCGGAAACGCGTGCGCTGGTAGCGGATCACGGGCTCGATCGCGCTCATGAGCGACGCCGCGCCCATCACGCCAACCCCAACACGCGTCTTGGAGAACACCTGCGCGATTATCTCGCTGTGGCCGAGCCTGGGGACGACCTGCCCGTCCACTATGTCGTATCCGCCCACGATGCGGCTCGCAGGCACCACCACGTCAATCACCGGGTCGCCCGTGTTGGAGAGCTGGTGGACGCACTTGAGAGTCTGCGCGCCGCGGTCGAACTTCCCGGGGTCTGTCGCCTCGACGATGATCATGCAGCTTCCCTTGATCCTGTCGTCCCCCGAGTTGGCCGCTATCGTAATGTAGTCGCAGATCGCGATGTTCGTTATGAAGCGCCCGCGCTTCTCCACGCGGATCATCGGCTCCTCGCCGTCCTTCCACTCCGCGATCGAAACACGGCCGGATAGGACGCCCGTGTCCACCCCCACGTAAGGCAGAGGCTCCGTGAGCGCGAAGGATCCGCGCCATGTCCTGCCCGACTCGTTGCCGGGGGCGCAGAGAGACATGTATCGCCTCTTCTGCTCCGGCGTGCCCAGCTCGGCTATCGGGCCCATCGCGAGGTCGTTCACGAAAGACGACGTGGCGGCACCGTTGTCCACCCAGCTCATCTCATACGAAAGCAGCGACACTGCGAGGTTCTTTGGCCCGTCGAAGATTCCCCCGCACGACATGTCGAGCCCGCCGGCCGTTATGCCGGAGGAGTCGAAGGCGTCGAACATGCTCTGCTTCTCGGCCGTCCATTCGTGCGTCGCGCGCTGTCCGTCCGCAACGAGCTTGGCGACAAGCCCACGCGCCACTCCGCGCGCGCCTGCCACCGCCATCTGTATGTCGTAGCGGTCGGCGAAACGCCACATGATCTGGCGCACTTCATCGCCTGGAAGCATCTTCATCTGCGGACGGTCTTCTGTCATCTCGTCTTCCTCTTTGCTCTGTTCTTGAACTTGATTTTCCTTTTCGTCTCTCGGCCGACGATCCGTCATTCCACGGACACCACCGACGAATTCGGCAGCGCGGCCATAAGATCGTTCAGCTTCGGAGAGTCCATCAGCTTCCTGCTCTCCTCCGGCGAAATGGGTTCGCGCGCCGCAGGTGCCGGCTCCTTCTCCTGCTTCGCCACCTCCTGCCGAGGCGCTGGCGTCCCCGTCGCCGGCGTCGGCGCCGCCTCGCCTCCCTTCGCCGCGGCTTCACCGCCTCCGGCGCCTCCAGCGCGCGCGGCAAGCGCGCGCACCGCGCGGAGCAGCTCCTCAACGGACGCGACGGTCGCAAGACGCGACGCCCTTATGAGCGTCATCTCTATGAGAGTGCGGACGCTCAGGACGTTGCGCAGCTTGTCCTGCATTTCGGCGAGCTGGTCGCACACGCGGAAGATCCGCGACGAATCGCACATCCCGGCCTGCCTCTCGAGCGTCTTCATCTGATCCGGCGTCGCCTCTATGGACTCCGCCTTGCCGCCCAGCGTCTGCACCACTAGCAGATTGCGGAAATGAGCCATCAGCTCGCCCGCGAGCCGGCGCATGTTCTTGCCGGCCGAGTCGAACTGCTCCACCGCCCGCAGAATCGCCGCCGCGTCTCCGGCGAGAATCGCCTCTGCGAGGCCCTCGAGCGCCTGGCGCGAGACGAGGCCGAACACGCCAAGGGCGTCCTCCTCCGCTATCTCGCTCCCCCTGAACGCTATCAGCTGGTCAAGCGACGAGAGCGCGTCGCGCATGCCGCCCTCGGCGCCGCGGGCTATCGCCAGCAATGCGTCCTCCTCGGCCTTCACGCCCTCCAGTCCGCAGATGTGCCTGAGCCGCGCGGCTATCTGGTGCGTCTGTATGCGGCGCAGGAGGGCGTGAAGGCC
>Ga0310696_10011030_pt1 | contig 10323 bp, 11 predicted proteins | sample AusTroGonzalo_MG_4_FD_203885 | JGI IMG/M metagenome (GOLD analysis project Ga0310696, IMG submission 203885) | Bovine rumen microbial communities from tropical cattle in Woodstock, Queensland, Australia - Gonzalo_02 (v2) (version 2) | ecosystem: Host-associated > Mammals > Digestive system >... | reverse complement strand
ATGCTACAAGAAATAAAAGACTTACAAGACAATGCTGTTAGCCGCCTTGTTGAAAAGGTTGCCAAGAGGGAAGAGACCACCTTTCGTGCTCCAACAGGAAGCGGCAAGACCCGCATGATGGCAGACATGATGAACCGCATCATCGAAGCCAACGAGAATATTGTATTCCTGGTCTCCTCGCTGTCCAAGGGTGACTTGGCTAAGCAAGACTATGAGTCATTTAAAGAAACGGCAGATGACGGCACTTTTCCGAAATTGAATCCTTACCTTATTTCAACCGACATCTCTGGAGAAGAAGGCCTACAGATTCCTGACGGATACAATGTCTATGTTCTGCCTCGCGACCTGTTTAAAGAAGACAGTCTGCTGATGCGTGGCCCAATGATAAATTTCCTGCGCACAATGACAGGTGACATATTCGGTGAGGGCAAGAATAAAATCATATACTTGGTAAAGGACGAGTGCCATCAGGCAACATCAAATATCGACACAAAACTGAAAGGGATCTTTCGCAAGGTTATCAACTTCTCGGCTACACCCGACAAGAAGAAAGGGCAAATACCCGATGTGACGATTACCGATAGTGAGGCAGAGGAAGTCGGTCTGATTAAGAGGGTGGAGTTTGGCAGTCTGAACGATACTGTGGAGGATGCCGTCAAGAAGTTCAAAGAGATAAAGCAACAGTATATCTCACTTGATGTCGAGCCATGCCTTATTATACAAATATCGAATAAAGGAAAAGCAGAACAGGAGTGGAAAGAAAACATCCGTCCCGTTCTTGACAAGGTTGAAAATCAAGGGTTGAAGTGGATGGTAATGGTTGACCTAAAAGGAAAGAAGGGAGAAGCAAGTCTATGTGACACCAACGATATTATCAAAGGGAAATTACCAGTCAATCAATGGAAGGACTATGCCAAGAACCGTGGTATTGATGTGATTATCTTCAAAATGGTTATTTCCGAAGGCTGGGATATTCCACGTGCTTGTATGCTTTATCAAGTTCGCGACAGCAAAAGTAAGCAACTTGATGAGCAGGTGCTTGGCAGAGTGAGGAGGAATCCACGTTTGCTTGATTTTGAGACGCTCAATGACGAACAAAAGAGATTGGCAACAACTGCTTGGGTATGGGGTATACGACCTGACACGATGATGGCAAGATGTCAGGTGTCATTATTTGGTGGAGGCTTTGACATACAAGATCATTTCAAGGTAAAGTCAACACGTCTTGAAAACCTAACACAAAAAGCAGACTTCGACATCGAAGGATTCATCGAGGGTCAATTAGACAAACTTGAATATACTAGTATCTTCGAACTGCACAAGAAACTCTCGAGAGTGCCCAATGATTTGCAGTTTTTGTGTTATGACTATTCGAGAGAAGATATTCAACGATGGTATAAGTTTGTAGAGAACATTGATAAGGTAAAAGCTCAATACGACAACTATATTTGTGATTATGATAAGAGTGTTGTTGTTGACAAGGAAGTGACATTCCCTGTTACATCATCATTTACTGAAACAAGCCATGAAGAACAAGGCTTGAACTGGGTGTGGAGTCGTAAAGATGGAAAGGACAAGTTCGCTTTCGACAGTTATGCTGAGAAAGAGTGGGCTGCAAAACTCAGACAGTTGGCATCTAAACGCAATTATATTTCTGAACTTGAAATGCCAGGAATGGATGAAGAAGATGAACTATTCCTATGGGGTAAGAACTATCCTCTCAACTCTGAAATCAAATACGAATATTATGCCAATGGCATTCATGCCTCCTATCCAGACTTCGTGATGAAAGACAAACTCGGTAGGATTCACATCTTTGAAGTCAAGAGCGTAAATGTAGCTGTAGGGACTGCTATTAGCAAGGAGGAATATGAGAAGAAGGTAAAAGAACTGCATGACCTCTATATCGCTTGTTCCAAGAAATTGCCAGATTATCGCTTCTATCTGCCAATAATGAAAGACGATGATTGGCGTATAAGGAGATATTACTCCGGTGTATTCAAGGAAATTGGCTATGATGAATTCAAGAAGTCATTAAAAGAATAATGAGGCCGCAGACACGTCCTCTGCCCCCGCCACCATCGGCAGGAGCATCATGGCGAGTAAAAGAATTTGTTTTTTCAGATTCAGTGTCGTTATGGGGTATGTGTTCGTATTTCCGTCAGTATGTCTTCCAGAATATATTGGTCGCTCATGAGCTGAAGACCGTAGCGGGCATCTGCGAGCTGTGCGGCGGTCTTGGTGGAATAGTAGAGGTCGAGGGCACGTTCCGCGTCGATGTGTAGGGTTTCTGCCAGCATCATGATGATATGGCTCTGTTTGCGCCACAATACGTTGTCTCTCATCGCTAAACCTCCTTTCTACTTATTGTGAAGGACTTCTCTAAGCGCAGATAGCCGTCGATGGCTTTCTGGCTGATGAAGCATATCTGGTGGTTCACTTTCTTGTAGCGCAGTTGCCCCAAGGCCTGCTCTGCGGTAATGACACCTTTCTCGTAGTCCTCCACTGTGTCGATGACATTGTCGTTGGCAACGCCTCCCTCCACGATGTCGTAATGTTTCCATACGGGCTTTCCACGCCTACAGGCCACAACGTAGTCAAGCCATTCAAGGTTGTATTCCTCAAAAGAATGGATGCGGAGGCCGTCGGCTTCTGCCTGTTCCCTGTCGAAGACGTACTGGCTGACTATGGGCTTGGCCGTCCTGCCCCTCCTACCAGCAATAACGACAGCCCAGTCCTCGGCCTGCTTCTTTATCTCTGTGGCATAGAATCCCTGGCCGAAGTCCAGGTTCCGCCGTCCTGCCTTTGCCAGTGGCTGGGGTACTGGCACGTCTGAGCCGTGATAAATGGTCATTGTGGTAACTGCTGTTGTTGCTCTTTTTCCCAGTTCCTTAGTGTCTCCAGCGTATCGCTTGCCACCCATTCCTGGCTTTGCGTGTGGAGCTGGTCGTAATAGCGGAATAGTCGCTCATGGATAAGTCCCTGCGCCTTTAGCCGGTCATGCATAGCCTTGCCTGATGTCCTGGCTTTTTTCGCGCTCGCTTCAATGGCCATCACCGCGAAATGAACTTTCCGGTATGCCTTACTGTCTTGTCGTACAATCATGGCTTCTCTGTTTTCCCTTCATAATACGATCTCCCTCATATTGGCATTTCTGGCGGCATGGATGTCGTCGATGATCACGCTCGTTGGTGAGGGCGATGCCAATATGTTTGTTGTTATATCTCAAAGATTATTATCGTTCTGCGCTGCAAAAGTAAGCATTAATTCTGATACTGCCAAACAAAACTGACAAAAAAAACGACAGACTTCGATTTAATATATGTTCTTCAGCGATTATGTCAACAGGTAATGTTATACGGAGAACCGGGCTTCGTGCTACGGAGGACGGCTCTCTGTGGTACAAAGAACCGTTCTTCGTGGTACAAAGCTCTGACCTCCGTGGTACAAAAGTCCGGGCAAACCATACCCGCCTCAGCTGTCAAACGTATCTTCGACAGCTGTCAAAAGAATCTTTGTCAGCTGTCAGACGTATCTTTGTCAGCTGTCAAAAGATAGCGTAAAGATTTTTCTTGGATGGCTAAATCTCTGTGTAGATATAGGTGCGGCCAATCTTCGAGCGCATGAGCCTGGGGCGTGGCTCCTCGCACCAGCGGTCGAGCACCTGGCGGGCTGCATAGTCCGACAGGTGGCTGAACATCTTGAACGTGCTCACCGTGGTGTAGCCGCCTTGCCCGTCAATGGACTGACGCAGGGCGTTGAGCAGATGCTCCTCTTCACCGGCTAAGGGCAGCGACGAGGGGAATGGTGTGTGGCGGTAGCCGTTGGTCATCCCGTCCACCTCGTCCACATACTCTTTCGAAGGCTCGAAGCCGATGCCCTTCAGATAGACATCGTCGTTGCGCACGCGGTCGGCGGTGGTTTTCTCGCTCTTCAGGCCGAGGCGCGGCGAGAACGTGCCGATAGGTGTCTCCAGACGGTCGCCCCAGGCCAGCCATATCTTCGACATCTGGCGGAACGCGCTGAACGCCCGCGTCATCTCGCCGGGGCGCATGGCGAAGTGGCGGGAACAGTAGTCGTCAATGTCCTCCATCGTGCGGTGATTGAATGTGCGTGGCTTCACGCACACATAGTTGTTACCCTTTTTGTCCTTCAGAGGCGTGGGGTGTACCTCAAACTGCATACCGTCTTCCTTGCGTGCCATAGTACAGAATTCATAAAGTTTCGTAATATCGGCTGCAAAATTACGAATTATCTATGAGAAATGAGTATTTTTGCCGTTGGTTTTAATAAGATTTTGAATATGGCACCACAAGTAACCAACAAAGTAGCTTCGCATGTCGAAGAAGAAAGAAACGAGCGTCTGGCAAAGACACTTATCAAGAACCTGCAACGCCGCCATATTGAGGGCTTCTATTGTCCCACAGGTGAAGAGGCAGTAAAGAAAGTTTCTGAACTCATTGAGGACGGGAACAGTGTGACATGGGGCGGCACGATGACCGTAAGAGACCTTGGCATTCCCGATTATCTCAGGAAGCGTGGTACGCTGGAAGTGCTTGACCGCGACCTGGCAGAGACCCCAGAAGAAAAACAGGCCATGTATCTCAGGGCGTTCTCGACAGATATTTACCTGACCAGTGCCAATGCTATCTCTGAGGACGGCGTTATCGTGAACATCGACGGAAACGGAAACCGGGTGGCTGCTATCACATGGGGACCGAAAAAGGTTATCTTTGTGATTGGCATGAACAAAGTAGCCCAGACTGTAGAAGCGGCTCTTTCAAGGGCGAGAGGGACAGCATCCCCCATCAATGCAGCCAGATTTGACATCAAGCCCCCTTGTCAAGTTGATGGTGTATGTCATAACTGCAATTCCCCTGAATCCATCTGCAACTACATTCACTTCCTCAGAAATTCACCTAAAGGCCGTCACGTCGTAGTGCTTGTAGGGGAGAACCTTGGATATTAAACATGAAGTGGACTGTATTATCAGATAATCGGAGCCGCTCGACCTCTGGTCGTTTGCAAGGCAAGAATGACAGCCGACTTTCTACAGAGCATGGGCTTTCTATCCTGTTGGGAACGGAGAGGCGTAGGATTCTGCTTGATACAGGAGCAAGTGACGTGTTTCTTAAAAATGCAGAGGTGTTAGGCATAGACCTCAGTACAGTTGACTATGTTTTCATTTCTCACGGACATAGCGACCATGCAGGAGGCTTGCGATATTTCTTGGAACAGAACCTACAAGCAAAAGTCATCGTATCGCCTGATGCAATTAGTGGAAAGTTCTACTCCAAACGAGGGAATCTGCATAGCATAACGACGGTGTGGCCAGAGGCCGTAAAGGACAGGCTTATAACAGTAGAAAGGACATGCGAGATTGCTAACGGTATCTGTGTCATAGCCCATATTTCCCAGGTTCACCCAGTGCCAAAAGGGAATAAACACCTTTTCGTGAAAGATGCTAATGGCGGATATGTGAATGATGATTTCCGTCACGAACTAGCTTTATATACCAATGGCTTTTTGTTCACTGGCTGCGCTCATAGTGGTCAGGAGAATATTCTTGCTGCTTGCCCCTATCCAGTAAACTCTGTAGTAGGAGGCTTCCACTTGCTCGACGGTCAGGAATCGGAAGAAGAACTACAGGCATTAGCTACAGGACTGAAGGAAAAATATCCCTCGACACATTTCTATACAAGCCATTGCACAGGTGATAATGTATTTGAGGTAATGAAGGGCGTGATGGGAGAACAACTACAGTCCTTCAAATGTGGAACAATAAACGATAAGATATGCAGATAATACTCGCTTCCGCAAAGATAATGAATGACAAGCTAAAGTCTATTCCCGACATTAGCCTGTCATTACCTCGCTTTCATAAAGAGGCCGATGACTTTGCAAGGGATATGGCACAATATTCGGTAGAGACAATCGCCGACATGCTGGGTTGTAGCCGTCAGATTGCAGTCCAGAACAGACTGCGATACATGAACTTCTTTGGTGATTCCTCAAGGTTTCCTGCCATTCTTGCTTATCACGGCCAAGCTTACAAGCATCTGAAGGCTGAGACTCTAAATGTCGATGACCTCAATTATTCGCAGGGAAAGCTATGGATTACCTCTTTCCTCTACGGACTGCTACGCCCTTTGGATTCCATTCTTCCCTATAGAATGGAGGGACATGTTGAACTACCAAGTGGAGAGGGGCAGAACATGTTTGGTTTCTGGAAAAGCCGTCTAACTGACATATTGATTGATGCTGTGAATGCAGATGGTGGAACTCTGGTACATCTTGCTACAGAGGAATACCAGCACCTGTTCGACTGGCAGCGTGTCCGTAAGGAAGTCCGAATTGTTCAGCCCTTGTTCTACGTCAGAAAAGGGAGTGAGTTGAAGATTCAGGCTGTTTGGGCTAAGACATGCCGGGGAGCCATGACACGATTCATCATTGAGAACCGCATCGACAAGCCCGATGATCTCTGTGCCTTCAGTTATGAGGGGTTTACATACGAACCTAAACTTGGAGAAACTGATTTCCCACACTTTGTAAAATGAGAGACTTAAACAATAAAACAGCACAGAAGATATTAAAATGAGTAAGGAGAGAAATAGAGCAGACGCATACCGTGAAAAGGCTTACGAAGGCGACACCAAGGCAATAAACAACCTGGGTGTCTGCTATGAACGTGGTGAGGGTGTGAAAGTGAATCTGGAAATTGCTTTCGACTGGTACATGAAGGCTGCCTTGCTTGATGATGTCTACGGCTGCTTCAACGTCGGCGAGTGCTATTATCATGGCAAGGGCGTGGAGCAGAATGCGGTAAAGGCTTTCGAGTGGTACATGAAAGCCGCCGACAAGGGTGACATGCAGTCACAGGTGAACGTGGCCAATGCTTACTACCTTGGTGACGGCACGGAACAGTATCATGCACGAGCCTTCCTTTGGTACAGGGAGGCTGCTTTCCAAGGACATATCCAGAGCCAGAAGAACTGCGGCGCAGCCTATTGGAATGGCGACGGTGTGGAGAAGAACTTGGAGGAATGTGCTTTCTGGTATGAACTGGCTGCCAATGGCGGCGATGCCCAGGCACAGTTTGCCACAGGCTGGTTTCTGATGACCGGCACAGGCGTTCCCGTCGATGAAAAGAAAGGCCTGAAGTGGATTCATAAGGCCACGTTCCAAGGCTACCAACCAGCAATAGACTATTGCAAGGAGCACAATATAAAGTGGTATTAATAGAAACAAAATAGGAAATGAAAAAAGTATTATTCGCTTTCGCTGCCATGATTGTTTTGGTAGCATGTGGTAACAAACAGGCAGCTACTCCCGTTGGGAGTAGCGAAGCAAGTAATGAAGTGGCCTTTGAGGTGGCCAAGAACTACTTTTTCAAAAATGATCAGGAGATTCCTGCAAGTCCGAAGATTACGACGGCAGAGGAGTTCGGCAAGCTCTTCGGCATGGCTACAACGATGGGCAACGATGGAAAGCCTACGGAGATTGACTTCACCAAGCAGTTAGTGCTGGCCGTCGTCCTGCCTGTAACGAATCTCGCCACGGAAATCACTCCGGACAGACTTGAAGAGAAGGGCGACACGCTGTTCTACTTCTACGATGTCAAGGTCGGAGCGGCTCAGTCGTATAGTACACAACCAATCTCACTCATCATCCTCGACAAGAAGTATGCAGACAAGACTGTAGTGATTGTTAACGAGCAGGTGAAAGATTACTACGCAGCCGTCGAACACTATCTGGCAGAACGGATTGCTGGCTACTATGCTAAGGGCGAGTACAGCGTACCCGTCTATCAAGAGGTTGCCGTCGATGACAGCGATTCCACAGACATTCATATCTGGGGTGATTTTTGGGTCTATAACTACAAACAGGAAGGCGACACGCTGAAGTGCGTCTCTGGTGGTAGTCATCCAGGCTTGATGCACATTTGTCAGATTGGTGAGAACTTTTATGTGTCAGACTTCGAACAGGTAGAGGACGGCTCCCGTTTCCTGCCCAGTGCCAAGCGCATCTTCGGAGATCATTTCGAAAGTTTCCAAATCCACCACAGTGATGGCGATGAGCATGAATCGCTCAGGCATGATGTGCTGCGTGCATTCGTTCGCGACCATGGCCTCACAGCTACCATGTATCAGGACTACGGTTGGCCAGCAAAGGAATTGAAATGACAGTTTCTCTTATATGCAACTTTTCGCAGCGTTCTTACGTCTAACAGATAGAAACTTTTAAAAAGAAAACGAATATGATACTATCAACAACCCCACAAATTGAAGGTCACAGCATCCGCGAGTACAAAGGTATTGTAACAGGTGAAACCATTATCGGTGCCAACATGTTCAAGGATCTGTTTGCTGGCATCCGGGACATCGTAGGCGGTCGTGCAGGCGCTTATGAGAAAGTGCTTGCTGAAGCCAAGGACACCTCCATGCAGGAGATGATGCAGCGTGCTCAGGCTATGGGAGCCAACGCCATCGTAGGCATCGACATCGACTACGAGACTGTCGGTGCCAACGGCTCGATGCTCATGGTAGCCACCAGCGGTACGGCAGTTGTCATTTGAACTGAAAAGAAAAACGATGATGAAGAAAAGCATTCTATCAATCATCCTCGCTGTCGCCACACTGACCGCGACAGCACAAAACACTTATACGCTAAACTTTGATCCAGTTCTCCTGAGTAAAGAACTGGCTAAGGAAAATGTCAAGATTGACAGCTTCTACCTGGCCGACTTTGTAAGCCAGGAGCCTATCACAGAGAAGTTTGCCTTTAAAGATAACAAGATTGCCATCAGCGGTAAGGTAGATAATCCTCAGATAGCTGCCCTCATATTGGAGATGAAGATAGAATATGGCATTCGTACCAATCGCTTTCCGTTATTCCTTGAAGCGGGAGATATTGTTATTACGCAGGATGATTGGATGACGTGCCGCGTTGAAGGTACACCGCTCAACGATGCGATGTTTAATGCTACGCGCGAGATTGGAAAAGCCAGTGAGGCTGGTGATAAGGACAAGGCCGTTCAGCTGACCAAAGATTATATCCTTGCCCACCGCAACGACCTTACAGCTGCGCTAATGCTCACAGCGTTGCCTCACTCTACGGTAGCCGATGTCAAGAATGTATTGCCACTCGTTAGCCAGTGTGGCGAGATGGTTCAACAGCATCCCGTGATTATTCAGTATGTAGAAAGGCTGAACAAACTGCTAACCCGTCCCCAGGAGGGCGACAGGTTCCGCGACTTTGCTGTAGAGTACGACGGCAAAACCACCCGTCTGAGCGATTTCGTAGGGCGCGGCAAGTATGTACTTGTTGACTTCTGGGCCTCGTGGTGCGGTCCCTGTCGCAAGGAGATACCGAACATCATCGCCGCCCACGAGAAGTACAAAGACCGCAACTTTACTGCACTTGGTGTGGCTGTAAAGGATAAGCCTGAGGCTACGCTACGTGCCATCAAAGACGATGCTATCCCATATCCACAAATCCTTAACTCGCAGGCAATTGCTTCTGAACTTTACGGCATCGACGCTATCCCCGAAATCATCCTCTTCGCCCCCAACGGAACCATCCTCGCCCGCGGTTTGCGCGGCAACGAGATAGAGAAGAAACTGGCGGAAATCTTCGGGGAATAACCTACTTTCCCCCGAATGAACTGCCAATGTTTAAACGAGTTTAAAGAAATCATGGCTATTCCTCTGGCCACGGTTCAAATTCCAATTCCAGCTCAATCCATTGCGGCTCCTCCTGTGGTGTGGCACTCTTTTGATTGGAAACGCCCAAGCCTAACAAACGGATGGGGTGGGAGTGGCGCTCGGCGTAGCCGCTTTGCTTGTCAAAGAACTCCACTTGTTGCATCAACTGTTTGGCCAAAGGCAGAATATCGTCTTTGGTACGGAGAATATGGTCAACGGTGATGCTGCGAGTGATTTGCTGGAAGTCCAGGAACTTCACCTTCAGTGTCAGGGTGCGGCCCTCGAAGTCGTTCTTCTCGATACGCCTGATTAGTTCGAGCACCGTGTGATACAGGTGAATTGTGACAGCGGCATTCTCGCTGATGTCCGATTCAAAGGTCTGTTCACAACTGACACTCTTCCGCTCCCACTCGCTGATGACAGGTCGGTTGTCGATACCTCGTGAGAAATCATAGAACACTTGCCCCATCTTGCCGAACTCCTGCGTCAGCCGGCTTAGCGACATGTTTCTCAGGTCAAGACCCGTGAAGATTCCCATTCGGTGCATCTTCTCAGCGGTCTTCTGACCAACGCCCCAGATCTTCTCAATCTTAAGTTGTGCGATGAAGTCCAAAGCCCT
>Ga0310696_10011029_pt1 | contig 10324 bp, 9 predicted proteins | sample AusTroGonzalo_MG_4_FD_203885 | JGI IMG/M metagenome (GOLD analysis project Ga0310696, IMG submission 203885) | Bovine rumen microbial communities from tropical cattle in Woodstock, Queensland, Australia - Gonzalo_02 (v2) (version 2) | ecosystem: Host-associated > Mammals > Digestive system >... | reverse complement strand
GGCGTATCTGTTCCATCCATCCGGGAACGGTCACCATACCAAAGTGACCGACGGCAATCTTAAGGTCGGGGAACTGCTGTATCACCTCCTCCATCTCGGGAACCTGTGCGGCTCCGTCCTCAAGGGTGATGGAGAGGAACAAACCTTTCTGCTGCATGATACGGAACATCTCCATCATATCAGGGCAGGTAAGGCTTATGCGTCCCTGAGGAGTCTGCAGCCTGTGACCTGGTATGGCCATGCCGCGGAACCCCTGACCGATAAGCTCCTTTGCCTGATCCAGCCAGCCGGGCAGGCGGTAATCGGCCATTCCGCATGTTATGAAACGGTCCGGATAACGCTGTTGCACACTGGCCAGATACTCATTCTGCAGTCCGTCTATGAACTCCTGTACCACTACGGCGGCAGTCACCTGCGCATAGTCCATGTTGGACAGGAACACTTCGGCCGTGTTGCGTCCGTCTATGATGAAGGGCGGCACCATCTGGCGCACCTCGCCCATAAACAGCGAACGGCCGTTCTCCAGGGTGCGTATGGGCATTCCGTTCACCACGGTATCCTGACGCAGCCACAGGTGCGAGTGGGTATCAATTATTCTCATGAGTTGCACCAGCTTACTCTCTGCTCACTGCCTATTATCTCACGGACCTCAAATACCAGGTCCCAGTCAAGCGGCTCCTGCACTGCCTCAATGTTCTTGAGCACATTGTCTGGATTGGCCGAGCTGAAGAGTGTAGTTGCTATACGCGGGTTGCTGTAAGAGTACTGTACAGCCAGTTTCTCTATCGATGTACCGCGGCTCTTGCAGTGCTGTGCAGCTTTGGCACATGCCTCGACAAGAGGTTTGGGTGCGGGATGCCAATCAGGTACGCCGCGCTCGGAGAGCAGGCCCATGGCCAGCGGTGAGGCGTTGATAACACCTATACCCTTCTGCTCAAAGTAACCCAGATAGTCATTCAGCTTGTCATCATTAAGGCAGAAATGGCAGAAATTGAGTATGCTCTCAACAGTGCCTGCAGGTGCGTGGTCAACCACCCACTTAAGGTTCTCAAGCTGCAGGTCTGTTATACCCACATGGCTTACGATGCCTTTGTTACGCAGTTCAACAAGTGCGGGCAGGGTCTCATCGACCACCTTCTGCAATCCGCCGGGAAGAGCTGCCTGGAACTCTATGTCATGAACGTTAATCAGGTCTATATGGTCTATGTTAAGGCGTTCCATACTCTCATAGACACTCTCAGTGGCGCGCTTGGCGCTGTAGTCCCAGGTGTTCACACCGTCCTTTCCGTAACGGCCCACCTTGGTTGACAGGAAATATTTGTCACGCGGGATATCCTTTAGAGCCTTACCCAGCACGGTCTCAGCCTTGTAATGGCCGTAATAGGGCGATACGTCAATAAAATTAAGGCCGTTGTCAACAGCCGTGAATACTGCCTCAATGGCTCTCTTCTCATTGATCTCATGGAATACTCCGCCCAGTGATGACGCACCAAAGGCCAGTCGGGCCACTTTCATTCCCGTCTTTCCGATCTCATTAATCTTAAGCATACAATTTGGTCAGTTATTAATCAGTTGAAACAATTATCTCACATAAATCCTTTATCAATTGTCCATTGTCAATTGTCCATTGTCAATTAATCCTGTCAAGTATATAATCCTTACACTCCTCCATCAGCCACTTAGGAGTAGATGTCGCACCGCAGATACCCACGGAGCCCGCTCCCTCAAGCAGGCTGAAATCAATATCCTCCTTGCCCTCTATCATATATGACTTGGGGTTCACGTTCTGGCACTCATTAAAGAGCACCTTGCCGTTTGAGCTCTTGCGCCCCGACACAAACAGTATCACGTCATGGCGGCTGGCAAACTCACGTATGTTCTCGCGGCGGTGTGACACCTGTCCGCATACCGTGTTGTTATGTACAAACCGGCGGCCTTCAGGCACACGCGCAGCTATCTTCTCAATGATCTGGTTATAGCCCGAAGCCGACTTGGTGGTCTGTGAATAGAGGAATATATCCTTATTGAAATCAATACGGTCTATATCATCGGTCTGTTCTATCACAATGGCCGTGCCGTCTGTCTGACCCACCAGGCCCAGCACCTCGGCATGTCCTTTCTGCCCGAATATCACTATCTGTCCGGTCTCAGGGTCCAACTCCTGATACTGGCGGTGTATGCGCTGCTGCAGCTTGAGCACCACAGGGCAGGTGGCATCTATCAGTGTGATGCCGTTCTTGCGTGCTGTCTCATATGTTGAGGGCGGCTCACCATGGGCACGCAGCAGCACCTTTGCGTCACGCAGCTCACTGAACTGCTCATGGTTGATGGTCTTGAGTCCCAACCCCTCAAGCCTGTCGCACTCAATACCGTTATGCACTATGTCGCCAAGACAGAACAGCTCACGGCTGCAGCGCAGCTCCTCCTCAGCCTTTCCTATGGCCGACAGCACGCCGAAGCAGAACCCTGAGTCATTGTCTATCTCAACCGTCATAGCCTTACTGCACTGCTTTAAGGTATTGCTCCATAAGCCACTCATCCTGCTGCTCAACACTCATGTCAGTGTTGTCAAGCACAATGGCGTCATCGGCCTGGCGCAGGGGTGAAACGGCACGGTGTGAATCTATGTAGTCACGCTCACGGACATTCTTGAGCACATCCTCATATTTGGGGTTGTCACCCTTGAGCACCAGCTCGTCATAACGGCGGCGGGCACGTATCTCATCACTGGCTGTCACGAATATCTTAAGCTGGGCATTGGGAAACACCGTTGTTCCTATGTCACGGCCATCCATAATGATGGCGCCCTGCTTGCCCATCTCACGCTGCAGGTCAACCATGGCCTCCCTTACAAAACCTATGGCCGATATGGGACTTACGTTACCCGATACCTCCATGCTGCGTATCTGGCGCTCCACGTTCTCTCCGTTAAGTATGGTATACTGCTGGCCGTTCTCATGACCGAATGATATCTTTATCCGGGGCAGCTCCTTACGCAGGGCCTCCTCATCTATACCGTCCGGGCCGATGAAGCCGCGTCGCATGGCATAAAGTGTCACTGCACGGTACATGGCACCTGTATCTATGTAGGTGTAGCCTATCTTCTTGGCAAGTGCCTTTGCCATGGTACTCTTTCCACAGGACGAATGACCGTCCATTGCTATTATTATCTTTTTCATATGTTGAATGCGAAATTACATATCAGTGATGACTCAGACACCTGATACTTGCCGTATGAGACATCAAACATTATACGACCCACCCTGAGTCCGGTACCGATGGTCATACCGGTAAAACCCTTGCTGCCCTTCTGTGCCAGCTCCTCGCGGTTACGCAGGTTACAGCCGTATGCTATGTAGAAACGGTCTGTCAGGTTAAGGTCCACACCCAGTGATATGTGCCTTTTAAGTATCTCTCCGAATCCCTTGGCGGCATCCTGCTCAAAATAGAAGTCATCGGCATCCCAGCGGGTGAGGTTATCCATTGATACGGTGAAACGCAAGGGGGCATGCTGCGGCTTCCATGTAACGCCGGCGCATACGTCAAACGGCAGTTTCTGGAACGTATTCTCAAAAGCCTTGATCTGTCCGCCCAGGTTGGTTGCCGCCAGACCTATGGTGAATCCCTTATCAGGGTTATTGTAGAGCAGACCCAGGTCCACTCCTATTGCCACCGATGTCATGGAGCCGTAACGGGATGTGATCATGTTACCGGTCACGCCACCGCTCAGGTTATCGGTAAGCATATAGGCCCATGTGGCACCCACGGAAATATCCTTGGCGGTGAACGTACCGGTAACGGTGCCGTCGGCTGTTGTCTCCTTCATCTTGCCGTAACTGACGTAACGGGCGTTGAAAGCATATCGGGAGCGTTCGTCAAAGAGGTCAGTGAACTGTGCTCCTGCTACTGTAGTACCGGAGAACCAGGTCATGACGTTGAAACCCACCAAACGGCTCTCATTGGCCGATAACAAGGCGGGATTACCTATATACATGGCACTGCCCGGCTCATAGAGCGACACCACATGTCCGCCCAGTGACGAGCTGTGAGCCGCAACAGGCAGTTTGAGGAACTCAAAAGAACTCTCCAGACTCTGTGCGCGTGCAGCACCTGCCACTGTCAGGAATGACGCCAATACCGCTGTCAACAGGTTTCTATTCATCGGGGAACAAATGTACAAAAAATACCTTTTATAAATAACGTTTCAAAAGGGCAAACAGGTACATCGGGGCATAAAGAAATAGTAATGCGAAAAAATTATTTGGCATAACGGACGTATTGTCCGCAAGGCTGCGTTTACTAGACAGAAACGGGATAAAGAGAGAGCCCGGTTAAGTATTAAAAATACACAAAAAAGGCCTTTTGTTATCCGCTATGACAAAAAGAGTAGTATTTTTGCCGGAAGATAATAAATACGCCTAAAAACTAAACTATTAATAATTATGGAAATCAAGAAATCTGAACGTGCCGATCTTGAAAGGGGTAAGAGTACCTCTCTCCTGATAGGATTCGTAATGGCTCTGGCTGTTATGTTCGTGGCACTGGAGTGGACTCAGAGGGAGAAGGAAGACAATTCCGATATCTTCAAGGCTCCGGACATTGTTCTTGATCAGGAACAGATTCCTATCACCATGCCTGAGAAGAAGACAGTACCCCCTCCACCAGCAGCCGTATCAAACGCTGACATCATCGAGATCGTTGAGAATGACTCAGAAGAGCCCGAGGATGTTATGGCCTCTGTAGAGGATAACGTTGAGTGGCATGATATGGATGAGGTTGAGGTCTTTGAGATTGAACCTGAGCCTGAGGTTGAGGAGATCTTCATGGTAGTAGAGGACGCACCTGAGTTCCCGGGTGGTACAGAGGCTCTTCTTAAGTATCTGAGAGAGCACATCAAGTATCCGCCAATCTGCCGTGAGAACAACATCCAGGGTCGTGTACTTGTATCATTCGTAGTGAACAAGGACGGTTCAATTGTTGAGCCTGAGATTGTTAAGGGTGTTAACCCGTCACTTGACAAGGAAGCTCTGCGAGTTATTGCCGGTATGCCTAAGTGGAAACCCGGTAAGCAGCGCGGTAAGGAGGTTCGTGTAAAGTTCACCGTTCCTGTAAACTTCCGTCTGAACTGATTTGTATATCAGAAACATAAAATGCGAAGAGGCCCCTTTGGGCCTCTTTCTTTTTTTGTATTCGTTTTATTGCGATATTTCAAAACAACTTGTTACTTTTGTGGTTGATGAAAACTGCAAAACAGATACAAGAGGTTTTTGAGGGCTATCTGCAGGCTTTGGATTATTCCCGTAAGCCGGACCAACTGTATGCCCCTATCAGATATGTTCTCTCACTGGGCGGCAAACGCATACGCCCAACATTCCTCATCATGGCGTATAACATGTACGCCGATGATATTGAGAGCGTGTTCAATACCGCCGCCGGAATGGAGATATTCCACAACTTCACACTGCTGCATGATGACCTTATGGACCGTGCCGACATGCGTCGCGGCAAGCCCACGGTACACAAGAAATGGAATGACAACACCGCCATACTGTCCGGTGACGGGATGCTGGTGCTGGCCTACAGGTACCTGGCCCTGACCAAGCCCGATAAGCTCAAGGCCACCCTTGACCTGGCCAATGAGACCTTTACCGGCATAATGGAGGGACAGCAGTATGACATGGAGTTTGAGACCCGTGATGACGTAACCGAGCAGGAGTACCTGGAGATGATACGCCTCAAGACATCGGTACTGCTGGCCGCATGCGTCCAGATGGGTGCCATGCTGGGCGGTGCCGATGATGCTGATGCCAAACTTCTCTATGAGTTCGGTGAGAAGATAGGCCTTGCCTTCCAGCTGCAGGATGACCTGCTGGATGTTTACGGTGATCCCGCCGTATTCGGCAAGAAGATTGGCGGTGACATACTTTGCAACAAGAAGACATACCTCTATATAAACACCTACCGTCTGGCCAACAAGGAGCAGAGAGAGGCTCTGGACCGTTGGGCCAGATATGACGGCAATGACCCTGAGTCAAAGATTGCAGCGGTCACAGCCATCTATGATGCGGTTGGCGTAAAAGGACTATCTGAGAAGCTTATAGGCTCATTGTTTGATGAGGCTATGGCAAAACTTGATAAAGTAAACATTCCTGCCGGCAGGAAAGCCCTGCTTAAGGAGTATGCCGGCAGCCTTTTGAACAGAGTATTATAACTATGCCCTACAGAAGACTACCTAACACTGACAAAGCCAGAGTACGCTCTCTGGAGACTGCCATCGGCAAGATGCGTTACAACGAGTATTACGCACCTGTAATGTCGCCCGAACTGTTCAACAAAGCTGACAAGAAGCTTCAGCAGTTCAGACAGGCTGTAGACCGTTATGTCAACTCATTGGAATCACAGGTCAATTACTCCAAGTCTGAGCCCTACCAGACCAGACTTAAGAATGCCAAGATGTACGTGTCACATTTCCTTACCGTGTTCAACATGTGCGTTAAGCGCGGTGAGATGAAAGCATCGGACAGAACCTACTACTCCATTCCCGAGGATTCAGGTGAGCTGCCCGATATGTCAAGCGACATAGCAGTGATACGCTGCTGCGAGAATGCCATAAACGGTGACAAACAGAGGACCGCAAAGGGTGGCATACCCATCTACAACCCCACCATCGCCAAGGTTGCCGTTCATTATGAACTGTTCAAGGAGCTCTATGACAAGCAATGTCAGCTGCGTCAGCTCACTGACGAGGCTCTGCTGGTGGTATCACTCATGCGCCCCCAGGTTGATGAGGTGATACTTGAGGTCTGGAACTCAATTGAGAACTATTTCTCTGACTTAACGGGTGAGAAGAAGCTCAAGGCCTGCAGGGAGTACGGTCTGATATACTACTACCGTTCCAGTGAGAAGGCTGATTGACACTCACTGTCATGTCTATGACGAGGCGTTCCGGGAGGATCTGCCCCAGGTCATGGAACGTGCACGTGAAGCCGGCCTGGAGTATCTGCTCCTGCCCAACATAAACCCGGAGACCCTACCCTCACTGCTGGACGTGTGCCGCACATGGCCCGATATGTGCCGCCCCATGATAGGACTGCACCCCGAGGATCTGGCCGCCGATTATCACAGCCAGCTCAGCACTCTCAAGACTCTGCTTGATCAGGACCGCGCGGAGGGCGGCGTCCGCCGGTACATAGGTATAGGTGAGACCGGCCTGGACCTCTACTGGGACAAGACACGTCTTACGGACCAGAAAGACGCTTTCAGGATACAGATAGAATGGGCTCTTGAGTATGACCTGCCCATCATCATACACTCCAGGGACGCATTCAATGAACTTGACTCCGTAATGTCCCATTACAAGGATAGCGGCCTCAGGGGTATATTCCACTGTTTCTCAGGTTCCGAGACTGAGGCTCAGGCCCTGATGCAGTACAGCGGTTTCATGTTTGGCATAGGCGGCGTGCTTACCTACAAGAAATCAACCCTGCCCCAGGTGCTGCCTATAATACCTTTGGACCGTGTGGTCCTGGAGACAGACTGCCCCTATCTGCCGCCGGTACCGTTCCGCGGCAAACGCAATGAACCCTCATACATTGTCAACACCGCCCAGGCCATGGCTCAGGCATACGGCATGAGCCTGGAAGAGGTGGTAAGCATCACATCCGATAACGCCCGGCGTCTGTTCCGTCTCTGACAGATACAATATCCCGGCCGATAATCCGTTTATTCTATGCGGGCACCCAAAAACGGGTGCTGCATTTTCTAGATGAGGAAATTCAGAGAGTTCAAACGGATAAGGACAATCCTGATTGTCGTAGCCGTCATAATAGCCTTCATTTCACTGTTCGTATCACAGTCACTGGTCAAGGACCTGTCACGTGAGGAGCATTCCAAGATGGAGATATTTGCCGAGGCATATCAGCTGCTCAGTGATGCCGATGAGAACACTGACCTGAGCCTGGTGCTCGCGGTGATATCGGGCAACCAGACCATCCCTGTAATTGTGGTTGATGAGAACAATGAGATACGCAACTACATAAACATTGAGATACCCAAGGATGACACCCTGGCTTATCTTAACGGTTATATGGAGCGTATGCGCGGCCTTGGCAACTCAATCAAGATATACTTTGACGAGTCAGATGAGACGCATTACAATGAGGTATGCTTTGATGAGTCACTGCTGCTGAACCGCCTTACCATCTATCCCTACATACAGCTTGGAGTGGTTATGCTCTTTGTGCTCATTGCCATATTCGCACTGCTCAGCTTCAAGAAGACAGAGCAGAACCGCGTATGGGTAGGCCTCTCCAAGGAGACCGCACACCAGCTGGGAACCCCCATCTCATCACTCATGGCCTGGACAGAGCTGCTCAAGGACAAGTATGACGATGAGCTGATATCAGAGATGGAGAAGGATGTTGACCGCCTGCAGATGGTGGCCGAGCGATTCTCCAAGATAGGCTCCATGCCAGAGCCTGTACAGGCCGATATGGTAGGCGTGCTGGACGGCGTAATAGACTATGTGGAGCACCGCTCACCTGCAACAGTCAAGTTTGTACGTGAGTTCCCCAACCCGCCCGTCAACGCCCGCGTCAACGCATCACTGTTTGGCTGGGTCATTGAGAACATCTGCAAGAACGCTGTCGATGCCATGAGCGGCAAAGGCAATCTCACAATCAAGCTTACAGAAGAGAAGAACTACGTGGTGATAGATGTCACCGATACCGGCAAGGGTATTGCCAAGAACTCCTGGCGCAGCGTGTTCGATCCCGGCTACACCACTAAGGAGAGGGGCTGGGGCCTGGGCCTGTCACTTGCCAAACGTATAGTCACGGAATATCACAAGGGCAAGATCTATGTAGCCCACTCCGAGATTGGACGCGGCACCACGTTCCGCATAGAGATACCCAGATAAAAAAAACAGCTTGCCGCGGCAAGCTGTTTTTTTGTATTACTGTCAGACAACAGGATTACTCATCCTGTGCAGCCCTAAGCTCACGGATCTGAGCCAGCAGCTCATCGGCCTCTTTCTTAAGAGTCTCAATCTTGGAGTTGATGGCATCAACAAAGCTGTTACCGGCCTTGCTCGATGCGTTCATGAATCCTATGTTGTTCTCATAGGTCTGTATCTCACTCTTTTTCTGCTCATACTGGCGCTGCAGCTTCTCAATGGGTGATCCTGCATCGCGTGACGCGCTGCGCTGTGGTCCACGGCCGCGACGTGTGCTTACCACACTTGCAAACGGCTCCATGGCTGCCTTGAACTGGGCGGCAATCTTATCCTTAACCTTGAAAGGTACGAATCCTATGCCGTTCCACTCATCGGCCAGCTGCTGGATAGCCTGGATGTCATCATCACTCAGGTTGGATGCGTCAAATGCCTGCAGCTTGGCCAGGATCTCCTTCTTGGCTGCCAGGTTGGCGTTCTCCTCACGTTTCTTGGATGATGTGTTCTTATCCCTCTGCTCATAGAAGTAGTCACATGCGCCGATAAAGCGTTTCCATATGGAGTTGGTGTACTTTTTCTGCACGGGGCCTATCTCACGCCACTGTTTCTGCAGCTCGGCCAACTTATCGCCGGTCTCCTTCCAGTCAGTGCTGTCCTTAAGGGCTTCGGCCTGCTCACAGAGAGCGGTCTTCTTCTCAAGGTTGGCCGTCATATCGGTCTTGGCCTGCTTAAAGAACTCACCCTTACGGCTAAAGAAGAGGTCACAAGCGGCACGGAAACGCTCAAATATCTTCTGGTTCTGCTTGGCAGGGGCAAAGCCTATGTCTTTCCACTTCTTCTGCAGGGCAAGCACCTCCTGGGTCTTGTCATTCCAGCTCTGGAATGTGGTGAGCTTGTCATACTCTATACCCTCAAGCAGCTCACAGATAACGGTCTTCTGGTCCAAGTTCTCCTTCTCTTTCTCCTTAATGTTCTCAAAGTGCTGCTGATGACGCTTGTTTATCACGGTCGATGCAGTCTTGAACCTGTTCCATATCTCCTCTCTGGACTCCTTTGATACGGGACCCGTCTCACGGTAATCCTGGTGCAGTTTCTGGAGTTTACGGAAAGCGGCTACGATATCAGGCTCATCGGCCAGCTTCTCAGCCTCCTCACAGATGGCAATCTTAGCCTCCATGTTCTTCTTGAAATCATACTCGCGGAACTCATTGTTGAGTTTCTGTATGTCATAGAACTGCTCGGCATACTGCTGGTATGCTTTCCACAGCTCATTAGCCTTATCGGCCGGAACATCCTTAATATCCTTCCACTCCTGCAGCAGGGCCTTGAACTCATTGTATGAGGCACCCTCGGTGTTGGCCTTCTCAATGAGAG
>Ga0310696_10011028_pt1 | contig 10326 bp, 9 predicted proteins | sample AusTroGonzalo_MG_4_FD_203885 | JGI IMG/M metagenome (GOLD analysis project Ga0310696, IMG submission 203885) | Bovine rumen microbial communities from tropical cattle in Woodstock, Queensland, Australia - Gonzalo_02 (v2) (version 2) | ecosystem: Host-associated > Mammals > Digestive system >... | reverse complement strand
GATCGTTGAACTCGACATCCATGGCCTCCAGAAGGTCCATGGACTTGAGCTTGTTGATGTGCCTGTAGATGGTGGGCTTCGTCGTATCCAAAAGGACGGCCAATTCCTCCACGGTCCATGCCTTCGAGGGGTAGGCCATCAGGTAGTCCATGAAAAGACGGTACGGGACGCTCTCGCGTATGGTCACAGCACCCGTTTTAGGGTCGTATCCCTTGGGCAGATAGCCTATCTGCACGAGCAAAGTCTCGGCGACGACGTTGACGTCGGAGACACCGCTCATAGGGGTGTTGCTGACCACCTGTAGCTCAAACATCTTGTATCGCTTCCCACTATAGAGATTGTGGTTAATAATGGTTAAGGTAGCACGTTTACAGGTTCTATACAATACCTTATTTTATGAGCGAAAAATCGTAAGTAAACGGGCTATAATTATCGACGGAGACGAACATTCTGTTCATCTAGCCAACGGCCTTTTCAGTCGGCCATGAACGGGAAGCCGTGACCCGGGATTATGACGTCCGCGTACTTCGCTATGCGGTCCATGCTCTCGATAGCCTTCTCGCGGTCGGTGTTGAGCCTCGGAGGGACCTTCAAACGGTAGTTGTCCTCTAGGGGGATCGCGTCTCCCGCGACGACGTATTTCCTGTCCGCTTCGACGAACACGGACATCTCCTCGGGGCAATGCCCGGGAGTGTGCACGAGCTTCACCCCGTCGCACAGCTGGTATTCCTCATCCTCCACCACCACGGCGCCCGGGATCTGAAGATCCGAACCGCTGTGGATGTAGACCTTCGCCTTCGGGAACATGTCCAGGTTCTCCCTGTGGTCCATATGCGAATGGGTCAGGACGACGATATCGACATCCCTGATGAACACCCCGATCTGCTGGAAGGACGTCTTCAGCGCCGGCTTCAGATACTTGGTGCTGGTATCCACGACGATATTGTGGTCCGGAGTGCGGATCAGGACGCTGGTGGAATCGGCCTTCAGCACGCTGCCGTCCTTGTCCTGCTCGAGATCGCCCACCGCGAGGATGTCCAGGGTTATCATGCCCCCTGAGAGGGCGAATAAGAATATAATCCAAATGGAGACCTATGCTTCGTCCTGGAAACCCTTTTCAACGCGTTACTGAATCCCATCCGCATGAGGATGGTGTTCTTCGTCTCAGGTCTGACCTGCCAGGAATGCGCAGAGAAGCTAGAATCCCACATCCAGAGGCAGCCCGGCGTCAACGGGGCGGCACTGATGGTCACCGGGAAGTTCGTCATAGACTGCGACGACGACAAGGCCGAAGCGATCGCCCAAGAGGTCATGACATCGGCCCCGAAGGCGCAAGGAGAAGTTAAGGCCAAACGCATCCAATGAGATATTCCTTTTATCTGACCCCGCGTTAACCTCGATTATGAAAGAATGCATGGACGCTGAGAACCTTCACAGGCGTCTCAAGAAGATAGGCGGACAGGTCGCTGCCGTTGACCGTATGATCGACGAGGACGTCCCCTGCGAGGACATAATAATCCAGATCAACGCCATCAAGAGCGCCATCCAGAGTGTGGGCCAGATTGTCCTTGAGGGGCACATAAAGCACTGCGTCAGGGACGGCATCCAGCACGGCGACGCGGAGAAGACCATCCAGGAATTCTCGGAAGTCATAAAGCAATTCTCCAAACTCTGATACCCCATAGGGTATTAATACACCGTACCCCCTAGGGGTATCGGTGATAAATTGTCTCTAAGTTATACGCTGAAAGAAGAGAAGCTTCAGATCAGTATCATTGCAGCGTCCATTTTGATAGTTATTACTGCGGCCCTGATGCCAGATTTCAGATATCTGGCACTGATTGCAGTAGTGCTATGCGGATACTCGATACTCAAGGAATTCATCGAGGATCTGCTCAGGAAGGAGATATCCGCGGAGGCCTTGGTCATGACCGCACTCGTATGCTGTGTGGTGCTGGGAGAATACATAGCCGCTGCCGAGGTCGCTGTCATCATGTCCTTAGGGGAACTGATGGAAAAAATCGTATCCAGCAATGCTAGGGCCGGGATAGACCAGCTGGGAAAACTGAAGGTGGATTCGGTCCATGTGATCAGGAACGGGAAGATCGAAGACACGAAAATCGAGGACATCGAGATCGGAGCCAGCATCCGTATCTTCCCTGGAGAGACCATACCCCTAGATGGTATAATCATCCAAGGATCGTCATCGGTTGACAAATCCATCATAACCGGGGAATCCATGCCGGCAGATGTATCTGAAGGGGACGAAGTATTCGCTGGGACCTTCAACCTCTTCGGTTCGTTCGACATGGAGGTATCCAAAGCGGACTCCGAGAGCACCATCGCACGCATGAGCAGACTCCTGCAGAACGCCGACTCGGGGAAGAGCAGGATAGTCGGTGCCGCGGACAGATGGTCCAAGTACATTCTGGCGGGGGCCGCTGTGCTGACGGTCTCCGCGTATATCCTAACCCAAGATATCTACCGCGCCCTGACCGTGATGGTGGTGTTCTGTCCATGCGCTTTCGTACTGGCCACCCCCGCCGGGATCATGGCGGCCGCAGGGAACATGGCAAGGAACGGGGTACTGCTGAAGGATACCTCAGCGATAGACGGCCTCTGCAAAGTGGATACCGTCCTCTTCGACAAGACCGGAACTCTGACTGCAGGCAGGATATCCTCGCTCGGTTTCGTCGACATCTCCTCCGAACTGCCCCCGGAGACCGTCGAGGGAATGGTATCCGCTCTGGAATCATATTCGGAACACCCGCTCGGAAAGGCGATATCACAATGCCACACCCCTGTCGGTAAAGTAGAGGATTTCAGGAACATCCCGGGAAAGGGTGTCGTCGGAACGGTGAACGGAATCCGCGTATACGCCGGGAACAGGGATCTGATGGCATCCGAATGCCCTATCGGGCTTGAAGATGCCTTCTCATCTGCCAAGGATCTCCCGTCGACCGTGGTCTTTGTCGGGATGGAAGACAGGACCGTAGGGTTCATCGCTCTGGAGGACAAGGTCAAAGAATCCTCTAAGAGAGCTGTGAAAGAGCTGAAGGCCATGGGATTGAGGACGGTCATGCTGACCGGGGACAGCTCAGCTGTGGGATCCTCGGTCGCGAAGAAACTGGACCTGGACGATGTGGTCTGGGAGTGCCTGCCCGAGACCAAGCTAAGAACGGTGGAATCCCTGGAAGCGGATCACATAACCTGCATGGTGGGCGACGGGATGAACGATGCCCCGTCCCTGAAGAGGGCGACCGTGGGCATTTCCATGGGATCTATAGGGAACGATCTCAGCGTTGAATCATCCGATGTAATCCTGATGAATGACGATATCGGACGCGTGCCGGGCCTGATCAGGCTGTGCAGACGCTCCGTCAAGACCATCTACTTCGGACTGGCCCTGTCCATGGCCATCAACATCATAGGTTCGGCCCTCGGGATTCTCGGACTGATCGGTCCGGTGATGGGTGCGATAATCCACAACGGGGGATCGATCATCGTCATCATGCTGGCGGCCACGCTCCTGTGGAGCGATACCTGGAACACCGATACCAATGTATATGCCGAGAGCTGATTCGATTCCATGGAATACGACCCGCAGCTGACCATTATGTCCGATCCGGACGTCTATCCTCCTTCAGAGGACAGCATGCTGTTCATCGAATCCCTGGACGTCAAAGAAGGGGAGAAGGTCCTGGAGATCGGATGCGGGTCGGGAGTGGTCTCCATCCACTGTGCCAGGAACGGATGTTCTGTCACTGCGGGAGACATCAATCCGAGGGCCGTGGAACTGACCAGGAAAAATGCGGAGGCCAACGGCGTAGGGATTGATGTGGTGGAGACCGACGTCTATTCCAACATAAACGGGAGGTTCGACACCATACTCTTCAACCTCCCTTATCTCCCGGTGGACGAGGACGGGCTCCTGGCCAAATCCTGGTCGGGAGGACCGGACGGCCTGGGGCCCTTACCGGAATTGCTAGAAGGTGCCAAGGATCATCTGGAGGAAGACGGGAGGATAGTCGTAGTGGTCTCATCCCTGATGGACACGCCTGCACTCTGGGAACTTCTGGATGGCTACGATGTATCCGTCAAAGGAGAACTGAAGCTGTTCTTCGAGAAACTGTCCGTTCTGGAGATCAAAGGTCGCCTTTAATCGTTCAGAGCGCACTTTACAAGAAAAAACCCCGGCAGAGCCGGGTAATGATTTTCAAAGGATCTTCTTGATCGCTTCGGTCAGCAGCTCATTGGCCTGCTTACCGTCGATCTTTCCTCTCAGAGCGCCCATGACCGGACCCATCAATCCGCCGATGGCGGCCATGCCTTTCTCCTTGACGAAATCGGCACGCTCGTTGACGATCTGCTCGATGATCCTCCTCGCCTCGTCGGTATCCACCGCTTCGAGACCGAGCTTCTTGATCGCGTCCTCGGCTGATGTGCCGACGGCCATCTCCCTGAGCAACTTAGGCAGTGCCTCCTTGGCGAAACGGTTCTGTGCCAGCAGGTCGAAAACATGCAGAAGGTCCTCCTCGGTCAGAGCCGTGGTATCGATGCCGTCATGCTCCATCTCGCTGAACACGTTGAGGAACATGGTAGCGGCCACTGACGAGAGGTCAGGGTATTTGGATGCGATCTTCTCGAATGTCTCATCATACGATTCCCTCACCAGCTGTCTTGCCTGCTGCGCATTGATGCCGTAATCCTTCACCAGACGCTCCTGGATCTGCTCCGGGAACTCGGGCATGTTCGCCCTGATCCTGCCCATCCTCTCATCCGTGATGGTGATCGGCGGGACATCGGTCTCGGGGTACATCCTGGCGGCTCCGGGCAGCGGCCTGGAGTACTTCGTCGTACCGTCCGGCAAGGGGTCCCTGGTCTCTTCCGGAACGCCTATGAGTCCCTGATTCGCCCTTCCGACCGCAACTTCGAGAGCCTCTGTGGCCCTCTTCTCCTTAGCGGCGCATATGACGAATGCATCAAACTCCCCGGTCATTCCGAGGAACTGCCTGAGGTCGTCCACATACTTCTGGTCTATACCGTAGTTGGGGAGCTCGTCCGAATGGAATATGCCCTTGACCCCTTTGGTCCTTGCATATCCTGCCATCTCGGAGCCCAGCCTCAGCGTCTTGTTCTCACCGTTCATAACGCCGGCGAATCCGGGAAGCCTGACGGCTATGACCTTGCCCTTATCGTCCAGAGCGCCTTTGATGACCTTCGACTCGCATGTCTTGAAGATATCCGTCACATCGACTGGTTCGAACGGGACCGCCTTGGTTCCCCTCGACTCCAGTATCTCCTTCACGCGGATCAGCATGCGCTGCCTGGTGACCTCGTTGCGGACGTAGTCCGGGATCAGTTTCAGATCCCCTACTCCCTTCAGCTCGATACGGGCGCCGCCGGGGATGGAGATGTTCAGATCCTGACGGATAGTTCCCAGTCCCCTCTTGACCCTCCTGGTCGCCCTCAACAGGGTCCCCAGCCTGAATGCGACCTCCATGACCTCCTCGGGAGTCCTCATGTCGGGGCCGGTGGCCACCTCTATAAGGGGTATTCCCAAACGGTCGGTCCTCCAGAGGACCTCGCTGGTGTTCGCCTCGACCTTACGGCTGGCATCCTCCTCCAGACAAACGGAGAGGATGGAGACTTTCCTGTCTCCCACGTCGACCGATCCGTCTGTCGCGATGAGAGCGGTCCTCTGGAATCCGGAGGTGTCCGAACCGTCGACGACGATCTTCCTCATGTAGTGGATCTCGTCGATTATGTTCGCACCCAGCATCTCGGAGAATGTCAATGCGATATCCATCGCATCCGGGTTGCACTCGTGGGGAGGCTCCTCATCCAGTTCCACCAGACAGGATGATCCCTCGCAGCTCTGGTATCTGTATCCCAGATGCTTCTGGAACTGCATGAGGGCCGCCCTGTCGATCTCTCCCATCTCTGACGTGGTGGGCCTCTGCCTCCTGTATATGGCGCCAGAACCGGTCTCGTGGAGGACGCTGTCGCATGAGCAGAAGAGCTTCTTGGTATCGAGCTGCTGGTGGATCTCGATACCGCACATCATCTCGTAATCCTCAGACATCGATGGTCCTCCTGTCAGACATCTCGCCGCAGAGCGGCGTCTTCATCATCTCCTTGGCCTCCTCGACCGACGAGGTGTTGGCCAAAGCCCACATAAGCTTCACATAAGCGGTCTCGGGCAGCATGTCCCAGACCGTAATCACACCGGCGGACAGCATGTCCCTGCCGGTGTTGTATACATTGAGATTGGTCCTTCCGTTGAGGCACTGGGAGGTCATCACTACGACCGTTCCGTTGTCGCATGCCTTCTTCAGGAGAGGGACCAGGTTGGAATTGACATGACCCAATCCGGATCCGGCTATGACGACCCCTTTGGACTTCATTATGACGTCCTCGAACAGCGCGGGGTCCATTCCCGGATAGAACTGCAACAATACGCATGACTTCTCCATGCCTGTCTTGGCGACGACCTTCTCGTTCGTGACCTCGTGCCCTTCGATGGACATCTCGATCTTCCCTTCCTTATCGATATGAGCGACAGGAAGGACGTTGATGGAATGGAATGCGTCACGCCTGGAAGTGTGCATCTTCCTTACCCTGGAACCGATGTGAACAGCGAACGAATCGTCCCCGGGTGTGTCGTGCATTATGACGTAGACTCCGGCCTTCTTCCCTTTGACGCAGAATCTGGCACATGCCATCAGATTGCTCGATGCATCCGATGACGGACGGTCGGAGGATCTCTGCGCTCCGACGAGTACGACGGGCTTGGATACGTCCCCGAGCATGAATGACAGGGCCGCGGCGGTGTATCCCATGGTATCCGTACCGTGGGGGATGATTATTCCGTCTGCACCCTCATTGATCTGCTTCGCGACCTCCTCTGCAAGCTCCTGCCAGTGATCCACATCCATGTTCTCGGAGAATATCGAGAACAATACGGTGGCATCTACGTTGGCGATCTCCCTGATCTCCGGAACCGCGTTGACCATGTCCGAGGTGGAAAGGGCGGGGTGCACTGCACCGGTCCTGTAGTCCACATAGGATGCGATCGTACCGCCGGTACCGATGAGGACGATCTTGGGAAGACCCTTCTGGAATTCGACGGGCGTGTCCTTCCTTACCCTCTCCAGAGGCTTCTCCAGCACCTCTATCTTGGTCTCAGGAGTGACCCGGATTCCCACGTTGTAACCGCTCTTGACCTTGATTATCAGCACATCTGGTGCGCTGAACTCGTGATGGGGCATCAGCGTACCTACTGATGTCCTGCCGTCCTTTGTGACGGATAATTTGGATCCCTCCGTTGCCCCGAGGGACTCCAGCTGCTTCGAAAGCGAATCGGAATACATGCTGTTCAGCGCTCGATAGTCTCGGACCCTATTATATAATTCGCCCATGCAGGCGCGCATACGCGGGCCCGATCGGCCTTTTTCTTTCCAAAAAATCACTAAGAAACGACAATGCGTGTTACCAATTTTGGTTTTTATTCGACAATAATCGTATATTTTGGTGGCTAATTCTGATCCTTTGGAAGTCATTCTGTCCCCACATTCATCTACTAAAAATAACGTTGATTATTTGATTTAAAATCAAATACTTGTTAGTTCATCAAGTTTGACTTTTCGTTCAATTATTTAAACTATTTAAGCATTAAAAATAATCTGGCACATAGCACTTCTGATTTAGGTACATTCTAATAGTTCATCCCCACTCTGATTTTAGTTGGATGTATAGTCCAATTAATAGAACAATTGTGGTGATACGATAAACAGCAAAGTCATCATCGTGATTGCGGCCGTTGTCGTCATCGCCGTTGCCGCAGGAGCAGTCATGCTCATGAACAACGGATCGAACGACAATCCCAATACTCCCGTGACACCTGACGATCCCGTCATCCCCCCTAAGGAGAAGTCGGATGTCGAGAAGGCGAGGGAAGCCGCAGCCGCGGAAGCTGAGAAGAATTACAGTAAAGGCGGATTGTACAGACTCAAGGCGGTAATTGCACCGACCGATATGGCTAGCGTGTCAGGTTCGGTTCAGTTGATAGATGTCATTGAGGATTGGTACGCCAAAGTCTACGGAGACCTCTACGAGGGAGCGGACAAGCTCACACTGGCCGATGCCAAGAAGGACACCGCATTCTGGAACAAGTACTGCGACTTCGAGAGAATGGCCTGGACCAACCCGGATGGAACGATCTCGTACAAGACCGAGTACATCACCGGCAGCAAGGAACTCAACACCTACACCATTCCTGCAAAGGGTGCGGACGTCGGTATCCTCATCGGAGGATCCTATGCTTCGATAGCATACTACATGGACTGCTTCGAGCACAATGTGAAACCCTACAGCGCAGAAGCGAACAAGATCACAGAGATTACCACGAAACTGCAGAGACTTCTTTACAGCGGTCTTGTGATGAGCTCTGTCACCAACTCCTATCCCGAGTTGGCGAAGATGTATCCTGAGAACTACCTCGAGCGCTGTACCTCACTCGCCAAATACGACAAGGAAGCACTTGCAGAGGATCTGAAGAATGCAGCGGCCATCCCCGACAGCGTCGTCATACTCATGGCGTCCAACGGAATGAGCGCGGACCTGACATTCACAGTTGAGACAGCGTCACTTTACGGGGCCTACTGCTACTTCAACAACGCACACACGATACCCGAGTCCCTCCAGGTCATTGACACCGAGGGAAGGATCTTCGGATACGGTACCACCGTCGACAAGGTTATCGAGGACATGCAGCTCAGGATGTACAAGGTCTGGTGGTCCGTCCAGAAGCTCGGAAACCCCGTACACAAGGCCTACTTCGAGTCCAACAAGGGAAAGGCACTGAGTGCGACCAGCACCGGTACGTACATCTGCGAATTCTTCGGATGGGACATCAGCCTGATGGATGGTAAGGAGCACTCCACCGAGGATCTGCTCGAGCAGAAACCTGACGTCCTGATCTTCTACACCAACGATTCACGTACGCAGGACGAAGAGATGAGGGCCACGGCGGTCTGATCATAAAACTGGGGGGCAACCCCCTTCTTCTTCGATAAAATGGAAGAGATAACAACCCTGGAAGGGCTGCACCAACTCAAGAGCAAGAACAAGAGGAGATCCTTCATAGTCGTCACTCTGACGATCGTGGTCTTCATCCTGACGTTCATAGCCTGCATCCTGATAGGGAAATACAATCTGAACGATACATGGAATGTCTTCCTGGCACTTGTCGGTATAGGCCCGGAGGACATGGTATACGTCATTCAGGAGATCCGTCTTCCGAGGGTCGTTGCCGCGGCAACGGTAGGTGCGGGCCTGTCCATCGCAGGACTGACCATGCAGAGTCTTTTCAAGAACCCGATGGCATCGCCGTCGATTCTGGGAATATCCTCGGGAGCAGCGCTGGGAGCATCGCTCGCCATATCGTTCGGTGTCGGCAGAGTGATCTTCGGACAGTATGCGACCTCGACGATGGCGTGCCTGATGTGTTTCGCCACATTGGTGCTGGTCTACCTGATAGCGCGTTCGAAGTACGGCATCAGCACCGTCACCCTGCTCCTGGCGGGAGTGGCCATCGGTGCGTTCTTCAACGGTCTGGTATCGTTGCTCCAGTACATAGCGGACGATGACGTCCTCGGATCCATCGTCTATTGGACCATGGGAAGCTTCAACAAGGTCAATTGGAACACTTACAACAGGTCGGCGCTCCTCCTGTTCGCGGGAATCATCTCGCAGGCCCTGATCTACAGGGAACTGAACATGATATCCGCCGGAGAGGACCAGGCGGCCAATCTGGGAGTTAATGTCAAACTTGTCAGGTACATCTGCCTGATAGGTACCGCCCTGTGTGTGGGAGGCGCTGTATCCATAGCCGGAACCATCGGTTTCGTCGGACTGATCGTGCCTCACATCTTCAGGATGATGGTCGGACCCAACCACAAGCTCCTGATCCCGATGTGTATCTTCGGAGGAGCCGCGTTCCTGATGCTGATGGATACGATAGCCAAAGCGGCGTTCGTCTCATCGTTCCCCGTGGGTATATTCACCGCACTGCTGGGAGCTCCGTTCTTCATCTACATATTGAAGAGGCGCAAGAAGGAGATTTGGGAGTGAGACCATGGAATTGAAGATCGATGAAGTCGGATTCTCATACCCATCCCGCGAAGTGCTGAAGACCATATCGTTCGAGGCCGGAAAAGGCGAAGTGCTGGGCATCATCGGTCAGAACGGTTGCGGTAAGACCACCCTTCTGAAGTGCATAAACACATCGCTGAAACCGACGAAAGGAGTGATCACCCTCGACGA
>Ga0310696_10011027_pt1 | contig 10326 bp, 5 predicted proteins | sample AusTroGonzalo_MG_4_FD_203885 | JGI IMG/M metagenome (GOLD analysis project Ga0310696, IMG submission 203885) | Bovine rumen microbial communities from tropical cattle in Woodstock, Queensland, Australia - Gonzalo_02 (v2) (version 2) | ecosystem: Host-associated > Mammals > Digestive system >... | reverse complement strand
GCCAATATTAACAAAGTTTTACTAACACGTCAAGGTAATTTAGTATATATTTCGGCAACTTTTTTGGACATTTCGTCCATAACAGTATAGAGACCACCTCTAGACGCCAACTTTTCCCACATCCTTTTTGTATTTTGTAAAGGTATGTTTTCTCTGAAAAAAATTTTATTTCTTACAAGCTTTTTGTTCGAATTCACATTTGCTGAAGATATTGAAAAGCTCTACGATTCTGATTACCATATATACAAAACAGAAATAGATTCTACAGAAATCTACGAACGCATGATTCTTCAAGAACAGAGTAATGCATCCACAACAGCAGGTCAAATTCTACTCGGTTTTGGGATCCCCTTAACTATCGGAGGAGGCATTGCAATTTACAAGACAGCAACGTTTGATGACTATGAACAATTCAATACCGCAGCATTCGGCATTCCTCTAGCAATCATAGGCGTTCCAATGATACTTTACGGCATCTACGACATTGCAAAATCCACAAGTCACGCACAAAAGTACAAAGAACTAAAAAAGCGATATTTCTACTACAAATACAAAAAGCAAAAACAGACTGCTCAAATTTTTATAATACCACTAATCAGCATACATTCCCAAGCAGGCCTCGGCATGCTTCTAAAATTCTAAAAAACGTAAAAAAAAGCAAAGCCACGGAAATTCCGTGGCGTCGCGTTCATTAGTTGGAGAGAGAAAAATCTTTTTCGATTAAGCACGCTTTGCGTATTTCTTAAAGCTCTTAATCAAGAGGGCGGCGAGAATGCAGTACATTGTTTTTGACTCCTTGTTTTTGACGGCGCCAATGATAACAATTTTTTACTAACGTTTCAAGGGGAAAAAGTATATATTTTTGCGAAAATTTTTCGAAACCGTTTTGGGACTGTCAGGAGATTCCCGCTCAAAGGCGGGAATGACAAAGTCCGCACTGTCATGCCGGACACCGTTCCGGCATCGCCATTTACGTGAACAAATCCACGATTTCACCCATTATATTGCAATCTCCGGGGTGGAAATTTGGTAAATTATGGGCTATGAAACGATTTTTGCTTTTATGTCTCGGTTTAACAGCATTTGTAAACGCAAAGCCATCTCTTCAAGTCGATAGCGACCGCATCGAAGCGGGTCAGACATTCAATTTGCAGTTCATCGTTCCGATTCAGGAACTGCCGCAGAACAGAGGCGCGCTCCGCCTCGAAACACGCAATAACTTTAAGCTCCTCGGGCTCGACAGTGCCGATCAGGTGATGCGCCCGGACATGGACGATATTTTCAACTCGTTTTTCGGTGGGGGCGGAAGAGCCTACAAGGCTCGCGTCTATTCTTTCAAGATTAAAGCCCCGAAAAAGACCGGTACACAAGACCTCGGAACGCTCACATGGATGATTAATGGCGAAGCCAACACCATCAGCAGCAAAATTCCGGTCAGCGTGCAGCGTTCCTATAACGACGACGCTCTCGCCGTAAGCCTTACCCCGAGCAAAAAATCCATTTACGAAGGTGAACAGTTCAGCGTCACCCTCAGTCTCCACACTTTTGAGCATTTCCAGGGCGGCCTCCAGGCTACCGACATGAGCACCGGCAACGATTTCATCGTCCACCGCAACGACCTCTCGAATCTGGATTTCAAGCCGGTCGAAGGCGCCCGCCGCGAAATGAAGGCATCCGCCAAATACGCTTGGCTCAGCCCGACCAAGAACGGCACGCTCCAAATTCCGTCTTTCAAGTTCAAGTACACCAAGCTCGGTGAACCCAAAGTCGTCGAAGAAAAGAAGCAAATGGGTGGCATGTCGTTCTCGAGCCGCAGCGTAAAGCAGGAATCCATCGAAACGGAAACCTCCACCGCCCCGCTTTCCATCACCGTTCTCCCGCTCCCGACTGAAGGCAAGCCCGAAGACTTTTCGGGAATGGTCGGTAACTACAGCTTTAGCGCCAACTTCGACCGCACAAACCTCAAGGTCGGCGAAGCGTTGACACTCGCGATCAGCATCAAGGGTGACGGCACTCCGGGCACCATCACGGACCCGAAACTCCCCGACTTTAGCGAATTCCGCTCCGTCCCGCCCGAAAACAGCATCAACAAGAAGGTCAAGGGCAACAAGGTCATTACCTCGAAGGACATCAAGGTTTTCCTCTACCCGAAGAAAAAGGGGACTTTCGAAATCCCCGCCATTACTTATTCTTGGTTCAACCCGGCTAAAAAGAAATACGAAACAGCTTCGGCAGGCCCATGGACTATCGAAGTTGAAAAGAGCGACGCCCCCACAGAACCTGTTTACCAGGCTCCGGTTTCTGCAGGCACGGGCACCTCGGCTCCTGTCGTTCAAAAGCAAGAAATTGAATTCCTCGGCAGTGACATCCGCTTTATCCACCCGATTACAGACAAATCCGAATCTAGCGCCCCACACAGGAGCGTGCTATTCTGGATTCTCTTTGCTGCGGCAATTCCGTTCTACCTGATTGTGAACTTCGCCATCACACGCAAGCGTAAGCGCAACAGCAACACAGCTCTCGTCCGCAAGGGCAAGGCAAATAAGCTCCTCAAGGAAAAATTCGCGAACGCCCGCGCCGCCCTCAAGAGCGGTGACGGCAAGGCTTTCTACGCCGCTCTCGAAAACGGTCTTATCGATTATCTCAGCAACCTCACGAACGTCGAATTCAAGGGCATGACCCGCCCGCAAATGAAGCAGGAACTTTCAAAGCGCGGCGTCAAGGAAGAAACGATTGAAGCCATCAACAGTTGGCTTGAAAAATGCTCGTTTGTGCGTTTTGCTCCGGTCACAGCAACGACCGAAGAACAGTCCCAAATGCTCGCAGATGTCGAAAAGCTCTGCGAAAGCCTCGAAAAACTCAAGTAGCGTCGGTAAAAACATGAAGAACTTTAAGCAGATTATTTTGACGATCGCCATGGCGCTCCTCCTCACCTCCGCAGCAAGCGCTGCCAACAAATGCAACGGCATCGAAGCCGGCACCAAGGCATATAACGAAAACGATTTTGAACGTGCCATTGACGAATGGCGCACGTGCGTTGACGAAGGCATAGTCAATGCGGACCTTTACTACAACTTAGGCAATGCCTACTACCGCAGCGGAAAACTCGGCTTTGCGATTTTCTACTACAAGTCAGCCCTGCGTTTGCACCCAAGCGATGACGATATCCAGCACAACCTGAATTTCGCACAGACCAAGACGCGCGACAAGGAAGGCGACGAAGAAGAGAACCCGATTCTCGAAGGTTTGATGGACTTGCATCATGCGATTTCACTCAAGAGCCAAATGAACATTTCGCTCGTTCTCTTCTGGGCAATCGCACTCATGATTCTCGCCCGCAGGTTCGTGAACGGCAGCCGCGGCAAGAACATTTGCACGGGCATCGTGTTCGGCATGAGCGTCATCCTCTGCACCGTTGGCGCAAGCGCCCTCTACAAAATGTACACGCTTGAAACAGATATCACGGGCGTCGTGACCGCCTCAAGCGCCGATGTCACCAGCGCCCCAAGCGACAAGTCGCAGACGCTCAACACGCTTAGCGAAGGCACAAGCTTCGAAGTCATCGGTGAACAAGGTAACTTTGCCGAAATCCGCCTCGGCGAAAAGATCCGCGGATTCGTCAAACTCAGCGAAGTCGGGATTGTGAAGTAATCATACGAAAGACGAGAGATTTTAGGGTCAAATTGCCCTACAGTAGCGAATCGCTATACCATTCGCCACCAATTTTTACATTGGGCAAACCGGACCCTGATTCGTTACATTTCCATATTTCACTTTGAACAATTTTGCCTGCAATAGGAATGTCTTCCTCTTGAACAAAGCCTTCTGTATCAGCAACTAAATATATAATACGAGGACCCCATGTTGCAAGAATACATACTCCACCGGGGTACACTACATTAAAATAAATTTCATCAGTAGCAAATCTGCTTAATACCGCAAACGTAGGGTCGTCAGCCATATCCATAATAACAGCGTAGAATTTTACAGTCCCCTTTTCTAATGAAAACTTTTTGCTTAATAAAGGAGCCGTCTTTGGGAAACATTCTGCAAAGAGTTCTTCGGAAAAGGAGCTCAAAGGAATAACATTTCCATCTACATCGTATCGCACCACAGCTTCTTCACATTTATTTGAAAAGCCACCTGCGTTAAACGCCACCACATGACTATCAAAATTTATGGAATTTTCTCCAGGCGCGGCAAACTGTGCAAGGTATTTAGAAAATGTCGGAGAATCCGAAATTGTCGATGAAGACGAAACGCTGTCATCAGAGCATGCACAGAACAATGAAGCCATCAAAGATGCTGTTATAGAAATAAGACCTAGCTGATTCATAGAGACCTCCTAAAAATCATGCCATAAACTATATCCTAAAATGACATTGTCATCTCCAGAATTAGCGCATCTAAATTATAGCCTTCTAAGAATATAAACAAAAATACCACTAATAGCATTTTTTTTGCAAATATGAAAGGGTGATTCCCGGTCATCCCCGTCAAGCGAGGACAGGCGCCGGGAATGACAAGTTCAGCCAACAAACCACTAATAACGATTACACAATCTGGCCGCCGCCGAGGACCATGTCACCATCGTAAAAGACGGCACATTGGCCTGGAGTCACGGCAAAAAGCGGTTCGTCAAAAACGGCGACCGCCTTATTTGTATCGACGATAGTAACTTCGCAGCCAACCGCCCGCTGGCGGTAACGCACCAAGCCTTCGGCGCGGAACGTCGTCCCGACCTCCCGCGCACTGCCGTGCCATTCGCAATTAACCATTTCCACGCGGTCAAAGCAGACCGACGACTTGTCGCCTGTCACGAGAATGTCGCCCGTTTCCGGGTCCACATGCTTTACGAACGCAGGCACGCCAATCGCCACGCCCAGACCTTTGCGCTGACCGACCGTGTACTTATGGAACCCATTGTGCGTATTCCACACCTTGCCCTTCTCATCCACGAAGCGGCCCGGGCGCGTCATCTCGCCAAAGCGGTCTTTCAAAAATTCCGTGTACTGCGAACCGTAAATGTCAAAGCAAATATCTTGGCTGTCGCCCGTCTTCGCATTCACAAAGCCGTTCTGTTCGGCAATTTCGCGGACTTCGCTTTTCACGTACGTTCCAAGCGGCGTAAGCACATGATTGCGACGTTCATCGGGAACCCAGAACAAAAAGTAACTCTGGTCCTTGCCCGGATCGCGACCGCGCAAAAGCCTGCGCACACCATTCACTTCTTCGATGCGCACGTAATGCCCTGTCGCCAAGAATTCGGCGCCGAGCGATTTGGCGTAATCCATCATCCAGCCAAACTTGATAAAGCGATTGCAATAACAGCAAGGGTTAGGCGTACGCGCATGCGAAAAATCCGCATGGCAGCGTTTCAAGACTTCATCGGTAAATGCGTCAGAGCAGTTTGCCACATGATGCTCGATGCCAATCTTTTCGGCAATCATCTTCGCACGGACTACGCTCGGATCATTTTCAGCATCAAAGGCGCCATCGACATCGGGCAAAACGCGGAGCGTCACGCCCACGACTTCGTAACCCTGCTGTTGCAAAAGAAGAGCGGCCACGGACGAATCCACGCCACCGCTCATGCCGACTGCGACTCTGGTTTTAGACATGGCGCAAGCGCTCCTAGTCAAATCTCAGCATCAACGCAAGTTCGAACTGGAGAATCTGGCGCATGTGGGCCGTTTCATCGTCCAGCTTTTCGTAAATCTGCCTGTATTCGATGTACGAACTCAGCGAAGCCATCTTGTTAAACGTGTAAGAGGCACTCGGACGGATAAACCATTCATGCGTTCTCGACGGAACCGTGCGATAGGTCAATTCAAGCTTCGGCTTGTAAGCCACGAAAGGCTCCACTCCAGAATCATAATGCCACTGCACAAAGACCCCGTCCGTACCGGATTCCTTGTTCATCATGTCGTAGCCTTCCACAGGTTCGTATTCCTTGCGGATGGTCTTCTTGTAATCGTAACCAGCCGTGAGCTTCAAGTCAATATCGTTCTTGAGCTTAAAGTACCACTTCCAAAGCTGGAAGCCCTTGTCAAGCTTCAGCGGATACGAAATCGAGATGTCATCACCAACGTTAATGGCAAAATCGTTATAAAGCGATGTGTGCATCCACGGGGTTTTCAAGAAGTAGCTTGTCGTATCCCTACATTCATCATCGTCATCACGCGGGAAGCACGGATTAGAAATCACTTCCTGCTTCGGGCGGCGATCCGTCGATTCAATCTTCATGCGCACGCTATTTTCGATACGCAAGTTGTTCTGCGTCAAGAAGGACACTCGAATAAGCGGGTTGAAGTTCAAGACCTTCACCCAAGAATCTTCGGCACTCTGGAACGGACGTTTCGTCACGGAACGGCTATAGTCAAAGCGGCTATTCAAGCTCACGCTACGGAAGCTGTTGAGCAAAGATACCTTCTGGGCGATATTCGGGATCGAAAGCCCAACGCCAAATCTCGGGAGGAGCGTCGTCGTATCGATATACAGCGGGTATTCACGAGACTGCGAGAAGTCCTCTTTCCACTGGAAGTCCGTCGAAACAGAAATATCCCAGAACGGCAAGGTAAAGCCCGTAGAAATCTGCAAAGAACGAGACACAGAATTGCGGAATGAGCCCTGATAGACAAGAGTATCCACATGCCTGTTACGGTACTGCGCAAAGCCCGTGAAATCATCGCGATCCGTAAGTCCCATGTTGCCGGTCACGATGTTCCAAAGCCCACGGCTACGATATCCATTGCCAAGACCCAAGCCATAGAGGTAATACTGGAACGGAGTCACGCCCTGTTCTTCGTAAAGCTGAGCAAGCGTAAAGTTTTCACCGATGGTGTTCGTACTTGCATTCCAGTTGAACTTGATTTCGCGCCACTTGAGCTTATTGAAGAATCCAGAAACCGCATTGTCCTTTCCGAACATGTTAGCGAGTTCCACAATCTTGAGAGCCGGAGTAAATTCAAAACGGTTCGTCTGCGAAATCGTCCAGTAATTCTTCTCGACATTCGACGGATCAAAGAAATCGAAATCGTCTGGAATCGTTTTTTGCTGGTTAAAGTCAGACGAGAACTGCATATTGAACGGCAAGAACGGAATCAACTTCGGATTGAAATTAATCCTGAACTGCTGATTTCTAGAGCGTTCGTTACGGAGGATGCCATAAGCACGGCCATATTCACGATGTCCAACGCTATCGACCTTGTAGAACGAAGTCGTGTCATAGCGGATTTCATAGGAATCCGGGTTCTGCAGGTCAATCGCCATATTGTTCTTGGCAATCGTATCCGTCGGGATAATCACAAGACTATCGCGAGAGACATAGACCTTTCTGTCGGAATGGTCGTGGTCAAAGATGTAACCGCTAGCAAAGAGGCCACCTTCATCAAAGCTAAAGAAGTTTTCCTTCGTAAAGCCTTCACGGTCGCCACCGCCAAACATATCACGTCTGATATTCACACCGTAGTTCACGGAAAGGAACGACAAGATGTTCCAACGCATATTCAACTTATGATTGAGTTCTGCGGTATAAGTCACTACCTTATCGACCTGCGGTTCCACAAAGTCCGGATCGCGCGTCTGGTTCACATAGCGTACATAGTTAAAATCAAAGAGCGTCAAGTCGAAAGTCTGCGGCCACGGTTCAAATTCCGTCTTCGAAAGGTCCTTGAGCCAAGAATACTTGGAAAGCCCTTCGAACGGCTTGAACTTGAACATGCTAAACGTACCCAACTTATACTCAATCAATGTGTGGTAAGAGTAAGTCGAATCCGCAGAGGTCGTCGAACGGCCTTCGGACTGGTGGTAAGAATAGCTCAACGCCGGACGTTCCAAGAACGCCTGCGAGAAGAATTCAGCAAGCTTAGATTCACGGGCCTTGTAATCCTTGTGGTAGCTGACGCTAAAGCTCAAGTCCTGCACATAGGATTCATAACCCTTCGATTCAGCGTTATCGCGCAACCTGTTTTCTTCATCATCCGAATCCACTGCAAGGTCGCCCTGGAACATATCCCCCGTCAAATCGACAAAGCTACTCTTCTTGAGCATCATGTCATCCGTGGGTTTCATGTACGGACGTTTTGTCGTGCTGTGGTAGCCCAAAGACATCGGGATGTGGTATCCAAGAGAATCGTCCAAGAACTTGTTGAGTGCGATAGAAATGTCAGCCGATACATCGAGCTGGGATGCAGCCGTTGCCAAGTCAGGCTTCGGAGAACGTCCAGAGTTGGAAAGCGTTGCAAAGTCGCCATCCTGATAGCGCACCGCACCCGAAAGCGAAATGAAGTCTGCAAAATTGACCTGGCCATTTACACGGGCGGCATAGCCCCATTCCGTATCCATATCAGAAAGGCGGAGGTCATTAATCCAGAACGTACCTTCGAGATCTTCCGGAGAAGCCGAAGAGTCCGCAATAATCACAAAGCGAATCCAGTCCACCTTCGTAATGGAGGGATTACCCACCAAGCGGAGCTTTTCTTCTCTTTCACCGTCAAGCTTCTTGACTACCGGTTCCAAGTACGGCGGATGGCGGCCACGCTTAAGGTCCGAGAAATCAGACACGTTCATCGCAAAGGCGTTGTCAATCCAGTTCTGTTCATGGCAATCCTGTACGCGGTCAGGAGTGCAAGACGACTTGTCCAAGTTTCTCGGGCGGAAGCTCCATTCATAATAGTCGCTAGAGCCATCAATCGAACCTTCACCGAACTGCAAAGCAAAACGCACCGGCACCTTGCTCGCCTTCGTCTCATAATGGATTTCCATTTTCAGGGACTTGTAAGACGAGAAATTCTTTGTATCCGTTTCAAACAGGCGCGTCACGCCCACTTCCTGACCTGGACTCATATTGTGGTAGTCAAGAACAAGGGCTGTTTCTTTCAGCGGAGCGTTCGAATCGGCATCGCGTTCCGTGACCGTATTCGGAGACTTGAAATACGTTTTCGCATTTTCGCGGTTGTTGATTGTCGAAACCTTGATGTAGGTCGTATCGCGCGTTGCCATTGATTCCTTGACATGGTTTTCAACGCCGTTCACTTCGACAATCTGGGAATTTTCCGAAGAGGTCGTGCGATACAAGCCGGCAACAGTCGTTTCTTCCCAAGCGTTACCCAGCACGCCTAAACTGACAATCTGGACTTTCGCTTCGGCAACACCCGGATTGAGGCGGCCAAGCCACAAACGCGTAAACTGAGCTTCCGCAAGAATTTCCTTGTAAGTATTACCCGTTGCAGAAACAATCGTATCGTACTGGTTCAGCGGAATACGCCACCTACGCCAACCGTTCTTAAGTTCCTCGTAATCCAAGCCATCCGTATTCGACAAATCAATGCGGTAACGGACAAAGCTAATATCCTTATCCAAAGAACCGTTCCTATTGATATCTTCTGTATCGTAAGAACGTTCACCCAAGTTGCCTTCAGTTCCATTTATACTCTTGGGCGGGTCGCTTTCTTCATCGAGATCCTTGAAGTTATCCCCTGCGATATCCGTAACGGAAGCATCGACATTCAATGCAGTTTCTTCTCTCGAATCGCAACCAGAAACGCGGCAATTCCAAACGAGTCTCGTTTCATCGACACCTGTTTTTCCATCAAGACCACGGTCATGCTGAGCGGTTGTCATACCAAGCTGGTTTTCACCGTTATAGATACCGTTAGGAGCTTCACCATTGATAGAAAGATCTTCGCTTACAAGGCCCAAGTCAATGAAGATAGAACCAGAATTACCACGGGCAACCACTTCCACATACTTCATCTCGCTCAGGTCGTGATAGTAAGAGCTGTTCGGGCGCATGATACCGCCCCAAGAATTGCCCATAAGGTTATCATTCGGACGGAGCGTCATCTTAAGGACGGTCAAGTGCTGGTTATCAACATCGGAGTTGCCCACATTATCGTAAATGTACTTGTAAAGCTCCGTATTGTTGCTATGCCAAATAAATTCACCTTGATGCTTGTAATCCTGATTTTCAATGTACGTTCTTACATCTGAAGAGTCACCACCCGGAGGAGAAGCCTGATACCAAGAGAGTCTAGACAAAGGAAATACGAGACCTGTCGAGGTCGATTCAAAGTCTTCGACAAGGGCGGTCTGCGTCTTACTCGTGTTCGCATTGTGACGGCTTCCCGCAAATTCCGCTTCCACACGCCAGCTCGAAGAAGCAGTCGTATTGATACCCGGAATGGCATTCACCAAGTCCGTAAGAGCTTGCACGGAATCCTGCAAACGCACGTTAAAGCCCCAGAGGAAGCTTGAATAAGGTTCGTTACCCAGCGTCGGAACTTCGGCCGTTGTACTCTGGCTTCTGTAAAGGGCGGTAATACC
>Ga0310696_10011025_pt1 | contig 10327 bp, 9 predicted proteins | sample AusTroGonzalo_MG_4_FD_203885 | JGI IMG/M metagenome (GOLD analysis project Ga0310696, IMG submission 203885) | Bovine rumen microbial communities from tropical cattle in Woodstock, Queensland, Australia - Gonzalo_02 (v2) (version 2) | ecosystem: Host-associated > Mammals > Digestive system >... | reverse complement strand
GGGTACACGGGGTGCCTCGCCGTCGTGAGCCACGACCGCTATTTCCTGAACCGCGTCTGCACGCACATCATCGCGTTCGAACCCGGCGGCCATCTCTTCGCCGGCCCGGGCGACTACGACTACTACGCCGAACACCGCGCGAACCGCCTGAAACAGGAGGCCCCCGCCGCGCCGAAGAAGAGGGACGCGCCGCCGAAGCCGAAGGCCCCGGCGAAGAAACTCTCCTATCACGAGGAACGCGAGCTCGCCGGGCTCGAACCCGAGATCGAACGTCTTGAGGGACGCGCGGCCGAGATCGAGGCGGTCTTCTCCGCGCCGGATTTCTTCGCGGCACACGGGTCGGAGTCGGCCGCGCTTCAGAACGAATTGAACGCCCTCCGGGAGAAGATCGACGCCCTGTACGCGCGCTGGGAGGAGCTCGAACAGAAGAAGCGGGCGCTCCAGTCCTGAGGCCGGAACGATGGACGGGGATTTCGCAGACAAGCTCGCGCGACGGAGGCTGTACAGCCACGCGACGGAGGCCGACGCCGGGACCGCCCTGCCCGATTACCTGGCGGCGCATTTCAGGCGGTTCGACCGCGCGGGCTGGGTCAAGGCCGCGGAAGCCGGTCTCGTGGCCGTAAACAGCGTTACGGCGCGCCCGGAGACGATCCTGAAACGCCACGACCGTATGGAGTATTTCCCGCCGGACGCGCCGGAACCCGACGCCGAGCTGCGTTACCGCGCGGTCTACGCGGACGACGACCTCCTCGTGCTCGACAAGCCCGGCAACCTGTGCGTTCACCCGACCGGGCCGTTTTTCCGTCACACCCTGTGGCATCTCGCCGGGCAGACGTACGGCGAACTCCGGTTCGTGCACCGGATCGACCGCGAGACCTCCGGGCTGGTCGTGGCCGCTCGGACCCGCCGGGCGGCAGCCGCCATGGACAACGGCGCGACGCCCGTCCACAAGGAATACCTCGCGCTCGTGACCGGCGACTTCCGGGGGCGCGTGCATGCGGGGGGTTATCTCGTACACGACCGGGACAGCGCGGTCGCGAAGAAGAAACGGTTCGTTTTCGCGGGCTCGCCCGAGGCCGCCGAAGCGGCGAACGATCCGACCGCCGAAACCGCCGTCACCGAGCTCATCGAAGAATCGCACGTCCCGCCCGACATGACGCTCGTGCGGGCGATCCTCGGGACCGGGCGGCAGCATCAGGTGCGCGCCACGCTGCATTCGCTCGGGTTCCCGCTCGCGGGGGACAAGCTCTACGGCCCGGACGAACGCCTCTTCCTGAAGATCAAAGACGGCGCGCTGACCGCGGACGACATGCGGCTGCTGAGGTTCCCGCGCCAGGCGCTCCACGCCGCCGTGCTGGAATTCCGGCACCCGTTCACGGGCAAACCTCTCCGCTTCGAATCGCCGTTCCCGGACGAGCTCCTGACGACCGACGCCACATGCAACCATTGAAAAGGATCACGCCATGTTCCGTACCGCATTTCTCCTCATTTTCGTCCTCTTGTTGACCTCAACAATGGCTTCGGCGCGCTCGTTCACGCACTACGCATCCGGCGAGCAGCTCGGGTACTGGGTGAAGAGCGAACAGCAGACCGTCGAATCGGATGCGGAAGAATCCGGGTCCGTCGTCGCGGTCGACGACACGGCCACGCCCCTAGTGACGTTCAAGGGCTGGGGGACATGTTTCAACGAGCTCGGCTGGGACGCGCTCCAGATCCTTCCCGAGGAACAGCGGAACGACCTGCTGAAACGCGTCTTCGCGCCCGACGGCGACCTCCGATACACGCACGGGAGGATTTCGCTCGGAGCGAACGACTACGCGCGCAGCTGGTACAGCGCGAGCGAGGTTGCGGGCGATTTCGAGCTCCGGCACTTCGACATGACGCGAGACCTCGCCGCGATCATCCCGTACATCCACGCCGCGCAGAAATACAACCCCGATCTGTGGTTCTGGTGTTCCCCGTGGTCCCCGCCCGCGTGGATGAAGATCAATCACGACTACCCGGTCCTGAGCAGCGTCTACAACACCATGGACCGCCGCATCAGTTACCTGCTGCACATGGGGCAGGACCCGGCCGCGCAGCCCGATCGGGACAAGTTCCCCGACCTCGTCGCGAGCCAGGACTACATGATCCGGGACCCGCGCTACCTGAAGGCCTACGCGGAGTATTTCTGCCGTTACATCGAGGAGTTCGGCAGGTACGGCGTCCCGATCCGGCGCGTGATGTACCAGAACGAGGCGTACAGTTACACCCCCTACCCCGGCTGTCCGTGGACGCCGGCCGGCGCGGCGCTCTTCAACGCCGAATACCTCGCGCCCGCCCTGAAGGCGAAGCACCCCGGGGTCGAGCTCTACCTCGGAACCATCAACACGAACCGGTTCGACCAGGTCGACGGCATCCTGTCCGATCCGCATGTACGGGGGAAGGACCTCTTCGCCGGGATCGGATTCCAGTGGGAGGGCTCGCAGATCATCCGCGAGGTGCGGAACAAGTATCCGTGGCTGAAGGTCGTGCAGACGGAGAGCGAATGCGGCGACGGCAAGTTCGACTGGCGCGGCGCGCATCACACGTTCTCGCTCATCAACACGTACCTCGCGCTCGGATGCGAGGAGTATACGTTCTGGAACGTGATCCTGTGCGACGACGGCGCGAGCGCGTGGGGCTGGAAACAGAACGCGCTGATCCGCGTGAATTCGAAGGAGAAGACGTTCGAGCTCACGCCGGAGTATTACGCGGTGAAGCACTTCACGCACTTCGTGACCGCCGGGACGAAACTGCTCTACGCGGCCGGGAGCTTCGAACGGACCCCGCTCGCGGTGTTCCTCACGCCCGGAGGAAAACACGTGGTCGTGGCGGGGAACCGCGACAGGGAGCGGGAAGCGACCGTGAGCGTGAGGTTCGGCCGGGACCGGCTGTACATGGTCCTGCCGCCGTACTCCCTGCACACCTTCACCGAGGATTGAAGGGCGGTCAGACGTCCTCCGGGCGGACCACGGCGAACACGAGAAACTCCTCGACGTACGGCCCCCAGACCGGCGGGGAATTCTTCCTCGAATCGTAGAGGAGAACCATGTTCGAAGGAAAGACGTTCGGGTCCTCGTTCATGGCGACCACGAACAGCGCGTACCGCTGGTCCGGGAGCAGGTGTTCCACGGCGTAATCCGCCATGGACTGCATCGACGCCCCTTCGACGTGCCCCCATTTGGAGTAGGTGCCGTATTCCATGCGGTCGAAGATGAAGTAGCGCCGGCCCGGCAGCCACGGCAGGACCGAGGTGTTCGAGCGCGCCGTGAAGCAGTACATCGGGACCTCCGGGGGGATGTTGTCGCGGATGAACCGCGCGGTGGCGCGTCCGTGCGAAAAGGGATAGTTCACCTCGCACCACACGAAGAACGGCAGGATCGCGGCCTGGATCGCCAGCAGGACGGCCGCGGCGCATCCGGCGACGGCCGGGATGGCGGACCGGAGCCGCGCGGGGAGCTTCGGGAAAAACGCGAATCCGCGGGCGTCGCCCGACGACGCGATCCAGCAGGACGCGACCACGCCCGCGAACAGGAATCCGAGGTGGCGCATGGAGTGGAACCCGCCGACGATCTGAAGCGAGAACGTGAGGACGAGGCACGTCAGGAAGCATGCGAGCGCGGGGACAGATTTCCAGGCGAAATACACCACGGCCGCGAGCAGGCAGACGCACCAGAGCGCGGCGGGGAGATGCGTGAGGGAGGAGACGGATTCGACGGCATAGCGGACGCGTTCGAGCACGTGGCCGTCCAGCGCGCCTCCGCGACGGCTCACGTAGGGCGAACCGAACCCGCCGTGGCCGTTGTAGATCTCCGCGAGGGCGAGCAGGAACCCCGCGGCAGCGACGACGACGGCGACCGCGATCCGGCGGGAGAAGAGCCTCCGGGCGACGACCTCGTATCCGATGGCGGCGCAGAGTCCGCCGAGACAAACCCACGCCAGCAGATTGGTCGAGGCGCAGAGCGCGATCCCGCAGGCGAACCAGACCGGCGCGCGGAACCGGTCGTGCCAGTTCGTCAGCAGGACCGCGAGCAGGAAGAGCCCGAGCGCGTAGTGGCGCGCGACCACGGTGTATTCGAACGCGAAGACGACGCTGAAGATCAGGGCCGCGCGCGTGAGCAGACGGAACGGCGCACGACGCAGGACCAGAAACGCCGTGGCGCAGGAGACCGCCCAGTGCAGCAGGTTCACGCCGAAGATCGGGAGGCCGAGATGAACGAACGGCCAGGTGAAGAGGAACCACAACAGGAACTGGCTTTCGTCCCGCATGTGCAGGATCAGCCCGGGGAGCGAGTTGTCGCGGACGATCAGGAATCCCTGCGCCTCGTCGCGCCAGGGTTCGTGGAACCAGACGGCCAGCAGCGTGACCGCCGCGAAGAGGAGCCAGACGGCGAGCTCGGCCGTAGTCGGCCGGAACAGGGGACGCGCGGGGTCCGGCGGCGGGTTCTTCGCCCGGAGCCACCCGGCAAAACGCGCGAAACGCCCCCCCTGTGAAGTCATGCGCGGAGGTCCTTCAGCCATTCGACGAGCGCGTCGTGGAATTCCGGCCGCGCAAGGGCGAATTCGAGCGTGGCCTTCACGAAATCGAGCTTGCTGCCGACGTCGTGGCGGCGGCCGTGGAACACGAGCCCGAACATCGGCTGGACGGCGCACAGCGCGCGCATGGCGTCCGTGAGCTGGATCTCGCCGCCCTTCCCCGGTTTGCCGTTGCGCAGGAATCCGAAGATCTCCGGCGTCATCACGTACCGGCTGGCGATCGCAAGATTCGAGGGCGCTTCCTCGGGCGCGGGCTTCTCCACGAACGTCTTCACGTGCACGAGGCCGTCGGGGTCCTCGACGCCGTCGACCACGCCGTAACGGTTCGTGAGCTCGCGGGGGACGCGTTCCAGCGCAGTCACGGCTCCGCCCGCCTTCATGGCCGCGTCGATGAGCTGGCGCGTGACCGGGACGCCGTTGGTCGAGGTCGTCACGGTGTCGCCGAGCAGGATCGCGAAAGGTTCGCCCGCGACGAATTCCTCCGCCCGGAGCACGGCGTCGCCGAGTCCCTTCAGCTCCGTCTGGGGGATGTAGGTCAGCTTCATGAGGCCGTCGATGGCCTCGAGGGATTCGAGCAGCGCGAGCTTGCCGTCGTGCCGGAGCCGGTCGTACAGCGCGGTCACCGGGGAGAAATGCCGCCCGATGGCCTCCTTGCCGTCGCTCACGATGATCGCGGCCTCGGTGATGCCGGACGCCGCGGCCTCCTCCAGCACGTACTGGATAACAGGCTTGTCGACGACCGGGACGAGTTCCTTCGGCACGGCCTTGGTGAACGGGAGAAAACGCGTGCCGAAACCGGCTGCGGGGATGACTGCCTTGCGGACGGGATTCATGTGCGCTCCTTTCAGCGGATGATGCCGGGCCGGATGATTTCGATGGGGAACCCGCGCATCTCTTCTTCGTGGTCGATCCGGGCGATATTTGTGCGCCCGTTCCGAAAATATACACTGGATTCGCCCGAAATGCAACCCCGGAGCTTGACTTTTCGCCCGGTTTAGAATATATTATTCTAATAATCTGCCGCCGGACCCCCCTTTTTCCGGCGGGACCATGACCATTTTCACTGGAGCGCATCACAGAATGAACCGCATCATCGTGACCGGCGGAGCCGGATTCATCGGGTCGGCCGTGGCCCGGCATATCATCAACGACACGCCGGACGCGGTCTGCGTGGTCGACAAGCTCACCTACGCCGGAAACCTGGAGAATTTGGCCCCAATCGCGAAGTCCGACCGGTTCAAGTTCGAGAAGGTCGACATCTGCGACCGCGAGGAGCTCGACCGGGTGTTTGCGGAGTTCCAGCCGACGCACGTGATGCACCTGGCCGCCGAAAGCCATGTGGACCGTTCCATCGACGGCCCGGGCGAGTTCATCCAGACGAACATCGTCGGGACGTACACCCTGCTCGAAGCGGCGCGGAAATACTATCACGGGCTGGACGACGCCGGTAAAGCCAAGTTCAAGTTCCACCACATCTCCACGGACGAGGTCTACGGCGATCTGAACGGGCCGGAGGATTTCTTCCGCGAGACTACGCCGTATGCGCCGAGTTCGCCGTACAGCGCCAGCAAGGCGTCGAGCGACCATCTCGTCCGCGCGTGGAAACGCACCTTCGGACTCCCGACCGTGGTCACGAACTGCTCGAACAACTACGGGCCGTATCATTTCCCTGAGAAGCTGATCCCGCTGGTCATCCTGCACGCGCTGGACGGCAAGGAGCTCCCGGTGTATGGCGAAGGCTTGCAGATTCGCGACTGGCTCTATGTCGAGGACCACGCCCGCGCGCTTTACCTCGTGGCCATGCAGGGTGTCCCCGGTGAGACGTACAACATCGGCGGGCACAACGAGAAAAAGAACATCGAGGTCGTGAAGACGATTTGCGCGCTGCTCGACGAGCTCAAGCCCCGCCCGGACGGCAAATCCTACGCCGAACAGATCGTGCATGTGAAGGACCGTCCCGGCCACGATCTGCGTTACGCGATCGACCCGTCGAAGATCGCGCGCGAGCTCGGCTGGAAGCCTCAGGAGACGTTCGAAAGCGGCATCCGCAAGACCGTGCTGTGGTACCTCGAACACAAGGACGACTGGTGCGCGCACGTGCTCAGCGGCTCGTACAAGATGGAACGCCTCGGGACAGGAGATTGACATGAAAGGCATCGTATTGGCAGGCGGCGCGGGCACGCGTCTTCATCCGATCACCCGCGGGGTCTCGAAACAGCTCCTCGGCGTGTACGACAAACCGATGGTGTATTACCCGATCAGCGTGCTCATGCTGGCCGGTATCCGCGACATCCTGATCATCACCACGCCGGAAGACCAGGCGAGCTTCCAGCGGTTGCTCGGCGACGGTTCGCGTTTCGGCGTGAATTTCACCTACGCCGTCCAGCCGAAACCCGAAGGGCTTGCCCAGGCGTTCCTGATCGGCGAGGAATTCATCGGCTCCGACCGTGTGGCGCTCGTGCTCGGCGACAACATCTTCTACGGTGCCAAGCTCAGCAAGCTCCTGCACAATGCGGCGGACCGCGAGGTCGGCGCGACCGTCTTTGGATACCACGTCTGCGACCCGGAGCGTTTCGGCGTTGTGGAGTTCGACGCGAACGGCAAGGCGATCTCCATCGAGGAGAAGCCCGCCAAGCCGAAATCGAACTACGCGGTAACCGGGCTCTATTTCTACGACAACGACGTCGTGAACATCGCGAAGCACATCAAGCCATCCGCCCGCGGCGAGCTCGAGATCACGGCGGTCAACAACGAATATCTGAGCCGCGGCCAGCTCCACGTCGAGATTTTCAAACGCGGCTACGCCTGGCTCGACACCGGCACGCACGACAGCATGCTCGACGCGGCGAACTTCATCCGCACGGTCGAGACGCGTCAGGGGCTTCAGATCGCCTGCCTGCAGGAGATCGCCTACGACAACGGCTGGATGACGAAGGATCAGGTGCGCGACAGCGTGCAGGATATGCTCAAAACCGAATACGGACAATATCTTCTGAGGTTGATCAACGAATGAACATCATCGAAACCGCGCTCCCCGGCGTGCTCATCCTGGAGCCGAAAGTCTTCGGCGACGCACGCGGATATTTCTTCGAATCCTGGAACCAGGCGGCATTCGAGGCAGCCGGGATTACCAACAAATGGGTCCAGGACAACGAATCCAAATCGTGCTACGGCGTGCTCCGCGGGCTGCATTATCAGGCCGTGCCGTACACGCAGGCGAAGATCGTGCGCGCCATCGTCGGCGCCGTGCTGGACGTGGCGGTCGACATCCGCAAGGGTTCGCCGACCTTCGGTAAACACGTCGCGGTCGAGCTCTCCGCCGAGAACAAACGCCAGCTCTACATCCCGCGCGGGTTCGCCCACGGGTTCGCCGTGCTCAGCGACGAGGCCGTGTTCGCGTACAAGTGCGACAATCCCTACGCGCCTGCCGCCGACCGCGGGGTGCTCTTCAGCGATCCGGCCATCGGCATCGACTGGCGCATCGACGTGAGCAAGGCGCTGCTGTCCGAGAAAGACAAGAAACACCCTCTGCTCGCGCAGATCGAACCCTGGGAGGAAGTGCAATGAAACTGCTCATCACAGGCGGAAAGGGCATGCTCGGGCGCACGCTCCAGAATGAATTCCAGGACTGCGAGATCGTGATCGCCGACCTGCCGGAGGCGGACATCACCGATGCGGCGGGTTTCGACGCGTTTCTGGCCGCGAACAAGCCCGATGCCGTGATCCATTGCGCCGCCATGACCGCGGTCGACAAGTGCGAGAGCGAAATCGAGTTCGCATACAAGCTGAACGCATTCGGCACCGCGAACGTCGCCGCCGCCTGCCATCGTCACGGGGTGAGGTTGATCGCCATCTCCACGGACTACGTGTTCGACGGCGATTCCGACCGGCCGTACAACGAATTCGACCGGGCGACCGGCGGCAACACCGTTTACGGCAAGAGCAAGTTCGCGGGCGAGGAAGCGGTGCGGACGCACTGTCCGAATCACGTGATCTGCCGCATCTCCTGGCTCTACGGACACGGCGGACCGAGTTTCGTCCACGCCATGATGTCGCTCGCAGACGGCTCCCGCCCGATGTTGAAAGTCGTCGCCGACCAGCATGGTAACCCGACCTCGACGACCGCCGTCGCGCGTCAGCTCCGCAACATCCTCGCGAAGCCCGACCTCGTCGGCACGTTCCACCTCACATGCGAGGGCGAAACCACGTGGTTCGAGTTCGCGCAGGAGATATTCCGCCTCGCCGGCAAGGATCAGGCAGTTTCCCCCTGCACGACCGACGAATTCCCGCGTCCCGCCCCTCGTCCGAAGAATTCGCGTCTCGACAAGATGATGCTCCGTCTCGCCGGGCTTCCCCCGATGCCCGACTGGCACGACGCCCTCGCCGAATTCATGCGCACCGAGTTCCAAGGCTAGCACCCGGCAACGCTTGAGCACAGGGCGTTAGCCCCACAAGGCAAATGGGGCATATAAGGCCTATCAAAAAAGCCTCTGACTTTTTCGAGAGTCGGAGGCTTTTTATTACCCGTGCTTTCGCGTAGCAAAGCACAACGACATTGCAAGCGCAGCTTGCTCACTTCTTGCGCTGGGCGAAGAGCCAGTCGAGCGTGGCGTAGTCGTTGTAGCAGACGTCCCACGCGTTGTGCGCGATCAGCGGGTATTCGCGGTAACTGCACTGCGTGTTTCCGGCCTCCTGCAGGAACTTGAAGAAGTCGCGCGTGAGCTCGGTCCGCACGGTCTCGTCGTAGTCGCCCTGATACAAGGCGATCGGCATATCCTTCAGGCGTTCGGCCTCCTCGCGGGTCCCGCCGCAGCAGATGGCCACGCACGCCGCGAAGAGCTCGTTGTTGCGTCCGGCGAGTTCGACCGCGCCGTGTCCGCCCATGGAGAACCCGGTCACGTAGATGCGCGCGGGGTCGGCGTCGTACTCCGCCATCTTCGCCCGCACGAGCTTCGGCAGGTTCGCGAACACGCTCTCCGGCCGGATGATGCCGTCGCCGCCGCGCTGAACGTTGTTCCCCCAGCCCTCGGTGGCCGGGCACTGGGGCGCGAGCACCACGACTTTCGTGTCCGGGTGCGCGAGGATGTAGGAGACGATCTCGGCGAACCCGTATCGCAGATGCGACCGGTTGTCGCTGCCGCGTTCGCCCACGCCGTGCAGGAAGACGAGCACGGTCGGTTTGCCTGGGGCATCCATGTTGTACACGCCCTCGCAGTAATTGATTTTGATCCCGTCGGCGTCGAACGTCTTCGCGGACACGCGGGTGTTCCTGAAAATGGCTTCGTCCTTCTGCGCCTGCGTGGCGCCGTTCGGCAGGAGCGGGAAAAGCGGCTGTTCCTGGTCGGCAGCGTAGGTGTTGGCGGGGTGGTTGCCGCCGGACTGGCAGCAGCAGGATGCGAGCATGGCCGAGGCGGAAAGACAGACGGCGGAACCGATGAGCTTGAACGGATGATTCATGGCAACTCCTTCGTGAGGGGAAACGATGTCGAATATCGGGGGAAATCTGCCGCCTAATATACCCCGCGAACGGCGTTTTGTCAAATGGCTCCGGGCAAACCCGCCTGGCCGCCCCGCCGAAAATGCGGAAAAAGCATCCCGGCGACTGGAAACGGACGTCGACATGCGGTATATTATAGGGCACCTCTTAAAATTCGTATTCGGCGGCTTTTCACGTCCGGGCAAATCCCAATTGGTAAGATTTTCGGTGGTTGCGTTCAGGCAGCCACACTCAAATCTTCCTGCATTGTCCCGTTTGTCCGTACGCTGAAAA
>Ga0310696_10011023_pt1 | contig 10328 bp, 9 predicted proteins | sample AusTroGonzalo_MG_4_FD_203885 | JGI IMG/M metagenome (GOLD analysis project Ga0310696, IMG submission 203885) | Bovine rumen microbial communities from tropical cattle in Woodstock, Queensland, Australia - Gonzalo_02 (v2) (version 2) | ecosystem: Host-associated > Mammals > Digestive system >... | reverse complement strand
GCTGTGCGGCGAACTCTATCAGCAGTGGTTCGCAGGAAATCACGCCTGGTGCAAAGCGCACAATGTGCTGTACACTTTCCACACATCCGACACCGGCCCCATGAGTTACAAGAACTGCCGCCGCAGCTCCGTCTTCACGGAAGGCGATCCGCTGACGCTGCTGGGCTGCGCCGATTATCCGGGAACGGACCATGAGATCATGGTGCTGGACGGCGGGACCCATTACGACGGGCGCTACTACACGCCGAAAGTCACACTGGGCGGCGGTTCGGAATATCTGACGCATCCGAGACTGAACGACACGCATTGGGATCTGCGTGCGAAATATGCGGAGAGCGCCGCCGTGCTCAACGGCAGGAAACGCGTCATGTGCGAGATGTTCGCCGCCACCAACTGGAATGCCACGTTCAACGATCTGCGCAGGATCGCCGCCTGGCAGATCATGCAGGGGATCAGCTTCATCGTGCCGCATGCGGTCCATCACCGTTTCCGGGGCGGGATCAAATTCTTCGCGCCGCCGGAATTCGCTTCGACCACGCACAGACACGGACTGCGCCAGTTCAACGATATGCTGGCTCGCTGGTGCCGTGCGGCGTCCGAGGGCGAATACTGCGCCGACTACGCGGTGATCGATCCCTCCCGGAAAGTCTGGAGAGACCGCGATGCCTCCGCGTTCTTCGGATTCTGCGACAAGCTCAACCGCCGTGCGGAGGGATATGTGATCGTGCCGGAGGGATATGCGGGATCCATTCCGAACGTGATCGATCCGCTGAAGGCGATCCCGGAACTCCCGGATCCGGAAGTCACCTTCACCGGCGGCGAACTGGCCTACATGCGACGCAGGCTGAACGGAGAAGAGTATCTTCTGGCGGCCAATATCTGGGATCCGGCTCCCGTCTCCGGTTCTCTCTCGTTCGGCGGAAAGACATACGAACTGGAACTGGAACCCGGCGAGATCGCCGTCATCGGAGGACCTTTCGAATCGTACCGCACTCCGGCGGCATGGCAGAAAAAGACGGTGTTCTCCGGTCCCTGCCCCGTACGCTGGAAAGAGGAGAATGTGATCCCCTTCGAACGGGAACTGCGTTTCTCCGCACCGTCCGGCATGAAAATCGCTCTGCTGATCCCCGCCAACCATCCCGGAGCGGTGCAGATCAACGGCGGAGAATGTCTTGGCGGTACGCCGGAAAAAGTCTATGACGATGAGTACCGCTGTTTCCGGTTCGAGGCGGCGGAACAGAATACGATCCGGCTGGAAGAGCCCGCGAAGTTTACCGTGCCCGCCCTGCTCCGCGGCGATTTCGACGTGGAACTGAAAACCGCCGGAGATTACGCGCAACTGCTTCACCGGGCCTATCTTCTGGATATTTACGAGCCGTCGGAGAAATCCTTCGTTCTGACGCCCCGCCGCAATTCGCTGATGCCGGATTCGGGATGGGAAACGCAGGGACAGCTGTTCTACTCCGGAGAAGCGGAGATCCGGCTCGGCACTGCGGAGACCGTCGAAAACGACTTCCTGGTCCTGCCCGGATTCCGCAACATCGCCGAACTCCTGATCGATGGAGTCCCCTCGCAAAAAACCGGTCTTTCCCCGTATGCATTCCCCCTGCCCCCCGGACGGCACGAACTGACCGTCCGCTGCTGGAACACCATGGCGAACCGGATGGAGCGGTTCGCCGCGCCCTCGGGGATCACCCGTCCGCCGGAGATCCGGCACGGGCAATAAAAGCGAAAATAGGGCGAATAAACCGGGAAAGGAGGGTTGCAAAAGTACGCTTTACAGCGTATATTAAGGGGATTGTACGTTTTTAACCGGAATCCGGAGGCAGCAAGGAAATGAAAAGGGTACTCTCCATTCAGGACATTTCATGTGTCGGCAAGTGTTCGCTCACCGTGGCGCTTCCGGTCCTTTCCGCAGCGGGTCTGGAGACGGCGATCCTGCCGACTTCCATCCTCTCCACGCATACGGGATTCCCCGGCTTCACGTTCCGGGATCTGACCGACGATATCCAGGCGATCACGGACCACTGGAAGGACCGGAAGATCGAATTCGACGGCTTTTACACCGGATACCTCGGAACGGTCGAACAGATCGCTCATGTGGAACGGATCTTCCGTGAATTCCGGCGTCCGGGCCAGCTGCGGTTCGTCGATCCGGCCATGGGCGACAACGGAAAGCTGTATGTGGGATTCACGCCGGATTTCGCACTCCGCATGGGGAAGCTGTGCGGCGCGGCCGATATCATCGTGCCGAACCTTACGGAAGCGGTGTTCATGCTGGGCGAGCCCTATCCGGAAGGTCCTTGCGGCGAAGAATATGTCCGCAGTCTCCTGAAACGGCTCTGCGGGCTCGGATGTCCCACGGCCGTTCTGACAGGCGTATCATTCGAGCCGGGCCGCTGCGGCGTGGCGGCGTACAACTCGCAGACCGGAGCATTCACCACCTATTTCAGCGAATATCTGCCGGTTTCCTTCCACGGAACAGGCGATGTTTTCGCCAGCGCCTGTTTTGCCGGACTCATGTGCGGTCAGGACCTGAATAATGCGCTGAAGACCGCCGTGGAATACACGGTGGAGTCCATCCGCCGGACGATATCCTATCCGGACCACAACTGGTACGGGGTGGATTTCGAAACGGCCATGCCTCTTCTGCTGAAACTGCTGAAAAAGTAACAGGTTCAAAAAACGGCCGGCACGGAAAGGAGAATCGGAAATGAACGGAAGAAAAGCTATATTGATCGTTGTCTGCTGCATACTGGCGGCCATCCTTGCCGTGACGTTCCTTATTCCCCGCGGAAGTAAGAAACCGGAAGGTGCCGGAGCGGAACCGGTCCGGAAACTTATCTGCACCACATACCCTGTCTTTCTCCTTGTCCGCGACGTGGCGGAAGGCAGCCCGATCCGCCCGGAACTGCTTCTGCCGCCGGACACGGGCTGTCCCCATGACTACTCCCTGACGCCCGGCGATCTGATGAAACTTTCCGGCGACAAAACATTTCTGATCCGGAACGGACTCGGTTTGGACGACTCGCTCTGGGAGACGGCGCTTTCCGCGAACCCGGAACTGAAATCCGTCGCCCTGACCGAAGGCATTGCAGACGTGATCCATGAGGAAGACGATGACGACGACGAGGACCACGAGGAGCACGCGGGCCACGGCCACGAGGCCGCGGCATCGTGCACGGATCCGGAGTGCGGTCACCATCACCACCACCATCATCACGGACACGAAAACGGGCATCTCTTCGCCAGTCCGGACACGGCGGCGGAGATGGTGAGGAACGCCGTGCGAGCGCTCTCCGGTTTCGATCCTGAAAACGCATCGCTTTACGAGAAGAACGGAAAGAAGATCCAGGCGGAACTTCGGGCACTCGCCGAAGAATTCCGATCGGCCGGTCTGGCCGGAAGGAAAATCGCCGTCCAGCATGACATTTACGCCTATCTCGCCCGGCTCTGCGGCATGGAAATGGAAGTTTCCCTCCGTGCGGAGGAATCCCAATCCCTGTCCCCTGCCCTGATCGCCCGGCTCTGCAAACAGATCCGGGAAAAGAAGGTGACGGTTCTTTACGCGGAACCGCAATACTCGAAGGAGACGGCGGAACTGATCGCCCGGGAGGCCGGGATCGCGTATTCCGTGCTGGATCCCTGTGCATCGGGTCCGGCGGATCCGGAACATGGTTATTATCAGAAAGTTATGCGGAATAATCTGGAAACGCTCCGCGGAGGTAACGGGAAGTGAAGGAAGACGAGTCCGCCGATGCCATTGTGCTGGATCACGTGGGGATCCGGATGGGGGAGACCCAGATCCTGGAGGATGTCTGCGCCCGTGTCCCCTCCGGCGGATTCACCGCCATCGTAGGGCCCAACGGAGCGGGGAAAACCAGTCTGACTCTGGCCATTTTGGGACAGCTCTCCTATTCGGGCGCCATCACGTTTCCCAAAAGCGGCGGATTCCCCCGGTTCGGTTTCGTCCCCCAGAAACTGCAGTTCGACCGGGAAATACCGATGACCGTGTCGGATTATCTTCTGGCCGGGATCCAGCGGATCCCCTTGTTCTTCGGACGTTCTCCGAAACTCGTCACACGGATCCATGAAATGCTCTGCGAACTGGAGTGCGAAAAACTTTCGGACCGCCGGTTCGGCGCCCTGTCCGGCGGAGAGATACAGCGGGTCCTCATGGCGCAGGCGCTGCTCCGGGATCCGGAGATCCTCGTGCTGGACGAACCCACGTCCGGAGTGGATGTGAAAGGCGGGAAGATCTGCTGCGAACTGCTGAAGAAGATCCGGCTCAACCGCGGATTCACTCAGCTTATGGTAAGTCATGATCTTGCAACCGTTTCCGCCCACGCAACGCATGTGATCTGTCTGAACCGGACCGTGCGTGCCCAGGGCGATCCGGGAAAAGTGCTGACGCATCGGGTGCTGACGGAGACCTTCGGACTGCATCTCGGGATCCCGGATCTGCATAATCTGCCGGCCGATGCACAGACCTGCGAGAGTTCCTGCCCCTATCATCACGCGGCCCATTCGGGCTCCTGCACCTGCGGGCAGCATCATATTTCCGCGGCGGAAGACGAGAAAGGAGCCGGCCATGATTGACGAACTGATGCTCCGGGCGGCGGACGCCCTTTCCCTCCTGTTCCCCTTCGACTGCATGGACTTCCCCTTCATGCGCCGGGCCATGCTGGGACTCCTGCTCCTGGCGCCGCTGACGGCCGGCACGGGGATCCAGGTGGTGAATTCCCGGATGGCGTTCTTCTCGGATGCCATCGGGCATTCGGCCTTTGCCGGAGTGGCGATCGGCCTGCTGCTGGCCTGGGATCCCAATATAACCATGATGCTTCTGGCCGTTGCGGTAGGCATGGCGATCATGCTGCTGAAGCGGCGGAGCAGCCTTTCCACGGATACGGTCATCGGCGTGATCTTTTCGGCGGTGGTGGCCTTCGGACTGGCCATCGTCAGCCGCGACCACGGAGCAGCAAGATCGGCGCAAACCTTTCTGTTCGGAGATATTCTCACGGTTTCCGGAAAAGATCTGACCCTGATCGCCTCGCTCCTGCTGGTGTTTCTGATCTTTCAGTTCACGGCCTATAACCGGATGCTCTGCATCGCCGTGAATCCGCTGCTGGCGGCGGTCCATCGGGTCCGCACGGGCTTTTACCAGTACGGTTTCGCCGTCCTCCTCTCTCTGACGGTGATCCTTGCGGTGCGGACGACGGGCGTGCTCCTGGTCACCGCGCTTCTGATCGTACCGGCCGCGGCAGCCAGAAATTTCGCCCGCAATGCGGCCGAGATGTTCTGGTATACGCTGATCCTTTCGATCGTTTCCAGCGCAGCGGGTCTGATCCTTTCCGCGCAGGACTGGATGTCCACCCCCGCGGGCGCAACGATCGTGCTCTGCTCGTTCGCATGTTTCTGTTTCAGCTATCTGTGGTCCGTTTTCTTCCGTCCGTCCCGGGCGGCGGATACGGATAAATGACAATGACGGGAGTTCAAACTATGATCGGAAAAATTATTACCGCGTGCTTCTTCACCTGGGCGCTTCTTCTCTTTCACTCCTGCATGCCCTTCGGTTCCGAACGGGAAGTCCTGGCCCTCTCCCGGGCCGACGACGATGTGATCCGCGACTACACCGCGTCCTTCCGGAATTCCACGCTCCTTTCCGCCGTCAAACGGTGCGGACATTGCGGGAAAATGGTGGAAGCGGAGATCAGCGAAGGTGAATGTATGTTCCGCGAAATCAGCGCCTTGGATCCGCGTACTCCGGAATATCCCAAAAAACTTGCCAGAATGCGCGATCAGCTGCGGGGCGAGGCGGAAAGCGGATACGGCCCCGCGCACTATCTGTTGGGACTTATGGCCGAGAACGGTTTGTTCGGGACAAAACGCGACGAGATCGCCGCCGCCCGCCGGTACCGGCTTTTTTCCGAAACGGGAGATCCCCGCGGGACGGCGGAGCTGGCCTGTTTCTGGGTGCGGATCGGGGAAAATCTGCCCGCGGCGGCGGAGATCCTGAAGAAATCTCTGGCGGCCGATCCGCGCGACACGGGACTCGGCATGTATCTCTCGGAAGCCTATGCCCTTATGGGACGGAACCGCGAGGCATTCGAAGCGGCAAAACGGGCCTACTATTATTCGCCGGTGGATTCGGAAGAGCGTATGGCCATCGAATCCGTCTTTCTGAACCGCCTCCTGGCCGCCGCAAACGAAATCGGTGCGGATGCGGCGCTTTCCCAGATCGGCGACATGATCTACATCTCTCCGAACAACGTAGATTTCAAATATTTCCGGTGTATCCTCCTGCTGATGTTCGGACGCTGCGACGAAGCCGAGGCGGATCTGCGGAAAATCAAAGGCCTTTATCCGGAGGAACCTCTGGCCATCCTTCAGGCCCGGATCTGCGCCGCACGCGGGGATTTTCCCGGCGCCTATGCCGCGCTGGACCCGATGCTCAAAGCCGATCCCCGCAGCCTCCCGCTCCGGGAAGCCCGGTTTCAGCTTCTGGTTCAGGAGAACCGGGAAAAGGAAGCTTTCGAGGAACTGGAAAAATATGTGAAGAACGATCCGGATCCCGTGGACATTCTGCTTTTCCGCGCTCATCTGTATGTGGAACGCAGGCAATGGGATCTGGCGGAAAAGGATTTCCAGAAGGCCTTGGAATCCGTCTCGGACGAAGCGGCCCGGCGCAGGATCCGTCAGTCCCTCAATTCGCTGCGTGAAATGCGCGATCTGTTCCCTGCAGACGCGCCGTAACACGGTATCACGACTGCATCGGCTCGGAAAACAGTTTCCGGTATCGGAGCGGAGTGATCCCGTATCGTTTCCGGAAGTATGTGATGAAATAATTGCAGTCGCAGAAGCCGCATCGGATCGAGATGTCACTCAGCGGCAGGACCGTTGTCCGCAGCAGTCCCTCGGCCTGATTCAGCCGGAGTGTCTGCAGATAATCCATGGGGGAAGAGCCCGTGGCTTTCCTGAAATGCCGGAAAAACGTCGCGCCCGACATATTGGCGATATGCGCCAGATTCGCCCGGTTCAGCGGCTTTGCATAGTGCTTTTCCATATAGCGGATCACTCTGGCTATATTCTGCGGACCCGAATGCGAGGCTTTCTCCGGATCCGCGGGCTGACGGCAGATCGTGATAAACAGAACGCCCAGCAGAGAATAGATCGCAGTCCGGTATCCTTCCCGGCGGCTGTTCAATTCCTCATGGATCTGCTCGATCAGAAATTTCGCCTTGTCCAGCTGCTCCCGGTCCAGACGGGTGTGCTGACTGAAACCGCCCTTCCCGGACGGATCATCCTCCCGCTGAAATAAGGCGCGGTAGCCGGGCAGGCGCCGCACGCAGCCGAAGTCGAAGCGCAGTTCATCCGGAGCCCACAGGACATTGTAGACAGCCAGATGCTTCGAATTGGAAAATCCGTGCTCCTGGCCCGGATGGATCAGATAAACATCTCCCGGCTCCAGCTGCGACTGTCCCGAGGGGGAACTGTAACAGGCGGTCCCGTTCACCACCAGCAGAAGTTCTTCGAAATCGTGGGAATGGATCGGCGCCTCCGCCAGACGCCCCTTCACCGATATGACGTTCAGCGGCATCTCCTTTTCCGGATGAAGACGGTTCCAGCGGTATACGGAATCCTTCGATGATGCAGTATGTTCCATAGTCGTCTCCCGTTCGGATACAATAGCATAAACCGGGATTCGTGTCAACCGCCAATTTGAATTTTTTATTAAGTTTTTTGATTATTAAATCAAGTTTGAACTTCAGCCAATATGACTATCCCCTCAAATCGACTGCGAACTACGTCAGCAAGCACACAGATTTCCGCCACAACAACACGGCAAACGTTCTCTTCATGGACTCCCACGTCGAGAGTTTCAAGCAGGAACAGCTCTACGGTACGGGCGAAAAATATATCCTGAGCCAGAAGCCGTAAGACGGCGCTGTCACATTTTCATGGAAGTCTGGCTGCGTAGGATATCCGCCTGCAGAAGGGCCGTCTGCCGACGGCGGAACTGCACCGGTGTCAGACCTGTCTCCATCCGGAAAACGCGGTAGAACGACTCCAGACTTTGGAATCCGCATAATGCACCGATCTCCTTGATCGGATGAGAGGAACCCGCCAGAAGAATCCTTGCTTTTTTCAGGCGAAGACGCAGCATGTATTTGTGCGGAGTCGAATGGAGATATTTCCGAAACAGCGCATAGAGATGGGCTTCGCTCACGCCGGCCAGCTCCGCCAGAAATGGAATGCTTTCGGCTGAAATATCTTCATTCTGCATAAGCGTTATCGCTTTTGCCAGAGGAAGCGGGAATTCCCCTCTTTCATCCGGCAGGGTCGATGCATAAAACTCCCAGAGCAGCCGATGAATCAGATAACTGCCGAGAACCTGACGGTCTATGCCCGAATCGAAAGTCCGGCGCATGGCTTCCAGCACAAATTCATCCAGTTCATTTGTCTTGTTCCAGTGTCCCAGGTGCCCCGGTCTGTTCCATGGTTCCAGCAGACGGAACCGGAGGGCGAAGGAAGTGAATTCGCGGCCGGGAGCAGTCCGCCGCCAGACGGTTTCATCGTTTTCCTGATGCCAGAGCATGGTTCCCCTGCGGCAGACCTGTTGTTCACTGCCCTCGCCGTACAACAGTTCACCGTCCAGCACGATCTCAATGTAAAAAACATCTTTCGGAACAATGTTCGGGATCACGTTTTTTCCGTTCGAAGGGAAATAACACACGCCCAGCAGTTCGACTTTTCCCGGCAGATCGATCATGAGACAGCTCCTCTTCCGATAAGATAGCATACTTTTTGTCAAAAACAATAAAATCCAGTGAAAAAGTATTGTTTTTAACAATCTTTCTTGAATGGTCCTGCCGGAGTTCCCGATACGGACTGAAACGGCACAGACCCGTTTCTTTTCCGTAAAACAGCCGTCCGAGCGATTTGCATCCTGTCCGAGCGATAAAAAATAATAGGTTTTGAAACTTGCGGAAATCTTTTCTGCAAATTATTTTACGGAAGCGGGCAGCAAAATGCAAATCGACAAAAAACAACGGATCATCGGAAAACCCAGTCTGTCAACGACAAAAGAGGAGACAGAAGAAATGAACATGAAACCGCTGAAACGGAAAACGAACGGCATCCCTGAACAGCTGAAGGCAAAAAAAACGCATTCATTTCTACGAAACAAAGCGTTCACGCTGATCGAACTGCTGGTCGTGATCGCCATCATCGCCATTCTTGCGGGCATGCTCCTGCCTGCATTGGGTAAAACCCGTGAAAGCGGGAAGCGTGTTTCATGCATCAGCAATTTGAAGCAGATCGGTCTTGCATTCCAGCTTTATATGAATGATTTCAACGGATATGTGCCAAATTACGAAACGAATTGGACAGTGACTTCCGCAGGAAGGGAAAAGGTGATCTGGGCATCCCTTCTGTATCATCAGAAGTACACTTCTTATGATGTATTCCGGTGTCCGAGCGCGAATTTCAAAAATTCAGGAGTGAATCTGCTGAACAGCCTTTCCAGCGGAAATGTTATCGGAGAATATTGCCATTACGGCTATAATTATCAGGAAGTCGGACAGGACCCGAAAAAAGTGACAGGCCAGCGCAATGTTTCCCGGGCAAAACACCCGAGCAGTCTTTATGTCACGATGGATACCCGCCGCAGTGACTCTCTCGATCGCGGATATTACATGGTTCTGGATTATTCCACCGGGCAGGCCGGTAATCCTGCATACGGCTATCCGCATTCCCGTCATCTCGGATCGGCGGGCATTCAGCATCTGGATGGGAGCGTCAAATCCTACCGTGCGGATCTGATGAGCCCATATTCGTTGAATGACGGCGGAGAAATCGGCAGCATCAGCAACAATCCACGAGGCTGGAAAGTAGATGCCGATTAAGTCTTGAGTTCACTCCGAACGGCACCAGATCAAATACAGAGGAAATATAAAATCATGAACTCTCATCGTTTGAAGATTTGCATTCCCGGGATTTTTCTTTCCGCAATTGCGTTTTTCTGCATGATTTTGACCGGATCGGCGGAAGAAAGTCCGCTGAAACGCAGCAGCGATACGTCTGTGCAGAAAATAAGTTCGAATCCGGAGTCGGAGTTGTTCGGTGAGATCCGCAAGAAGGCGGCTCAAACGGTCCCGTACTCCGAAGAAGATTACCGGCTCGGCAGTCAGCTTATGAAGGAAATGAAAGACTTCGGGGCAAAGAAAAAGCTGGCGCTCGATCGGAAATATTTTATTGCGGAAGGTATATTTTATTCAACCGGCCGACTTTATTACCTCCGGAAAAAATGGTCTGATATGCCGCTTTTT
>Ga0310696_10011022_pt1 | contig 10328 bp, 6 predicted proteins | sample AusTroGonzalo_MG_4_FD_203885 | JGI IMG/M metagenome (GOLD analysis project Ga0310696, IMG submission 203885) | Bovine rumen microbial communities from tropical cattle in Woodstock, Queensland, Australia - Gonzalo_02 (v2) (version 2) | ecosystem: Host-associated > Mammals > Digestive system >... | reverse complement strand
ATAGTCATCATAACCGAACTCTGTGCGCAGTTTCAGGTCCTTGTAAACCTCCCAGCCAAAAGCACCAGCCAGGTTCAGGTTCTTGCGTTCCTTCTTCTGGTCGTTATCGCTCTGTGCTACGATAGGATTGTAGAGGTTACCCAGATCATCGTCGGCAGCACCGGCTGATGGATCGAGGTTCTTAATGGGGAATGGGCTGTAGATAACAGCGTAGCGCAGACGACGGTCAGAGTCGTACACACCGGTAGCATCCTGTGCACCACCACCGCGAATGTCGGTATCAGCATAGCGTGCCTGGAAGTCCAGTGTGGTATGCTTGGTAGGCTTGGTGTTCAGTTTCAGGCTGAAGTTATCACGCTTGAAGCTTGAACCTATCTGGATGGCCTTATCGTTCATGTGAGCATAGCTGAATGCATACTTGATATTCTCGGTACCACCATTGATATTGATATTGTGGTTAAAAGTATGACCAGTGCGTCCGTAAACCAGATCCTGCCAGTCGTTGGTGGCAATATTGTCGTACATATCCAGATCCTGGTAGTTTCCGAAGTAGTCGGTGTACGATGAAATCTTCTCTGGGTCGTTGTTGTTCTTCAGCAGAGCCAGCTCATACTGCCATGTAGCGTAGTCACGTGCACTCAGCACATCCTGCTTTTTGGCAATCTTCTTCCAGCTGTAGTAAGCGTTGTAGCTCACCTTGGTCTTTCCTTCCTTACCGCTCTTGGTGGTCACCAGGATAACACCGTTAGCACCACGGCTACCGTAGTTGGCTGTTGATGATGCATCTTTCAGTACGGTGATGTCTTCGATGTCGTTGGCAGGGATATCGCTGATGGTCTCAACGGGGAATCCGTCAACAATGTAGAGAGGGTCGTTGCTCTGGGTGATAGAACCACCACCGCGCACGCGGATCTTTACTTCAGCGTCGGGCGAGCCTTCGGTCGTTGTTACCTGCACACCTACCATCTTACCTGTCAGCGCTTCCGAAGCGTTAGCTACGGGCACTGCCTGCAGGGTCTCGCTGTTTACGGTAGCAACCGATCCGGTCAGATCCTTCTTCTTCACCGAACCGTAACCGATAACAACCACATCGTTCAGTGTGGTGTTGTCGTCTTCCATAACTACCTTCATGTTGTTGCTGGCATTCACGGTCTTAGCCTTCATGCCAATGTAGGTAATCACGACCTGCTTGCTGTTTTGCAGCTTCAGCTCGAAGTTACCGTCGAAATCGGTAATGGTAGCATTCTTTGGACTACCTTTCTCTACAACTGTAGCACCGATAACGGGCTCGTTAGTTGAGTCAAAAACCTGACCTTTCGCAATCGTCTGTGCCAGCACCTCGGGGGGAGCCAGTACGAAGAATGCTGCTAAGAGACAGAGTTTAAACAGTCTTCTCATTGCTTGATTCATACGTTTGTTTTTAAGTTATTAATTATACTAGTTTGACTTGATTTCTTGGTGTTATTAGTCACTAAATTGCTGCAAAATTAGATAAAATTTTGTAAAATTCAAACTTTTCTTTATGTTTTTGCGAAAATAGTCACGTAAACGTTTTCGAGCGTAAACGATTGCGTTCGCTTTATATTATAATAAGGTGAATAGTGCGCAAATTTCTTCTTACTTTTGCATCCGATAATAACTTTTAACGTGATGAAACTGAAACAATTAGCACTCCTCATTGCCGTTGCCCTGCCCCGCTTGGCTGCGGCTACCGTATATACCGTTGGCCCTGGCGACAATCTTGCTACAGCCATCAGTCAGCTCCGTGCTGGCGACGAGCTCTATCTCGCCGATGGACAGTACGATCTTACCTCCAATCTCAAAATCAACTGCTCGGGCTCTGCCTCAGCCATGATTACCATTGCTGCCGCCGAGGGGGCTAACCCCGTACTCGATTTCCGTGGCGAGGCGCTGGGCACCAATGGTGTAACCGTTGGTGGAAATTACCTGCATATCCGCAATCTCACCATCCGCTATGCCGGTAAGAAGGGTATCTGGCTCGAAGGCGCTCGGTATTGTGTCCTTGAGCATCTGGATGTTTACGGCTGTTGTGACTCTGGTATCCAGCTGCGTAGCGGCGGTCATAACACCGTAGTGAACTGCGACTCACATCATAACTTTGACTATCAGAATAATGGTGGCAATGCCGATGGCTTTGCCGATAAGCAGGGTGATGCCTGTGCCGGCAATGTGTATATCGGCTGTCGTGCTTGGAATAACAGTGATGATGGATGGGACTCCTATGAGCGCGTCACCAGTGGCACGCCTACCGTCTATATCAACTGCATCGCCTATAACAACGGACCTGCCAGCTTCAATCTCTCGCAGCATCCCCGTGTGTTAGGTGTCGATGCCGCTCGTTTTGAGAGTGCCGACCTATCTCAAATCAGTAATGACGGCAATCCCAATGGTTTCAAGTTAGGCGGTAAGGGCACCGTGCATCATACTGAACTCTATCGCTGTTTGGCAGTAGGTCACCGCTCCAAGGGGTTTGATCAGAACAACAATGCCGGCACCATGAAGATTGTCAACTGCACCAGCTATGCCAACAAACTTAACTATGGTTTTGGCAACGACTATGCTTATACCCTCGATATTCATAACTGTATCGGTCTCGATCCCACCGAGAGCAACTTTAAGTCGCATGCCAGCGGCACCGTCACCCAGAGCCATAACTCCTGGCTCGATGGCTTCGCTGCCACCGATGCCGATTTCGAGAGTCTTGATGTAGAGGGGCTGTTACTTGCTCCACGTAATGCCGATGGTACCCTGGCCGAGACATTGCTGTTGCACCTCAAGCCTGCTGCCACCCACCTGATTGATAAAGGCATGGTTTACGTCCCAACACAGTTCGAGGGCGATGCCATTGCCAGCTATGTCAGCTATCAAGGCACCGCCCCCGATCTGGGTTGTTATGAGACAGATGGTTCTGCATCTGCTATTTCCGACATCATTGATGATGCCAAAGCGTTGAATCCTTCGCTCCCTATCTTCAATCTCCAAGGCCGCCGTGTCGATTCGACCTATCCCGGCCTCAAAATCCAGAACGGCCGCAAGTTCGGTTCCGTCCGTTAGATGCTCTCGGCTATGCTCTGCAGCACATAGTCCAGTATCTCTGGTGTGTGAGTCTCCGATATGAAGTTGCCTTCAAACTGCGACGGACTCACATAGATGCCGCGGCTGAGCATATTCCGGAAGTAACGTGCGAAGCGCTCCTGATTGCTGCGCTTCGTATCTTGGAAGTTGTTCACAGGCTGGTCGTTGAAGAACAGAGTGAACATCGAACCGCAACGGTTCAGCTGAATTCCCTTACCCGCTATGATCTGTTCCAGTTGGGCTATGAAGTTATCACTCTTAGCCTCCAGTTCTTCATAGAATCCCGGGCGCGCCAGTTGTGTCAGCGTCTCGATACCGGCAGCCATCGCTACAGGATTGCCACTCAGTGTGCCGGCCTGGTACACTGGTCCGTCGGGTGCCAGCACCTTCATGATGTCCTCTCTGCCGCCGAAGGCTGCTGCAGGGAATCCGCCACCCACAATCTTTCCTACGGTCGTCATGTCGGGTGTGATACCGAAGCGCTGCTGTGCTCCGCCTCGTGCCAGTCGGAAACCGGTAATCACCTCATCGAAAATGAGTATGGCTCCGTGCTTCTCCGTCACCTCGCGTGTCGCTTTCAGGAACGACTCTGTAGGCACCACCACACCCATGTTACAGGCCACGGGCTCCAGTATGAGTGCTGCCACTTGGTCACCATGCTCGTCGAAGAACCGGCGTAGCGCCTCCTCGTCATTGTAGGGCAATACGGCTGTATACTTCACGAATCCCTCGGGCACACCTGCCGACGAGGCATTGGAAATAGTGGCTACGCCTGACCCCGCCGATACCAGCAGGTGGTCGGCATGGCCATGGTAGTTGCCTTCAAACTTCACCAGGATGTCACGTCCCGTAAAGCCGCGTGCCACACGGATTGCCGACATGGTTGCTTCGGTACCGCTGTTCACAAAGCGCAGTCGTTCCATCGATGGGATGGCCTCGCGCACCTTCTCTGCCAGTGTTGTCTCCGCCAATGTCGGTATACCGTAGCTGCTGCCTCGGCCCACAGCGTCGATGGCAGCCTGAGTCACGCGCTCATTGTTATGTCCCAGGATAAACACACCCCACGACATACAGAAGTCGATGATGCGGTTATCATCGATATCAGAAAAGTAGGCCCCTTTGGCCTCGCGCACAAAGAGAGGCGTGGTACCCACACTCTTCAGTGCTCTCACCGGACTGTTCACACCACCGGGAATCACCTTCAACGCCTGTTCGAAGGCCGCTGCTGACTTTTTGCGTTCGTTTATGCCCATTTCTGCATGTATTCTTTAGCGTAATACGATATGATGTACTGTGCGCCTGCGCGCTTGATGGCGATGAGACTCTCGAACACCACGCGCTGCTCGTCGAGATAGCCCAGTTTGGCTGCTGCCTTCAGCATCGAGTATTCGCCACTTACCTGATAGGCCACCATAGGCACCTGTGGGAATCGCTCCACGCCGCGTGCTATCATGTCCAGATATGGCATGGCTGGCTTCACCATCGTCCAGTCGGCTCCCTCCTCTATGTCGGCTGCTATCTCTTCCAGTCCTTGGTCGTGGGTACGGTAGTCCATCTGGTAAGTTTTGCGGTCGCCGAAGGCAGGAGCTGAGTCGGCTGCATCGCGGAAAGGACCGTAGAAGGCCGATGCGTACTTGGCAGAGTAAGCCAATATCTTACACTTGTCGCGCAGTCCGGCCTCCACCAGTCGGTTATGCAGTGCCTCTATCTGTCCGTCCATCATGGCCGATGGAGCTACGAAGTCAGCACCCGCCTTGGCGTGTACATAAGCCATTTCAGCCAACAGGGGCAGGGTAGAGTCGTTCTCCACATCGTGGTTGTGCAACAGTCCGCAGTGCCCGTGACTGGTGTATTCGCATAAGCATACGTCGGTGATGACGCATACCTCTGGCTGAGCAGCCTTGATAGCCTTTACGGCACGGCATACCAGTGCGTCTTCGGCATAGGCCAGCGATCCTCGCTCGTCTTTCAGTTCATCGTCTATCACACCGAAGAGCAGAACCTTGTCAATGCCGAGGGCATATATCTCTTTTACGTCTTCTACTAGTGTGTCTATCGAGAATCGGCAGATGCCCGGCATGGTGCTTATCTCGTCGCGAACTCCCTCACCTTCCACTACGAAGTAAGGGTAGATAAAGTCTTTTACGTTCACAGATACGTCGGCATATTTGTCGCGTATCTCCTGTGTAGTACGATACGTTCTGAATCTTTTCATAATAGTTGTTTTTTTATCATGTTTTGTAAATGTTGTTCTGTGATGGGCCCCCGTGTGGTCAACTCCTTATCTAAGGGCAGTCGACCATAGAGTCTGATGAAATTATCGATGGTCGAGGGCGATGTGAACACGATACGACCGATGTCTGTCAGCTCCACCTTCTGCGGGTGTGTCGGCATGCTGTTAGTATAGACTGTCACACAGTCCACTTCGAATCCCAGTTTCTGCAGCCCTTCGGGAATGATGGGCAGCGCCAGGTCCGACCGTGGTATGAGCACCCGCCCGCGGGGCTGGGAGTCAAACCATGCGATGACGCCATACGAGTTGTCCTCGTCCACCTCACTCACGCAGGCTATGCCAGCCTGGTGCAGTGCTGCGGTGGTAGCCTTTCCTATGGATACCGTCCGTCTGGCCTTGGTCATCAGCGGAGCCACGTATGCTGCTGCATGCCGCGAGGTGTACAGCATGTAGTCGTAGCTGTCTATCCGGGCTGCTGCCTGCTGTATGGCCGCGTCGTTATCCACCGGCCTTACCTCTATCAGCGGGGTGTGTATGTAGTCGGCTTGGGGCGATGTCAGCCCTGTGTATAGCGTCTTCATAGGATACTGTTCTGTGCGAAGACCGCCTTCAGGTCGTCGCGTCCTTTCAGTGCCGTGATGGCCAGTCTTCCCTGCATGGGGTGTGTCTCAAAGTCCAGCACCTCTGTTATCTCGTTCTCCATACCCAGTCGCTTCAGCGCGCATGTGGCCACGATGGCTGCGTCTACCTTCCCGTTGCGCACCTGCTGTACGCGGTCCTCTATGCAGCCGCGGATACCCACGATCTTCAGGTCGGGGCGTACGTGAAGCAGTTCTGCTTTTCTCATGGGTGAGCTGGTGCCTACGGTGCTCCCTTTGGGCAAGTCGGCCAGTGCTATGTGGTTTCGGCTCACCAGTGAGTCGGTCTTGTCGAAAGCCTCGTAGAGCGCTATCACCTCCAATCCCGGATGCAGTTTCGTGGGCAGGTCTTTTGCCGAGTGTATGGCAATGTCGGCCTTACCCGTCAGCAATGCTGTGTCCAGCTCGCGTGTGAACATATCATCAGGTGCCTCGCCATTCAGCAGCGATATCTTCTGATGCTTGTCGCCGTACGACTGTCGTGTTATCAGACGGTAGGGCGTGTTGGGGAACCGACCGAATACCTCCTTCACCTGTATCTGCGATAGACGACTGCTGCGTGCTGTCACGCGAATGGTCTGCTTGAATCGTTTGCGGCGCTCCAATGTTTCGCGTAGCTCGGCCATCGCTTCGTCTATAATCTGTTCCGCCTTCTGCACCTCGTCCTCACGCACTGAGATGTTCTCCTTCACCTTCTGCTCCACATCGTGCAGGTTATAGAGCGTCACGCCTTCCATGTGTCCAACCTCGGGGGCAATGTCTCGTGGAAAGGCCAGGTCTATTGCCAGCAGAGGGCGACCCGGCGTCAGGTCTTCGGGGTGTATGATTGCATCGGGTGCCGATGTGGCACTTATCAGTATGTCGGTATCTTTCAGGAAACTGTGCTTGTCCTCCAGTCGGTAGATGTCTATGCCGTAGGGCTCAGCCATGCGTCGTGCCTTTTCCTCCGTGCGGTTGGCCAGGAACACCAGTTGAGCTTTTTTGTTCTGTAGGAATTTAATGATCTCCTCCGTCAGTTTGTTCACTCCTATAATGGTGATGCGCGCGTTACGCAGGTCTATCTGTTCCTGCTCTATGATTTCGATGGCAGCCAGCGAGTGGCTCACTGCTCCATGACTTATCTGCGTTTCTGTTCTCACGCGTTTGCCCACCTGTAAGGCACTCTCAAACAACTTGTGCAGTCCGGCTGACAGTTTCTGTGATTGCTGCGCTGCCATATAGGCCTCCTTCACCTGTCCCTGTACGGCACGCTCGCCGATGATGGCGGATTCCAGTCCACAAACTACGCGAAACAAGTGTCGCGCTACGTTGTCGGGCACATCACCCTGTCCATAGTACAGCTCCACGCGGTTACAGGTCTGCAGCAGCACCTGTGGGCTTTGCTCCTGCTGTTTCAGCTGCCTGAAATATTCCTCACGTTCTTCCAGAGAAGTATCTTGATGATTTATGGATTTGTATTGTATCATACTCCAGTTTAATTTTGATTTCGGGTGCAAAAGTACGGTGATTTCCTGGTACCGACAATCCCTATTTATGTGGATTTTACGGGTCTTTCCCTTTATTATAAGACCCGCAGCCTTTTGTTTACCATATCTTTGCATATGGTAAACAATACATGATATACTATCATCCTGCTTTCGCCTCTGAAAGATGTGCGGTTCTCGCAAATGAATACTGGAGTGCTCGTCGTGGCCCTTCTGGGCCTGATAGCCCTCTCAGCTGTTTGCATGAGCTGGCTGCATGCGAACATCAAGAAATAACAATCCCTTTATCGCGTAATGAGCGAGACTTTTGAATTGAGTCCGCTGGGCACTGGCGTCCAGTGGTCGTATTTTGTATTCTTGTAGTTGATGTCTACGACGTTGATTTCCTCCATCTTGCGCCACTCTACGCCACGGCGATCCATGTCGGCGATGCGGTTGGCAGGGAGGTTGGTAACCTCGATGCGGAGCGTGTTCTTGCCCTTGCGCAGAGTGTTGCCGCAATCCAAGATAAACGGTACAGACCAGGCGCAGCCTACAAACTGATCGTTGATATAGACACGTGCTGACTCGCGGACATCGCCCAGGTTGATGAGCCATGACTTACGGGCCTGACGAGCCGACAACTTGAAGGTGGTGGTATAGACACCGGTGCCCATGGTGACGGCGGCAGAATCACTGAGATGCTCCCATGTGGTGAGGGTATCGAGACGGAACGTGCCTGACACGCGCGGACACTCGTCGACGAACGAGAGAGTCCAGGGACCTTCAAGCTGCAGCTCTTCGGCAGGTTGCTCCTCAGGAGCTATATAGTTATTAGGCTTGTTTGTCGTTTGGAGAATACGGCTCTCACCTGAACGGAGGGTGATGTGCAGCTGGCCATCGGTCATACGGGCTGGGGTGATAGCGCCATTGAGGGGATTGAACCAGTAGGCACCCTTACAGGGGACTGCCAGCGATACGCTGCCCTCGACATCGTGCGGGGTGAGGTTGACGATGAAGTAATGCCAGCCATCGGCAGTACGGCGCCGGATGGCGCGCAGACCGAACTGGGTCTTCATCGCCTCGGCCTGGGCATGCTGAGCCAGCAGTGCTGGCCGTTCGCCTTGGATGACGTAGGGGCGCAGGCGTGCTATCTGGTTGCTGAGCGAGGCATCGATGGTAGTGCCGCTGGGAATGATGAGCCCCTTATAGCGAGTGCCGCCCTCGGTGACCAGCATGCCATCCTCGATACGGACCTTGGCCAGCTGGCGATCGCTGATATAGTCGCAATCGTAGCCCAGACTGTCGATGGTGAGGATGCTGCGGATGAACTGGGGGGCCTTCTGGGCCATAGAGTGGATGTCGAACTGCATGAGCAGCGTGTTGTTCTTATCGCGCTGGTGCCACATGTCGCGAACGGGCAGGTAGACCAGGAAATCGTTGTCGGGACTGCCTAACTGCAGGAAACTCTGACAGCGCTCGATATACTTCATGAGGTAAGGGGCATCGCGCCAGATGGAGTTGGTAGGACTCATGTCGACCGAGGCATAGAACTTCCAACCGGGCCAGGCATCGTTCTCAGGGGTGTAGCATGAACCATGGAAATAGACATGGTTGACACCACAGGTGAACATGAGGTCGAGGTCGGGCTTCATCTGCGAGAGCGAGGTACGGAAGTGCTCTGTAAGCCAGGTGAACGTCTCGCTGGATGTCAGTGGCTTGCCCATGACGTGGGCTGCTGATGAGGCGTATTTGAGCATCGACACATCGGAGTCGTTGCGGCGCGTCATACCGGGATCGGTACGCAGACCTTTGATGCCGAACTCAGAGAGACCGAAGCCTTCGATCTCAGGGATGTCGACAGCAGCATAGAGGTCGAGGAGGTTGGCGGGTGAGCCATGTGCCTGATTGCGCACCTGGACACCATGCTGATGGGCCCATGCCACCCATTGCTGGGTGAAGTTCTCGAGGAGCATGTCGCTGAGCGTCTCGCGGTAGTCGGCCAGCACCTGATTGCCATCATCCACCTGACCTAACAGCTCGGGCAGCTTTTGGCGGAGGTCATAGCCGCGACGTTTCTGGAACTCATCGAAGAGGGTAGGCGTCCAGTCGGCCTTATACACCTCGTACGAGTCGTTGAAGAAAGTGTGTGGATAAGCTACGCCTGAGGAGGCAAAAGCTTGTTCGAAGCGCTCGAGATAATGACGTACGGCCTCGCGGTCGAAGTGGTCGACCACCCAGCCCTCGCCACCAGGGGCAGCGCGCTTCACCTTCTGTTTGGTGCGTCCTATCTCGACGGTGTACTGACGAACACCGTTGATGAGGGTGTCTTTGAAAATGGCCCTACAAGCGGCTTGATGGAGAGAGATGTGCGGACCGCCGAAGGGCCAGCCTGTGCCACAGTTCATATCAACCTGTATGCCTAAGGGACGGGCTATCTGTTGGGTTGTCTGGAGCATCTGCATCCATTGGGGCGAGAGGTAAGAGATGTTATGACTATCATTACCTTTGACGCCATAGATGGGGGTGATCTCTACGGCACCGATGCCAGCACGGGCATAGGCGGAGAGGTTCCACTCCAGATTGGCTTTATCAACGGCTGAACCCAGCCACCACCAACGGGTGCCGGGTTTAGCCGCTGGCCCTGCTGCGGGCCAACTCTGAGCCATGGCCGCTGACACGCAGCACCCCACGGCGCATATAATGGTTAACAGTTTGCGCATTTATCTGATGAGTTTGTAATATTCGCTGGCACCAAGCAGAAAACAGCCAGTGCCATAGTCCTCGAAGTCGGGCACACTGGTAAAGGTGACGGGCTGACCTGCTGAGGGATCCTTACCTGTGCCCTGGTTCCAACCTAAGAAACCGTCGTTATGAACACACGACTGGAGTGCCTGC
>Ga0310696_10011021_pt1 | contig 10328 bp, 8 predicted proteins | sample AusTroGonzalo_MG_4_FD_203885 | JGI IMG/M metagenome (GOLD analysis project Ga0310696, IMG submission 203885) | Bovine rumen microbial communities from tropical cattle in Woodstock, Queensland, Australia - Gonzalo_02 (v2) (version 2) | ecosystem: Host-associated > Mammals > Digestive system >... | reverse complement strand
CGTGGTCGATGGCGATGATGACGTCGCCGGTGAAGTTCACGCGCTCCGTCTCAAAGCGGACGGTGCGGACGAAATCCTCCTGCGTCATGCCCGTGTAACCGCCGTCGCAGTCGATCTGGTTGAGGGTAGCGGCGAAGTAGATGGGGGCGTTGTTGCGCTTGGCGGCGCGCAGGGAGGCGCGGATCACCGTGGGCGAATTGGGACAGGCCGCGAAAATGGTACGCGGGACACCGGTGCTTTCCCGGAGGGCATCCAGCTTGTGGAGCAGTTCTTCTGTCTTGGGCATAATGGAATCTTAGTCAATGTATAAGGTAACGCCTTCCACCACGCGGGAGATGTTGCCGGACACCGAAGGGCTGTCCGGGCTGAGCCCCATGTTGATGGACTTGAACATACCCAGCATCTGGCCCACGAACGCGTAGCTCACGCAGCCGTAGCACGAGGGCATGGACGGGGTGATGCCGGTCTCTACGCAAAGGTCATAGCAGCTTTCCTCCAACTCCGGCTTCTGGAAGCAGGCTACCAGCGTGCCCACCACGTTGTTGTTGGCCTTCACCTGACGGATGAGGTCCAGTTCATAGCGGCGCACGGCGGGATTGGGAGAAATCAGATAGACCAGCAGGGAGTCTTCCTTCACCACGGCCTTGGGGCCATGGCGGAATCCCAGGAAGGAGTCGAAAGCGCACATGACGGCGCCGTCGGTGAGTTCCTGGAGCTTGAGGCGGCATTCCTCGGCCACGCCCTTGAGGGGGCCGGAGCCCAGGAAGATGGCGCGCTTGAAGTCCCGGGTGGTGAGGGCCTCGATGGCGGGTTCATACCGCGCCATGGCCTTCTCCACGCAGGAGGCGACCTCCTGGATGAGGGGAACGTCTTCCTCGATGCGGGCGATATTGGCGATCATGGAGCAGCACAGCATCATGCTGGAATAGCTGCTGGTCATGGCCAGGGAAAGGTCGTTGGTCTCCGGAGGCAGGAGGAGGCAGAGGATGTTGTCTCCCTGGGTCCGGGCCAGTTCGCCGTCCTTATTGCAAGTGATGAAGATATGGGCTACGGAGCCGGCCACCCGTTCCACCGTCTTGATGGCGCCGACGCTCTCCGGGCTGTTGCCGGAACGGGCGAAGGACACGAGCAGCACCTTGCTGTCCTGGTCGAAGAACATCTGCGGATTGGTGATGATGTCTGTGGTGGCGATGGCCCGGGCACTGCTGAATGCGGTGGTGAACAGGGCGGGTTCCAAGGCGTCGCCGATGTAGGCCGACGTACCGGCGCCGGTGAGGACCACCTGATAGCCTGCCTTCAGATACATTTCCGTGAAGGCCTGGATTTCCTGTTTGCGGGCGCGTACCATCTCCAGCGTCTTGAGCCACATTTTGGGCTGCTGGAGGATCTCCTTGTAAGTGTTATAATCCTGTGTCATGGGCAAATATTCTGTCATGCAAATGTATAAAACATCCGTCAAAAATGTTTCGTTTTGAGTTTTGATTTTTTGATTTGGTCAAAACGAAACCCGTCCAGAGCAACACAAACAAGTTTTATATCAATTAGTTACAACGTATTGAAAAGTATTTCAAAGTGTTTCGCTATTAGGAGGAGGACACGGTTTCAACATTGATCTTCATCCCCTTCAATTGCCGTTTCACATTGGCAGGCAGGTTGTTGTCCGTGATGACGGTATGGATTTTTTCCGTCTCGGCGATGAAGGCCAGCGCCCGTTTGTTCACCTTGGAGGAATCGAATACCGCAATCACTTCCCGCGCGCGGGAAATCATCACCTGGTTGGTGCTGGCCTCCTCCACGCTGGGGGTGGAAAGGCCCGTCTCCACGGAGAAGCTGTCCACGCCCAGGAACAGTTTGTCGCAGTAGAAAAGCTTGAGGTTGCTCTCCGCCAGAGGGCCCACGATGGACATGCTGCTCTCCCGCACGGCACCGCCCAGCAGAATGACGCGGAAACGCTTGTATTTCAATGCTTCCAGCACAGCAGTAAGGGAGTTGGAAATGATGGTGAGGTCGTCGAAGCGGTGCAGGTTCTTCACCACTTCCAGGGCCGTGGTGCCGGAGTCCACCAGGATGGTGTCCCCGTTCTTGATATGGGCGGCGGCGGCACGGCCGATGGCCTCCTTCTCCCGCGCGTTCACCAGACGCTTGAAGTTCACGTGGCGCTCTTCCACTTCGTCGGCCATGGACGAGGCGCCCATGATGGCTCCGCCGTGCACCCGCACCAGCAGTTTCCGCTCCTTGAGGATGCGGAGGTCCTTTCGGATGGTTACTTCCGAAACGCCGAAACGTTTGCTCAGTTCACTCACGTTTACGGAAGAATCATCCTTCAGTAACTGAAGGATAGCGGAACGGCGGCCTTGGGCGGAATCATAGATATCCATGGAGGTGGGGGTTTTAGTGTGCTGCAAATATAGGGATTATTTTATACGAAACAAAACGAAATACTTTTTTAGTGGATAAACCGAAACCATATGAAATATTTTCGCGGTTTTTTTGCATATTCGCAGAGTTAAACCACTTATTAAGGTAACACGCATGAAAAAATACGACATCGCAGCCATCGGCGAACTCAACGTGGACATCATCCTCAACGGGATTGAATCGGAACCGGAAATCGGAAAGGAGAAGTTCTGCAAGGACATGATCGTGACCCTGGGCAGCTCCACCGCCATCTTCGCCGCCAACGCGGCCGCCCTGGGCAGCAAGGTCTGCTTCGTGGGCCTGGTGGGCCGGGATTCCTTCGGCCAGCTGGTCAAAAGTTCCCTGGAAGCCAAGGGCGTCGCCACCCATTTCATCGGGGAGGGAGACACCCCCACCGGCGCCACCATCTGCATGAATTACGGGGAAGACCGCGCCAACCTCACCTACCAGGGTTCCATGGACGTGATGGGCTTCGACCAGATCGACAAGAGCGTCTTCACGCTGTCCCGGCACATCCACCTCTCCTCCCTGTTCATGCAGAGCGCCCTGCTCCGGGACATCCACAAGGTCCTGGACGCCGCGGCGGAGGCCGGCTGCACCGTGTCGCTGGACACCCAGTGGGACCCCATGGAAAAATGGGCCCTGGACTATCCCGCGGTGCTTCCCAAGATTACCGTCTTCATGCCCAATGAAAAGGAACTGTGCGCCCTCACCGGCAAGGCCTCGCTGGAGGAAGCCATCACGGAGGTCCTCCCCTATTTGGGCGGCATCATGCTGGTGAAATGCGGTTCCAAGGGTTCCCTTCTGGTGAAGAAGGACGGGTCCATGAAACTCCTGCCCGCCTTCCTGAACAAGGACGTCGTGGACGCCATCGGCGCCGGCGACAGCTTCAACTCCGGCTTCGTGAGCGCCTTCGTCAAGGGCCTTTCCCCGGAGGACTGCCAGGTGACCGGCAACCTCACGGGGGCCGTCAACACCACCGCCGCGGGCGGCACCGGGGCCTTTACCTCCCTGGAAGCTGTTCGCGCCATCTGCAAGGAACGTTTCGGACAGGAAATCAAACTGTAGCCCTATGAAAAAGATCCTCCTCCCCCTGGCGGTGCTCGCCATCGCAGCCTGCTGCCCGGAAATCCCGCAAGACCGTCTGGTGAGCGGAGAAAAGACCGTCCCCGGCATCACCGTGCTGGACAACACCCTTCCGGCGGACGGCTGCCCGGGTCTCCGGATCCGTGAACTGGCCTTCGTCAACACCGGCAGCAAGGCCGTGACCGTCGATGCCATCGAATCCTCCCGCATCCAGCTCCAGGGAGACAACGTCTGGTCCCTCCAGCCTTCCTCCACCGCAGAGCGCAAGGACTGGGTCCTCCCCGTCGGAAAGGGCTTCTACCAGCGCAACTTCCTGGGAATGAACGACCCCGACTACGGCGGCGGCATCCCGCTGGTGTGCCTGTGGGGGCCGGGCGCCAATATCAGCGTGGGCATCGCGGAACCGGTGATGCGGCAGGTTTCCCTGCCCGTGCGGCGCAAAGGAAACACGGTTTCCGCCCTAGTGCGCCAGGACTTCCCGGAACCCGTCACCCTACAGCCCGGCGACACCCTCCGCGCCGTCCGGCAGCTGATCCTGGAGGCGGAAGGCGACTTCTTCCAGCCCCTGCGCTGCTTCGCCGCCTATATGCACGACACTTACGGCTGGGAGGCCCCGGTTTCCCCGGAAGACGCCTACGAGCCCGTCTGGTGTGCCTGGGGCTATGAACGCACCTTCACGGTGGACGAGGTCATCGGCACCCTGCCCAAAGTCATCGAACTGGGCTTCAAGTGGGTGGACATCGACGACGGCTACCAGCGCTGCGAAGGCGACTGGGAGACCAACGACCGCATCGGACCGGAGGGCATGCGCCGGATGACCGACGCCATCCACGAGGCCGGTCTCAAGGCCAAGATCTGGTGGGCCCCCATGGCGGCGGACCCGGAAAGCCAGCTGGCGCAAGAGCACCCGGAAATGCTCCTGGTGCAGGCCGACGGCTCCCACGAGGACATCTCCTGGTGGGACAGCTGGTTCCTCTCCCCCGTCAATCCGCACACCTGGGCCTATACGGAAGGCCTGGTGGACATGTTCCTCAAGGACTGGGGCTTCGACGGCTTCAAGCTGGACGGCCAGCACCTGAACCTGTGCGCTCCGGACTACAACCCGGCCAGCGGCCTGGCTTATCCGGAGCAGGCCTGCGAGCGCTTCCCGGAATTCTTCCAGCACCTGTACACCCGCGCCCAGGAGGACTGCCCCGGCGCCGTGGTCCAGATCTGCCCCTGCGGGGACGCCATCAACTTCTTCAACCTGCCCTGGATGAACCAGGCGGTGGCCTCGGATCCCACCTCCAGCGCCCAGATCCGCCAGAAGCGCAGGGCCTATGCCGCCCTCTGCCCCGGGCTCGCCTACTACGCGGACCACGTGGAACTGTCGGACGGCGGCCTGGACTTCGCCTCCCAGATTGGCGTGGGCGGCATCATCGGCACCAAGTTCACCTGGCCCAAGGCCAATCCGGACGCCACGGAGTGCGGCGGCAGCCTCCTCACCCCGGAGAAGGAAGCCCTGCTGCGCAAGTGGGTGCCCATCTACAAGGAAAAGATGCTCTCCAAGGGCACCTACCTCCCCCTCTACACCTACGGCATCGACCAGCCGGAGGCCCACGTGATCGGGAAGGACGGCGCCCTGTATTACGCTTTCTACGCCCCGTCCTGGAACGGGGAGCCCATCACCCTGCGCGGCCTGGAAGCGGACCGCAAGTACACCGTCACGGAATATACGGCCGACGAGCCGCTTACTTACGAAGTGGATGGTGCAAATCCCGTAATTATGCCTATATTTGAAGGGAATTACCTCATTGAAGTCAAAGAAATCAAATAATACACAGTAGCCATGATGAAAAGATTCCTTTCCCTCCTGCTCATCCTGCCGATGCTCGCCTATTGCAGCAACCAGGAACCCCAACCCGATCCTGAAAAGGAGAACAAAGAGCAGAACCAGGAAAACCCCAACCCCGACCCCGAGCCCGAACCCGAGGAAGACATCTATGCCAAAGCCTGGGCAGAACTGATCAGCGGAACCGAGGTCCAGGCCACCAATCCCATCGCGGAGAAGTTCGTCAATGAGGTCACCTACCCGGACCACACCTACAACGACTACACCAAGATTTTGGAATACTACGGCGGCTTCAACGGCAAGGCCTATAATGAGAACGGCGAAGAAGATCCCAACGGCACCGTCGTCACCTGGTCCAATTACTCCAAGAAGGGGGTATGGCCGGACGGAGACAGGCCCATGCGATACAGCATCCGCTGGGCCAAGACGGACCTGGTGGATGGCAGCGCCATGACCCTGAAGCTGGAAGACAACAAGGGATGGAAGGGGGAGATGCCCATCGTGGCAGGTGCCTATTACATCAATTTCTCCAACCTGGTCCCCGGCCGCCAGTACACGTATTCGGTGACCGCCGACGATAACGGGAAGGTGATCAAGCAGGGCAACTTCACCACCAAGGCCAGCAGCACCCTGCACCAGGTGGCGTTCAGCGGCGCCTGCCGCAATGGCCGCGACCTGGGCGGTTGGAAAACCCTGGACGGCAAAACCGTCAAATACCACATGCTCTACCGCGGCGGCCGCATGCAGGGCGAAACCGTCAACGCCACCGGCAAGAATGAAATCCGCATGGAAGGCATCGGCGCCCAGCTGGATCTGCGCAACAGCGACCGTCTCAAGAACCCGGTGAACAAGGAGCTGGCCTTCCTGGCCCCCGGCATCGAGGAAGGCGGCAAATGGATGCTCACCAACGGCAACGAAAACGGCAACTTCGGCAAGCAGTGCTTCGAGTTTGTCGTGAACTGCCTGCGGGAAAACAAGCCCGTCTATTTCCACTGCTCCCTGGGCCGCGACCGCACCGGCACCCTGGACATCCTGCTCCTGGGCCTGCTGGGCGTGCCGGAAGGCCAGATCGGCGTCGCCTATGAAGTGACCTATTTCGCCCCCGTCGGCTACAGCGTCTCCTCCTCGGAGAAATCCGGCAACCCGGAGCCCATCTTCAAGAACACCCGCATGGCCTGGGCCTATGCCGACGTAGTCCCCTATTTCTGGGAACTGGCCGACACGCAGGAGCCCGAAGGCTTCGCCCACGGTGTTGAAAAGTACCTCCTGGACGTGGCCGGTGTAAGCCAGAAGGACATCGACGACTTCCGCAAGATGATGTTGGAATAATCCATAAAGCTTTATAACCATGATGAAAAGATTCATTAGCTTACTGCTGATCCTTCCGCTGCTCGCGTACTGCGGCAAGACGGATGAACCCCAGCCGGATCCGGATCCCCAGAAAGAACAGGAAGGGCAGGAAGGTGGGAAAGAAGGGCAGGAAGGAGGCCAGGAAGGCCAGGAAGAAGATCCCGACCTTTACGCCGACGCCGCGCCCGAACTGAAGAGCGGAGACATCGTCCAGGCCACCAATCCCATCGTGGAGAAGTTCCTGGCGGAGGTCGATTACCCGGACCACACCTGCACCGAATCCACCAAAGTCCTGGACTATTATGGTGGCTTCAACGGCAAGGCCTACGACGAGAACGGCAACGAGAGTGCCGGCGGCACCGTCTTGGACTGGAACACCGCCGCCTATGCCGGCCACAAGGGCATCTGGCCCGACGGTGACAAGCCCATGAAATACAGCATCCGCTGGAAGAAAGCGGACCTGGACGACCTCGCCAACAAGCTGAACCTCCACATGGAAGACAAGCTGGGCTGGAAGGGCGACCTTGAAATCACCGCCGGCTCCGTCTATGTCGAGATCACCAACCTGGTCCCCAACGACGACTACACGTACAAGGTGACCACAGGCACCGGCAAGGTAGTGGCCGAGGGCAGTTTCAAGACCAAGGCCAGCAGCACCCTGCACCAGGCCTTCTTCACGGGGGCCTCCAAAAAGAACGAGGCCAAGAGCTACCAGGCCGGCGGTGCCCGCAACTGCCGTGACTTCGGCGGCTGGCCCACCCTCAGCGGCAAGACCATCAAATACCGCAAGATCTACCGCGGCGGACGCCTGAACGAGAAATGGAGCCCGTACCCGCTCAACAAGGCCGGTGAACGGGAAGTCCTGTTCGAGGGCATCGCCGCCGAACTGGACCTCCGTGGCAACTCCGACGTCATGTTCACCCCGGCCGTTGCCGGTCTGGACCACTGCGCCCCCGTCATCGAGCAGGGCGGCAAGACCATGCTGGTGAACGACCACGAGAAGACCAAGGAGTGCTTCGAGTTCGTCCTGAAGTGCGTCCGCGAGAACAAGCCCGTGCATTTCCACTGCTCGCTGGGCCGCGACCGTACCGGCACCCTGGACATCCTGCTCATGGGTCTGCTGGGCGTCCGCGAAGGCCTCATCGCCAAGGAATACGAGCTTACCTATTTCGCCCCGGTGGGCTACTGCGTCTCTTCTTCGGACAAGGAATCCAATCCCGGCCCCATCTTCAAGAACACCCGCATGGCCTGGGTGTACAGCGATGTCGTGCCCTATTTCTGGAGCCTCGCCGATACGCAGGAGCCGGAAGGCTTCGCCCATGGCGTTGAAAAATACCTCCTGGATGTGGCCGGCGTAAGCCAGCAGGACATCAATGACTTCCGCAGCCTGATGCTTGAATAATACCGATTGATCAATATGAAGAGAATTATTGCACTTCTGGCCCTCGCCGCCCTTGCCTTCTCCTGTTGCAAGAAGGCCGACGAAATTGGTTACACCATCAAGAACAACCAGATTGTTTACAACACCCCGGCCCGTCCGGCGGACCAGCAGTCCATGCTGGGCTTCGCGGCGGAGCCCATTGAGCACGTCCGCATCGGCCTCGTGGGCCTGGGCGACCGCGGCGGCGGAGCCGTACGCCGTCTCCCCTATGTGGACGACGCTTCCATCGTAGCCCTGTGCGACCTTTACCCGGAGCGCGTGGAGCGCGCCCAGCAGATGCTGGACGAGATGGGCTTCCCGCGCGCCATCCATGAGTTCAGCGGCCCGGAGGGCTACAAGGAGCTCTGCGAGAGCGAGGACATCGACCTTGTGTACCTGGCCGTTCCCTGGCAGCTGCACACCCCCATCGCCGTGTATGCCATGGAGCATGGCAAGCACGTGGCCATCGAGGTGCCCGCCGCCACCTCCATCAAGGAGTGCTGGGACCTGGTGAACACCAGTGAGCGCACGCGCAAGCACTGCATGATGCTGGAGAACTGCTGCTACGACTTCTTCGAGCTCACCTGCCTCAACATGGCCCAGCACGGCCTCTTCGGCGAGATCGTGCACGTGGAAGGTTCCTACTGCCACAACCTGGAGCCCTACTGGGACAACTACCAGGGCGACTGGCGCATGACCTACAACAAGGACCACCACGGCGACGTCTATCCCACCCACGGAATCGGCCCGGTGTGCCAGGACCTCAACATCCACCGCGGTGACAAGATGGATGTCCTGGTGGCCATGGACACGGACGCCTTCGCCGGTCAGGACAAGGCCGACGAGCGTTATGGCAAGGGCGCCGTTCCCAAGTACGCCAACGGCGACAACACCACCACCGTCATCCGCACCCGCAAGGGCAAGACCATCCTGGTGGAGCACTCCGTGGTGACGCCCCAGCCGTACAGCCGCATGTTCCAGATCCAGGGCACCAAGGGCTATGCCAACAAATACCCCAACGAGGAATTCAACGTCCCCGGCCTGGCGCTGGGCGGCGCAGCCCTCGAGGACGTGGCCTACGACAACCTGGATGCGGAGCAGTACATGACCATCGAGGAGCAGAACGCCCTCATGGAAGCTTACAAGTATCCCTTCGTCAGCGAGATCGAGGACATGGCCCGCAAGGTGGGCGGTCACGGCGGCATGGACTTCATCATGGACTACCGCCTCATCTACTGCCTGCACCATGGCCTTCCGCTGGATCAGGACGTGTATGACGCCGCCGAATGGAGCTCCCTGGTGGAACTCACGGAGGTCTCCATCAACCACGGCTCCATGCCCGTGGTGATGCCGGACTTCACCCGCGGCGAATGGAACAAGCTGGACGGCATCCACTTCGCTACGGCCGAGTAGAGATCCAGACTATTTTACCGGACAGAGTGACCTTTCAGGCACTTCTGTCCGGTTTTTTTATCGCTTACACAAATCTTAGGGAATATGGGAAAAGACAGGCGGAAACGGAAGGAGGGGCCAGACCAGCGGGAGGAGCGCATCAACAAAATGAGCCAGGCTTTCACGCACCTCTGCGGCCTGACGGGCATCCTGGCCGGGAAAGCCGACGAACTGGAGGCTTGTGCGCCGGAGGTCCACCTCCTCAAAGACTACCTGGGAGCCGGCCAGTGGCGCAAGGACTTTGAAGCCGACGAGCAGGGCGAACTGGGCCCGGATGTGGACCGCAGCGTCCTTTCCGAAGACGGCCTCTACAATCTGCTGGACGACCTGGACAGCCTGATGCGCACGTTCAAACGTCTTGTGGATGACTTCCATCCTTCCACGGACTGACCGGATGCCGGAACCTGAAGACGAAGGAAAGATCCAATAAAAAACAAGGACCGCCTTTCGACGATCCCGATACCTCCTTTGACAACTTGGTCAATGAGATGATACATATGAAGCCTACTCGTTCTTCAGCGTCTCCGCCGGATTCATCCTGGCAGTCTTGAGATAGTGATACAGCACCACGGCCGAACACAACGCCCCCACAATCACCAGTGCCAGCAGGAACACTGACGGCAAGAAGCCCACCCGGTGGGAGAACTGCTGCAAGTAGTATCGCACTACCAGCCAGCCCACGGGCGCCGCAATCACGTAACAGATGGCCACCGTCCGCAGATACAGCATCAGGCCCTCCGAGGTGATCTGGACCATATCGGCCCCGAACAC
>Ga0310696_10011020_pt1 | contig 10329 bp, 10 predicted proteins | sample AusTroGonzalo_MG_4_FD_203885 | JGI IMG/M metagenome (GOLD analysis project Ga0310696, IMG submission 203885) | Bovine rumen microbial communities from tropical cattle in Woodstock, Queensland, Australia - Gonzalo_02 (v2) (version 2) | ecosystem: Host-associated > Mammals > Digestive system >... | reverse complement strand
GAACCCGATGATGTTGCTCTCGATATAGACATCGGGATTCTCAATGCTGTAGCGCACGCCCGCCTGGGCAGCCAGGTTCACCACGGTGTCAAAGGGGTACTCCCGGAACAGGCGGCCGATGAGCTCGCGGTCGGCAATGGAGCCCTGGACGGACACATAGTTCACGCCCGCAGGCACGGCCGCGGCCAGCTCCCTGAGCCGGTACTCCTTGAGCGACGGGTCGTAATAGTCGTTCAGGTTGTCAACGCCCACGATCGTCCCGCCGGTCATCTCGCGCAGCAGCCTGCGCACCAGGTTACTCCCTATGAAGCCCGCATGTCCGGTAACTAAAATGGTTTTCATCGCTCGGCGTAACGTGTTTCGATTACGCTCCAATCCACGATCTGCCAAAGGGCGGAGAGGTGCGCGGCGCGGCGGTTCTGGTAGTCCAGGTAGTAGGCGTGTTCCCAGACGTCGAAGGTCAGCAGGGGTTTGAGGCCCTTGGTAACGGGGTTGCCAGCGTTGGGCTCCTGGGTGATTACGAGGGTGCCGTCTGCCTGGGCGGAGAGCCAGACCCAGCCGGAGCCGAAGAGGCCGACGCCTTTGGATTCGAAGTCGGATTGGAAGGCGGCGAGGGTGCCCCACTGCTTAGCGATCTGCTTCATCAGAGGGGATTCGCTGGTCGAGCCAGCGAATGACGTGGTGGGCAAGCCAGCGAATGACGGGGAGGCGAACTGAGTAAAATACAAGTTGTGGTTGAGGACCTGACCGGCGTTGTTGAAGATGGCACGGCCGTTGGAGAGGTCGGCGTCGACGGAGGCACGGAGGACGATCTCCTCGAGCGGAAGGTCTTCGAGGCCGCTGCCGGGGAGGAGTTTGTTGAGGTTGTCCACGTAGGCCTGGAGGTGCTTGCCGTGGTGGAAGGAGAGGGTCTGGGCCGAGATTGCCGGCTCAAGGGCGTCGGGGGCGTAAGGGAGGTTAATGAGCGTGTACATAATTATGCGTATTTAAGTTTTGCTTCTTCGTAAGTGTCGAGGCTGCCGATGTCGAATCGGGCGCCCGGCATCGGCCAGGCGTGGATCGTGGTGCGGTCCACGAGGTAATGGGCCAGATTGCCCGGGGCGTCCCGGCCGCAGCCGTTTTCGACGGCGGACCGGATCAAATCCAAATCTTTTTTCAGGTAGATGTAGAACGGCGGGACGGCCCAGTGGCTCTTGGGAACTTGCGGCTTCTCTTCCATGTTCACCACTTTCCACTGCTCGTCCACCACAATCACGCCGGTTCGTTGCAGTTTCTCGATGTTGGGTTGTTCGTGGCACATGATGCAGGAAGTGCCTTTCTGCTTCGCATATTCGACGAAGCCCCGGAAGCTGAATTCCACGATATTGTCGGCCGCCACCACCAACAAATCATCCTCAATCTTCAACTGATCCAACGCAAACAGCAGATCACACACCGCGCCTAATCTTGTCTCATTAGTAAATGTTCCGTCAGACAACACACGAATCTGCCGGGAAGGCACGTCACTCTCGAAACGTCTCGCTTCGCTCGACCCCTCCCACGCTTCGCGCGGGCCCCTCCCTCTTACGGTGCCGAGGGTGGCACGGTTTCCTGAGCGACTCGCCTTCCCGGCCAAGCGGTCTGTTGCCCAGCGTTCAAAGATGGGAGCGAATTTGCCGTTGGTGACGATGATATGCTCGTCAATGTCCGGGATGGTGTCGAGGTCATCCAACAGACGGCCGAGGATGGTATTGCTGCCGATCTGGAGCAAGGGTTTCGGGAAGTTCTTGGTGAGCTCTCCCAAACGGGTAGCATAGCCTGCAGCGATAACGATGGTTTTCATACGAATCGGGCTCCGTCGGCGGAGTGGCAGAAGCAGATCTGGAAGGAGTCTTTGTATTGCGGGAACTGGGTGAGATACTTCTCGGTGATGGCTTGTCGGATACTATCTTTCTTCGCCGGGTCGACCAGGGCAATGCAGGCACCCTTGAAGCCGGCGCCGGAGAAGCGGCCGCCGTAGATCCCGTCGGTGGTGAGCATCGCCTCGTAGATGGCGATCAGCTCCGGAGAGCCGCATTCGTAGTTGTGGATGGAGCTCTCGCAGGAAGCCTTCATCAGCGAACCGAACCACTCGATATTGCCTGATTCCCAGGCGGTTACCCCCTCGCGGACGCGCTTATGCTCTCCAAAGAAATGCTCCGCCCGGCGGGCGAAGCGCGGGGGCATGTCGTCGCGGTGGCGCTTGAACATCGAGTCCGGTACGTCGCGCAGGAAGGTCTTGTCGTGGGTGCGCAGGGGAACGTTCTCGTAGGCCTGCACGATCCACGCGGCCGTCTTGCACTCCGCCACGCGGAGGTTGTAGTCGCTCCCCATCAGGCTGCGGGTGAGGCCGCTAAAGAAGATGCCGATCTCGAAGTCCGGCATGTTCGGCGCCTTGGGGATGAGGCGGTATTCGTTGCTCTCGCAGTCCAGCATCAGCAGGTGGTCCTTGCGGCCCAGGGCAATGCACGCCTGGTCCAGCAGGCCGTTGTGCAGGCCGATGTATTCCCGCTCCGCCTCGGAGGCGATCTTCATCACTTCGAAGGGGGCCAGCGTAATGCTGTTGGCCTTCGCGAAAGCCATCACATAGGCGATCAGCACGGCCGCGCTGGAGCTCAGGCCGCCTACCGGCAGGGAACCCGTCACGGTGCCGCTGATGCCGCGCTCCAGTGTGAAACGCTTCTGCAGCGCGAATTTGGCGCCCCGCGCGTAATCCCCCCAGTTGCCTTGCCGCACCAGGGTGGGCGTCGCAATGTCGAATTCGACGTGGCCGGTGAAGCTCCCGGAGTCCAGAATAACGCGGCTGTCCTCCCGCACATCAAACTCCAGGTCCACGCCCTTGTCAATGGCGAAGCCAGTCACGATGCCGTGCTGGTGGTCCACATGCGCCCCGATCGGGCACACCCGGTAGGGTGAGAAAATGTGATATTGCATAAGTAATTAGTTTCGCAGGCACATCTTGTAACGAAGGCCGAAGGACACATAGCGGAAGGACTGCAGGTCGAACATCGCTTCCACCCGATCATGCCAGAGCGAGGCGATGAAGCCGAGATTGAAGTTCAGCGAGTCGTATTCCGCCACCAGGTCCAGTGTCAGCCAGTCGGTCTGCAGCCAGATGGGGCGCCAGTTGATACCGGCGCAGGGGGCGTTGATGATGCGGTCCTTGCGCTTGACGAACAGCTGATTGGTCTGGTAGCCCGCATGGGCCCCGATCTCGCCCCAGGGAGTGTTGAAATGCTTGGTGGCCACGATGTACCAACGGTTGAAATAGCCGTTTCCGGCAGATGCCGTTCCCCCGGAATAATCCTGTGTTCCATCTCCAGCCGAAGTCAGATCGCTGACCCCCAGCGCCAGCGCCGGCATCCAGTTCAGCCCGAACTCGCCCTCCCGGAGCGCCAGCACCTTGGCCGAGAAGTGTCGGTCCTGGTTGGTATAGCGGTAAGTAACCGCTCCGCCCGGTGCGTCTCCATCCTGATCTGTACGATAGCCGTGGAAAACCGCCAGCACATACGCCACTTCAAGCCGGTCCCAGAGCGCGACATCAAATCCATAACCGAACGTATGGTAATCCCATGCGGGCGGCGTATAGTTCTTATTCAGAAAGTTCGCCGTGATCATGAACGTCCCGCCCGGGTTCGTCACTGCCGTCGGCATCGACAGCAGGCCCGTGGTCGCGTCCAGGAACTGCGCCCGAGCCGTCGCGCTTCCCGCCAGCAGGAGGGCGCCTGCCAGCCAGATTTTGATATTCAGTCTCATTGTCATAATGTTTTATTTCGGAATGGGGTACAACTTCAACTCCTCGCCTGCAAAACTTGCACGAGGGACGATTGCCGGACGGGGGCGACGTCTATCCAGATGCGCGGGACCCGGCCGCCATCGGTACGTTGTACTGGAAAACAAATATACGCATAATTCGGGAGTTCGCCAAATAAATGCGCGCGTATTATTTGCGCGCGCCCGTGCCCGAGAGTTTGGCGTAGTGGCAGACGAGCGGTCCTTCGCAGCTGCCGTACCAGAGGTGCAGGCCGCCGCCGAGGCAGTCGCGCCACACGCGGCACTGCGCGCAAAGGCCCGTGCGGGTCCAACGGCGGTCGCGGAAGGGCTGGAAGCGCTGCTGCCAGACTTCCCACAGGGAGTCGGTGTAGATGTTTCCCTGGCTGAAGCGGTCGCGGTCGATGTTGGGGCAGGCGCTGATGCGGCCGTCGATCAGGACGGAGGCGATGTTGATGCCGGCGTGGCAGAAGTGGGGGTTGTCGCGGACCCGCCGGTCCCACGGGCCGAGGTAGCCTTCGCAACTGAACGTCACCCGCATCGGAGATTCGCTGGTCAAGCCAGCGAATGACGGTTGGTCGTCATCCCCGGCCTCCTTTTTACCGTCATTCGCCGACCCCGATCGGCGAATCTCAATGAACCGCATCAGCCCCCCGAACTGCTCGTCGGTGAGCTGCAGCTCCGGGTCGTCGGCGGCGCGGCCGATGGGGATCACGGTGAAGATGCGCCACTGCCGCACGCCGAGCGCCTGCAGCTCCGCGTAGAGGGCCTCGAGCTGGGGGAAGTTGCGCTGGTGGACACAGGTCACGACGTCGAAATTGAGCTGCGGCTCACGGGCGGCGAGGGCGATGGCGCGGCGGGCGCGTTGCCAGCTGCCGGGGCGGCCGCGCATCCAGTCGTGGGTGTCCTCGAGGCCGTCGAGGCTGATGGTGAGGGCTCCCATCCCGGCATCCATCAGGCGCCGGTGGGCCGCCTCGTCGTAGAACCATCCGTTGGACACCATCCCCCATCCGACGTCGCGCTGCCTCAGCGCCCGGCCGATCTCCGCCAGGTCGGGGCGCAGCAGGGGTTCGCCGCCGGTGAGCACGACCGTGAAGGGCTTCGCGCGCTCCCTCTCGGGGATCGTGTCGAAGGCGCGAAGGAAGTCCTCCAGGGGCATGTCTTTGTCGGCGCTCGCCGCGGCGCAATCGCTGCCGCAATGGCGGCAGTGAAGGTTGCAGCGGGTGGTGCATTCCCAGAACAGGTAATTGAGTTCGTGGACCGCCGTCTCGTTGGCGCGGAACGCACGGTGGAGCAGGGACATCCGGGGAGTTAGTTGAAGGGTTTATTCAGCAGGTTTTTCGGCCGCGTTTTCGGCGGCTTCCTGGGCGGTTTCGGCCGCCTCTTCCGCCGCCTTTGTCCCCTGTTCGTCCACGACCGCGGAGCCCTCCTCCTCGGGCAGTTCGTACGGCGCCGGCGGCGTCCCGTAACAGGCCTGGAACACGAAGAGCGCCGCCGTCAGCGAAGCTCCCTTCAGCACATGATGAATCCATTTTCTCATACCGCAGAACGATTTTTCCGCAAGATACGAAAAAACTCCCACATTCTCCCCCTTCCCGGCACGGAATCACCCCTTTTCCTGCCCAGCAGCCTGTTTTTCCGCCTGCCGGGCACGCAGCAACCCTTTCCCGTGCCTGGCAGTCTCTCCTCGTCGGCACCACCGCCTCCCGGTTACGGTGGTCGGCGGTTACAGGATGGCGCGTCGCCGAGCTCGACCGGAGGGCTCGCTCCGCGCCACCTGTTGCCGGGTGCGATGCGGTTTTCTTCGCGCCGGGCACCAAATCACCGAGCCAAGATGCCCGGGTGACGACCGCCGCGAGGAGAACCCTTTAGGGTCGAGTTCCCCGCAGCGGCGCGTCGTAGCCGCCGGAGACCGTTTATTCCGGCGGCGGCACCCCAGGCCGGATTTGCAAGTCTGCCAATTTCTTTCTACATTTGTCTTGTCCGCCCCGGGTGGACACACAACGCTGTCAACCGTGACGCCCAGAGCTCACACCGCGATATAGGAGATCGTACCTGTGTCGCGGTGTGCCCGTTTGTGAAGGGGGCCACTGTTTGAAGACACTTTAAACTATTAATAACGAACTAATTATGAATTACTATCCGATTAGATTTGAAGAAGAGGACCAACTGCTGGAGTCCCCTCGCATTGACGAGCTGTCGCGGCCGGCGATCGTCCGCTACGTCAACATCCTTGCCGACAAGTGGTTCCGGGAAATCCTCGGGGCCGAGGCCAACAAGGACGCGCTGATCGCGCTTCTCCGGGAGCTGATTCCCGAGCGGCAGATCGTGGACCTTACCTACGGCAAGAAGCCAAAGCGGAAGCACAACCCCTATGTGGACGGACACGACGCCGGGTTTGATGTCGAGTGCACGGATCAGGACGGGACGCGCTTCGTCGTGGAGATGCAGGTGGAGGAGCAGGTCCATTTCCGCGAGCGGGCGCTCTTCTATGCGACCTTCCCGGTGCAGGAGCAGGTACTAGCGCAACGGAAGGGGATGAAGCATCGCACCCACGACGAGCAGTACCGGTATCCGCCGGTCTACGTGATCAGCTTCCTAAACTTCAGCCTCCACGACGGAGAGGACCGGGTGCTGTACCGCTACGACCTTCGGGAACAGCAGAGCGGAGAACTGATGACGGACCGGCTGAACTTCCTCTTCCTGGAGATGACGAACTACCGGAAGGAGGAGCCGGAGGCGGGAGACAGTTTCGCGGAGAAACTCTCCTTCGCCTTGACGCACATGAAGTCGCTGAAGGAGCGGCCGGCGGCGTTGATGGAGGAGGTCTTCGGGCTGCTGTTTGCGGCGTGCGAACTCAGTAAATTGGACGAGAAACAAAAACAACAATACCAAGATGACATGACAACGGAAATGGACAAACGTAACATTCTCTTCACGCGGGAACTTCGCGGTCGTGAACAAGAACGTAGAGAAGTCGCCCGGCGGATGCTGAAAAAGGAGTACCCTGCAGCGGTTATCGCTGAATTGACAGGCTTGACTGAGGAGCAGATTGAGGCGCTGAGGTAGAGGCAGGGCAATACGGGCTCCCACGCACCCCGATGGCAGTTCTTCGGCACCACCGCCTCCCGGTTACGGTGGTCGGCGGTTACAGGATGGCGCGTCGCCGAGCTCGACCGGAGGGCTCGCTCCGCGCCACCTGTTGCCGGGTGCGAGGAAAGCGGGGTTCGGCACGAAAAGAATTGTGCAAAAACGCATTGTATTTGGAAGCATTTGGGATGATTATTCGTTTTCTATCTTTTGCCTAAAAGTCTATGCCAGAAGGGGATGCGAGAGATAATTAAAGTTAAACGATTAAAGTGCCTTTAAACGGCTGTGTGTTAGTAGCTTTGCGACATGAATACTATGTCTGTTTCTGCCGCAAGGCCACTGCGGTTCCAGGATCGGGAGCAGCAGTGCGAAATACTCTTCAGGTCCCATGGTCCGTACTATCATCTGTGCACTCCTGGAGAAGCGACTCTGGCGCTCTTCGAGGACGAAGCGGATTTCCGTTTTGCGATGAATCTCGTCGCTTATTGCAAAAGCCGCGTTCCGGGTGTCCACGTAATCACTTTCGTCATTATGCGGACGCATCTGCATTTGGTTTTTTCCGGGGCACCGGAGGCGGCGGCGGCCTGGTTTGCGCTCTTTCGCAAACACCTGATGCGCTATTATCAGTCGACCGGGCGCGTCCGGGACTTGAAAGGCTTTCAGGCGAGCGTCCTTCCGATTGACAACCTGGCATTTCTGCGGAACACCATCGCCTATGTCAACCGCAACGGCTATGTCGCTCATCCAGAGTACTCTCCATATTCCTACCCCTGGGGCGCGAACCGCTTCTATTTTAATCCGGACGCCCAGGCGCGGTGGGACAGGTTGTTCAGGGATCTGCGCGTGATGGACCAGCGCGCGCTGTTCCGCTGCCACGATGTCGACTATCCGGGCGATGCCGTCGTGGTCGACGGATTCATTTCGCCGATGTCCTTCTGCGACATCGCCTTTGGGGAGCGGCTGTTCCGCGACTCGCGGCATTATTTCTATCAGGTTTCGCGCAATGTCGAGGCTTATCAAGATATTGCCAAGTTACTAGGAGACAGCGTAATATACACGGACGACGAGTTATTCCTCGTCGTAAGGCAGTTGTGTCGCGACCGGTATGGGACCGCGCGGCCGGAAAGCCTGTCGATGGATGCAAAGATGGACCTAGCGCGCGAGCTGCATTTCGAATACAAGGCCAGCGGCAAACAGGTCCAGCGCCTGTTGCGGCTGGAGGAACGGACCGTCGCGGCGCTAGGGTGGTAAATGGTGAGCGGATGGCCCGAATGATATAAATTTTTATCTCAATAGTTGTTAAATGATAAAATATTTTATAACTTTGTAAATGGATGTTGTATGAAGAGATACAAGGTTCGCGAGGTTATTGAGATGCTCAAGGCCGACGGTTGGGTCATGGTTGCAGAGAGAGGAAGTCACCGTCAGTTCAAACATCCAAACAAGATGGGACGAGTGACTGTCAATAATAAGTTATCAGTCACTCTTGAGCAAGAGATATTAAACAGTATTTGGAAGCAGGCCGGGTGGAAATAAGCGGCCGTTAAACTTATAGTAGGAATGGGAAAAATAAAAGTGATTATTGACTACACCAACAATTATGCTGCTTGCCCCGCAGACGATCGTATTGCCTGCGTTTCAACGGGCCGCACGTTGGAAGAAATCAAAAAGAACATCGAGGAAGGCCTACGGTTCCATATTGAAGGGATGCGCGAGGATGGCGAAGCCATACCGGCAGAGTTCGAGGGCGATTGGGAGTTTGAGTGGGAACTTACAGCTCGGGCCATGCTCCATTATACAGAAAGGATTGTACCTAAATCGGCACTTGCAAAGGTTACCGGCATTAATCAGCAGCAATTAACCCACTACGCAAGTGGCTATCGGGTTCCTCGACCCGCGATGCGCCAGAAGATCGTAGATGGTCTTCACAGTATCGCCGCACAACTTTCACTTATCTCTTAATATTTCAGGGAACTCCCCTGTCGGCACCACCGCCTCCCGGTTACGGTGGTCGGCGGTTACAGGATGGCGCGTCGCCGAGCTCGACCGGAGGGCTCGCTCCGCGCCACCTGTTGCCGGGTGACATCCGCGACTGTTCCGTCCCTCTGCTGTCCCTTTGCCACCATTTTCGAGCATCTTCTCCCCTGCCAGGCACCAAAAGAGGCGGTTCCGTGCCTGGCGACCGTTATTTTCGGGCGCCGGGCAGGAAAAGGGACGGATGCGTGCCCAGGAGCGGCGGGGAGAGGTGAGATTCGCCGGTCAAGCCGGCGAATGACGGGAGGGAGGTCGGCGAAGGACGGGAGGGAGGTCGGCGAAGGACGGGAGGGAGGTCGGCGAAGGACAGCCCAGTGTGGCGAATGACGATAGAAGGGGCGGGTGCGCAGGCGCGGGGAATTTTGGAGGTGCGGGATTTTTTTCGTATCTTCGTGAGATATTAATAACACGCGATTGATATGTTCAAAGGTCAACCCAAAGGTCTCTATGCCCTGGCACTCGCCAACACCGGCGAACGCTTCGGCTATTACACCATGCTGGCCATCTTCCTGCTGTTCCTGCAGGCGAAGTTTGGCTTCACCGCCGCAGCGGCGGGTCAGTTCTACGCCATTTTCCTCGCAGCCGTCTACTTCATGCCGGTCCTCGGCGGATGGCTCGCCGACAAGATCGGTTTCGGCAAGTGCGTCGTGACCGGTGTGTCGGTGATGTTCGCGGGATACCTCCTGCTGGCCATCCCGACCGACGCCTTCAGCGGACGCGGCCTCGCGCTCGCGATGATGATCGGCGCGCTGCTGCTGATCGCCGTGGGCACGGGCCTGTTCAAGGGCAACCTCCAGGTGATGACGGGCAACCTCTACGATGACCCGAAATACTCCGCCAAGCGCGATTCCGGTTTCAGCCTCTTCTATATGGCCATCAACGTGGGCGCGATGTTCGCCCCGACGGCCGCCACCGCCCTGACCAACAAGCACCTGGCCAGCGCCGGCCTCATCTACAAGGCTGACATCCCCGCCCTCGCCCACCAGTGCCTGGACGGCACGCTGCAGGATGTCTCCGGCCTCCAGAACCTCCAGGCGATGATGCCGGGATCCGACATCGCTGCGATGAGCCTGAGCGACTTCAGCCAATACTACATCACCCACCTGTCGACCGCCTACAACCTCGGTTTCGCCGTGGCCTGCGTGTCGCTGATCTTCTCGATGGCCATCTACTTCGGTTTCCGTTCCTGGTTCAAGCACACGGACGTCAACGCCAAGCAGGCGGCCGCCGCCAACACCCAGGTGGTCGAGCTCACGCCGAAGCAGACCCAGGACCGCATCGTCGCCCTCTGCTTCGTGTTCGCCGTCGTGATCTTCTTCTGGATGGCCTTCCACCAGAACGGCAGCTCGCTGACCTATTTCGCGCGCGACTACACCCAGGCCTCCGTCACGGGGCCCCTGCGCATCGGCTTCAACA
>Ga0310696_10011019_pt1 | contig 10329 bp, 6 predicted proteins | sample AusTroGonzalo_MG_4_FD_203885 | JGI IMG/M metagenome (GOLD analysis project Ga0310696, IMG submission 203885) | Bovine rumen microbial communities from tropical cattle in Woodstock, Queensland, Australia - Gonzalo_02 (v2) (version 2) | ecosystem: Host-associated > Mammals > Digestive system >... | reverse complement strand
CATATTCAGCAATCTCTATAGGAAATGCATAGGGCTGCCTTATTGCGACGATAAAATGTTTGGTGCTGTCCAGCGGGCTGGCCTAAAAAACATCATCAGCGATACATTGTATTTCTGCGATACCCGTGGATGGACGTTCCTGAATAATTTTGAACAAGATACCAAGGACGTTCCCTGCGATAAAGTCGGGAAGGTTATCAAGAGTTCTTCTATAAACGAACGGTACTATGTCTGCAAAGATGGCGGCTGGATAGTCGCTACAAAAATGGACTACGAAGTGCAAGATATCGCTTGTGGCGATTCGACCAAGCTCGTAAAAAGCCCGACGGACACGACAAAGTATTACTTGTGCAAGGATTCAAAATGGAAAATTGCAAGTCAAATGGAAATTTCGACCACCGAGGTTCCATGCGACCGCGTCGGAAAACTAGTGGATAGCGGAACCAAGGATTATAAAGGGCAAATCGTTTATATCTGCCGCGAAACGGGCTGGGATACCGCAACGCAAAGGGAAGCCGACATTGGCGATAGGGCCTGCGATGCGGAGGGTAAAACGGTAAAGGGCGTCCTCGATACGAACATGTCCTATGTATGTTATCAGAATGCTTGGGCGGATTTTTACGATGCTCCTTGTGATACGGACAACAAGAGAGTTCGTGACTGGAAAGGAAGTTTAAAAGAAGATTACATCTGCTATAACGGCAAGTGGTATTATTCAAGAAATTGGAGTTGCGATTTGCCGAAGGAATATTACTTTAATCCGGATGTCCAGTATGGAACGCTAAAGGACGAACGCGATGGCGACACGTACAGGACCGTCGAAGTCAATGGCTACACCTGGATGGCCGAAAACTTGAGGTATGTGCCGTCTGACGCTACGCAAAGTGTCGTTGTCGAAGAAGGGTGCGAAATTGCAGGTCGATTCTATTCGAAGGAGGCTGCGAAAACAGCTTGCCCTGCGGGTTGGATATTGCCTGATTCGACTGTTGTCAATTCGTTGAAAAAAGGATATGACCAACGTCCCATGTACTTGCAAAACTCCTTTAGCCAACAGTTCGTGTCTCAAATCGGATCTCTTTGTAGCAGCTCTGAATGTAACACGTACGGAACGTCTTTCTTGCCTTTGGGAACGAGTAAAAGTCCGAATACTAAAAATGGACCGGAAAATACCAGGTACTGGGCTTATAATTCCTCAAAAACAGGCGACGTTGTTGCATTTGGCCTGTCTGACAACAATATTTATCTTTATAATATAGGTGCTGATGACCTACTTACCATTCGCTGCGTCAAGGAATAGGGTCTCACTGCATTTTTGGGCGTTTTTCAACGAGAACATTGCGTGCAACGAAAAAATTTTTTTTCATGAGCGTGTTCTCTCCTGTAGTATGTATTTTATAAGAAAATCGGCATGACGATGTTGTGCCGAATTTTTTGACCAACAGAAAATTCGTCTTTTCTGCTGAAAAAATAAAGGGATAAGGTTATGAAAAAAATTAAACTCTTATTAACGCAGTGCTGTCGTGCGTTCCAAATCATAGTCCATCGTTATCTGATTTTCTCCTTTGTCGCTTTTATTATTGCGAGTAAATTTGTTTTTGCCGAAACCGAGCAGGATTTATTTGTGCTGCTATGCGCTGTTGCGGTGCTTGGTTTTGTCATCGTCTTCTTTGGACGGCGCGGGGCGATGTATTCGTACTTTATAGGTTTGGGTTTCTTGGCGAGTGTGACTTGCAGTGTCTTGGGGTGGGTGGCGTTCTTTATTGAAATTCCTTTGTTCCTTGCGGTTTCGATGTATCTTGTGACGGATGAACGAAATAATGATCGTAAGCTTAAAAAAGAAATAATGTCAAAGTTTATGACTGCAAACGATTTGTATGCAGAAAGAAAGGAATCCTTTGAGGCTATCTTGAAATACATTTCTAACCACAGTGTGATTGGAATCGACAGCCCGTATGGTAATGGAAAGTCGTCGGTTGTAGAAGCGCTTAGACGTAAAAGAAGAAATTGGGAATTTATTACAATCGGTATTTTATCGACGACCCTGGAAAATGTCGAATTTTGCATAATTCGCGAAATTAATCGTGTGCTGGAATCGTACGGTGTATTTTCTAACCCTATAAGCAAGGTGAAATCATTCTTTTCGCATGATTTTGCCTATTGCGTCGGTGATTTTTTGTTTGAAAGTCAGTCTTACGAAGAGCAGATGAGAAATTACGTGGATGATATTCAAAAAATAGGGAAGGTCATCGTTCTTAATTTTGAAGATATCGACAGGATTACGAATATAGAACATCTGAATAAAATTTTTGCGATTTGCGATACCCTCCTTAAAATTGAAGCGAAACGAGAACCAAAGAAGCGTTTTATTAAGGTTATATACCAATATAGCGCAAAAACTTTAGATAAATTGTTTATGGAAAATTATGGGGATGAACGTTATACTGAAAAGTATATTCCGCATTCAGTCAGCTTGCCTGTGTTGACGGGTGAGTTTTTTAAGAAGGTTCTAGAAAAAAATTTGGAAAAGTACGATGAGATAAGGGATTATAAATTTGATTTTTTGGGCAATCCCTATGAACAAATATTACTGCAACAAACGAATTTACGGCTTGATTTGGAAAAAATAACGGTGCGTGCTATAGAACAAGTTCTAGACAAGGTGAATTCGGCATTTAAATTGTATGGAGTAAAAAAAGGTGATACGATGTTTTTTGAGACAGCTGTGATTTTCAATATAACGAAGTATTTTTTTCCTGATATTTACAAGGTGTTAAAAAAGGAGAAGCTGATGGATGACCAGAAGCTTTTTCATTATTTCGAGCGTGATGAAAGTGAATCTATATTCTCTTTAAAGGGTGTGCGTGAAAAGATAGGAAAAAACGTGGGAGCGGCTTCTCTTTATGGAGAAAAATTCTTTGATGAAAAAGTCAACAAAAAGGCTCAGGATAATAAAAATGCATTGATTATTTTGTCCTTGCTAGGGTATGGTGACGATTATTATGGCTATGATAGAATTAACAAGAAAGATAATTTGGATAAAGTTCCTAAGAAACTGTCGAAAAAAATGGTCAAAAAAAACGACATCTTCCTAAAATTGATGGATTTGCACTGATTTTTGTCCGAAAAAGCGTCTTTATGGGGCATGTTTGATATTTTTTTGTTTGAAAAAGGAATTTTTTTATTATATATTATGGTGGAATAATTTAAGGAGAATATTATGAATCGTTTTATTAAGGCTTCCCTGATTGCTGCGATGATGACAGCACCTGTTATGGCTGACGAATCCTTTGGTGGCGTCGGCATCACCATTTACCAGGTGAACGAGGGCGTCCATGTGGCAGAAGTCATTCCGGGGACTCCGGCTGCCGAGACCAATCTCAAGGCGGGCGATGTTATTACTGCTGTTGACGGAGTGAGCCTCAAGGGCCAGGATATTGAATTCTCGAAGTCCAAACTTCGTGGGCTGGTCAACAAGCCGCTCGAAATCACTTATACGAGCAATGGCGAATCCTACTCCACAGTTATCCGTCGTGCACAGATTACGGTGAAGGACTTGGACAACAAGGCTGTCAAGAGCTGGTACGGTGACAAGAAGAGCGTGAACGTGCAGGAACTCGAAACGTTCGCGAGCGCAACCGAAAACGACAAGCAGCTCGTTGCCGTGCTTAGCCGCGGAAACCTCATCAAGAAAGAAGTCGCCGTCGAGTCCGCAAATGTCAACGGAATTTATGTGGAAAAGGCCAAGACCGCTCCCAAGATTTCGAAGCCTTCTGCAGTCCGTACCGGCGATGCAAGCCTTCGCCTCTTCAACCGCAAGGCGATTTCGTTTGCTCTCAAGTCCCCGGGCCGTGCAAGCGTTACCATCTTGAACGCCGATGGCGAACTGGTGACGACGCTTAACCTCGACAATGCGATGGCCGGCGTGAACACGCTTGCTTGGGATGGCTCCCAGCTCCCGTGCGGTCGCTACGTTATTTCCATTGACCACAATGGTAGCGTGAGCGGTGCTAACGCTGTGTTGAAGTAATTTGCTCTTCGCACGGTCGTCCCGTTCCGTGGGTAAAGCAAGATTATCATTAATTTGATGGACGTTCCTGTTTTGGAGCGTCCTTTTTTTCTATCTTGTGGAACCGTGATTTTATCCAAAACCCATCGTTTTCTGTGGGCCGTTTTTGCAATTTTTATCGCTGCGGTCTTTGCTCCTCGCTCGTATGGCGAGGAGATGACCCGCTTTGAGCTTGAGGAACGCGAACAGCCTGTGGAAGACACGACGGAAGTCGATTGGATGAACGATACGACAGGCGTGGATACGATTGAATACCGTGCGGTCGATTTGGTCTATGACGTGGAAACTTCGACGTTCAACTTGAACAAGTCGGCGCAGCTCAAGTACCGCACTGCGACTCTTGAATCCGATACGATTTGGATGGACCAGAAAAATCAGATTTTGGCGGCCACGGGAAACCCGGTGCTTCGCGAAACGAAAAACCCGTCTTTGTCCGGCATGCGCCTCAAGTACAACCTCAAGTCCAAAATAGGCGAGGTGTATTACGCGACGACGTTCCAGGACAACCAGCAGCTGAACGGCATGGAGGTCCGTCGTTTGCCGGATACGCGAATCCAGATTGCCCGCGGCGATTTCAGTACATGTAGCGATACGACTCACCAGCACTTTTATTTTTACGGACGCCGCATGGTGGTGAAGCCCAAGGAGACGATTACCGCAAGGCCTGTGGTGCTGAATATCGCCGACGTGCCGGTGGCGGTTCTTCCGATGATTGTGGCGCCCCTGAAGAGCGGACGCAAGTCGGGCCTTTTGACTCCCAAGTTCGGTGGCGACCAGAAACAGGGCTTCTATTTGCGAAATATCGGGTTCTATTACGCGGCGAACGATTACTGGGACGCGACGCTTTCTGGTGACATTATCGAAGGTGACGAGGCCCGATTCGAACGCTCTACGTTGTCCGGCGAAATCCGCTATAAGAAACGTTATTTGCTGGACGGTTATTTGAAATATACCAGTTATCTTCAGGAATTTGATTTCAGCAATAGCGGCTACGACATTTCGTTCTTGCATAACCAGAACTTGACTCCCGATGCAAAGCACACGTTGAGCGGTCAGGGTTCGTTCGTGAGCAGCAAGAACGTGCGTAAGGACAACTCGCTGGAATCGAGCACGATTTTGAACCAGCAGGCGAACGCGTCTCTTGCGTATTCAGGAAAATTCGGGAACAACAAGAGCTTGACGGTCAGGATTTCGCAGAACCATAACCTCACGACGGGGATGCTCGAACGCAACTTGCCCGATATCCAGTACCGCATGAGCGGGAACCTTTTCAATTTTGAGCTGGAAGAGGGCGAGGTGGCCGCAGAAGACGGATCGTTCCAGTCGTTCCTCGAAAAGTTCAACTACAGCTTTACGAACCGTTTTAACTATTACATGCGCCGTGACAAGGACCTCTTGCAGGACAAGGATACGACGGCTCATTATGTGGGGTATTCCGGAACCTATACATTGGATTATTCGGGAAGGCTTTTTAACGTTATCAATATTACTCCGCGGGCTTCGTTCTCGGGGTATTGGACTGGAACGTCCTGGCGTAATCCGAATGATTCTCTGTACAAGCGAAAGCGCTACATGAGTTTTAATCCGAGTGAAGGTTCGTATGGTGACGTGGCTTACAATCACAACTACAGCTTGACTGCCGACACGAAACTTTATGGTATCTGGGTGCCTGAAATCGGGCGGTTTACGGGTGTGCGTCATGTGCTTTCTCCGAGCATCTCCTATACGTATGCGCCTGAAATCGATACGGTCAAGTCGTTCGCACCTCATCCGCTTTTGGGGCAATCTCCCTACCAGCAAAAGCAGCAGACGATTGGGTTCAGTTTGAGCAACGACTTTGACATCAAGTATCTCAAGCAGGCTGCACGTGTCGATACGACCCGCGGGGATTCCTCGAAAAAGGCGAAGGCCGTCGATGAACAGTACGGTACGCGCCGCCTGTTGACGACAAGGCATAGTTTTTCGTATAACTTCGCTGCGGATTCCCTCAACTTCTCGGATATTTCGTCATCGTTCGGATTCCAGATTTTGCAGGATTACATGTTCACCATCAACACCCGCCACAGTTTCTACCACAAGTTTACTTCGACCCCGAACAAGGTGAAGTTCCCGGAACTGACGTACTGGGGTTACGAACTTTCGAAGAGTTTCCACTGGAACGGTACATTCAACGGCGGCCTTCCGTCGCAATTGGAAAAGTATGAGATGCTGAAATGGTCCTTGAGCCTGGATTACCGTTATTCGTTCAGCAGCACCCGCGTGGCCAGGAACTTGTTTAAGGACAACATAAACCATTCGACGGGGATTTCGGCGACGTTCCAGCCGACGGTCAACTGGGATGTCTCCTACAGCACCCGCTATGATTATAACGAGGGCAAGTTCGTGTCGCATGAGTTTACGTTCAAGCGTGTGTTGCATTGCTGGCAGCTCGACTTTACGTGGACGCCCACGGGGCCTGCCGCCGGGTGGAGCTTCTCCGTCTATGTGCGTGACTTGCCGGACATCAAGCTGAACGCGGGCAGCACCGACACGAAGTACTATGATTAGGGGGTATGAGGTATGGGCGCAGCGACCTCATACCTTATAATTATTGACCCACAACCAATGACTATTGACCAATGACTAAAGACCAAATAATCCTTGCTAGCGGTTCGCCTCGGCGTTCTGAAATCTTAAAGCAACTAGGCGTTAAGTTTCGCGTTGTCGTCTCGGGCGAAGACGAAAAGCCCGTAAGCACGAACCCGCTGGATTTTCCGCAAGAGAATGCCTGCATTAAGGCTTTGTCTGTATCCCGCCAGGTTCGCGATGCCTACGTGCTCGGTTTTGACACGCTTGTCTTTTTAGATGGTAAGCCATTGGGAAAACCGAAAACTGAGGCCCAAGCCCTAGAAATGTTAAATAAATTAAACAATCGGGGCCATTGGGTCATAACCGGAGTCGCTATAGCCCGAAACGGAGAAATCCTTCGTTCGTCCGAAGAGAAAACGGAGGTCTTTTTTAGAAACTGCTCCTTACAAGAACTTGAAGATTATGTAAATTCTAAAGACCCGATGGATAAGGCAGGTGCATACGGCATTCAGACGAATGGGGCGCGCCTGATCAAGTCTATCAATGGATGTTACTACAATGTGGTTGGGTTACCTGTTGCACGTACATTGGAAATGTTGGATAGCTTACAAGTTAAGGTATAGCAGATGATTCAAATGGATGAAAAGAATCCCAACGAACGCCTGGGCGATTTTCTCGCCAGAGTTCGCGAATCTCAAGGTTTTTCTGTTGAAGAGTTTTCGGAACGCACAAAAATTTCGGTCAAGATTATTCGCAACATTGAAGCTAGTGACTGGAAGGCTCTCCCTGTGGAAGCTTATGTGCGCAGTTACCTGAATTCCATATGCGCTAAGCTAGGCTTGGACACCAAGGCTATTTTGAAAATTTATAGTGAAGAAGTCGGTTCCAATTTCGCCGTACGCGACGTGGAGCCGCTTTTGCAGAACATCGCCCCGATGACGGAAGACGAAAAGAAACCGCGCAGCAAGGCTGTGCCTATCGCCATCGTGCTCCTTGCGATATTGCTCTTTGTCGGACTCCATTTCGTGACGAACGTGGATTCGAATTCTGATGGCAACGCCAATCCTCCGGCGGTGGTTGCATCTGAAGATTCGTCGGAAGTAAACGCGGACATGCCGGAAGGTGCCGAAGCTGTTCCTGTTGATTCCATCAAGGACGACAAGAACGAAAAAGTGACGCAGGCCGAGGTTGACAAGGCGCTGAAAAAGTCCGAAAATCTCCCGGCATCTGCAACGATTTTCATTTCATCGACTTCCAAGAAGGACACCGTGAAGGCGCCGACGGGGCCGGTTTCGGATAATGGCCGTACGAAGATTGAACTCGTGGGTTCTGGTGAAATGCGTTCTTGGATCGGCATCAAGCGCGACGAAGACGATGATGAATTTGTAAAAGAAGCGAACATTGCGACAGTCGATAACAAGCTTGTCTATACGGCTTCGGGAACTTTGTACATAGTCATCGGTGAACCGCGCGCTATCGGCAAGATGTTCTTGAACGGCGTGGAAACTCCGATTCCTCAGCCGAAGTTCGGGCGTGTGGCTCGCTTTAGCGTGTATGACGGTCGCGTCCTTCAATAAGAGGTTCTGACATGCGTTCTTCCAAGATTTCTCGTAAGACGGCTGAAACCGACATCCAGCTTTTCTTGAACCTAGACGACGCTTCTAGGGGTAAAATCAGTTCCGGTTCCGGCTTTTTGGATCATATGCTTAACTTGTTCCAAGTTCACGGCGGGTTCCATTTGGATTTGACATGCAAGGGCGATGTCGAAGTGGATATGCACCACAGCATGGAAGATATCGCAATCGTGCTGGGGCAAGCGCTTGTGGAATGCCTTGGCGACAAGAAGGGTATCGAACGTTACGGCTTTTATTTTGTCCCGATGGACGAAGCTTTGAGCCGCGTGTGCATCGACTTCAGCAACCGTATCGGCTTTGTCTGGAACGTGAAACTCCCGGCTGCAACCGCTGGTGGCATCGAAGCCAGCATGTTCGAACATTTCTTCAAGAGCCTCTGCGAAAACGCCCGCATGAATTTGCATGTAGAGCTCTTCTACGGTCACGACAATCATCACTGCCTGGAATCGATTTTCAAGGCATTTGCCCGTGCCGTGGCGATGGCTGTGGCTCCTTCGCGTAACGTGAAGGGCGTGCCGAGCAGCAAGGGCGTACTTTAGGCGGTTGGGGCGTCCGCGAACGTGCGGAGTCTCGATTTCAAAACATTATAAACGAAAAAGACGAAACATCAGTTTCGTCTTTTTCTGTCTTTAGTGACGTTAAACCAGGTTTTGGCTTTTACATTACTTATAAAGTAGAGCAAAAACCATGCCAGGGCGGAAGTACTTACCGGCGGTGTACTTCAAAGCCGTGCTGTGGAGGAGCGTGAAGAGCTCGTTCACATCGACCTTGTTTGCCTTAGCAATGGCGCCGAAGGCCTTCGTGAAGGCGGCGATGTTGCGCGGGAGCTTCGGGCTGATGCGGGAGTCGGCGAGGAGAGCGCCCTTCTTCAAAAGTTCCTTGTGCATCTTGTCGGCGGCAGTTGCGCTGAGGCCGAACTTTGCGACGAGAGCTTCTGGGTGGAGGCGGCAAGAACCGTTGAATCCTTCCGGTGCGGCAAACGGAACGCGTGCTTCGTCATAGAGGTTCCCGATCATGGAATCGGCGAGCACGGAGGCTTCCTTTTCCAAACCGTGGAACATCATGGCGGTCATGATGCTGTACTGAATACCAATCCAAACGTCGTGAGCCTGGAAGTTGAATTCGTCAAGCGGGGAACCGTCTTTACGGACAAGGTTTGCTGCACCGATGAGCGGGCTGTTGGCCTTATAGTTCGTATTGAAAATTCTGAGCAAGTTAGACTTTGCCTTCACGCTGTCGGTAATCGGTTCGAGGTCGAGCAAGCGGAGGTAAGTGTCTGCAAGCATCGTATCGGCGAACACGTCGTCGCAGTCGTTTGCAATCTTTGCTTCCCAACTCTTGGTGAAGGCTTCCTTGCACTGAGCCGTAATCCAGGCCTTCTTGAGGCCGCGGAGTTCGTTCTTGGAAAGGTCTTCGCCGTCCGGGATTTCGCCTGCGCAGAGCCATTCGTTGATGGCCTTCACGCCTGCGTTCGGATCTTCCGGGAGTTCCAAAGAAACCTTCACGGCTTCGCGGAGTTCGGCGTACTTTTCGACGTTCAAGTCCTTCATTTCCATCGGAGTGATGAAGAAGCGGAAGTAGCCTTCGTTTTCGTCCCAGAGCGATTCGGTGAATTCTTTGTTGGCTGCTTCGGACTTGGCGTTCCACTTGGCGGCCTGATCGTTATCGCCGAGGAGTTCGGCAATCTTCGCGGCAGCGCGGAGGCCTGCAATCCAGAGGGAACCGCAGTAAACGGAAATGCCGTAGCTGCAGAGGTTGTCGAACGTGTCGTCCGTACCGTGCGTGAGCGGGAAGTTTTCGCCCGGGTTCACCATCTTTTCGAGGTATTCCATTGCGGCGTAAACGGCTTCCTTGCAATCGGCGAGGCACTGCATGTCTTTCGTCTTGTGGTAGTGACGGTAGACCATGAGCACATATTTCGGAGCGAGGTCCTTCCATTCCTTCACGTTGTGCCAGTCGTAGGCATCCGGTTCGGCGTCGAAGGGGCTACCGAGGTCGTGAATCACGGCGCCACGCACAGCGCGCGGGCCTTCGAGTTTCGGGTCCGGGAGGTCGGCGTAG
>Ga0310696_10011018_pt1 | contig 10329 bp, 7 predicted proteins | sample AusTroGonzalo_MG_4_FD_203885 | JGI IMG/M metagenome (GOLD analysis project Ga0310696, IMG submission 203885) | Bovine rumen microbial communities from tropical cattle in Woodstock, Queensland, Australia - Gonzalo_02 (v2) (version 2) | ecosystem: Host-associated > Mammals > Digestive system >... | reverse complement strand
CGGCATGCCGACGCCGACTGAGATCGCAAAGTTCAACCGCCAATACAAGGGCCTTGCCGTCACCTACTCCGACGACTTCCACGACCGGTTCCTCATCATCGACAACATGGAGCTGCATAGTCTTGGCTCATCGATCAACTGTCTCGGCCGCCGTGTCACTTCCTACACTACCCGTGATCCGAAGGAGATTGCCAAGTTGCTGTCAATGGTGCCATGAGTAAAAGTGTCAGACCCTTCTGTAGAAGATCTACTGTCCATGATCAATGAATGAGGGCTAGAAACCGACAGGAAAGTCTCTACACTATCTACATGTTCTACACGGCTACAAAACTCTGCGTCTCTGCGCCTCACCCCTGCTAGGGCATCCGCTTTGCGGACTCGCACTTCGCGCTCGGGGGATACGCGTTAAAAAACTCTAAACAAAAAAGCTACCCTCCACCCATCAAAACCGCGGCAAAACCGCGGTTTTTTGCTTGTCTAAAGCCTCATTTTCAGGCCGAGAAAATTTTTTACGATTTAAGGTTAGATTTAAGGTTCGTTTGCTATAATGGTTGCGAACTCAACGACAGCTACTGTGCAACAGTAGTGGGTTGGGATACACATATGTGAGGACATCACTAGTGAGGAATATCATGATAGGTAGCAAGTGGTTCAAGATAGATTTTCACACGCACACTCCAGCATCGGCTGATTTTGGGAATGGCGATCTGTCCCAAAAGAGTATTAAGCCAGATGCATGGTTAAAGGGAGCGATGTGCAATGGCCTTGATGCGTTAGTTGTGACAGACCATAATTCTGGAATGTTTGTTGATTTGTTAAAGAATGAGTTGGCGAAGCTTGACGCTTTGGCAGAAAAGCCAGAATGGTACCGACCACTCCTAATATTTCCTGGTGTAGAAATTACTGTAGGTGGTGGATTGACAAGGATTCATGCTTTGGGGGTATTTGACCCATCTACAACAACGCAAGATATAATGATTACATTGGCACTTTGTGGGATTACCACAAATTTTGGCGATCAAGATCATTGTTCATCGAGCAAAGGGCTACCAGAGGTTCTGAAAATAATACGAGATCGAAATGGAGTGCCAATACTCGCGCATGTAGACAAAGAGAAGGGCTTACTTTTTGGACGAGATGCTCTGGATGATGAATTGAAGGCAAGTCTAATGAACGCTGCGGCATTGCAGGTCTGTAGTTCTGTTAATATGAAGAATAAGTGTGATCAGAAAATAATTGACAGATTTGCGATTGTGGCAGGTTCTGATGCTCATGAGATTGGCAATATAGGTGCTCATTATGTGTGGCTAAAGATGGGGGAGCCGACAATTAAAGGCTTGGCTTTCGCTTTACAGGACAAGGAATTCTGCGTTCTGCCAGAAGGTTGTAAAGATCCTAATCTTTTGCCGTCTATGTATATTAAATCCATAAGCATCTTGAACTTATCGTGCTGCGGACGAGGTGCGTCAGGTGCAGTTAAGGTTGAGTTTAGTCATCGGTTTTCGTCTTTGATTGGTGGCAGGGGCGCAGGCAAGTCAACAATACTGGAAAGCCTTCGTTTGGTTTTTGCCCAGGACCAAAATGTCATAGTTCCTGATGAAATGCGAACGCTGTGGAATAATTTTCGAGAAGGTATGGTTCTACCAGATTCATTGATTGTCACAGAGTTTTGTTCCCATGGCACACTTTATAAGTTGAAGTGGAATGCCTCGGACGAAGGCCCGACATTGGAAGAGTTCGATACTTCTAGGAGCGAATGGATACCCATTGAGGCTGGTGATATCGCATCTAGATTCTCTGTTGGGATTTATAGCCAAAAACAGTTGTTTGCCCTTGCGAATAATCCACGTGGTTTGTTGGCTGTTATTGATGCAGCTATTGGTAGGGAAGCTTGGGATCGCGATTGGGAACGTGTAAAGTCAGAATATGTACGACTTTGTATGCGTGCGCGCGAATTACGTAACAAGGTTGCAGATATCAAGAGCTTCGAGACAAAGATCGGAGATCTGGATAAGAAAATAGCTGAATATCAAGGCAAAGGGTATGGAGTCGTCTTAAATAAGTATCAATCGTTCAAACGGCAACAGAGTAGTTTAAATGTTAAGGAGGAAATAGATGGTATTGTTAGTGGGTTAACGGAAATCGCAGATCGAATGACATTGCCAGATTTCCCAGAATTGGCATTTGCTGATGCAGATGATCATCATAGGGAAGAGATGCGTTCAAGTTTTGATGCACTTAAGTCGGTAGTTGCGAATGTGGAAACACAGGCTCGTAGCGGGGCGAGGGGTATAGAAAGCGCGTGGGAAAGATATGTATCGCTGATTGACGGTAGTGATTGGAATAAAGCAAGGCAGTTGTGCAATATTGATTATGAGAAAAAAGCTAAAGCATTAAAGGAGAATGGCGATTCTTTTGATTTGGAGCTTTATGACAGATGGGTGGCGGAGCGTGCTAAATTGGCGGCCGAATTCTCAAAATTAGGTCAAGTTACTCAGGAACAGGAGCGAGTGTTGGTCGATTTACGTGAACATTTGGATGAACTTAAGAATTTGCGAGCCGCTCTTAGCAAGAGTCGCAGTGATTTTATAAATTCTGTCCTTGGGGGGAATGAACATGTTCAAATGTCAATAATACCATTTGGCGACACAAAAGGCATGGACAAAGATATTCGCAATATTTTAGGCATTGAACAAGATAGATTTATGCTTTCGCTATACTCAGAAGAAAATAGGAGTGGGCTTTTATCGGATTTGATCAATTGGGAGCGGTCTGGGACAAAGGCGAAAGATTTGCCAAATATGATTAGTGAGCTAAAAAGCAAATTCTGGGGTGTGGCGCACGGGAAGCCGTCTGGATATCAGTCTCAGTTTGATAAGCGAATAGTTAATATCTATGAGTTAGAACCATTTCGGATCAATGAGCTTTCTGCGTATTGGCCTGAAGATAAACTGGAAATTAGATACTTTGTTGGCAAAAAAGCACATGAACTTAGAAATGGCAGCTCGCCAGGACAAAAGTCTGCAGCAGTATTGGCGTTTTTGCTCAGTTATGGCGAATCCCCATTGGTTCTAGATCAACCAGAAGATGATTTGGACAATCATTTAATAATGGATCTTGTTGTCCGTCAGATTCGTTTAAACAAAGTACGAAGACAGTTGATAATAGCAACACACAACCCAAATATTGTCGTCAATGGAGATGCAGAATGGGTGTGTGCATTAAAATTTGCTGGCGAGCAAATTCGTATAGCTTCGCAAGCAAGTCTTGACAATGAAATGACACGCAATAGTGTTTGCCGGATTATGGAGGGAGGCGCAGAGGCTCTGCAAAAACGCTATAATCGCATGTTGGGAGGATATTATCATGTTTGAAGCAAGAGTGTCAGGCATGAATTTTGCGAACTGTGATCATTTCCTCACCTCCTTTCATCTTGTTGAGTTGGCGTGATGTCTGAAATGTGATTAGGGTGATGCGTGGGAGGTAGTGCGGGGAGGAGCGACAGTCATAGCCGCGGTTTTTTGCTTGTCTAAAGTCCCATTTTCCCACCGAAAAAATTTTTTACGATTTAAGATTAGATTTAAGATTCGTTTGCTATAATGGTTGCGAACTCAGCGACAGCTACTGTGCACCAGCGCCTGTTGCCTGAGTTGTACCGGAAACAAAAATACAAGTAAAAAAGGACCGCCATATGAATAAGACGCTTATACCAGGATTGGGAGATACGATTAGCAACCCTCCGCTCTTGCCTTCGTTACTCCCTCCATCTCGGCTCCGTCGCCGTCCTCCCTGGCTACATCTTCGCCCGCGGCAGAATGATAATGCTGGTGCAGAATATAAAGGATGAGCGGTGTGATGGAATGGTGGTCGAGTGGGGGATGGATAACACGGATATGGAATAGCGCAGTCGCTGTGGGGGCCGACGAGTCGACGACGGTGGCTGAAGAAATACAGCGACCATTTATCATTGTATCCAATTGTGATTCTGTTGGCTGACGTCATTATTTGATGATTGCAGGTTAACGAGGTGTTGAATGAATAGACATTTCCCAAAACACGAAAGCGTCAAGGAAGTCCTAATAAGAGACTTCGCTGTGGAGAATGCCTACAGCCTCGGAGGTCTACTTGGGAGGGGTGGGAATGCTGAAGTCTATGAATGCATTCGTGCCCTAGATAATAGCCGCTTGGCAGTCAAATGCCTGCGATGGGCTGGAAAAGATGCACAGGAACGCTTTGAGAGGGAGATAGAAACGGCATCGAAGTATGCGCCAAAGTATAAGAACATTCTTCCGATTTTTGAACATTCAAAGACGTCACACTGGTACATAATGCCAATAGCGTCCTGTAGCATGAATGAAAGGGCGAAATTTAGTGACGAAGAGGAGTGGTCAAGATTTGTTGTGTCTGAAATCAGAGATATCGCCGTTACGTTAGCGGGCTTGCATTCATTAGGCATATATCACAGAGATATAAAGCCAGAGAACATCTTGGTTTTAGATGGTCATTTTGTCATATCTGACTTTGGACTTGTGAGAGATAAGTCCGTTCGTAGCGATCTGACTATTTCAGCAAAAAAACTAGGACCGGTCTTTACCATGGCGCCAGAAATGCGGCGAATGCCAGAAGCTTCAGATTATGGTGCTGCAGATGTATATTCACTTGCTAAGTCGCTCTGGATGTTTCTTATGGGGGATGAGAAAGGTTTCGACGGACAGTACAATTATGAAGATGATCATGTTTACCTGCACAAGGACGGGAAATATCAAGAGGTGACACTGGCTTTAATCGAACGCCTTTTGCATATGAGCACTGATAATGAGCCTAAAAAGCGCCCAACCATGGAGGAGTTCTCGAAGGTGCTTGACGGCTGGCTGAAGATTCGTGATGTACCTGTTCTTTCGCAGCGTAGTGAATGGAATATTCTCATGTTGGCGATGTTCGGCGGGAATGTGCCTAAGAGTGCGGTTTATGAAGCAACTGACGATATTGTGAAGATTATTAATCTCGTCACAAGACGGCCTTCTTTAAATCATATGCTGTTCCCAGATGGTGGTGGCATGGATTTTACAGGTGTTTCTAGAGCGAAAGAGGCGGGATGTATAGAGATCAACTCTCAGAATATTATTTCAATACTAAAGCCGAAGCAGCTATATGTAGAAACTTTTAAAAAGGGCGAGTACAATTACCTTCTTTTGGAGGCGGATCAATTGGCGCCGCTTGTGAATGTCGATGATTCCAATGCTAAATGCCAGTTTGTTGTGGAAGATATTCCTGGTCATTATGTTTCGGCGAAATATCATACATATGGCGTGTATGATTATGATACAGGCGAAAAGTTCCCTAATGGTTGGCGCGTGGTTCGTCGCTACTGTTCTGGTAAGTTTCTAATAGTTCCAAAGTCTGGTTTTTATAATAGGCAGTCTGTCGCGTATGCCGGGTGTCACAACAAGTTTAGCCATGAGGAATTCAGAAAACGTATTGACGCTGCATCGATATTGGAAGATGCTGAATTGATTGCCAAAACGAGCGAGAAGGATTCGCTATACCTGTCAGAGAAGTTTTGGCGGAGCATCTTTGGATATAAGGACGGACATTCTGATGCGCAGAAATGTGTGTTCTCCGACATGGCATTGGCGCAGGCAGTAGAGACACTTGATTTTTCGGCAATGATGCGAGGCGTTCATAATGAACTTGACGCGAAGTTGGAGTTTTGGGTTGTACTATACGGCCTTGATGATGTAGCAGGGTTTGACTTTATAGAGAAAGAGGCAATCCTTCAAAAGAATGGTAAATTTGCCAAAGTGGCTAAAGTTGATGACAATACCTATTTTGCATATAACCGAAAAGAGGCAGAACTGCTATGTGCTGAAGTGATTAGATGTCTGCATGAGAAATTCGATTGTGATGACAGTAAGTTGTCCGGCAATGTGTATGCATGGGCGGAATGGCGTATGTTGCGCAAGCCTGAAAGAATTCCGGAATTGGAAGAACTCAGAGCTGCAATAGAATGTGCCGATGACAGAAAGTTTAACAGGCTCGTCATTGACGAGGAAGGATTCGTTAAGGTCATTGAGAGCGATGGCCAGCGTGCATCATATCCAGTAGAATCAGAAATATACTGCGCGGGGAATAAGTATGTTGGCAAGTATGCATGCTACAGCGATGAAGAATACGCAGAGTTGTATTCTCAGTTGCTGACGGCATTTTTGATGTATGTCAAAACAGGGATAAACCAGCGAATTGAGTTTGTCGTTTTCAGCCGGTCAATAGGCGAACTTCTGACGGAGTTGAAGGATATGCTTGCTTTATAGAAAGGATCGCATGGCAAATTTTCTGCGTGTTTTGATTGAGGGTCAGATAGTATCGGTTGTGTAGTGGAAATTCTGTAATAATGATCGTGACTTCTTGCTGTATATAGATTTTGATCGAAAAGGAGGCCGAGGATGAGTGCTAACGAAGAAATTATCACAGCGCATGAAGATGCTGATAACGCGTCACTTGAGAATTTGCGGTTAAAGATTAAGCGTTATCTTGAGATAGATAATGTCTCAGTCTTAGCTGGGGCAGGCACGAGTTTCCATCTTGGCGCGCCAATAATACGAACTGTGCCTGATGATTTGGCTAGGTCATGCGGTAGGGCAATAGAGAAGTATTTTGGTGAAGGCGCAAAGCCTTCTTATGAAGATTTGTTCAATTGCTTGCAAGCTGATTCGTTCCTTTCACAGAAGAAGGGAGGGAAGGGATTGACGAATGCAGCGCTAAAGCAAAAAATGCAGAAATGGCTTTTTAACAATTGCAATACTGAGAAGTGTGATATTTGTGCATCGTACAAAGATGATGTTAATCTGAAGGCCAATCGCTACTTTTATCATGAGATGCTTATAAAAAAATTATTGCAGCGGCCTAATAATCTGAGTCGTGTGAATCTCTTTACCACGAACTATGACATGGCATTTGATTACGCTCTTGATAACCTGGGAGTGTTTTATATTAATGGTTTTCATGGAATTCACAACCGTTGTTTCCGTCCGGAAGTGTATGACTATGACATCTATTATCCTGGACAAAGCGTAAGCGGGAAGGTTCATAGAGCAGAAAAGGTTCTGCGCTATTACAAACTACATGGTTCATTGTCGTGGATTTCTGAGGCGCCATCGCCAACGAACGCATATGGTATTAGGGAAATGCCCCTTAATGGAAATTTTGAGTTCAAGGCGGGTACGCAGTTAATGATCTATCCATGTGTTAGCAAGAAAACATTTACGCTCGACTTGCCGTATTCGGAATTGTTTCGGAGATTTGCCGATGCGATCAACAAACCGCAGTCTGTCCTAATTTGTTTGGGATATTCGTTTTATGACGAACATATTAACGATATAATTTATCAAGCTCTTTCAAACCCTTCATTTACATTGTTTATTGTAAACTATTCACCGAAACCTGATCCAGATTCAGAAATCGCAAGATTACAGAGGCTTGGTGACAAACGAATCATAATATTAGATCAGTGCAACGATTCACAATCGACTTTTGTGGAGTTCGTAAAGAATGTCCTCCCGGATTTGTATGAATTAAACGATGAGGAAAGAATTGCCGAGACGCGAAGCCTGTTGTACTCGTTCAGAAAGGGGGCTGATGATGCAAAATAGAGTCATTGGACGAGTCCTTTCAGTTGATAACTTCAGGGTTTATGTAAAGATTGACGATGAGATAAAAAGTGCCTACAAAAGCGGCATAAATGATATTTACGAGGTAGCAAGAATAAACTCCTATCTGATTATCCCTGTAGGAGCGGATAGAGTGGTGGCAATCATAACGCGTGTAACGATGAAAGATGAGGCGGAACTTGACAGAAACATGAAGACTGTTTCTTTACCCGACTCGTCACGATATATTTTGGCCACGATGCAAGGAACAATTCACAAGGAAGATGGTAAAGAGTCTTTTCTTCAGGGCGTCTACAACTTTCCCGTCTTGGATAATCCAGTTTGGTATGCTACTGAAGATGATCTGAAGCAGATATTCGACGACAACGCCAGCACGGATATTGATTACAAGAAAGACTATTATCTCCCAATCGGCATATCTCCTGTTTTTTCTAACTATAAGGTAAAGATATGCCCCGATCAGTTCTTTGTTAAACATGCAGCGATACTTGGTAATACGGGATCTGGTAAGTCGTGTACATTGACATCTATTCTACGCAATCTTTTTGCGTTCAAATATAAAGAAGGTAAGCTCCAGAAAGCGCACATTATCATATTGGATACAAACGGCGAATATAGAGATGCATTTCTTTCGGATTCAGATGGTATGGATGAAGGATTGAAAGATCTAAATGCGTACTATTATGGTGGAGTCGAACAAGTACAGGTGCCATATTGGTTGATGAATTGGCAAGAGTTCAAGGCGCTTTTAAAACCAGGGGAAGGGACTCAGGCTCCAGCTCTCAACAGGGCAATTAGTCTTGCCAAGAACAATCAAGAAGGTGAAGAAAAGGGATTGCTGCCACAGTATCTCAAAGCAAGCTTAGAGCGAGTCCTCGCATATGATATGGAGGAGCTGAAGAGGCACACTGGCTATAGCAGTTATGGCAATTGGGCGTGGAAGAGCGATAATGAGATCGCAAAATTAGGGGCTGCTATCAAGAATTATGATGGAAAATTAGGTGGACAACTTCAGGAGTTAAGCAATAGCGACAATTTTAATGATGCATCAAAACAACTTCCGATCCTAACAGAGATCAAGAAGTGCTATGATGACTTAAATGTGGCGGCATTGAATCGTCAACTAATAAGCGAGAAAAATATCGATATCCCCACATGGTTTAGCTATCGTGAACTCTGCACAAAATTCTTGGATGCGGCCATTGCAGAGCAGGAGAGTAGTAACGCAAGGATTTCCGAGTTCGTTTCAACGCTGCGACTTAGGATGCAAAGTTTTCTGAATGATAACCGCATGGCGGTTCCGCTAATGCTAAAAGATGAGAACGAATGCAATAGAAATGTTTTGCCACATTTCTTGGCTCTGTTGCTTGGCGACTATAATGCTGAATTTTCTTCAAAGGCCAATTCTGAATATGCGAAGAAGGATTTTGTGGAGGCGTATAATAAAATCAACATCCCCCATGATCAAGCCCGCACAAACCAAATTACCGTAGTTGATGTTTCGTTATTGCCATTTGAGGTTCTCGAGACGGTGACAGCACTGCTTGGGCGCATTTTATTGGAGTTTGTTTCTAATTTCATGCCTGCAGAAAGAGGGACGCACCCAATTGTTATAGTCTTGGAAGAAGCACAGAACTACATTGCAGAAAAAGAAGATTCAGTGGCGAAGCGGGTTTTTGAGAGAATAGCCAGAGAGGGTCGAAAGTTCGGCATTTCGCTGATAGTCTCTAGCCAGCGTCCTTCGGAGTTGTCGAAGACCGTCTTATCGCAGTGCAATTCCTTTGTCATACACCGATTGCAAAATCCTGAGGATCAGAAATATGTTCGAGGATTGGTGTCTAGTGCAAGCGCGGATATTTTAGATCAGTTGCCGATATTGCCGCAGAGACATGCCATCCTAACGGGAGATTGTGTTAGGACACCAATTCAGGTTCGCATTGATAATGTATGTCCGACTCCTAATAGTCATGATCCTGAATTCATTAAGAACTGGCTTGATGGGGATAATTTGATTCAATACGAAAGGACATGCAAGAAATGGATAGGTGAAGAAGAACGTCCCCAAGAAGACGAGGATGTTTCCGGGCACAAGTGAACCGCACTCTTGTAAGGTAAATGTGACCTTTCTATAGAAGATCCACTGTCCATGATCAATGAATGAGGTCGAGAATCCTGCATAAACATCTCTACACGCTCTACATGTTCTACACGGCCATCTAACCAGCCGCTCTCTAACTCCAAAATCTCTCTGCGTACTCTGCGCCTCTGCGTCTCTGCGTTAAAAACTTGAAACATCAAACAACAAAACCAAACATGAAAACCTCAGTAGAAATCACCCTAAAATCCCTCTCCCTCTCTGGAATCCCTGAAAAGGTGCTGTTGCGTTCCCGCAATATGCTCACCGTCGAGATGGTCTGGCCCAAGGCCGGCGCCCCTCGCAAATCCGCGACGCGGCAAATCACGATGAAGAAGGGCAAAGTGGACTTCACCACCGAGCCCTGGGCAAAGCGTGTCCTCTTTCGTGAGGACATAGACGGCCACACCGCGTTCGTGGTTTCCATCGCCGAGCCGATTTCCCTCCAGAAGCTTCATCGCCTCCTTCAGCTCACCGCCAAGGCCATCCTCAAGGAAGGTGCGGACATGATCGACGCAGCGATGGTTT
>Ga0310696_10011015_pt1 | contig 10330 bp, 7 predicted proteins | sample AusTroGonzalo_MG_4_FD_203885 | JGI IMG/M metagenome (GOLD analysis project Ga0310696, IMG submission 203885) | Bovine rumen microbial communities from tropical cattle in Woodstock, Queensland, Australia - Gonzalo_02 (v2) (version 2) | ecosystem: Host-associated > Mammals > Digestive system >... | reverse complement strand
TTACGTTGACGTGATCATCATCAGCGCCGACGCTTACGTGGACCACCCTTGCTTTGGGCATGCGGTTGTCGGACGACTTTTGGAACATGAGGGTTTGCGCGTAGCGATACTCCCGCAGCCGAACTGGCGCGACGACTTGCGCGATTTTAAGAAGCTCGGGAAACCGCGACTTTTCTTTGCGATTTCGAGCGGCATGGATTCCATGGTAAACCACTACACCGCCGCAAAGCGCCTCCGCAGTGATGACGCCTTTACGCCGGGGAACAAGGCCGGATTCCGCCCCGATTACGCGACTTACACATACGCAAAAATTTTAAAGAAGCTCTACCCCGATGTGCCGCTGCTCATTGGCGGTCTCGAATCGAGCTTGCGTCGCGTGACGCATTACGACTACTGGAGCAACAGACTCAAGCCGAGCATTCTTTTCGATACGCAGGCCGACATTCTCGTTTACGGCATGGGCGAAAAGCCGCTGAAAGAAATCGTTCGTTTGCTCAAAAAAGGCGTTCCGTTCTCAAGCCTGAATTCCGTTCCGCAGACGGCCTACTTGGCGCCCAAGGGCAATGTTCCGAAGAACAGCAATTGGGAAGACTTGCGTTTGTACAGCTACGAAGAATGTCTGGAAAGCAAGAGGAACCAAATCGAGAACTGCCGCAGGGTGGACATCGAATGCAACAAGTGGTTCCAGCGCCGCATTCTGCAAGATGTCGCAGAACAGACCGTCGTCATTAACCCCGCCTATCCGCCGATGGAATACGGCGAACTCGACGAAAGCTTTGAATACCCGTACGCTCGCGAACCGCATCCGCGTTACAAGAAGCGCGGCAACATTCCCGCGTTTGACATGATCAAGTTCAGCATCAATACGCATCGTGGATGTTTCGGTGGTTGCAGTTTCTGCGCCATCAACGCACACCAGGGCAAGTTCATCGCGAGCCGCAGCCGCGAAAGCATTCTGCGCGAAGTCGAAATCGTTACCAACATGGAAGGCTTTGCCGGAACGATTACAGACCTTGGCGGCCCCAGCGCGAACATGTACAACATGCGTGGCCGCGACCCAAGCCGTTGCCAAAAGTGCGCCCGTGCAAGCTGCCTCACGCCCAAGATTTGCGACAACATGGACACGCACCATGCTGAAATCTTGAGCCTTTATCGCGAAGTGCGCAACCATCCGAAGGTGAAACACCTGTTCATCGGAAGCGGTGTGCGTTACGACATGCTCTTGCAGGAGACGGATGACGAAGAACTCCGCAAGGACCACGAAGAATACGCCCGCGAACTCATCGACTACCACGTGAGCGGTCGCTTGAAAGTTGCGCCCGAACACACGAGCGACGCCGTCTTGAAATTGATGCGCAAGCCAAGCTTTACGCTGTTCCACAAGTTCAAGGAATTCTTTGACGACGAATGCAAACGCATCGGCAAAAAACAACAGCTGATTCCGTACTTTATCAGTAGTCACCCCGGCTGCACCGAAGCCGACATGGCCGAACTAGCGCTCGAAACAAAGCAATTGGGTTTCCAGTTGGAACAAGTGCAAGACTTTACACCAACGCCGATGACCATTGCGACCGAGATGTTCTACGCCGAAATGACGCCGGACGGAAAGCCGCTCTTTGTCGCGAAAGCGAACCAGAAGCAATTTTTCTTCTGGTACATTCCTGCAAACCGCCCGCACTTGCGAGAAGTCTTGGAACGCCTCAAGATGGGTAAGGTCAGCCGCTTGTTGCTGAGTCGTACTGCAATGGCTGAGGGTAAGGAATACTTCCCGAGCAAGGAACGCGAAGAAAACGAAGACTTCCGTAATCGCGAAATGCAAAAGCGCGACGAACGCACGCAAGCTTTGCGCCCGAAAAAAGAGAAAGTCAAAAACCGCTGGCGCGATGAAGGATATGAAAGTCGTGGATTCAGCGAAGGCCGCGAGAATCGTGGGGAGTCGCAAAGGGAACCGCGCGAGAATCGCTTCGGTCGCGAAGGGGAACGCCAAGAACGTCGCGGATTCCACAGCGAGCGCCGATTTGATGACCGCAGAGATTTCGATCGTAACGAGAATCGCCGCGACTTTGACCGCAACGGGAACCGCCGAGGAAATGTATTCGAAGACCGCCGCGGGAATCAGCAGAATGCGCCGTTCCGCGAGCACCGCAATGTGGAAGACAAGAACCGCTTCAACAGCGGCGAAATAAACCTCGCCAGCCGCCGCTCCCACGCCAAAGGCTTCAAAAAGCCATCGTTTAAGAAGTAAGGGCGAAGATATCATCCTTGCGTTTTCTTTATTCGTTACGCCCAGTTTAGCTGGGCATTTCTTTTTATATTATTTCACAATGCTCCGTTCCCATTTCATTCCGCAATTCATTCTTCGAGCCTTCTGTGAAGGCGACAAGATTCAATATATGGATCTTGCATCAAAAAATGTGGAATCCAGAAACCCACGATCCGTTTTCAGCGAGGATGGTTATTATCCCGAGCAATTGGAACATGAGTTATGCGATAAAATCGAACGAGATTTTGCACCAGTGCATAAGAAAATTATTTCGTCTCGCTACAAAATGATTCTTGACGCTAATGAAATGTTTTTGCTGAAGAAATACCTGCTTGTAGCCTCACTTCGCATAAAAAGTGATGAACTCAAACAAATTTCTACAGAATATTTTTTCAAAAATGTAGAAGCGGCGCTGAATTGTTCGACAAAAGATGATTTTAATCGACTAATGTTTAATGCAAAATTGAAATCCAACCTTATTTTGGAAGAATTCTTCAAACACATAGTGGGTTCTTATACGATTTTTATAAAGACAAGTCATAGCAAAATTGATTTTGTTATTCCTGATAGTGGTTCTGCTAATTATATTGGAGCGTATCAGGATAAAAAGTTTGAAATCATAAATGGTATGATCAATATGGTTCCAATCCCTCTATTTTATGATATCAAGGTGAAGATGACAAAGCACGATTATACCATTTTTCCGCTCTCAAAAAATACGGCTGTTCTTTGCGTCAATCCGTTTTATAAGTTACTTGTAGGAAAACCTTTAACATCAAATTCTATTCCACATGTTTTTGGTTTTGGCAATACAGAATTGATTCAGGATGCTAAAGTTGGTTTCAATCCTAATGGAACCATAAAAGACTATACTTTCGACATCAAGCAACTGTCCCGCCAAGATGCGTGTTTTTTAAACCATCTAATGCTGACTAATGCCGAATGCCATATTGCATTTGCCAATCGTGAAAAGATTGGAGTAGAGCTTTAACAATATCCTATTGACACACACTCTCCACAAATCTATATTCCTTTCTGTAATTTCGACAATCCTCGTGACAGTCGGCATAGACCTTTGGGTCCGTACGTGCATCCGCGACGGGGCACATCAACCTTCTTGTTGATGTTGTTGGATAGCAGGCAGGAACACGACCTGCTCGAGAGCGCCGCAGCGCCAAGTAACGCCGAGGAAAACCCTCGCCAACAATATTGCAAGATCATCCCCCAAATAAAAAAAACACATATTCAAGGTCAAATTTGATCTTGAACATAATTGTAAATCTTGAAGTCACAAGTGTATCACACGATGATTGAAGAATTAATAGACGAAAAGCAAAGAGCATTGTAAAAACAGCAATGCCGGCACAAAGGCCGGCATGACATATTAATTAAGCGAACTTGGCTGCAACACTCGCCTTATGCGTTTGTCGCCAAAACGCTCCACCATTCGCCTTTGGTGCGTTCGACGGAAACCTTGAAACCAGCTTCATCGAACCACTTGAGGATGTAATCCTTTTCCGTGACGAGCTGACCGCTGATGATGAGTTCGCCGCCTTCGGCGAGCAAGTCTTCGATGTCGTCGCGAAGCGGCCAAAGTTCACTGCGAATCATATTGCAGAGAATCACGTCGAACTTCGTTCCGTCCTTGAACGCATCCAGGAATCCGAGCACGCAGTCGCTTTCACCAAAACCATTGCGTTCAAAGTTTTCCGCAATGCAGGGAATCGTGAGCGGGTCAATTTCCGTACCCACAGCAAGGCTTGCGCCCTTACGACGAGCAAACATCGCCAAGATGCCCGTACCCGTACCGATGTCGAGAACAGTCTTGCCCTTAAAATCGATATTTTCCATGAGCGCAGCACAGCTACTCGTCGTCTCGTGCTCGCCCGTTCCAAATGCAGTCTTTGCCTCAAGCTCCAAGACAACCGCTTCAGGATCTTCCGGCGTAAATTCCACCCAAGGCGGACGCACCCAGAGGTGTTCGCTCACAGCCACCGGCTGCGCACGGTCACGCCACCACTTGTCCCAATCCTTTGCAGGCTCTTCGGTGACCTTGAAATTGTACTGCGGAAATTCCGCCACGATGCGGTCGCGTTCCGCCTTGTCGCCCGTGTAAAAACAGAACTCCGTGCGACCAGCGGTCACCGGGTCGAGTTCTTCGAGCGTCGCAACACCCGCCTCGAAAAGCAGGTAGCTTGCAATTTCATATTCTTCATCGGGGCAGTTGCCCTCAGCCTTGTACCAAGTTTCAATTTTCTGCATACCCTAAATTTATCAAATTAATTGATAAACAAATCAAAAACTGAAAAAATTACGGTATTGTAAGGCAGTCATCCTGGAGCAAGGCGTAAGCCGACGCGATAGGATCCACAAATCAAATTGAATTCTCCTAAAAAAAATATATTTAGGCAAACCACTTCGAACTTATGCTCTACATCCACCAATTCCCCGACTGGACGCGATTCCGCTTCGACTCCCCCAAGGTGCTCAACGCGCTTGGGCAAACGCGACTCGCCGAAGGAAAACTCATCGGGATCATGCAAATCTGTGGACTCAAGGACATCGAAGCAAAAATCATCGCCGACGACATCGTCGCAAACTACGCCATCGACGGCTACACGCTCGACGCAACGAAAGTCCTCACCGAAGTGGAACTCAAAAGCAAGGGCTCGCAAAACTTTATCAAAAACTACCTCGGCGCCATCCAAAACGCATCGCAGCCCCTGACCGAAGAAAGACTCTTCAACTGGCACGCCGCCATGGGTCAGAACAAAGTCAAGCACTACCGCGAAACACCCAGCGAAGTACAGACAACATTAGACGAAAAGACGCTCCACTTTGTAGGCCCGAATCCAGAACGCCTCCAAAGCGAAATGGAAAGTTTTATCTCGTGGTTCGAAAAATCGAACATGGACGGAGTCATCAAAGCCGCCATCGCACACTTTTGGTTCTTAACCATCCGCCCCTTCGCCGACGCCAACGGCAGAATCGCCCGCGCCATCACCGCGATGCAACTCGCCCGCGCCGAAAGCACAACGCATTGCCAATACGCGCTGAACAAGCAAATCAGCAACAACAAAGCCGACTACTTCAAAATTCTCTCGCGCACGCAAGCCACGAGCGGCGACCTTACCGAATGGATTCTGTGGTTCTTGCAAATGATGCGCCAAGCCATCAAAGACAGCGAACAACTCTTCGCCGCCGAAATCAACAACATTCAATTCCGCAACGCCCACGCAAGCACCACCTTCAGCGAACGCGAACAACAGCTCATCGACGAAATCCTAGCCGGAAGAATCGCCCAACCCTTCACCGCCAAAGAAGCCGCCGCATTCTTCAACGCCAGCCACGACACCGCCCTCCGCGAAATCCAGAGCCTTATGGACAAAGGAATTCTGCAGACGAACAACAAAGGCGGCAGAAGCAAACGGTATAGGCTGAAGAATGAAAGGGTGGAAGGGTAAAAATCAGTATTTCCACAGACTATGAGATTTCCAACCATCAAGAAATCCCATGCATTCAAATGGCAAATTTTCCGCAACCTGCGGAAACATCCGCATTACCCCTTCTTCTTTTTCACCTTTTTCTCAATACTTTTAATCGTCTCAAGATATGCCTTTTCCACAGGGCTTAGCGTTAATACCTGATATTTCCGATATTCATCAAGAGCTTTATCAACAGCCTGTTTGTGGCTCACGCTTCCCGCATTATCAAGGAGCTTTTCCCCCGTCGAAGAAAGCACCTTATCTAGATGCTCCACATAATCGCTCATGTGCATCTGATTATGGCGAATTGCCTGGACTTCCGCAAAATCAAAATAACCCGAAACTAGATTATTCAGCACCTTGAGTTCTTTTTCGTCCAAATAATTCTTAGCAACCACTACATCTCTTCTTGTCGGCATGCTCCCGCTAAATGTAGTCAAACCCATAAACGGTTTATCGGCATCCGCCCGTTCAAAGATGACTTCGGCTGCGGTATGCCCATACGCAGCATAATGTAACTTGTTCTGCACCATCTTGAAAAAAGCGATGGACTCTTTGCTTTTAGGGTCATAATCAACGCTAGTCGCATACAAATCGAGAATTTGCCGATACAAAGCCTTTTCGCTAGAGCGGATATCGCGAATTCTATCCAAAAGTTCATACCAATAATTTCCGCCACCCGCTTCCTTGAGCCTCTGGTCATTCAGCAAGAAACCTTTTTTCAAGTATTCCTTAAGCTGTTCAGTCGCCCAACGACGAAAACGAGTCGCCAGGATCGACTTTACGCGATAACCAAGGGAAATAATCATGTCAAGATTGTAATAATTCGTACTGTACAATTTGCCGTCAGCCGCAGTTGTTCGGAAATTCCGAACTACTGAAACTTCGTCAAGTTCACCCTCTTCAAAAATATGCTTGATATGTTCGCTTATGTTCGCCTTGCTCGACTGGTATAAATCCACAAGCTGCGCCTGTGTAAGCCAGACAGTTTCGTCTTCAAACCGGACATCAATCTTTGTCTGTCCGTCATCAGTCTGGTATATAACAATTTCACCTGTTTTATTCTCTGACATCTAAAACCTCTAATTCCCGTTTTTCCTCTAGTCCTTAAAAATAGGTTCTTGAATAACCTCGTGCAATAGGTTGGATTGTTACTCTGTTTTTCTCGTTTTATTTGGAGGGGCAAGTTTTCCCCTCGCTCGCACGACGTTGCTCGCTACCCTTTCTAGCGGGGACACCCCGCAACGCCCCCATCTCAGATTTGAATTGCTTCAAAATCTCTTCTGAATAAGCCCGCAAAGTGGCATTCATCAGATTATAATCTTTATCGAAGAACTCTGCTGCATCCTTGATGACTTTGCACTTCTTTTCTAGGTCGTCGTAGGCTTTTTTGCATGATTCTGGTTCTGCTAGGTTGTAATCTCTCGCAAAATAGTGAACTAGATAATTGCGAGTTTCAATGAATTTCGTGAATTTTTCGGTTGCCTGTAGGAGTCGTCCTTCGCACTGTATTTTGTAGTCGATTTTCAAAACTCCAAGTTGCTGCTTTTTTGCGGTCTTAAAATCCTTGTTATTTCGCGGAGTATAAATAGCATCTATCAAATCTAGGCCTATGGGACCTAGAGGGTGCTTGTCATCTTTCTGTTGTTTCTCCACTGCCTTTTTTATAGACTTCAGAAGCTCTTCAGGAGTTTTGCCCGTCCAGATGCCGCCGGCACGCTTGTGCATCCAGCGCAATTGGAGTTCAATGACATTGCACGCAAACAATACTCGCCCAAACAATTCAAACACTTGGGCTTGGGTTGGATTTTTCATGTGCTAAACCACTTTCCAATTGCACTTTTTATCGGAATTGGAGCGACTGAGGACCTTCATCTCCACGAGCTTTCTCATGTCACGGCTGATGGTTTCTCGCCTGACTCCAAAATGATCCGCCAACTCCGTCTGTAAGATGTTCGGGTTACACTTCACTAGTTCCACAATCTGTTTTTGGCGCTCATTCAGTTGCACCTTAGACCGGGACTTCGCGTCTGTAGACTTGCCATCAGATTTTGCTGTGACATTTTTACTGTGACATTTTGCTGTGACATTTTGCTGTGACTTGTAATCCACGTGCAGATAGCGATTTCTGAGCTCGTTTTTCTCGCCCATCAGCAAGTTGCGGAAGAACTTTTCGAGGTGTTCCAACTCCTGCTGGATTCCTTTTCGCACATTCTTGTAGTTCGCACGGACAAGGGCATTCCTGAAATACCACGAATTTTTGGCGAAAATGTCGTTCCCGACTTTAAAGCCCATGGAACGCAGATACTTGATGGTAAAAACCGCCGTGGTACGCGTATTGCCCTCACCGAAGGCATGAATCTGCCAGAGACGCGATACGAAAAATGCCAGATGACGGACTATTTCATCCATACTTATATTGCTATAGCTAAATTCACGTTCGCGCTCAAAATCATAATCCAAAGCCATCCGCAATTCAAACGAAGCCCCGTACATTACTGAATCCCCGTTCAGCACCCATTCCTTCTTGGAAATATCGTACTTGCGGATTTCTCCAGCATGTTTGAACACCCCCTCGAAAAGCCGCTTGTGAATAGCAATCAAAAAAGAGGGTGAAAAATTGAACGACTTTTCACTCAATATTTGCGCAATGCGGGCAGAAACTTTGTCAGCTTCTTCAGTATCGTCTTTGTCGTCGGAACGCTCCGTCTTCGATTCGTAATAAGAATCAATGAGCGCCTGCGCCTTATTCAGGGAAATCTTCCCTTCGATGTTTTTCTTGGCGACTTCGAGCAGATAATCCGAAGGCGTCAGGCCATCAACCTGCTGCAAGCCGATAGCCGTAGACCATGCGTAGGACTTTTCCCGCTTGGCGGGCTCGACCTGACGGATATATTCTTCAAAATCCAGTTCTGACGGTTTCTTTCGCATCGGAGTTCCTTGTGATTACATATTTTTCTTGAACAGACCTTCTAAAAATTCAAAAGTTACATTCTTTTCTGTATAACTTTTATTTTTTTACCATCCTCTTGATAGCTTGATATAATACCCTTTTCACTCAATATAGCACACAATTCTTTATTCAAGCCTGTATTTGGAAGTTTTTCTCGTTTTCCGTCACGTTTGATGCATAAACAATAAGATTCATCCAATTTATTGCTAATCACATCCGTTATTTCATTTTCATTCAAATTACGACCTTGTAAACATAAAAGTTTTAGAACATCATCTGCATCATCCATATTTGCAACAACGGATGATATAGGTACCTGGACTTTTCCATCTAAATTAAGTTCCAATATTTTTCGTCCTAACCATGTCAACGCATCATCTTGTTGACTAACAGCATACCAAATATCAAAATCACTTGATAACAGCTTATATTTTTGTTCTTTACTTAATTCCCTGCTATCCAAGAAAATTTTCATATCATCAAAAGTAATTTCTATTTCTAATACATTCCATTTATCAACAAAATCATCAAAATATGTAGCAATAAATTTTGGAAGTAAGTTTACGTGATTTTGTTTTATTCCTATGTAATTTTCTTGTGTGAAAACAAGCTTTTCTTGTTCAACCAGTATATCAATTTTTCCTGATTCAATATCATAATTTATCTTTTCATATTTCCTGGGGCAAACTTCCATTAAGTCAGAAAAACATTTTATTGATAGATGATTTGAATCTAACACAGCACTATAAAACACAGATGCAATGTTATCATTTTCTGAATCTACGTTTTCATTCGTTAGAGGCGCTGTTTTTACTAATTCCTTAACATTTTTTTCATCATTTAGATAATCAACCAAGCAATCATCTATTTTATTTCCATTAGCCTTGAAATTTTCAAAAATATTAGACCATATTGGACTTACTTTTTTATGTTTAAACAACAAGTTACGAATATCTACAAATTTTTCATTGGCATTAGCAAGTTTCACTTCAGCCAACTTAATCTTTGTTATATCAGAAATTACGCAGTCATTCTTTTCTATTAATTCAATTTTTATTTCCATCAGCAATGTATTGTTATTCAACAATTCAACAAAGGAATCTTCTGATTCAGCTATTGGCTCTCCAGTAGAAAGTACAACGTTCTTAACAAAAATTTCAATATTTTGATCTATGTAAGCCTTTATATTTTGATTTTGCAATCTAGACACTCGAGTGTAATAATCTTTAATCGGCTTTCCAACAGCATCAGCAAAAGCATTTTTGATTATAACATCAAAATTATGTTTTGATATTACATAAGCATTGTTGTCTAATATGATATTGTAAATAGGGTATTTTACAGTATCTTCTAAAAGATTAAATTTTAGACCATAATAATTAATTTTAGAAGCAACCGTACTACAATCAACATCTGCACGACGCAAAAAAGACATATCTTTAGTCAAAAATGTTATAATATCATTTTCGGTCTTTTTAAAGTTAACAGCAACAAAGAACTTATAAACAACAATAGATTCTTCATCATCAAAAAGAGTAATAAACCAATCTTTTTCGGTACTAAATAAGCTATACAATCTACAATATAACTTTGATTGAATACTTGGCTCTGCACGGAATTTACTCAAGA
>Ga0310696_10011009_pt1 | contig 10333 bp, 10 predicted proteins | sample AusTroGonzalo_MG_4_FD_203885 | JGI IMG/M metagenome (GOLD analysis project Ga0310696, IMG submission 203885) | Bovine rumen microbial communities from tropical cattle in Woodstock, Queensland, Australia - Gonzalo_02 (v2) (version 2) | ecosystem: Host-associated > Mammals > Digestive system >... | reverse complement strand
AGGTGACTTTTCCGGGCGCAGACTCGCAGACGGAGATGGGGCGGCGCAGGTACATCCCTCCAACCGACACTTCGACGAAGGAGCCGGCGACAAGCTGCGGAATCTCCCCGGCAAGATCCAGCCGGAAGATTTTCGAGGCCACCTCCTCATTTCGCATCACTACCAGATTTCGTTCTATCATCTTTTCTGACAAAAAAAAAGTGACTTAAAAACAAGTCACTTAAACAATTAAAAAAAACGGAAATCCTTGCAGCAGAGTGCTGTTACAGGAATTTCCGGTATTCTTTCTCTTTGGAGCATACTGGCGGCAAAAATACTACTTTTTTTGAATATAATTCGCCTTGTTCATATCTTTTGAAAAGTGTTGAAAAATCACATCCGCACTTCCCCCTAATCCTTGTTTTTAAAGATATTCTTATGCTACTCCACCACATCCATCCATTCGTAGCGGTTGCCGCAGTGGTCAAGGAACTTCAGCAGGTCGGTACGTTTCAGCATCAGCGAGGCGGTATTGATGCACGGATGGAAGCTGAGCCGTTCGGCGTTTTGCAACGTACTGTCCAAGAATACGATGACATGATGTTCCGTGTCGTTGATCAGCCCGAAGGGGGTAACGGAGCCAGGCTTCACGCCGAGGTATTTTTCCAAACGATGTTCCGAGGCAAAACTCAACTTGCCCTGATGGAGCCGTTTCTCAATATCGTGGATGTCCATCCGGCTGTCGCAGTTGAGGATGACCAGATAGTGCTGGTTTCCCTTGTGGTTTCGGAAAAAGAGGTTTTTGCAATGCTGCGCATCATGACCTGCCCAGTATTGCTTGGCAATTTCGATGGTCGGGGCCTCGGGATGCTCCAAATACTCGAAATCAATCTCCAGCTGCTTCAGAAGTTCGTACAGGCGCGGATCTCCGTTCATGGCTATCTTCTTTTACGGCCCAGAATATCAAAGGCGAAGGAGAGGATGTTGAAGGCTTTCGGGATGTGGCTTACCACCGAGGTGACGGTGCGGGCCACCTTCGGCACGAAGCTCCAGAAACTATAGACTTCGTCCCAGTCGGCTTCCACAGCGCTTCCCTGCGCCTTGACCAAATGTTTCAACCTCGCCTTCTCGGTGGCAATATCCTGCAAATTCGACAGTTGCGAATACTTGGACTGGCGTTTATTCTTCATCGTCCACCTCCATTTCTCCCGATTCGCTGAACAAAATGGAACTCATTTTCTTAATGATCGGGTTGATAATCATTTTTTTGCGCAAAAGGACAAAAAGGATGAACAGCAGCAGGAAGAATCCGGCGATGATCAGGAAGCCGTAGGTGAGGCTGCCCGTCAACGTCTTCATCCACAGCACGAACATCATGGAAAAATAGACAAAGGCCGCCATCAGCAGGATGGTGCCCGCGATGATGACAATCAGCAGCGAAAGAATCTGCGAGGTCTTCTCCACAATATTGAGCTTCAGCAGCTGGAGCTGAAGGTCGGCGTAGTCCTTCACATTGTTAACCAACGACTTGTAAACGTCGTCTCGTTCTTGGTTGGCGTCGTTTTCCATTGGAATACAGATTAGTTTTCGTCGGCTTCTTCCAAAACGACATCCTCGTCGCGGCGGATGCCGAAATGCTTCTTCATCTTTTCGATGAATTCGTCCAATTCCTCTTTGGAAAGATTTATCCCTTTCTCTTTCAGCTTTTTGTTGATTTTCTCACGGGTGTTTTTCCCGCTGTCGGGAGCTAAAAGGATGGCGATGATGACACCGACGGCGATGCCGCCTAACAAAGACAAAATGTTTGATGCTTTCATGATGGTTATGTGTTTAAAATTTCAAACAATAACAATCATACGGACAAATTGTTCAAAAGTTTCGGATTAAATCTGGTTTAGCTTTCGCAATTCCGATAGGCGGCGTTGAGCGGTACGGATAGAAATATGAAGAGCATCTGAAATCTGTTGTATATTGGCATCGGGGCATTGTTCAAGATACTTCTGTAATTGTTTGACGAAATTGCCTAAAAATCCACCACCTATTGCAACGTAAAAAGGAAACTTTTATCCTGCCAGCGCCCCGTGCAATATCTCCACCGGATGGAGGGCAATGACGCCCGTCGTGTCCTTGATCTGGTGGCGACAGCTGGTGCCCGTGGCGGCCACCAAATCGCCCTCTTGGCGGGCATTGACGGCAGGCACTAACGACACGTTGGCCACCTTTACGGAAAAGTCGTAATGCTCCTTCTCGAAACCGAACGCACCCGCCATCCCGCAACAGCCGTCCTTCAGCTCCGTAACCGAATAGTTCTCCGGAATCTCCATCATCGCCGTGCTCCGCTGCGGGTTCGACAACGCCTTCTGGTAACAATGCGAATGGAAGATGATCTGCTTCGGCTCCGTCGTGAACTGCTCCTTGCGGATATTCCCCTTGGCAAATTCATCGGCAATGAACTCGTCAATAAGGAAGCAATGCACAGATAATTCTTTCGCCAATGGCTTTAAGTCCTCCTTCACTAATTCCTTATATTCATCTCTGAAAGAAAGAATTGCAGAAGGCTCTAATCCTAATAACGGAGTTTCCTCACTGATGAGATTGGCAAACAACGAAACGTTCTTCTCTGCGATTTTCTTCGCCCGTTTCAGACGGCCTTTCGACAAATAGGTACGTCCCGAAAAGGCATTGTCCGCAATTTTTACCTCGTAGTTCAGCCGCTGAAGAAGCTCCAAGGCTTTCACCCCGATAGCCACATCCTGCGTGTCGGTGAACTCGTCAATGAAGAACCAGACCGTTTTTATCGGATTTTCAGGCCGTTTCAGATTCTTCTTGGCCCATTTCCGCAAGGTGAAGGTGCTGACTTCAGGCAAAGAACGGTGTACGGAAAAGCCCAGAACCTTCTTCATCAGGGTGGAAAGAACGCGGTTCGTGCAGCAGAAGTTGAAAAGGTGCGGCACCAACATTCCCATTTTGTTGAAAATCGGATAGTTGGCAATCACCCAGCTGCGGAACGGAACCGGATGCTGCCGGTAATATTGATACAAAAACTCCGCCCGGATCTTGGTCATATCCACGTTCGACGGACACTCCGACTTGCAGGCCTTGCAGGCCAGACAGAGGTCGAGGACTTCGGCCAACTCCTTGTGGTCGAAAGGATTGGCTTTTTCGGAATGAGTCAAAAACTCCCGCAGCAGGTTGGCACGGGCGCGGGTGGCCTCCTTCTCGTCCCTTGTCACCTGATACGACGGGCACATCGCCCCCTTGAAGGCGGCAGAGCGCTTGCAATCACCTGAACCATTGCACTTTTCGATGGCGCGGAGGATGCCGTCGGTGTCGGAAAAGTCGAACATCGTCGCCAACTCGTACTTGCCGTCACACCCCGCATTGTCGGAATAGCGAAGGGAGGTGTTCATCGGCGGCGTATCCACAATTTTTCCCTCATTCAGGATATGGTCGGGGTCGAAGATGGCTTTTATATCCTTGAATAACTGATAGTTCCTCTCCCCTACCATCAGCGGCAGAAATTCCCCGCGCAGACGGCCGTCACCATGTTCCCCGCTCAACGAGCCCCCGTACTTCTTCACTAACAGGGCCGCCTCGCGGGCAAAGGCGCGGAACTTCTCCACCTCTTCCTCCCGTTTCAGATTGAACAGCGGCTTGTTGTGCAACTCTCCCGTCGAAATATGGGCGTAGTAGGCACAGCGCAGCCCGTATTTTTGCAAAAGTGCCTCAAATTCATGGAAATAACTGACGTACTTTTCGGGCGAAACGGCAATGTCCTCCACCACCGTCACCGGTTTGCTGTCGCCTTTGGCATTCGACATGATGCCAAGGCCCGCCTTCCGGAGTCCCCACACCTTCTGCATATCACTGCCCCGTATCACCGTGTAGGAGTATCCCAAACCGTTGTTTTTCAAATCGTTGGTAATATCCGACAATTTCTGTTCCACCGCCTCTTCCGTGTTTTCCGAAACCTCCACCACGATGATGGCCTTCGGCTCACCCTGAATGAACGAGCGGTTCCGTTGCTGCGTGATATTCTGCTTTGCCAGCTCAAGTATCAGGTCGTCAATCAGTTCCACCGCCGACGGCTGGTGCTTCAGTGCCACAAGATTGGCAGTCAGCGCGTCGTCCATCGTATGGTTCTCCACACTCAGCAGCGCCTTGCACGGCGGCGGCAGCGGCGACAGTTTCAGCTTCAGTTTCGTCGTGACAGCCAGCGTGCCTTCGGAACCCACCAGCAGCGTACAGAAGTTGAAAGGCTTGTCCGCATCCCCTGAAAAAGGCTGCTGGGCAATCAGCTCGTCAATGGCATAGCCCATGCTCCGCCGTTTCAACGAAGGGTCAGGAAATTCACGAACTATTTCGCTTTGTACTTCTTTATTATTCAAAAGATTATAGATACTTTGATAAATCTTTCCTTCAAGAGTTGGAAGGGCGCATTTTTGGTCAAATTCCTCCTTCGTAATACTTCCGAAGGTACAGCGGCTTCCGTCGCTCAAGACGGCCTCGATGGCGAGGACGTGCTGGCGGGTGCTGCCGTAAACCAGCGAATTGGCGCCGCAGGAGTTGTTGCCCGCCATACCGCCCACGCAGCAGCGGTTGGAGGTGGCTGTTTCGGGGGCGAAGAAAAGTCCGTAAGGTGCAAGAGCCATATTCAGCTCGTCGCGCACCACGCCCGGCTCCACCACAGCATAGCGTTCCTCCGCATTGATTTCCAGAATCCGGTTGAAATGACGGGTGAGGTCCATCACGAGCCCCTTCCCTACCACCTGACCCGCGAGGGAGGTCCCGGCGGCGCGGGGAATGACGGAAATATGCTCTTTTTTGGCAAAAAGCAACAACTGCGCGATGTCATCCTCACTTTTGGGAAACGCCACACCCACAGGCATTTCGCGATAGACGGAAGCGTCGGTGGAATAACGGATTCGGGAGGAAAGGTCAGTGGCGACCTCGCCGGAAATCGGAGGAAACTGCATGGTTCGGGAGATTAGGTTTTGCGCGTCTGCTTCTTGGCGGCGGGAAACAGCACATTATTGAGAATCAGACGGTAACCGGGTGAATTCGGGAACAGGTTGAGGTCGGTCGGCGGGTCCCCGACGAAGTGGCGGTAGTCCTCGGGGTCATGGCCGGAGTAGAAGGTCCACGTCCCTTTGCCGTACTCGCCGTGGATGTAGCGGGCCTCGTTGAACGCCGCGGATTCGCCCATTATCAGCACGTACGGCTTGATTTTGGTCTTGTCGAAGGCAGTCGTCTGCCCCATGAAGCCGGGCACGACGTTGGTGTGGTTCTGGCACAGCATCGTCGGCACGGGATCCCACTTGGCGGAAAACTCGAACAGAGTAAAATAGTCGTTCTTTTCGCGACCGGCCGTAGGTTTCACGTCAATGTCGGCAATCTCGTACTGATACGGATTGGTGACGATATGGAAGTCAGTGAAAGCGAACGTCTTGCTGAAGTCAAGCTTCTGCTGGGCCTGCGGGTCCATCGGGTCACCGTCGAACATCACGTCGCAGATATCAACGCCTTCGGCGGCGAGGGCAACATCAAAGCTGTCGGGGCCGGAGCACATGGCGAACAGATAGCCGCCGCCCGCCACGAAGTCGCGGATGGCCTTAGCCACAGCAAGCTTCATCTGCGACACCTTGGCGAACCCCATCTGTGCGGCCGTAGCCTCCTGCTCCGCCACGTCGGCCTTGTACCACGCAGCATTGCGGTAAGAGCCCCAGAACTTGCCGTACTGGCCCGTAAAGTCCTCATGATGAAGGTGCAGCCAGTCGTACTTCGGCAGCTCGCCGTTCAGCACCTCCACGTCATAGACCACATCGTACGGGATCTCGGCGTAGGTCAACACCAAGGTGACGGCGTCGTCCCACGGCAGCTTGTTCTTTGGCGAATAGACAGCAATCTTCGGCAGTTTCGTCAGCTTGATTTCGTCCATGTTGTTCTCCATCGAAGCTATCTCATTGATAATCTGCGTGGCTTGAAGGTCGGAAATTACCTCATACGAAACGCCGCGGATCAGGCACTCGTCCTCCACCGCATCGGCGTACGGGCACATGAAGCTGCCGCCACGATAATTCAGCAGCCAGCTCACGTCAATCCCCTTCCCCACCGTGAAATAGGCAATCCCGTATGCCTTCAGGTGGTTCTTCTGCGCCATGTCCATCGGAATCAGCAGGTGCGTGGCCGAAACGGACAGGACAGAGACGAGGAGCAAAAGCAGGAACGAAAATTTTCTAATATGTTGTTTCACAGTTGTTTTGATTTTCAATAAAAAGCCTGCAAAGATAACACTATATTTCGGAAGTCAGCACAGCATCCATTTGGATATCGTTAGGTTCTGTCGGGACGTGCTCCACCAGCTGGAAATCAAAGCAGATACCGATTTTTTCCACTTCCTTATGCTGGGCAAGGAAACGGTCGTAATAGCCTTTGCCGCGGCCGAGGCGGTTTCCAAGGGGGTCGAAAGCCATGCCTGGAACCACAATCAGATCGTAGCTTCCCGTATAGGGCCTGTTCTGCGGCTCAAGGATATTAAAGTCACCGACGGCAAACGGTGTATCCGGGGTCAGCTCCACCGGCACGATGTCGTCACTGACGACGGTGGGCAGGATGATGTGCTTGCTATCACGCCACTTTTCAATAAATTCAGTGGTCCGCACCTCATCGGGCAGTGAACTGTACAGCATCACCGTCTGCGCATTCTTAAACACGGGTGCTTTTTCCAACATGCTCATAATCAGCTTTGACTGTTCGTCAAGTTGTGCAGGATTCTGGCGTTTTTTCATATTTCGCATATACGAGCGAAGCCCTTGCTTGGTCTTCATACACGCGATGGCCCACTGCATCAGCTGCTTCATGCGTGACTGGTACTTTCCAATCTGGCTGTCAATGAAATCCTCGCTGTACTGGGTTGCACAAAAGCCGTTTCCACGGGCCACATACTCCCCATCGTCCAAATGGTCACGCATCTCCTGATAATTCAACAGGTACTGCTGGTTCTGTTCCATCAGGTCGAACAAATCGGAGACACTGGCCTCAAATGACGCGCCATCAGAAAATGTGTATCGTTGTTTTGTTGTCATATTCTAAAAATCTGAAACTATTGATTATATGTTAATTACAAAAAAATCATACTGGAAGATGGAATTTGTGGGTCTGCAAGGTAGCAAGATCCATTGTAAACAGGGTATCCTTCAGCACCTCCCCTGTGCCTGTAATGATTTTCACCGCCTCATTCACTTGAAGGGAAGCTATCACGGACGGCAGAACACCCATCACCCCGCGGTTCACATTGCCCCGTGCGACCAGTTCTTTTTCGTCAGGATAGAGAGACCTGTAGTTTGAGGCGGGCGGGCAATAGTTGAATACCGCCAGCTGCCCCTGCGTGTCGCCGATGGAACCATAGACAAACGGCTTGCCCAGTTCGAGACAGGTGTCATTGATCAAATATCTTACGGGGAAATTGTCGGTACAATCCAAGACAATGTCATAATCAGAGATAATGGCACGGGCATTTTCCTTGACGAGGAAACAGCGATGCGGGACAATGACCACCCCGCTGTTCAGCCGTTGCAGCGTCCTTACGGCAGCCTCCAGCTTTGGCTGGCCCAACTCGTCTTCGCGATACAGCACCTGCCTGTGGAGGTTGTGAATCGACACAACATCGTCATCCACAAGACCGACTCTGCCTATTCCGGCAGCTGTCAGATAAAGCGCCGCCACGCTTCCAAGACCGCCCACACCCACCACCAGCACAGAGGCAGCACGTAACTTCTCCTGACCTTCAGTTCCAAAACCAGGCAGCACAATCTGTCTTTGGTAACGTTCTAATTCCTTATCTGTTAGCATACAAATGATATTGACTCAGCTATACAAAATCATTTGCAAAGGTACACTTTTTTTGTGAAAGAAGCACGGGAGATTCCATATTTCTCGTATCTTTGCGCCCGTTTTGCAAAAATCACAACTATGTTTACAGGAATTGTAGAAAAAACCGGAAAGATTGTCAAAATCGAACAGGAAAACAGCAACTTCCATTTCACCATCGAGGTGGACTTTGCCGATGAATTGAAAATAGACCAGAGCATGGCCCACGACGGCTGCTGCCTGACTGTCGTGAAAGTGGACAAGGAGCACAACCAGTACGTGGTGACGGCCATGGACGAAACCATGCTGAAAACCAACCTCCGTACGTGGAAGGTGGGCTACGAGGTGAACCTCGAACGCAGCATGCGCATGGACGGCCGCTTCGACGGGCACATCGTGCAGGGGCACGTTGATCAGACCGCCACATGCGAAAAGGTGGTGGACGACAACGGCAGTTGGCGCTACTATTTCACCTACGACACCAAGGGCGGCAACATCACCGTGCCGAAAGGCTCCATCTCCGTCAACGGCGTGAGCCTCACCGTGGTGGACTCCGAAAAGGGACATTTTTCCGTCGCCATCATCCCCTATACTCACAAAGTCACCAATTTCCACAATTTCCAGCCGGGAACGGTCGTCAACATAGAGTTCGACGTGTTCGGCAAATACGTCCAACGCCTGTTGGAAGAGTATCTTAAAGATTTCAAAAAATAAACTATGGGACACACTTACGCCATCGGAATCGACATCGGCGGCACCAACACCGACATCGGGCTGGTGCGCTCCGACGGGAGCTGCCTCGCCCGCACCAACCTGCCGACCCAAAGTTTCCGCAGTATCGAAGCCTACGCGGACGCACTCACGGAAGAAGTACGCAAAATATTGTCGGACAAAAAGATAACCTCAGTTGAGGGTGTTGGTATCGGAGCACCCAACGGCAACTACTACACCGGCACCATCGACTACGCGCCGAACCTGCCGTTCAAGGGGCGGCTGTTCCTTCAGGAGATGGTCAGCAGCCGTCTGAACGTGAAGGTGGTGCTGACTAACGACGCGAATGCCGCAGCTTTCGGCGAGAAGGTTTACGGCGGTGCCCGCGACCTCAGCGACTTCATCCTCATCACCTTGGGGACGGGCGTGGGCAGCGGCATTTTCGTCAACGGGCAGATGGTCTATGGGCACGACGGATTTGCCGGCGAGCTCGGCCACGCCACCCTCTATCCGGACGGACGGCTCTGTTCGTGCGGGCGCAAGGGATGCTTGGAACAGTACGCTTCGGCCCGCGGTATCGTACAGACCTACAAGCTGATATGCGAGGAGACGGGACTTGCGCCCGCCGAGGTCACCTGCCGCGACCTGACCCAGATGGCCGACAGCGGTGACGAACGGGCCCGTGAGACGTGGCGCCGGACAGCCCGTTGCTTGGGCATCGCTTTGTCCAACGCCGTCTGCTTCTCCTCCCCACAAGCCATCTTCCTGATGGGCGGTCCCGTCAAAGCCGGTCATTGGCTGCTTGACCCCTTGCAGGAGTTCTTTGAGGAGGCGCTGCTGCCCATCTACAAGGGGAAAACGAAAATCCTCCGCTCACAGCTTCCCGAAAACGACGCGGCCGTCTTGGGCGCAGCGGCATTGGTGTACGAATAGAAATGCACAATATGGACTGGAACCGACTCCTTACCGAAAAAAGAATCCGCCCGTCGCAGCGGCAGGATGACGCCCGCAGTGCCTTCGAGAGCGACTTCGGACGCATCACCTTCAGCCCCGCCACCCGCCGGATGCACGCCAAAACCCAAGTGTTCCCGCTCACTGACGACGACAACATCCACTCCCGTCTGACCCACTCGCTCGAAGTGATGACCTTGGGCTACTCCTTCAGCATCCTCTTCTGCGACAGCCCCCTTTTCCAGAAACGTACAGGCAAAAGCAATTACGAGCTGTTCCGCGAAATTCCCGTCATCCTGAAAAACGGGTGCCTCATCCACGACATCGGCAATCCGCCGTTCGGCCATTTCGGCGAGACCGTCATCCAAGAATATTTCCGTGACTTTTTCAACCGGCCCGATTTCAACCTGCGCCTCACGGACGGGCAACGACGTGATTTCGAGCACTTTGACGGCAATGCGCAGGGACTCCGTGTCCTCACCAAACTGCAGAACCTCAACGACTGCTTCGGACTGAACCTCACCTGCACCACCCTCGCCTCCTGCCTCAAGTACCCCAATTTCGGTCCCATCGACAAAAGCCGGCTTGAGACGAAAAAGGTCGGCATCTTCCAGTCGGAAATCGGCCACGCCCGCGTCATAGCGGAACAGTGCGGCCTGATGCGTGACGACCGTATCGTGCGCCACCCGCTCTGCTACCTCGTGGAGGCCGCCGACTCCATCTGCTACCTTACGATGGACCTTGAGGACGGCTTCAAGAAGGGACTATACACCCTCCAGATGCTGAAAGAGACCATCGGGGACGACTTCCCGGAAATCAGCAC
>Ga0310696_10011008_pt1 | contig 10333 bp, 13 predicted proteins | sample AusTroGonzalo_MG_4_FD_203885 | JGI IMG/M metagenome (GOLD analysis project Ga0310696, IMG submission 203885) | Bovine rumen microbial communities from tropical cattle in Woodstock, Queensland, Australia - Gonzalo_02 (v2) (version 2) | ecosystem: Host-associated > Mammals > Digestive system >... | reverse complement strand
ATCTTCTGCTGATCCTCGATGATCTTCAGCAGCTTCTTAGTATCAGCATCTTCAACTGCAGGCTTGGTTTCTTGGCCCATAACGAGCCAGTTAGCATCGCACCAAGGCTGGTTTACTGCTTTTAAAATAGATACTATCAAATCATAGCCTGGTCTATTTCCTCTAAGAAAAAGCCCACGAATAGTACTATCAGCCACACCACACTTTCGCGCAAATGTGGCAACAGTATGCCCTTCATGCTTGATGGCATACTCTATTCTATCGTTAATAGTGTCTAATTTCTCCATCAATAAGACAAATAAAAGTTAAATAATGGCACAATCGCGTTCTTTTTGACACAAATCTTTTGTTTATTAACGCAAAAGTGTTAACTTTGCAACAAAACCAATAGTTTGCGCTACAAAGTTAGCACTTTATTTTTAAAAATGCAAGTTTTAATTAAAAAAAAAATAGCAATGACATTCCCAGATTACATTAACAGTTTGCCCAAATCGGTAACATCTGTTCGCAACCAGAAGATTCTTGAGATCGCTGCTGCCTGTAAAGTCGATTCTTCGACTGTTTACAATTGGATGACAGGTAAGCATAAAGTTCGCCCTGTTTATAAGAGCATTATCTCAAAGATGCTTGGTATTCCTGAGGATGAGCTCTTTCCAGAATCAGTAGAGAAAAAGTAATGAGTATGCTTAGTAACATTGAGTTCTTTAAATCACCCTCGGGTGAGGTGTTGTATCGCCGACAGGGTGAATCTGTGAGATCGCTCACAGAGAGTGATCGTGAATTGATTGGCGAAATGCTTTCGCTTATCCGTGTTCGTTATCCAGAGGCGTTTAACGCATTAAGCGATATATATAGCCGTAGTGAACCAAATCGTATGTGGTTTGAATACAGGATGGTGAGTAGGTTTGTCCGTTGCAATCTGAGTGACTATGATACTCAGGATATCGATATCGATGAAAACGGTATGTTGCATTTCGAACAGATGAAGTGCCCGCTGCATGGTAGTGGCGACTGCCCATGGGAGGGTGTGGTATGTAAGCCAAAGCTTGATACAGGTTTGAGTCCTCGCGAAATGGAGTTGGTTCCCCTGTTCGCTGAAGGCCTCCAGTCTCAGGTGATTGCCGACAGGTTACATATTGCGAAGTTTACCGTTGATAATCATAGGCGAAACATTCTGGCAAAGCTGGGTAAGCACTCTGTTACGGAGTTGGCTGCCTGGTACTATGATCATGTAAAGCCACAACAGTAGTATTTAAGTAGGAAGCCCGGATTCAGATAAGTGAAGTCCACCGTCTATGGGACAGAGGCCCTGGGAGAAAAAGATTTGCCCATAGATGACGCCTTGGAAAGACTGGTGGTTGTAGGTGAAAGCAGGTAAATGGTGAAACCTGAAGGGAATAAGGCTATGCTTGCATAGTGCGAAGTCTAGGATGATCGGTGGTTCGAGTCCACACGCCTACACAAAGATGTTTTATTCATTTTGGTGAGTAGAGATTATATATTGTTTTCGGTTGTATATGCAAAAATGTTCAACCATCAACCGGCCTACTGCGAAGTACGCCGGTTTCTAACAGAAAATTAAAATATTAAATATATAGATATGAGAACAAATGATTATGAAAATGCCGTAGAGGCCATCGGATGCGAGCTGCTTCGCATTAGGTACCACGCTAAGAGTGGTGGTCAGGTTTCTGCTGCCTATGGTCAGGTAGCAGGTACACTAACCTATGTGATGTGGGATGAGAACGGTCGTGCTTTCGCCTATGCCCAGCAGGAGGGAGTAGAGGACTGTGTGAGTGAGTGTAATCTTGGATCACTGCCCTACGAGCGCGACCAGAAGTTTGATCTTACGTTCGAGTAGTATGAAGACAAAAGTACCCCCCCCAGTGCTGCTACTGGATATCATGCTGAACGGCAGGTTCTTCTGTCAGCTAAGATATACAGGGCGTGGCCGTTTGGAATGGTTGGGCGAGAAGCTTGGTTATGTGTACAACGAAGCATCTATCAAACAGTTCATAGAACGTATGCGGCCCTCACTCAAAGGAAAGGGTTATAAAGTTGAGTTTGCTAAACAGCGAGTATTATGATTGAATATTGTGATGCTGTCCTCGATTGGGGGCATGTGGTTAAAGAGATTGAACTGCATCGACGCGTACAGCGCGATATCGCCGACTCCCGTCGCCGTGCCAGCCTGCGTCAGAACGAGTATAATCAGAAAAAGAATAAAACAATAAAATTATGAGATCGATTAACGTAGCAATGATTAATGACATCAGTCTGCAGGTAGTGGCTGATGAGCGTGAACAGTTAGTGGCTGTAAAGCCCGTGTGTGAAATTCTTGGTGTGGATTTTTCTGCCCAACGAGCAAAGCTGAAGGAGCATCCCCTTTATGGTTCAACCATGGTGCTGAGCACCACAGTTGGAGGTGATGGAAAAGAGCGTGAAATGGTATGTATACCTCTCCGTTATTTCCCTTCTTGGCTATTCTCGATTAATCCGAACAATGTGAAGGAGGAAATTCGCGACAAACTTCTGGAGTATCAGATTAAGTGCAACGATGTGCTCTATAACTATTTTTTCCGTCGAGCAGAGTTTGCACAGAAAAAGGAGGTGGCTGTGGCCAAGGCTAAGGAGGAGTACGAAGAGAAAACTGAGCTGGTTCGTATTGCTAAGAGCGAACAGAAATTGGCAGAGACTAATTTCAATAAGGTGTTGGCCATGACGTACGAGGACTATATGGCCGAACAACAGCAGCTAACAATTCCAGGATTCGAATAAACTTCGTATAAGATAAAGCAATGATATTAGTTTTAGGTAAAGGTTGTTGTAAGGCTCTCGCAAGCCTGGCTGCGGGGTGGGGACTATACCCCACCGCCTGCAGCCTTCAGGATGCACTCGTTGATAAAGTCGGTGCGCTGCTTCGACGGAACGGCTTCGAGGATGGCCATCACGTCCTCCGTGGCATTGAAATAGTAGGGCTTGGCATACTTCTTCTTGCGGCCTGCACCTTGGCGTTGTCCGCCCCAATTCTCGTTTTTTTCTTGTTTCTCTTGCATGATTCAGATTATTTGTGTAATTTTGCACCGAAAGCCCGAAGGTGGGAGGGTTTCCCCTCCCTTTGGCCATCAAATCCAGATTTTCAATCTGATTTTGAGAATCCAAATCTTAAAGAAAATGCAGCTTTCCATAAGGCCTTTGGGTTTTCGTTTTTCCTACTCTTTTCAAGATTTTCGGATACCTCTGTTTGTCTCTCATTGACACTACAAAGGTACAAAAAAAACTTGAAACTGCCAAATTTTTCAAGAGGGATTTTTGTTAAATCCTGCAATTTTTTTATGGGGTGGGAATTACTCCCCACCGCCTGCAGCCTTCAGAATGCACTCGTTGATAAAGTCGGCTTTAGAGCCACTAATCTTAGAGAGAATGTCGTGTACTTCCTGCGTGGCACGAAAGCCATAGTAGTGAACACCTTTGCGTTTGCGGCCAGCACCTTCGCGTGCTCCGCCCCATCCGTTTTCAGATTTTTCGATCTCTGCATGAAATTCCATAAGCAAAATGTTTTGAGTTTAAAAAATAAGTTGTATATTTGCAGCACAAAACCCGAGGTTGGGAGGGTTTCCCCTCCCTTTGGTACTCTAAAGGGCAATTCTCAGAATTGTAACCTTTATTTTCCAAATCCTAAAGAAAATTGTGAACTCCATAGGGCTTCGGGTTTTCGTTTTTTCCTACTCTTTTCAAGATTTTCGGATTCCTCTGTTTTGTCATCTTTTGACAATGCAAAGATACGAAAAATATTTGAATTACGCAAACAAAATCAAGGGTTTTTTGTTAATTTCTGCATATATGATTGAATATTGTGATGCTATCCTCGATTGGGGCCATGTAGTGCCCGTTATCGAGCGCGAACGTAAGAACAAAGAGATATCCAAATATGCTCGCCAGCGCGAGGTATTAAGGAAAGTCTTAGGCCCAAAAAGTAAATAACGATGTTAAATAAAAACTATGGATAAGTATTATTATATATCAGTAATGGCTTACCAGTCTGTTAACAACATGGGACTGGAGTTGAATAAATATGTGGTTAAACGCTACGACCAGGTTGTAGTTCATGCTAACTGCATCTATGGTATTAAGGCTGATATCGAGAAGAAAATGGAAGAGCTCCAGGAGAAATACCCCAGGAGTCGCCCATTTGAGCTAATCGTTAATGATAGAAAAGATAAGTATGGTGAATCATATAAAGATCTCTACGTAACAGCGAATAAGGATATCGATAAGCATATCTTCGTTATGAATGTATCGTTAGTAAGGCATTTGAATCTGGAATGCAACCTGAATTATTAGAGATATCCTATGAAACAAGTATCCATTATCATTAATGATGTTACCTACGATCTTTTGGATCTGGGTGAGCAGCAGCTTACCAGCTCGCACTTGCGGAGTGATATCTGTGTGAAGTATTGCGATCTGATGAAGGTATGTGGCCAGTTCCTGTATAATGCTGCAGTACCCTGCATGCTGGCCATGGATACGAAAGAAGAGGGTACAGGGTTTTACTTTAAAAAGAGATTATAATATGGCAATAGTACGGAGAAATTCCGACGGATACGTAGTGATATCGGAAATATCGATTGTTGAAATGATGTCGCTGTGCAATATTATTATTGCCGGCGCAAAGAGTCCTGAGATCAGTTTGCAACAGGTGAAAGATATAAAAAGAATTATCGATGGATTGGATCTCCAGATGAAGGATGCTAGCAAGGAACTCTCTGAAGCTTCTGCTCGATTAGAGAAAAAGCTAGTAGAGTGGAGCGCCAGAAATAAAAACTAGAATTATGGAAGAAAAAAGAAAAACAACCCGTCGTGCCTGGACGCGTGAAGAAATCAGTTTTCTTACTGAGAATTATGGCGTATTGCCGTTTAAGGAGATTGCCAGTCGGTTGAATCGTTCAGAGCTATCGGTGCGTATGTATGTGCTGCACCATCGTTTGATACCAGGAGGCCAGAAATCGGTGAAACGGAATATGCTTGTAGAGCTGCTGAAGATAAGATTCCGCCATCTGGAAGATTTTACGCCCTCCAAGTATTTTTATGCCGAATGCCATATAACTCACTTCCGCTTTGCCGATATCTTTTCAGGGCGCAAGCAGATAAAACCTGAAGAATATAGGGCCATAGCTGCGTATTTTGATATTACTGCAGCCGAGGCTATCGACAGCCGTCAGCTGGAGCTGTCATTTGATAATTAAGAATAGAACTGAAACCGAAAATTAATTAAGGTTATGAATCAGAAATTGAAAGAAGCTGTTGAGAAAGTTAAGGATGCTGCTAATATAGTAGATGTTATAGGTGAGTTCCTTACACTGAAGAAAGCTGGTGTAAATTATAAAGCCATCTGCCCGTTCCATAACGATCAGAACCCCTCGTTTTTCGTTTCACCCGTTAAGGAGGTATGCCATTGTTTCGTTTGTGGAAAAGGGGGTGATGTATTCTGGTTCCTGATGGAACACGAGCAGATGAGCTTTATTGAAGCCCTGCAGTGGCTGTGCAAGAAATACTCGATTGAGTTCCCAAAGCAGGAAATGACCGATGAGGAACGTCAGCAGTTCCAGGAACTCGAAGCTCGTCGTGTTGCCATTAGTGCTGCAGCCAAGTATTATCAGCAGCAGCTCCAGCAGGCTCAGTCGTTTCTTGAAGGGCGTGGCTACCGCATCGACGATCCTATTCTGATACGTTACGGTGTTGGCTATGCTCCCGCTGGTGGTGTGCTGCAGTCTGAGGTGGTCGCCCATCAAGGTCACTCGCTCGAGAAGATGTTGGAGGTTGACTGTGTCCGAAAGGCCGAGGACGGTACGACTTATGACACGTTCCGTGATCGTCTGGTGTTTCCTTTCTACGATCGCCGTGGCAATGTTGTAGGCTTTAGTGGCCGTACCCTTCAGGCCATTGTGGATAACAAGCCTGCAAAGTACCTTAATACTGGCGAAACACCGCTGTTTACCAAGGGCCGTCATCTGTTCGGATTATACCAGGCACGCCAGGCTATCGCTCGCGAGGGCTTTGCCTACCTGGTAGAAGGTCAGTTTGATGTGATGACGCTGGCCAGGTACGGTGTCGAGAATGCCGTAGGCGGTAGCGGTACAGCTTTTACCGATGAGCAGGTTAAACTGCTGCAGGCCTATACCCAGGAGGTACACATGATATATGACAGCGATGCTGCCGGACAGAAAGCAGCCCTCACCAATTGCGAGATATTGTTGAAAGCAGGGTTTGTGGTAAAGTGTGTGAATCTGCCTGAAGGAAAAGACCCCGACGAGTTTGCGCGTAAGAACCAGGCACAAACCAAGAACCTGCTGCAGAACTATACCGATACTTTTCCCCGTGCCATCCGTAACAACATGGTGCCTCGTGGCTGTAAGGACGAAACGGTTATTGCCAAGGCCCTTGATAAGCTGTGCTATCTGGTGGCCTGTGTCTGTGACCAGGGTTTACGCCTGGAGTATATTAAAGGACTTTCGAAAGATTTTAAAACCAAGATGGTTATCTGTGAGACGAAAGTCAGAAAAGCCCGTCAGCAGATTAAAGGCATATCAGATACAGAAATGCAGCCAGGACTTTATGGCATTGACGAATTGAAAGAACACCTTCTTAATGACCAGCCTGCTATTATCACCAATGATATGCAGGAGTTCCTGGATCAGTATGAGGATTCTCCTGTAGTGCTCAGTGTTGGCCGTGCCAGTGAAACTGATATCCAGAAATTGCGCTCAGCCTGCTCGATGTTTGTTACCAGGGAGCGTGGTTGCGATGTGAATGTTGATACGGGTAATGAGAGTGACTATCTTTATACGTTGCGTCTGATGTACACAATGGGTATCAGTAGTATTACGGTCACTGGTGATGGCGTGGCCGAAAGTTTCCTGGATTTCTATATGCGTCTGCATGGTAAGGTGCTGAAGGATTTTAACGGTGACGAGGTGCCCGTAAAGCAGCGTTGCGTTGAGCTTAGCTCGTATGCCGATGATTCCGTGATAATTATCCGTAAGAACGATTATTGCCAGTACCTTGGGCTTAGTAAAGGCTCGTTTGACGATCTTCGTAAGCCATACGTACAGAAACGCAAGGCATCGCAGAAAATAGGACTGCAGAGTGGGGCACTGGATGATAGCGAATACTTCGACCCGTACGATCCTCCTCAGTATGTGAAGGATAACGAAGAATATATGCGCATGTGGCGAGAGTACGGCTACTATCCGCGATTGAACAAAGCGGGTGATCCTGTCTGCTACATGTTCAAGGCCAAGAATAACGGATCAATGGAGATGGTTGGCGATTTCTATATGTCACCGCTGCTGCATATCTTCAGCGACGACTACGACCAGAACAAGCGTGTACTGAAGTTGAACCGTCGTCACCGCAAGGCTCCGCTCTACATCGAGGTTCAGAGTCGCGATCTGCTGAAGATGTCATCCATCGAGAATGTGTTGTGTAACTACGATGCTGTGAACTTCAGTAATGGCGAGGAATGGAAATGGCGTAAAATAAAAGAATGCATGAGTTTGAACTATGTCACCTGTACGGAGGTTAAGGTTTATGGTAATCAGCAGTCTGAAGGTAATAGCCGTAAGCTGGATGAACAGTTCTTCGCCTTTGCCAATGGTATAGCCCACATGGTTGGTAAGAAAATGATGTTTGAGCCTGTTAACGAACTGGGTGTGGTTACTCACAATGGCCAGAACTACTATCTGCCCGCCTGCAGCACCATCTATGCAGGCCAAGGCCGCCAGAGCGATAAATACGAGTTCATTTCACAGCTCATGTATCATGAGGTGCCTAAGGATAAGCAGATAACCTTTGACGAGTGGGCACAGCTGATGGACCAGGTGTACAAGATCAATAATAACGGAAAGTTCGCTATTGTGTTTGCTTTGATGTGTGCCTTCCGTAGTAATATTCATTGTATCGACCGTATCTTTACGGCTCCCTTCTTTGCCGGTCCGATGTCTTCCGGTAAGACACAGATTGCCATATCCATCCGTTCGCTGTTCGTTTCGCCCCATACATCTATATTCAACCTCAATACCGGTACCGATGCTGCCATGCAGACATATATGGCCAGTTTTAAGGATGTACCAGTTGTGCTCGACGAGTTTAACCAGAAAGATATCACTCCGATAAAGCTGCAGGCATTAAAGTCGATAGTATATGACGGAGAGGCAAAGCAGAAGCGAAAGAATAATACCGATAAGGAGATGCTGCAGGAAAAAGTATTCACACCTGTTATCGTATGTGGCCAGGAACCGCCTGCAGGAATGGATGACAACTCCCTGACTTCGCGTATGGTTATATGTCAGGTTCCTAAACCTACCAACCGTACTGCAGAAGAAACCGCATTGTTTGAGCGTCTGAAGTTCCTGGAAGACCCAGCACGAGGTGGCGGTTTGCATAACATCCTGCTGGAGGTGTTGTCATTACGTCCGATGGTTATGGATCATTATCGCCAGTTACGTCAGCAGGCATACGAAGAACTGAAGGCTGGAGTAGTGAACGAAGGTGTCCGCGATCGTTTGATGAAGACGTTCTCTTTGTTCCTCGGGATGGTGAAGCTGGTTGAGCAATATTCGGATTTTCACCTGCCCTTTACTTATGGCGAGTTCTTTGAATTGGTTCAGAGCAAAATAGACCAGCAGCTGAAGCTGATTAGCTCTACCGATAAGCTGGCTGCATTCTTCACCAGTGTAAACACCCTTATCGATACGCATAAAATTGTTTCTGGTCGCGACTTCAAGATTCGTATAGGCGGTAAGATATCCGGTAAGGATCGTGACGGGAATGCCAAGACCTTTGCTTTCGGTCCCAATCAGGAGATACTTTTGTTGCGCGTCAGCACGGTATATAATATTGTGGCCAGTAATGGGCGTATCGAGGACAATACCAATCTCAGTACCATTGCACAGAACCTGGAGAGCCATCCTTCATACTTAGGTACGGTGGCCAGTACCAGATTCTCCTGGACTGAGATTGTCGAGAAGAAGGATGGCGACAAGGTGCTGAAGGATGAGAAAGAAAAATGGACTATGACATCGGCCGTGGTGCTCGATTACAATCTCTTCCTGAAGGATTATCCGGATTTCCGTCGTGGAGATGATCAAATTGAAGAGTACGAGAAGACAGGAGAACAAATCCAGCTGTTTACGTAATTTTATATCGCTCTGTTTGGTTGCAGAGTAATTTCTGATTCAATGTTAGCTCTGATGGTTCGCGAGAATCGTCAGAGCTTTTTCTATATATAATATAAATAGTGTAGATTATCCCAATTTACAGCTACAAAATTAATCATTCTCTTTCTTTCGTCCAAGCATATTAACATATTTCTTCCGTCGAAATCTTATTTTACAAATTCGGTGTTTTTCGGAGCACATTTTTCCCCGTACCCCCGAATTTAGAAAAAAAAAGCCCATAATTGCATTTTTTGAACCTTCGCAACTTCGAAAAAACCGTCCTACACGTCCTACAATCCTACAAATGCAATCAGCGTTCAAACTATTGCTTGTACTTAACTTATTGATTATTAACTATTTATACTATATTTTTATTATATTGTAGTAATGTAGGATTGTAGGAAATTTGTAGGACGATGTAGGAAATAGACTATGTTTTGTAGGAAGTATGTAGGATGGCTGTTTAAATGTCGGTTTTACACTTAATGAGTGCGATTTTTGCAAAATTGACCCCAAAATGGCCATTTGTAGGACGGTAGGATGGGTTTGTAGGACGCTAAAGTGGCTTTTGTAGGACGTTTGTAGGATGAAATTTGTTAAAGTTTAACTATATTATATTTGTATAAGTCGCTTAAAATTAGTAATTTTGCATCGGTGGGCAAAATACTTTGTAGGATTGTAGGACGATTTTTTCAAAAAATAAGCACTAAAAATAACGATGGAAAAAGAAAGGTACCTGAAACAGAGAGTTGCATCTATTCGTGTAGAGCCCTATTTAGCAACCTATGCTCGAAAAAAGTTTGAAATCGACCCTAAAACGGGTGGAATAAAGATTCCTGACAATTTTGACCTTTATCATTGTGTGTGGCAATTAATGCAGCGTTGCCCAAAGGATGCACCGGTTGCTGAAGAGCCAAATCTAACCATTTGGCTCCCCAGCCGTCGTGCTATTGACGGGCAGCCTGGCAAGCATCCTGAGTACTGGAACTATCTTAGCCCTCGATCGGCCCGGCTTATCGAGAAATCGTTACGTCGTCTGTTTAACTATGAGTTCCATTATTACATGGATCAGGCTACCCATGGAGCCAATCCCCAAACAAAGGTTGATGCCA
>Ga0310696_10011007_pt1 | contig 10333 bp, 6 predicted proteins | sample AusTroGonzalo_MG_4_FD_203885 | JGI IMG/M metagenome (GOLD analysis project Ga0310696, IMG submission 203885) | Bovine rumen microbial communities from tropical cattle in Woodstock, Queensland, Australia - Gonzalo_02 (v2) (version 2) | ecosystem: Host-associated > Mammals > Digestive system >... | reverse complement strand
CAGATTCTCATCTATGATAAGAAGATCTCTAACCTCAAGGAGTTCCTTCCAATCCTCGAACCAGCTGTTCAGACAGGACGTCCTTTGCTCGTTATTGCCGAGGATATCGACAGCGAGGCACTCACTACACTGGTTGTAAACCGTCTGCGTAGCCAATTGAAGATTTGCGCTGTCAAGGCTCCAGGCTTTGGCGACCGTCGTAAGGCTATGCTCGAAGATATCGCAATCTTGACAGGTGGTGTAGTTATCTCAGAGGAGAAGGGATTGAAACTGGAGCAGGCAACCATCGAAATGTTAGGTTCTGCTGAGAAGGTTACTATCTCTAAGGATAATACAACAATCGTTGGCGGTAAGGGCGAGAAGCAGCTCATTCAGGACCGTGTGAACCAGATTAAGAACGAAATTGCCAACACAACCTCTTCTTATGACAAAGAGAAGTTGCAGGAGCGTCTTGCCAAGTTGTCAGGCGGTGTAGCAGTTCTCTATGTAGGTGCTGCCAGTGAAGTGGAGATGAAGGAGAAGAAAGACCGTGTTGATGATGCCCTTTGCGCTACACGTGCAGCTATCGAGGAAGGTATCATTCCTGGTGGTGGTGTGGCTTACATCCGTGCTATTGAGAGTCTGGAAGGTCTTCAGGGCGAGAATGCCGACGAGACTACAGGTATCAAGATTATCGAACGTGCCATCGAGGAGCCACTTCGTCAGATTGTCGAGAATGCAGGTCTCGAAGGTTCTGTAGTTGTTCAGAAAGTACGTGAAGGCAAGGGAGACTTTGGTTACAATGCACGTAAGGACGTATATGAGAACCTCCGTGAGAGTGGAATCATCGACCCAGCTAAGGTGGCTCGAGTAGCTCTTGAGAACGCAGCCAGCATCGCAGGTATGTTCCTCACTACTGAGTGTGTCATCGTTGACAAGAAGGAAGACAAGCCAGAAATGCCAATGGGTGCACCAGGTATGGGTGGCATGATGTAATCGATTGATATGAATCATAAAAGGTGTCATGAAAATGACACCTTTATTTATATAATAAGTGCAGTTGCCAATCGGCAACTGCACTTTGTTTATGGATGATATGAATCCGGGAATCAAATCATTCTGTAATGATTATTCTTCTCCTTCTCCTTCTCCTTCTCCTTCATCTCCTTCTTCTTCGTCTTCGTCATCATAATAGATGTCTGGGAAGCGCTGGTCTGGGAATACGAGATAGCAGAAATAAGCGCTCCAGCCACCTACGCCATCCATATAGAAGCGAGGATTGATCTGGAAGTATCGAATACCACCTTCGTCATTCTTGACAACCAAGCAATTCTCGGCATTACCAGAATAGAACTGTGCATAAATCTCTGCACCGTAGTATGCATAGTATGTGTTGATGTAGAAATTGTTGAAGGTTACCAAACCGGTCTTCGTTGTGTTGAAAACAAGCCACTTCTGATAAGTACCAGTCTGGGTGTCTTCATCACCTGTCTCCTCTACATAATACTGTACATACTCGTCGGTGTAAGGACTCTCAATACGATATGTTGCAGGCTGGTCGTCACGCTGATAAACATTTACTTCTGAGATGTAACCATACCAGAAAGCATCACACCAATAACCTACTCCAAGATCATTCCACTTTACACGCTGTATGCTTACTGCATAAGTATTGAAAGTAGCAGCGCTGTAAGGGTTCACATAAGAGTCGTCGAGACCGATCTCAAGATCATAAGGAACACCAATCTCTGCGTTGTTAAACGTAACAAGAACCTCTGCTTCTGCTTTACCTGCAGCAAATTCTGCAGATGCAGGAACAACGAACACATTGTCAGTATTGGTAAGCACCTTCAAAGGAACGGTTGCTGCTTGATCCATGTGTGCAGAGTCACGATACACAGTAATCGTGCAAGAAGTAGGGTCAGATGGGTCAAGTTCGGCTGAATAGATGTTTTTTGCACCGAAAGTGACAGTCTGAAGCTGGTTGCCTGAAGCAACAGCACCCTTTTCATAGTCGTCGTCATCGCTACATGCTGCGAATACGCCTGCGAGAGCAATGCCTGCGAGCAAGAATATTTTATTCAATTTCATAATGTCTTATACTTTTAAGTAATTAATGAATTAGTCTGTAACACCGTCACGCAACTCTGGGTTGATACCAATCTTTGGAGCAATACCACCAATGTTGTTGATGATACCAAAGTTGGTGTTAGTTTCACGCTGTGGGAAACGCATCAGCATCCAAGGATCCTTGGCAGGAAGGTTGAACATGAATGCGTCTGGATAGTTAGACTCTTCAGCAGTGTGGAAACGAACCAATGGCTTGTTCAGACGCTGCATATCAGACCATGCGAAACCTTCGCCCCAAAGTTCAACACGACGCTGGAACCAGATTTCGTCAGCAAATGTACGTGCAGCAGTAATCGTGTAAGATGGGTCACGATAAGTTGTCACAAAGCTAGTGAGAAGCTGCTTTGCCTTTGCTTCCTGACCGCTCTTTGCCAAACCTTCAACCTGAATGAGGATCATTTCCTCAACACGCATGAATGGCCAGTCTGAGTCGTTCATAGAAGTTGGCTTTGGCATTGAAGGCACACCGAACTTCACGTTTGTGTAAGGGAAGTATGGCTCTTTTACGTCTGCTACCTGAAGTGCAGCAACAGCATCGCCCTTGACACCATCCCAATCAACATTTTCCAACAGTGGTGAGTGGAGGTTTTCGTCAATCCACCATCCCTTACGTACGTCTGTAGCAGGAATCTTGTCGTAGAGCATCTTGTTGATGAAAGCGTAAACACCTACACCGCAAGCATATGCTTCCTTAGAGAACGAACCAATCCAAGATGGAGAAGTACCATACTTACCATCTGCCATAGAGGTAGTCATGTCGTAACCCCAAATCCAGTTCTTGTCATTAATGTCATAGAATGTAGGGGTAGAGACGTCAGCAATACTTGCAGGCTCAAGATTCTCTTTAGCAGCTTCTGTAAGTGCAGCCTCTGCGTCTGCAGCTGCTTCTGCCCACTGTTCTGTTGCGAGATAAGCACGAGCACGAAGACCAAGAGCAACGGTCTTGTTGATGTATGCCTTTGTTTCACGATTTACATCCAAATGGCCGACAGCCCAAGTGAGGTCCTTGATAATCTGGTTGTAGATAGTTTCTACTGAAGCACGTGGGTTGTTTGTAGCATCAGCAGTTGCAAGTGTTACGAGTGGTACACATGGCTCATCCTTAGCACCAGCAGCGTATGAGAACTGGAAGTAAGGAGCCAATGAGAGGTAGTCGAACGCGCGGATAGTCAATGACTGAGCGATAGTGTTTATTGCGATAGAATCGAGACCGCCAACAAATGTTGCATCGTCCAACTGTGCCTCGTCTGAGATATAGTTACGTAACATGTCGTTCGCCATCTTCAACTGAGAATAAGGAGTTGAGTAGCGAATAAGTGGGTTTGCGTATGTTGGAGTACGTGAAGTCAATTCACCACAAACGCTGAACCAGTTGTAACCAGAGTTAGGGAACTGGAGGTCTGGACCTTCAGCATCCTGAGAGATAGCCATCATGATGAAGCCGAAGTCATCTGCACGCTTTGAAGAAGGTGCATAGTAGTAAGGCTGTCCCATCATGGAGAACATACCGACAAAGTCTGCCTTTGCACGGCTTGGGATAAGGCTTACAGCCTCAGTAACCTGAGCAGCACTGATACCTTCACCTTCTGGCTGGATATCGTCAATGTCGTTACACTGAGTAAAACCAAGAGTGAATAACGACAGAATTGCTATTTTAAAATATGTCTTCATATTGTTATCTGTTTTAGGGTTTAGAATGCGAGACTGATACCTGCAGTAACGGTACGCATTGCAGAATAGTTACCTGAAGCATAGCCTGTTCCTGCTGTGTAGCTACCAAGACCGAAGCTGAAGCGTGGGTCGAGACCCTTACGAGCAGAAAGAACAAACATGTTTTCACCGGCTACATAAACTCTCAAGTTAGAGATACCGAAGCGAGTAGTGAATGCCTTTGGTAAAGTGTAGCCAACAGTGAAATTGCTGAGTGAGAAGTAGTCTGAGCTAGTGTAGAAGCGGTCTACAGCACCCTGACTTACAGAATAGTCGCTTTCAAGACGTGGTATGTCTGAATTTGGGTTTTCTGGGCTCCATGCATTCAGAACATCCTTGTGCCATGCAGAACCTACACTCTGGTCGCTGGTGTGCATAAGTGACTGATAGGTAGCATCGTAGAATTTACCACCGAGTTGCCATCCGCACTGGAAGCTGATGTCGAAGTCGTAAATCTTGAAGTCCATACCGATACCTCCCTGAAGCTTTGGAAGGATGTCGCCATCGTCATACTGAGTTGCATCTGAGAAGTTAAGTGTCTTCTTGGTAACTTCACGGGTAACATCGTTACCTTCAGCATCTTTAACAACATTACCTGCAGCATCTGTTACTTTCTCAGTATCCTGATAGTAATAGAGTGCACGACCGTCGTTAGCTGAGTTGTAAGTACTACCCTCTGGGAAGTTGTTCTGGCTATAAACACCAGCATACTTATAAACATATGCCTCGTAGAGTGAACCACCGATGCGGCGGATGAAATAAGTACCCTTGATACCTGTCTCAGCTACACTTGGGTGCAGTGAGCGGATGCTGTTCTTGTAGTGAGTGAGGTTGAAGTTTACGTCCCAATTGAAGTTCTTCTTCTTGATAGGATTACCATTCAACTGAAGTTCAATACCAAGGTTACGTACTGAACCTACGTTGATAGGTTTCTGCAGTGAACCATAACCAGAAGATGCTGGCTGGTTGAGGTAGTAGAGCATGTCTGAAGTAGAGCGGATGAAGAATTCGAGGCTACCAGACATACGACCCTTCCAAAGTCCGAAGTCGATACCTACGTTGAAGTTACGGTTCTTTTCCCAAGTCAACTCTTCGTTACCCAACTGAACAAGTGTCTTTGAGTATGCGTTGTTGTCTGGATCGTAAGAGATGTCATAAATGTCAGCGTATGGGAAGTAAGGATAGTCAGCTGATGAGAGGTTATCATTACCCTGCTCACCGTAAGAAGCCTTCAACTTCAAGAAGTCTACCCACTTGTAGTCTTCCATGAAGCTTTCCTTAGCAAGGTTCCAAGCAGCACCGAATGAATAGAAAGTACCCCAACGGTGACCCTTTGCAAAGCGTGAAGAAGCATCGCTACGGATAGAACCGCTTACAAAGTATTTCTCTTTGTAATCATACTGTACACGGCCGAAGATACCTTCAATCATATAGTTGTTAGTATATGAGTTAACGCTCTTTTGGTCACCAGGTCCATATGCGTTACCAACTTCACCGATGTATGGGTGATAGAGGTGAGTGTTGTATGAGTAATTGTACTGATACTTGTACTTATACTGCTCGTATCCTGCGAGGATGTCAAAGTTGTGTGTACCGTCCGTACCGAAGTCGCTTGCATAGTTTGCTAAGTACTGGTTGTTCACTGAGTACTGGCGAATGTTAGTTGCGTCAGCACCACCGTCAGATGCAGTTGCATTACCGAAGGTTGAAAAGAGCTGATTGCGACGACGATTGTCAGAGTTGATACCGACACGTGCTGTAAGGGTCAGGCCATCAAGAGGAGTGAGGATAACAGACCAGTTACCAGTAATCATATCACGGTAGTTCTGACTGCGGTCGTAAACATTGTCACGAACAGGGTTACCTACTGTGTTAGGACGCTTCTGGTTAGTCTGGTTTGAGTCATACTTAACCAAACCGTTGCTGTCATGAGCAATGGTTCCGTCTGCATTACGTACATAGAGAGGATAGATAGGAGCCATGTTGTTTACCAAGTAGAACAGGTTGCCTGAACTTGCCCAGTCAGTAGTAGTGTAGTCTGGCTGCTCGAAGTCTGCGTGAGTGTAGTTCAACTGAACTCCGAACTTAATCCAAGGCTCTACCTGATAGTCTACGTTAGCACGGCCAGTGTAACGCTTGTAACCTGACTGAGCAACGATACCATTGTGATCGAGGTAACCAACACTTGCGTAGTAGTTCAAACGATCGTTGGCACTGCTGATAGATACATTATATTCCTGACGGAATGAATTGTGGATAGTCTCCTTGTACCAGTCGTCTGGTGTATAGTAGTATTCACCATCTGAGTAACCAAGGGTAGCGTTAGGGTTGAGCTTGAAGTTGGTACCGATGAGGTTTTCACCATCTGGAACGGTATATACCAAGTAACCAAGACCACCGTTGTTCTGATCAAGAATACGAGCATTTGCTCTTGCGTATGCTTCGGCAGCAGAGTAGCCGTTATATGCATAGTCATTATAGAGCTGCTTGTAAGCTGTCTCATAGTACTGAGCAGGGTTGTCAATTACATCGTACTGAGGAACGGCACGAGAGTTGCTACCCCAGCGGGCATCAAACTTAATCTCTGCATCCTGCATACGTCCACGCTTGGTGTTGATGAGGATGACACCGTTTGCACCACGAGCACCATAGATGGCACTTGCTGCTGCATCCTTCAATACGGTCATTGTCTCAACGTCCTGAGGATTGATGCTTGAAAGTACACCATCGTATGGCATACCATCGAGGACGATGAGTGGAGTGTTGCTGGCATACATAGAACCGATACCACGAACCAATACGGCACTGCTCTCTGATGCAGGGTCGCCGTTGCTGCTGGTGGTCTGCACACCTGCAGTGGTAGCTGTGAGTGAGCCAGTCACGCTTGTTGAAATATGGCGCTCAATGTCTTCTGCCTTCAGTTCGGCTGCCGAACCAGTGAAAGAAGATCGCTTCTGGGTACCATAGGCAACAACCATAATTTCGTCGAGATTTTGTGTTGTGGGTTCCATCACGATTCTGACATTCTGCTTTACAGCAACTTCTACGTCGTTCATACCGACGTAAGTAACCTTAAGCAATTTCGCAGTCTCAGGAACATTTGCGATAGAAAATCGGCCGTTGACATCGGATGCTGCACCTAAAGATGTGCCGTCAACACGAACTGTAGCGCCGATTATTGGTTCACCCGTACTCTTGTCAATAACCACACCGGTTACTGTCTTCTGGGCGAAAGCCATACTTGCTGAAACTAACAGACAAGTAAGGAAGATCCATAATCTTTTACTCATTCTTTTTTTGTTTTGGGTTAATACTATGTTTGTTAAAAATATGCTTTATCTTGCATGATTCTTGTGTGCTCAAAACGAATTCAGTGGTAAAATAGTGCATCACGTTTCATGTTTCGGATTGCTATTTACAAATGACACTTCATACATTCTTTACACCTTATTAATTATTATATAATTAGGGCAAAAAAGCCATTGAGGCACAAAATGCGCCTTATTGGGGTGCAAAGTTATGAAATTTTTTCTAAAAAATTAAAAAAATCTAATAAAAAATGCGTGTTTTAACGTTTTTGAGCACATTTTTCCCAATAATCCATTCAAAATGTAAGCAAAATAACGTTAAAAGTTGTAAATTGATAAAACAAATCCCCCGATAGTGTTGTGCTATCGGGGGAGGGGTTAATTCTTCTTTTGATCCTCTTCAATGAATTGGAGTAAGCGGTCCACAGCTTCCTCCTCGGGTATGTTCATTTCAATACATTGCTTCTTTTTGTAGAGACTCACTTTTCCACGGGCAGCTCCCACATATCCATAGTCAGCATCTGCCATTTCTCCTGGGCCATTGACGATGCATCCCATGATGGCAATCTTGAGTCCGTTGAGGTGACTGGTAGCGGCCTTTATCTTGGCGATGGTTTCTTCGAGGTTATACAAGGTACGTCCGCATCCTGGGCAACTGATATATTCGGTTTTGGTGATACGTACTCTGGCTGCTTGGAGAATGCCATAAGCTACAGGGATCTCTTTCTCGGGTGCTTCGCTGAGGCTGACACGTATGGTATCACCGATGCCATCGATGAGGAGTGCACCTATACCTACTGCACTTTTCAGTCGTCCGTCTTCACCTTCACCGGCTTCAGTCACTCCGAGGTGTATAGGGAAATGCATATCTTCGCTGTCCATTGTAGCAACGAGCAATCGAACGGTTCTAACCATGATTTCTGTGTTGCTGGCTTTGATGGAAATGACGACGTTCATGAAGTTTTCCTTGACGCAAATGCGTAAGAACTCCATACAGCTTTCAACCATTCCTTCTGGGGTATCGCCATAGCGGCTCATGATGCGGTCGGAGAGCGAACCATGATTCACACCGATGCGAATTGCTGTGTGGTGCTCTTTACAGATATTGAGGAAAGGGACAAACCGTTCTTCAATCTTCTTGATTTCATCGGCATATTCCTCATCGGTATACTCCAGATGTTTGAACTTACGTGCCGGGTCAACATAGTTACCTGGGTTGATTCGCACTTTATCAGCATACAATGCTGCTATATCAGCTACGTTGGCATTGAAGTGTACGTCGGCAATGATAGGCACATCATATCCGTCACGACGAAGCCCTTCCTTGATATTCTTCAGGTTTTCTGCCTCACGGACACCTTGAGTAGTCAGACGAACATACTCGCCTCCTGCATCTACGATACGTTTGATTTGAGCAATACAACCTTCTGTATCCATTGTGGAAACAGTCGTCATCGACTGTACACGAACAGGATTATCACCACCCATGGGCAGGTTGCCCACTTGTACTTCTATTGTTTTTCTTCGCATAGTTGTAAGATTTTGTGTGCAAATACTGCTGCGTTCTTAGCACCATCTATGGCCATTGTTGCTACAGGTACGCCTGGAGGCATCTGTACGATAGCCATCAAGGCATCAATGCCTTGAAGTGCCCCCGATTTGATAGGTACTCCGATAACTGGAAGGGTGGTATAAGCAGCGATGACTCCTGGTAACGCTGCAGCCATTCCGGCACCTGCGATGATGACTTTCACACCACGTTCCTTAGCTGTTTTGGCATATTCTGCCACACCCTCAGGATTGCGATGAGCTGACATCACATTCACTTCGAATGGGATGTTATGTTCTTCGAGATAAGCTTTTGCTTTCTCCATGACTGGCATGTCTGACTGACTGCCCATAATGATTGATACCATAATCTAAGACCCTCTAAATCCCCCTTAAAGGGGGACTTTGTTTTACTTTATTTTTATATTATATTTGACCCACATAATCCTCCCCCTTTAAGGGGGACAGGAGAGGGTCGTTATACCCATGCAAACATAATGAACACCATCGATGCTACTGCTCCAATCAGGAAGCCGACAATGACCTGTGAGAGTGAATGCTGACGAAGTAACATGCGGCTGGTACCCATCACCCCTGCCAGCATCAGCATGCAACACATCGGGATAAGTGGGTTGAAATAGAACAGGTAGCTGAATGCGATGACCGTTCCAAACAATCCGCCCATACTGGCCATGTGAGTACTGACTTTCCACCACACATTTAACAACGCACAAACCAAACTTGTCGCTAAAGTGGCCAGAATCATCCCTCTCATAAACAATGCGGTGTTGAGTTGCATGAACAGAACCACACAAGCGATGTAGCTTGCAATAGTGATGAAATAGGGCATATGGCGGTGCTCACGATGGCTGAGTTGCCAATGAGTCCATTTGTTGATACGGCGGAATAGATCAATCGTGACACGTGGAATGATAATGGTGAACATCACAACGATTCCAATGATGAAAGCCTTATATCCTAATGGCCACATCTTCAGGTAGCTGAACAGAAAGAGCCACATGAATGCCCAGAATGGGGCATAGAACGGCGAAAATATTGCCGAGTAGGCTTTGGCGAACATCATCAAGTACTTCTGGCTCATACTCGTCTCCTTTCCGAAGTGGACAGGATGCCCATCTCACTTCTGTATTTTGCTACCGTTCTACGACTGATATTGAGGTGCTCTGCTGTGAGCATCTCAACAATCTTTTGGTCTGATATGGGTTTTGACTTATCTTCTTGATCCACAATCTCGCGTATTCGCTGTTTGATTTTCCGATGTTCCAGGGTCTCTCCATCTGCATTGGTACGAGAACGAAGGAAGAAGTAGTCGAGGGCATACAATTGTCCATCAATCAGGGCGTACTTCCCCTTTCTTACACGTGATACCGTAGAAACATCCTGACCCGTCAAAGCAGCAACGTCCACCAAGCGCATAGGACGGAGTTGTGATTCGTCCTGAGTGAGGATAAACTCTCTCTGTAGTTTCACGATGGCCTTCATGGTGTTATAAAGTGTATGCTGACGTTGCTTGATAGCATCAATAAACATTTTAGCTCCTTCGACTTTCTGACGCGTGTACTCAAAAGCCTCCAATTGGGCATGACTCATCTTGTCTGCCTGTTGTTGATACTGTTTGAGTTGGTTTGCATAGTCGC
>Ga0310696_10011006_pt1 | contig 10335 bp, 10 predicted proteins | sample AusTroGonzalo_MG_4_FD_203885 | JGI IMG/M metagenome (GOLD analysis project Ga0310696, IMG submission 203885) | Bovine rumen microbial communities from tropical cattle in Woodstock, Queensland, Australia - Gonzalo_02 (v2) (version 2) | ecosystem: Host-associated > Mammals > Digestive system >... | reverse complement strand
TGGGCGCCGTGGAAGACTTCACCGCCACGACCGAGGCCGAGCTCAGGCTCTACTCCCCTTCCATCACGGATTTCCTCATCGTCGTCCCCCGGAAAAAGATGGGCACTACACTGGATTTCAATGCCGTGCTCGTGTCTGAATGGACAGGGATGCTGGATAATTGTGCTTTTGGTACGTTATAAATAAAACGCAAATGTACGCATCCACGAAAATCGCCCTCTCACCGTCCCTGGACGCAGAAAAAGACGAATTTGTCTTTTGCAAAGAATCCGTACACGCGGAAGGTCCGGAAAGGACCTCTGGGGTGACGATATAAATAAAATGAAAATGTACGGATTGTCGGATATAAATAAAATGAAAATGTATGGATTTCGGGTCTGGGAAAGGTGAAGGAAGGAGGATTCTCGTTGTGTCCGCCGCCCGCCCGCGATCCAAGTGTGCTGATATAAATAAAATATTTTGTACGTATTCTCGTAATATTATGAAAAACAATAAGATATTGGCACAGAAAAAGCCCCCGCCTATAAAGACGGGGGCCGGGATGAAGTTCGCACTGCAAGGAATTAGAAATCCTCTTCCTGTTCTTCTTCCGTCTCCATGCAATCTTCCACGTATTCGCGAACCGCGGAGCCCCAGGCGTTGAAGACGAGGATGCCCTCCTTCCAGTTGATGGTTTCGAGGAAGAAACCGGCTGGCATCTGGTTCACATCGAAAGGGACGCTGGTGTCCGCCTTGACGAAAAGCGTCACTTCATCAACGCTGTCCCGGAATTCGCCCTGGTTATCGTACATGATACTTGTGGTGACTTCCAGGCGAAGGACCTTGAACTGTTTTTCTTTCTCGAGGCAGGAGAGGAACTCCTCCTTGTTGAATTCTGTTAAACACATGATTGATTTTGATGTTTAAAGGTTTATGTATTGATGTTTGCCCCGCCGTTGCCGAACGGGAAATAGTCGGATCAGTTCTTTGACGTATTGTTGTTTCTAAGGAGTCCGTTGAAATCCATCCCCGCCCCTGCTCCTCCCCCGGTCTGACGGTACAAGTCAATGTAGGCCTGGCGCGCCCGGTCGCGTTCGGCGGTCATTTTGTCGAGCTCCTGCAGGAGGTGCTGGTTTTCAATGCCAAGGTGCATGGCGTTGTCGCGGTAGACGCGGAGCATCTCCAGTTCCTGCTTCATATTCTCATAGGCGGTACGCTTGACGGTGACCTTGTCATTGTCTTGCTTGCTGCCGTAGTGGCGGACGATGGCCTTGAAGACCTCGTTCTCGTTGATGGCGGTCCGGCTCACGCCGTAGCGGCTGACGTTGGAAGGGTTGATCTTGTAGCGAGCCAGATCCGCCCTGGCGGCGTCCCCCTCCTCCTTGCACTTGTCGATGGCGTTGAACAACGCGACGAGCGTCGCGAGGCTCTTGGTTTTCAACGACTTCGTGTCCACTCCGATGGACTCCGCCCGTTCGATGGCGTATTCTACTGCCCTGAGGGCCACCCTTTCCTTGTCAGTCATTTCTATTGTTTATTTATTGTTGATATTGTCCCAGACGTCGTTTTCCGGCGTATTTACACCAGCGTAATATCCGTCATCGCACATCGATCCCGGCGTATGCGACATCATTTTCTCGATGAACGCGTACGGGATATTGTGGTTGGCCATGGCCGAGAAGACCGTGGTCCGGAGGCAGTGGATGGAGGGGATGAACCAGTCGTCCCCGCAGCCGCGAAACTTGTGCCTGTCCACTCCCTCAATGAAGTTCTTCGCTTCCGGCATATAGAGCTTGACGAGGTAGGCGAACCGTCTCTGCAGGGTTTTGTTGTCGATGGGATATTCCTTTGATGAGCCATCGACGTACAGGAAATCTTCCCTGGCATACGGCGACCGCTCCCTCAGCCTGAAGTAGTAGTCCAGCGTTTTATACAGGAGATCCGTGCCCATGTGTTCGACTTCGACGACCTCGGCCGCGCGTGCGGTCTTGCGGCTGCGGTACACGACGTAGGGCTGCTTCCCCTTGGTGGTGTCCGCATAACGGACGCAGTGTGCGGGCATGATAGAGATTTCGCTGGTGCGCATACCCAACTGGGTGTCCACGAGCATGATCCCGGCGGTCATCCGCTGATCGTATGGCTTCGTATCATCCCGCATCACGGAGTCGAGCATCGTCACCAGGAGGTCCATGTACTGCTCCGGGACGGGCTTGTAGTGGTTCGTCGCTTCGTGCTTGTGCTTTGCTGCGACATCCAGGTGGTAGGCGTCCAGCTGACGGATGTCGACCAGATGGGGACGCCCCCTCTTGGTCATCATCGTAAAGATGTCTATCAACAGCGACGCCTGCGCCATTTTGGTACCGAACCGGGTATCCTTCCTGTCGATGTATCCTATGATGGTCGGCGCGTCCAGGAGAGCGAAGGGAGTGCCGGTTTCATTGATTAACCTCCGGATCAGCGTATCGGCGTTCGCGACGAAATTGCTTACCGTTGTGACTTTATTTCCCCTTTCCAGGCAGTACACGGCGAAGTCCTTCAGGGCGGTCTTGGCTTCCGGGTGGCAACGGCGGAAGTCGACCGCGGTCCGCGGGTCGCGGGTGTACTTGAAACACTTGGAGAAGTCCCAGTAGTCCTCCGGGTAGAATGCCGGCGGCTTCGTAGGAATGGTTTCGACGACGCGCATGAGCGCGTCCTTAACGGCGGGGATGTCTTTTATCCCAAGTTCCGCCGGAATGTTGTTGAGAAGCGCCTTGACGACGCCGTTGTCCCTAAATGATTTCTTTGACATTGTTGTTAGTTTTTTCGGTTCTTTTGATGATCTTGCCGACGGTGTACCTGGGCGCCTTTTCAAGGATGTCCTGTATGGAGATGACGGCGTAGGCGTTGATGCTGCGGCGGCGTTTGTGGTGCGTGATGGCGCGCCGCTTATATTCGGGAATCCGGTTTTCCGCCATATAGACCCTCATGATGGAGAACATCGTGTCCCTGATCATGCCGGTTGAGATCGGTTTCAGGCCAGCCGCCTTGCAGGCGTCCTTGAGGTCCAGGCTAAAGCGCTGGATAGACATGGCATTGACGGGCATCAGGTGGTCCTTGATCTCATAGATGAACACGTGGGAACTGATTGCCATCATGGGGTACTTCTCCCTTACCGGTTTCGTGAGTTCGATGGCTTTCCTGAGGAGGGCCGCCGCCTCCCTGGGCAGGACGATCGGCGTCCGTTCCCTTCCGCTGGCTTTCTGGAGCGTCTGGATGAGGCAGGTCCCATCGTCGTACCAGGTGATGTCGTCGATGGCGAGCGTGGCCACCGACCCCGCCCTGGGTTCCGAAATGAGCAAGATGCGGAATATGATTTCCGAAAGGTAGTATCGGGGCTCCTTCTTTCCCATCTCGTGCAGGGTGTCCGTCAGGATTGCGACCGCCTCCTTTCCCAGGGGCGTGGGGGACGGGGTGAAGTTCACGAGGAAATACGCCAGCTTTTCCAACGCACCGGTTTCCACGGTGAGGTACCCCGCCGCACTCATCCATCTCAGCGCATTTTTCACTATCCGTAACGCCGCGTTCCTGGAAGTGCCGTTTTTTGTCCTGTTGGCGATATATGTACGATACGCTTCCACGTCCTCGACGAGGACCTTGCAAGGATCTTCCCCGAAGGGTTTCTTCCGTTGGTCGAGCCAGATCAGGAACTTGCGGATGAAGAAGAAATTCTCTTTTTTGTTATGCAGGATGAAATTCGCCAGGGCGTTCCAGTGGCGGGGTTCCGTCACGTCCGAGAGGTCGAAGCGCTGGATCTCGACGCGGCGGTAGCTGGCCCCCTGCAGGTCGGCCTCCTGGAGGACGAACAGCGCGCCGCAGCCCTGCGCGAAAGGGTCACGCTGGCCACTGATGGCAATCTCGTACCCGTCCGCGAGGTGGTTCGGGATAAGCCGGTGGACGACTAACTCCGGACACCAGAAGAGCGACCCCTTGAAGAAGTCGTGTTCGGGATGCCCGAGCACAAGCTCGGACCAGAAGTGGAAGAGGAAACGCATGGCGAGCCTGCGGTCCTCAGGATCAGCGTAACGCTTGACGATGTGATGCCTCGCGGTGTTGAGCATCACCGGCGTGAAGTCCGTCCAGGACCGTACCGCGTCAGTGGTGCCCTCGAACCACCCTTCAGCGTCCTCGAGGAGCTTCAACGGGGACGGGACGCGGCGCTTCACCCAGGCGTCGCTCCAGCGGACGGCGGATTCAATGAGCACCTCACGGAGGTAGTGGTTCCGGTAGTCGAGGATGAGGAGCATCGTGTTCTTCTTCATCTGCCCGTGACGCAGGATGAACACGTTCTCCTTCTTGGTGAAAGTGAACAGCATGAACTTCCTGAATTCCTCGTTCTCAAGGAGGTTTGCGGGTGTCCGGAAGCCTTCACGGAAAGACGGGCGGAGCTTGCGTAACCTTCCGAGGTGCTGGTAGAGGAGGAAGATGGTTTCCATGGCGTAGGCCCTGTTCTGCGTCTTCTCCGCGGCCTTCTCCGCGAGGTCCCAGAAGGTTTCCGGGTCGGAGCCCAGGTCGTGCGGACCGGTTTCAGCCGTGATCCACGGGCACTTCGAGAAGAGTTCGTAGAGGAAGCACATGCGCTTGTGCCCGATGCGGCGGGAGTTGTGAACGTCTTTGAGGGGCTTGAGGAACTCGTACAGACGCGGATAGTGCTCACGCATAGCCGTATCGAAGGCCTTGTACTGCTTGTTGTCATCGGTGGAATGGCCTTTCCCGATGTCCGGAGTCATGTTTTTATTGTCATTCTTACTCATTTTCTAATTCTAATTATTGTCAAAAACAAAGTTGGATTCGCCAAATCCGCCGATGATGTCATGGACCATCTTTACGAAATCCTCCTTCATCTGGGTGGTCTCCTCCCGGGTGGGGGTGAAGTAGGCTTCGCCGGAGATGACGGACCGGTGGCGGAGCAGCAAGCGGAGCTGTTCACGGGTCACCGAATGGTTCATATAGGTCGTCAGCACCATCGCGAAGGTGTGGCGGAGCTTATGGGAGCAGTTCGTTAGTTTGGTGCCACGATCCGGTTGGATGCCGATTGTGGAGAAGTATTCCTGAAGGTGGTTGTTGTAGGTTTGGCCGGAGAGCTTGCGTCCGTTCTTCCCGACAAAGAGGTAGTGGTTCTCGCGGATGTGGCTTTCTTTGAACGGCTCGACGCTGTCAGCGAGGGTGTCCGCCCGCATGCGGTCCCGGCGTTCTGCCTTCATGCGTGCGCCGCGCGTACCCTCGTAATATGAGACGAGTCTGTTGTACAGGTCCTCCTTGATGTCTACGACCCAACGGACGGCGTTCTTGTAAGATGTCTTACTGTATTCATCCGTGGACGTCGGGTGATAAAGCCCCTTGCAGTGCTGGTCGGGGGCGTCGGATACTCGGTTCCGGAGGATGATGGTGTAGTGCATCTTCCCGTCCACGTTCCGGCTCTTCTTCAGGTCCTCCAGGGTGATGCCGATGGCTTCTCCCCGGCGGAGGCCGTAACCCATCTGCAGCTCGATGAGGAGAAGCGTCGTCAGGTCGCCGGCCTTCTTGACCACGTCTATGAGGGCCCTGGCCTGCTCCGGATTGAGATGCATCGGAGGGGTACTCTGGTCCAGTGGATCCACGCGCATGCGGTTCGGGTCGCGGCTGTAGGGCAGCTGCATGTTGATGTCACCGATGACGAGTTCACGCCTCGCATAATCCCTCTGCTCGAACGCCGCTTTATCCCAATCATTCTTGATGACGTATTGTTTGATGAAGGCGTAGTAGGCGTTGACGGTCTTCGGGGTGCGGACGGTACGCGAGCCCCCTTCGGCGGCCTTGACGTTGACGCCCCATAGGAAATCCACGAAGTCCTTCACCTGGGCGGCGTTCAAGTGTTTCGGGTCCGCGCCCGTGAGGTCAGACCATATATAGAAGAGATTCAGCGCGGTGGCGATCTGCCGCCGGGTTGCGTACTTGGTGGCGCGGAGGGTCTCGTTCAGGTAATGGAAGGCGTCGGTCCGGATGTTGCCTTTCCGGTCGATGAGGACCAGCAGGAGCGTCCCGTCGTCTTCTTTCCGTGGTAAGACACGGCAGTCGTAGGGCTCCATGGACGCCACGACGCCGGCGGTGTCGGTTTTGACCCGGAAGTAGATGTTCCGGGTTCCGGTTTTCTTCTGGGAGATAAACTCCATAATACTATGGTGTTAGTCATTACCGGGAGGGTTCGCGTAGGGACGGAGTTCCCCTGTCCGGCGTTGTTGGCGCCGGCTGCCCGCCTGGTATGACGGTAGGACTAGAACCCGATGTGGTTAGGGTTCATGACGATGGGGTTGCCGGGGGGCGAGAGGAGGCGGTCGCGCAGACTGCAGAAGTAATGATTAAACATATCTAGCTTAAATTTGGTATGGGCAAAGATATAAATTCCCTTCCATATCTGCAAAGAAATTGAACAAAATGTTTTATTATTTTGCAAAAACGCCATTTTGGAGTATTCTGGAGGGGTTAAATATTTCGTTAAACATGTTGACGGAATTGGAAATATGCGTATCTTTGGCAAAGTAATCCACGTTTTTTCACCACCATGGAACCGTTGAAGACCAAGGAGGAGATTTGCTCCGCCGTCGCCCTGGACCTCAAGGCCCGGAAGCTTACGCATCGGGATGTTGCCGATATGATTGGCAAAACAAAAGAAGTCGTCTCCACACAGATATCCGGCAAGCGCCGGTTTAGCAAGGAGATGGCGACGCTGTTTTCTATGGCCCTTGGTTATAATCGCAACTTCCTTCTTTATGGCGAAGGGGAATTGAAGGATGATACTGTTGTTCGAGACCTTGCGGATGTTTCGTATTCTGTTTCTGAAAGCGGAAGAATTGATGTTTCCGTTCTTGCCGGAATGATATCCGTTGCGGAGAATCTTTTCCTTGTCATGGGGGATCAGGATGCGATTACTGCATGGAAGGCCCTGCAGGAAGGTGACTACAATAAGTATAAGACCGCACTGGATGGTTTATACGAGCGTTTCGGTCGCCAGAACTTCTTTTCCCCTGTGATGGCCCAGTACATTTGTGAACGGACGGCCAGTAGTGCAGGAAAAGCTTTCATTCCTATTCGTCCTACGGAGGTGTAGGCCTCCGTTCCATTACGGAAATAATAAAGCCGGGATGCGTTTCACAACGAGTCCCGGCTTTGACCAAATATTGCTAGTTATGCTTCAGATCTATGGAATTCATCCACGTAATCCACGCTGCAAATATAACAAATAATTCAATTAACAAAAAATATTGCTGCACAAATAAGGCGAAATTATAAAAATTTAGAGTGTTTTGTTATACAGTATTTCGGAGAATGCTTTATCTTTGTGGGAAAGCGATATGTAATGAACAAACGATATAGCTTCTCCTTAATCTTATTGTTGAAGTAGCGCCATCTCGAAGGGCAAGAACTATTCATATTTTTTTGATGACCATGAGAATTCAATATGCTTCTGACCTCCATCTGGAGTTCCGCGAGAACTCCGAGTTTGTCGCCCGCAACCCGTTCAAGGTGACGGGTGACGTCCTCGTGCTGGCCGGGGACACCCTCCCCCTGCGGGAGTTCGACGCCTACAAGAAGCACCGCTTCTTCGACTGGTGCGCGGACAACTACCGGGAGACCCTCCTCGTCCCGGGGAACCATGAGTACTATAGGGACGACATCGCGAAGTACCCCGAGGCCTGGAAGCTCAAGCTGCGGGACAATGTCACCATGTACGAGAACGGGAGCGTCGTCCTGGACGACACGGAGTTCATCCTGTCGACCCTGTGGTCGCACATCCCCGCGAACCGGAGCTCGAAGGTGCGGGCCGGGCTGAACGACTTCCATGTCATCCGCTCCGGTGACGGTCTCCTGTCCGTCATGGATTACAACGACCTTCATGCCCGCGACCTCGCCTTCATCAAGGAGTCCGTCTCCGCAAGCAAGGCCGTCCGCAAGGTCGTCGTGACCCACCACGTTCCGAGCCGGCTTCTGGTCGCCCCGGAGTTCGCGGACTCCGTCCTTGAAAGCGCCTTTACGGTGGACCTGACGGAGTACATTGAAGGCTCCGGCATCGACCTCTGGGTGTACGGCCACAGCCACAAGAGCATAGAAAAGACCATCGGGACGACCCGTATGGTGTCCAACCAGATAGGCTATGTGCCTTATGGCGAGTATCGGAAGAATTTCTCCGGAGATCGCTGCGTGGTTCTTGATTAGTTGACATAAGTTTCATTTTGTCATTTTTGCCGCATTGATTGTGTGGTAAGAATAATCTTTGATTTAAATTTCTACATTCTTTATCGTGTTTCCTTTGGGATTCACGATTTATTTTGCTACATTTGCAGAAAGTAAACATAACGATTGAACATTATGGCAAAAGAGAAAACGACCGATAATTTGGTTCATGACCTTTTAGTGGCGGCAGACATTAAGCATGAAGCTGGAGAAAGCCACGTTCAGGAAATAAAAGCGGCACTCAAAAAAGCCTCGAAGAAAGGCACAGGGAAAGCAGGGTTTCCCGAGTTTGTTGCTTATCCCGGAAACGATTTCCTTATTGTCATTGAAGACAAAGCAGAACAGACAAAACAGGCTAAGTATATTGACGAAACGGCCAAGGATGCACTTCTTATGGACACGCCGTCAGTTGTAAACTATGCCGAGAATGGCGCTCTTCATTATGCATCAGTCATTGTAAAAGAGACCTCTTTCAAGAAGGTGTTTGCGATTGGCTGTTCTGGAAGCGAAGAAGGGAGAATGATAATTCGTCCAATCTTTGTGACACCGACGAACTATAAACTTCTGCCTCGTATAAAAGATTTTACGGTTTTTCATCCAGAAAACATTATAAATTATTACCGTGAAAAGGTTCTCGAAAAGAAAACCCTTGAGGCGGCTGAGCTCGATGATATTATCGGTAAAGCGGCAAACTTACATGAGCATCTTCGTAATTATGGATCATTAGGCGAAACCGAAAAGCCTCTTATCGTTTCCGCCATACTTCTTGCTTTATGTGAAGACTCTTTTTCTACGGAACAGTTGACTGGAGATATTATTAAAACAGATGGGGAGAAGATATACGATGCTCTTTCTGCTCATCTCACAAGAGTAAGAGTAGATCCCCAAGCAAAAAAGGAAAGAGTTCTTGAAATTTTCCGTCCGATTCTTCACCGTCCTGTTTTATCAGAGGTCCATCCCGTTCTGGAGAGGACTCCGTTAAGATATTTTGCCGAATACCTTCATTCTAACATCCTTATGGCAATTCAAAACAATGCACGTGAGGATGTCCTTGGAAGATTTTATGGGGAGTTCCTTCGATATAGTGGCGGTGACGGTCAATCTCTAGGTGTTGTTCTTACTCCGAGCCACATTACGCAGCTATTCTGTGACTTGCTTCAGATTAAACCCAAGGATAAGGTCTTTGACCCTTGTACTGGAACCGCCGGTTTCCCAGTCGCCGCTATGAACCGAATGCTGGAGCAAGTTAAGACCAAGGAAGAGAAGAAAAGAATCAAAGAGAATAATTTGCATGGCATTGAGTTGCGGGAAGACATGTTTGCCATTGCCACAACCAACATGATTCTACGTGGTGATGGACAAAGTAATTTTTGGTGCGCTGATTTCCTTAAGCAAGATTCGACTGAACTACGGAAACGACATTTTTCCGTGGGCATGATGAATCCACCCTATTCACAGGCAAAAAATGACGCAACAAGGCATCTTAGTGAACTCAAGTTTATTTGTAAATTGCTTGATTGCCTCGATGAAGGAGGACGTTGCGCCGTTATTGTTCCGCAGTCTACTATGGTTGGCAAAACCAAGCAAGACAAGGCAGATAAGCAATACATTTACGACCACCATACATTGGAAGGTGTCATTACTTGTAATACGGATACTTTCTATGGCGTTGGAACGAATGTCGTTATTGCTGTCTTTACAGCCCATAAACCTCATCCTGCGGAAAAACTTGTAAAGTTCGTTAATTTCAAAGATGATGGATATGAAGTTGCTCCGCATATTGGCCTTCTTGCGACAGGCCGTGCAGCTGAGCGGAAAAAGTTTCTTCTTGATTGTTGGCATGAAGGGAAATCTGCACCGACATCGTTCATTGTAAGAACTCCGATCGAAGCTGATGATGAGTGGCTTCATTCGTTCTATTATTTCAATGAAGAGATTCCTTCGGAGATAGATTTTGAGAAAACAATGGCGGATTATCTTACGTTTGAATTCAATATGGTTACCCATGGACGTGGATATTTGTTTGGCTTTGAAGGATAATCAGTAAGTATATGAGACTCACAGATAGAAAATGGTTGCCCTTTTTATTGAAGGACATTTTTAGGATTG
>Ga0310696_10011005_pt1 | contig 10335 bp, 11 predicted proteins | sample AusTroGonzalo_MG_4_FD_203885 | JGI IMG/M metagenome (GOLD analysis project Ga0310696, IMG submission 203885) | Bovine rumen microbial communities from tropical cattle in Woodstock, Queensland, Australia - Gonzalo_02 (v2) (version 2) | ecosystem: Host-associated > Mammals > Digestive system >... | reverse complement strand
CACTTGGGTGTTTATAATTCTTTATCAAGGAAAGATTATTTGGGCAAGACCACTACGAGAATATGAAACGATTTATTATTAGAGTCACTGACTTCTATTACCAAAAACCAAATGATATTTAAATCTTTTTTATGGAATCTATCCTCTTTTCCCAACTCAAGAAGAATTTGAAGAAAGATACGACCGGCTTCAAGGAAACCAAGCTTGCGGTCCTCGGCAACTGTGCGACGCAACTGCTGAGCCAGACGTTGCGCGGGTATGCTTATGAGCTCAAGATCGCGCTGAACGTGTTCGACGCCGACTACGACCAGCTGGAACCGCAGACGCTCGACCCGAATTCGGAACTCTTCACGTTCGAGCCGAACTACATCCTGATCCAGCTTTGCTCGGAGAAGCTTCAACTGGAATTCTGCGATTCGTCGCCGGAAGAGCAGGAATCCTTTGCGAATCGCGTCATGGCACGGATTCAGGAATACTGGCGCAGGATTGAAGCCCGGATGAAAGCTCCAATCCTCCAATTCGACTTTGTCGAGATCAATGATGGCGTGTTCGGGAATTTCGGCCTCAAGACGCAGAAATCGTTCCTCTATCAAATTCGCAAACTGAATATGCTGTTTTCCGAGGCGGCGTCCAAAGACAAACAGGTGTTCCCCATAGCTCTGAATTCGCTTTCAGCGCAGGTCGGACGCGACGCATTCTTTGATCCGCAGCTTTTCTACATCGCAAAAATGCCGATTCAGGTTGATTTCCTGCCGCAGATTGCAAAACGTGTTTTCGATACGGTCGAAGCGCTCGCAGGGCATTTCCGCAAATGTGCAATCCTTGACCTCGACAATACGCTTTGGGGCGGCGTTGTAGGCGACGACGGGATGGAAGGCATCCGCATCGGCGAACTGAAGGACGGCAAGATCTATTCTGATCTCCAGCGGTATTTCAAGGAGCTCCGCAACCGAGGGGTCCTGCTCGCCGTGTGCAGCAAAAACGAATATGACGCCGCAATCCGTCCGTTTCGCGAACACCCGGAAATGGTGCTCCGCGAGGACGACTTCGTGATGTTCGTGGCGAATTGGGAGGACAAGGCCAGCAACATCCGCAGGATCCGGGAAACGCTGAACATCGGCATGGACAGCATCGTGTTCATCGACGACAATCCGTTCGAGCGAAATGCCGTCCGCAGCCAGATCGCCGATCTGACCGTGCCGGAACTTCCGCCGGAACCTGAAAAATACCTTGACTTCCTGCGCAAATCGAATCTCTTCGAGACGGTCTCCGTCTCCGGCGAGGATGCGAAGCGAACGCAGCAATACCGCGAGGAAGCCCAACGCACGGAGTCCGCGGCAACGTTCGCCTCCTACGACGAGTATCTGCAAAGCCTCGAAATGGTCGCGGAAGCCAAGCCGTTCGATGACTTCCATTTCGCGCGCATCGCCCAGCTCACACAGCGCTCGAATCAGTTCAATCTGCGTACGGTTCGTTACACGGAGAGCGACATCAAACGCATCACCAAAGACGATCACTTCATCACGCTCTATTTCACGCTTCGCGACAAGTTCGGCGACCACGGGCTCATCTCAGTCGTCATCCTGGAAAAACGCGACAACGGAACGCTGTTCGTCAACGAGTTCTTGATGAGTTGCCGCGTGCTGAAACGCGGAATGGAGGAGTTCATCATCAACAAGATCATCAGCACGGCGAAAGAAAACGGCTTTACGCTCGTCGAAGGGGAATACATCCGGACGCAGAAAAACGCGATGGTCGCTCAGCTTTACACACAGCACGGTTTCACCGACTGCGGGAACGGAATCTTCCACGCAGACCCGAATACATACACATTTACTCCCAACTACATCAAGGAGAGCTGATCATGATGGACCGCCAGGAAGTCTTCAAACGCCTTAACGAAATCTTTCAGGACATTTTCGAGGATGAAAATATTGTTGTTACTGATGAAACCTGTGCAGATAATATGGATGGATGGGATTCTCTCCGTCATATTACATTGATCTCGTCTGTGGAACGCGAATTCGGCTTCAAATTTGCGATGAAGGAAATCCTCGAAATGGAAAATGTCGGCATAATGGCCGACATCATTGTCGAAAGAGCCACGAAATGAAAATCCATCACATCGGTTATCTGGTCAAACACTTCGACGAGGCTTTTTCTGTTTTTTTCGATTTGGGGTTTCGTCCTGACGGTCCTGTCACGCTGGACGAATCCCGTAATATTCGGATTCAGTTTATGTCCAAGGACGGAGTGGTAATCGAACTTGTTTCCCCCATGTCCAAGGATTCCGCTGTCGGTTCGCTCCTGAAGAAAACCGGAGCTTCGCCATATCATATCTGTTACGAGAGCGATGATTTCCAAAAAGACATGGAGTCCCTGGAACAGAAAGGGTACCTTCGGATTACAGAACCGGCTCCCGCACCGGCTATTGATAGAAAGAATGTAGTTTTTCTGATCAACCCCGAGATCGGACTAATTGAAATTGTTGAAAAACAAAAAGAAATGAAAGCCTTGTGCTAGTTTTGTCATTGATTTTATCTCTCATAATAGAAATATCGGTTTTAAATAATTAGTCATGAGTGTTTCTTTAAGAGGAAAAATCGTTTCAGGCGTTTTTTGGCAGGGGCTGGAACGCATAGGAAGTTACGGAATCAGTTTTGTTGTTTCCATTATTCTTGCTCGTTTGCTTTCCCCAGAGGAATTCGGCGTTATCGCCATCATGATGGTGTTCATCACGTTGTCGAATGTCTTCATTGATTCCGGGTTCAGCACAGCACTCATTCAAAAGAAGGATATGGAAGAGGCAGACTGCTGCAGTGTTTTTTACATCAACATTGTGATGAGTCTTGTTCTATACGGGATTCTGTATATTGTTTCACCGTATATTGCAGATTTCTATAAAACAGAGGAATTATCTTTATACCTTCACATTTTCTCTCTAGTCATCATTATAAGATCCTTTTCGCTAGTCCAAAACGCATTGTTGCGGAAAAGAATGCTGTTCCACCTAAGTTTCCGCATCTGCTGGGGCGCACTGATCATATCGGGCATCGTTGGCATCAGCATGGCATATTTCGGTTGCGGAGTATGGTCGTTGATCGCACAGCAACTGACCAATGCCGTCATCACTGTAATCATGCAGTGGTATTGGGTCAAATGGCGTCCGCAATGGTTGTTTGACTGGAAAAGGACAAAAGGACTGTTCAGCTTCGGGTGGAAAATGTTCTGCTCAAGCTTTCTTGATACACTTTACAATGATATATATTCCCTTGTTATCGGCAAGATTGCTGATTTGAAAATGCTTTCTTACTATGATCGCGGCAAACAGTATCCGCAATATGGGATGAATATCATTAATTCAACGATTGGAACAGTCCTGCTGCCGGCCTTTTCAGAACTTCAAGATGATCGTATAAAAATGAAAGAGCTTGCGGCTCGTGGACTGAAAACCATCATGTTTGTCGTGACCCCGGTCCTTGCGTTTCTTTTTGTATTTGCAGATTCAATTACGATTCTTCTCTTGACAGAAAAATGGCTCCCGAGTGTTATCTTTATACGCATTTGCTGTATCACGTTCTTTTTCTGGCCTTTTCATACAACCAATCTCCAAATCATTACAGCATGTGGGAGAAGTGATATTTTTCTGATTTTGGAAATTATCAAAAAAATACAAGAGGCGTTGGTCATTTTGATTACGTATCGCTTCGGAGTGGTGACAATGGTTGCGGCTGGTGCAGCAATGGGACTTGTCGGAATGATAGAAAACTCTTGGTATAACCGGAAACTGATCGACTATGCACCGTGGCAGCAGCTCTGGGATATTGCACCAATCACGATAATCACTATCTCCGTTTCTGTATTGAGCTTTTTCCTTACGATTCCGGTTCACAATATTGGGTTGAAGCTTATCACCGGGACCATATCTTTTGGGGCATTATATTTCATCGCCGCATTCATCACACATACTTTCCCGCGGGAAATAGAACAACTCATCAAAGAAAAGATACTGAAGAAATTATAATGGAACCGATCATTCTTTCAAGGATTTCAGATCAAAAGCCTTTGGTCTCGGTTGTTTCGATCACATACAATCATGAGCCGTACATTCGGGACTGCCTTGAAGGTTTTCTGATGCAAAAGACAGACTTCCCATTTGAAGTCATTATTCATGATGATGCGTCCACCGACCATACAGCAGACATTATTCGCGAATATTATGAAAAACGCCCAGACCTTTTTCATGTGATTATTGAAAGAGAGAATCAGTATTCGAAAGGAACGGAGGTTTCGACCCCATTAATCAAAATGGCACAAGGCAAATATATTGCCCTCTGTGAAGGCGATGATTTCTGGACCGATTCACTTAAACTGCAAAAACAGTTCAATTTTTTAGAAAAAAAACCGGATTGTTCTCTTTGTTTTCACAATGTTTACATAAAAACTCACGATGTAAAAGTTTATCCGTTATCATTTTCCTCGGGATACAAGACAGGAAAAGATGTATTGAAAAAATGGACGATTCCGACATGTTCGGTGCTCTTTCGACGGGAAGTCAGAGATATCTTCATCCCGATAACAGAGCATGAAATCCGCTTTTATGCCGGAGACATTATCGTATTCCTCAGCGCAGCAAGGATCGGACACTTATATGGGCTCAAAGATAGGATGGCAACGTACAGGAGACAGCCTGGTGGATTGACAAACAAGATATTAGGCTGGAAGAGGAGATGTGAACACTATAATGCACTGTCGGAGCATTTCCCGGAATACAGAGCGCAAATACAGGAAAATGTCTGTTCTTTTCTGTATCTTTGGCTGATCTTGTCATTATTGGCGAGAAATCGCGTGGAATGCAAGGAGATTCTGGCAGAGCTCGGCAAAATCAAATCGGTTAATGCTCATGCTGCAGGAATGTTTCATTGCATATTAAGATTGCCAATGAAGATTATCAAAACGAACAGAAGAAGATACAAAGCTTGCATGAATGTTATGAATGTGAAGGATGTAAAACAATAACATGGCGTCTTTGGGGGACGACATGGTTAAGTCGCTCGCAAACCAATTCGCCATGAACATTTTGCCTCGTCCAAATCCTTTTTCTTCGTTAATGATCATATATTAAAAGTTTGTCAAGACTTATTCCTCTTTTTGTCTTTTTCGCATTAAGAATCATACCCCATCACGAAATACTTTTCTGTCAAACAGAAAAGAAGGTTTTCTGATTCCATACCCTTTAAGGTAAATCTATTTATGAAAATACTCTTGGTCACTTTTTCCGACAATTCTGATCATCAGGATACCCTTTTCGGATTATATGAACAACTCGCCCCGAATGGCAACACATATCTTTTGACCATAAAGGAGCCCAAAGTCCCCCTGCAAAAGTCAGATCACACATGGCTGGTTGATTGTCCGAAAAGACCTGGAATCGTTCTGAAAACATTTGACATATTCACCCTTGCTTCCATCATTTGGCGCATTAAAAAAGAGAAATTTGACATAGTCTATTTTGAATCTCTTCATGTCTGGAACATCCTGATCGCACTTGCACTTCCCCGCAAGACACACAAGTATCAAGTGATTCACGAGGTAATCCCCCACGAGGGCGACAAGCAGGTCAAAGGGGTGGATTTTATGAACAAGATAATATGCAAGACGATTGATACGATTGTCTTGAGAAACCAGAAATATGTCGCTGATATGATCAAACAATACAGGATTTCTCCTAGCCGGGTAAAATATCTCGAACTTTGGCGCAGATATCCGGATTACACAGAACCGGTTCATAACGGGCATATTCTGTTTTTCGGGCGAATCAATCCCTACAAAGGTGCGAACAATCTCCTCGAAATAGCTAATCTTTGTCCGGAAATTCAGTTCGATATAATCGGTCGTATTGATCCTCAAATGACTCATATTGTCCAGGAGCTGGAGAAGAAGAAGAACGTACACATACAAAAAGGTTACGTCTCCGACGATGAAATGAAGAAAGCTTTTATCAATTGTGACTGGGCAATCGTTCCCTATAATTCCGCATCTCAGAGTGGAATCATTATAGACTCATATAAGTTCAGCAGACCTGTCATCGCATTCAATGTGGGAGCTATCCAGGAGCAGATCGACAATGAAAAGAGCGGTTATCTGATCGCAGAGGGAGACAACAGGGCTTTTGCGGCAAAGATCAAAGAGGTTATGGCCTTGCCACGTGAATCTTACGATGCGATTTGTTCGTATGCATATCAATACGGCTGCCAGAAGTATTCTGCTGTCGGTGCAGTTGAAAGATTCTATCAAATGATTAGCGAAAGAGAAACAAAATGATTATTACACGCACACCATTTCGAATGTCATTTTTCGGCGGAGGAACAGATCGGGAGGATTTTTTTCTGAAATATGGCGGTTCCGTCCTTTCCACTTCGTTTGATAAATACTGTTATGTCATTGTTCGTCATCTTCCCCGTTTTTTTGATTATAGTACGGAATTGTCTTATGCAAAGATCGAAAGGGTCACGAGTGTCGAAACAATCGAACATCCCGCTATTCGCAATGCAATGAAAATGCTGAAAATGCATGAGATCAGGCTAACCTATGAAGCGGATCTTCCTGCCCGTTCCGGGCTTGGCACAAGTTCATCGTTTGCTGTGGGAATGCTGAATGCATTTTATGCGCTCAAAGGACAATATGCGAGCAAAAAAAAACTGGCCGACGAAGCAATCTATCTTGAACGTGTCTTATGCGATGAAGCAGGCGGATGGCAGGATCAAATCGCAGCCTCTTTCGGGGGATTCAACAGGATCAATTTCAAGACAGACAGGACCTATGATGTCCTTCCTGTCGTGATTCATCCTGGCCGCAAGAAAAAACTCAATGAGAATTTGCTGTTGTTTTTTACTGGATTTACGCGCTATTCCTCCGACACCCAGAAAGCCAACGCCGAAGGCTATGTGGAAAAAGTCACTCAAATGAAAGATATCCTAGCATTGGTCGATGAAGCGGAAAATGTCCTAACGGACGAAGCCTGTGATCTTGATGATTTCGGGAGGTTGTTAAATCTCACATGGAAACTAAAACGACAGACAGGCGGCGCGATCACGACCGACGACATCGATGGCCTTTATGAAAAAGGGATTAAGGCCGGTGCTCTTGGTGGAAAACTCCTCGGTGCGGGCGGCGGCGGCTTTCTTATTTTTTATGTTCAGCCGGACAAACAGAAAGCCGTGAAAGAGGCTTTAAAAGACCTGCTATATATCCCGTTCCGTTTTGAAGGCAGCGGGACCAGAGTGATCCATTATACGCCAGAAGATTACGCTCCCAGAGAAAGCTGTGCTGCCGAATGAAAACGGTCATTATGGCTGGTGGCAAAGGAACGCGAATCAGTTCAATCGCCTCCGATATTCCCAAGCCGATGATTCTTGTTGAGGGAAAACCCGTCCTTGAACACGAGATTGTTTGTCTGCGTGAACAGGGGTTTACCGATTTGATTATCACGGTATCCCACTTGGGGGCGGTCATTATGGATTATTTCGGAGATGGTCATAAGTTCGGTGTGAAGATCCAGTATTTCAACGAGGAAAAACCTCTTGGAAACGCAGGGGCACTGTTCAAGCTCAAAGATCAGTTGACGGAAGATTTCTTGCTTATCAATGCCGATGCTATTTTCGACATCGATTTCAACAGACTTGCCTCCTTTCACAGAAAGCACGGTGCGCTTGTCACACTTTTTGCTCACCCCAACAGCCATCCTTATGACAGCGGGCTGCTGATCCTTGACCAGGACGGATATGTCAAACAATGGCTGACGAAGGAAGACGTCCGTCCGCAATGGTATAAGAACCGGGTCAATGCCGGGCTTCATATTATGAATCCCAAAGCACTGGACTTGACCGGAATCGCCCCAGACGATATCGGGAAGGAAATCAACGGAAAGATTTTGAAAGTGGATTTGGACCGTCAGGTACTAAAACCGTTGTGCGGTTCGCGACAGATCATTTGCTACACTAGCCCAGAGTATCTGAAAGACATGGGCACTCCTGATCGCTATGAATCGGTCTGCCTTGACTTTAAAGAGGGACGAATCGGGGCGAAAAACCTTCAACACAAACAGAAAGCCATTTTTCTTGACCGTGACGGCACGATTAACAAGTATGTTGGCTTCTTAAAAAAAATTGATGATTTCGAGCTTTTGCCCGGCGTGGCAGAAGCAATTCACGAAATAAATGAATCAGGTTATCTTGCAATTGTTGTCACAAATCAGCCTGTTGTCGCCAGGGGCGAGGTCTCATTTGCTGAACTGGATCGAATTCATGATAAAATGGAAACCCTGCTCGGGGAAAAAGGAGCATATTTAAATGCCATTTATTATTGTCCGCATCATCCGGACAAAGGTTTTCCAGGAGAAATCAAGGATTTGAAGATTGTATGTGATTGCCGGAAACCAAAACCGGGGATGCTCCTGAAAGCTGCGGAAGATTTCAATATCGACCTTTCCCAATCCTGGACAATCGGTGACAGTGAGAATGATATTCTGGCCGGGAAGTCAGCAGGATGCAAAACTGTTTTCCTCGGAAATAAAGGCTTTGGGCAAAATGAAACAGCAAAAGATCTTCCGGACGCAATCAAGCGTTTATTAACATACAATCATAATTTGGTATGAGCATATAATATGGATGTAAGGCTTGAAAATCATTTTAATTCTTTACTGAACCGTTATCCCGAGCTGGAAGAGATTAGGCAGGATTTTCTCAAAGCATACCTCCTGATGGAAAAGTGTTTCGAACATGATGGGAAACTCCTGATTGCCGGCAATGGGGGATCCGCTGCGGATTCCGAACATATTGCCGGGGAACTTATGAAGCGGTTCAAAATCCCCAGACCGGTTTCCGATGTTTTTGCAGAGAACCTGAAAAAAATAGATCCTGTGCGAGGGGCTAAGCTTGCCGACAATCTTGAACAAAGTCTAATGGCAATTCCTCTTGTCGGACATGAAGCGCTAACAACGGCATATATCAATGATGTGGATGGGGAAGGCATCTTTGCCCAACAACTTTTTGGTTTCGGCAGACATGGCGATGTGTTTCTGGGTATTTCGACTTCCGGCAACAGCGAAAACATCATTTCCGCTGCCATTACAGCAAAAGCTCTTGGAATGAATGTCATCGGCTTGACCGGCATAGACGGCGGCGAATTGGCGCACAAAGCCGATGTATGCGTAAAAGCGCCTGAAAAAGAAACATATATGATACAGGAACTTCATCTGCCCATCTATCATTGCTGGTGTCTGATGTTGGAAAACAGGTTCTTTGGAAAACATGGATGACATAGTAATAGTCCGCCCGGGAAGCAATGAAGACGCATGGATCCCTAGGTAGATTCATTACACAAATTCCATTGTTTAAGAACAAAGTCAATCATCAATCAAACATTTACCATCATACAACTCAATTTGCGCCCCCCACACACATTTATATCTGATTGTTTTGCAAACAATTAAAATAGATATATTTTCTGAAAAGATAACATGAATAAATCAAAAGTGTTTATTGGAATTATTGCTATTTGTCTAGCAATAGGGGTGTTTGAAAGATTATTGTATTGTATCCGATATCCTGTTATGGTTAGGGATTCCTATATCTATTTCAATATTATTAAAGAATGGAATGCAACTGGCCAATTCAGAACAGAAGGAACGCTCCCGCCATTATCTCTCTACCTGTTAAGAATACCGAGTCATTTCTTTTCTTACGATATCATGAAAGGCGGGGTCCTGGTAAATGTATTGTTTGGAATTGCGATTATCGCCCTGTCAATCTTGATAGTTCATTGTATCTGCAACAAATTGGTTGTCGATTTTATATTTGGCATTTTGGTTTCGACACATCCGACACTGGTTTATTATTCTTGTCAAATGACAAGGGAGAATTCTTATCTACTATTTGTGTTTCTTTCTTGTCTGACGCTCATCATCGGGATCCAGAAAAATAGAATGATCTACTTCATGTTAACGGGACTCTTTTCCGCTGCAACATACTTGTGTAGACACGAAGCTTTGGAGTTGATTCCGATCACAGTGTTGACCATTGTCTTTTTCGGTGAAAAGAAGGTTTGGTTCGCCTGTATTACAAGAATACTTGTATTCATGCTATTCTACGCTGTATCTTTTGCTTTAATAACACATTTGATCGGGATTCCGATGCAATACTATTATGGCTATTATGAAGAATTCGAGAACAAGACATTAGACATAGAACTATAGAGATTCCCTTTGTTAATATGCAGATAATCAACATACTAGAGAGGATTTGCGACTGCGTTCAAATACCATATTTCATTTTG
>Ga0310696_10011002_pt1 | contig 10336 bp, 18 predicted proteins | sample AusTroGonzalo_MG_4_FD_203885 | JGI IMG/M metagenome (GOLD analysis project Ga0310696, IMG submission 203885) | Bovine rumen microbial communities from tropical cattle in Woodstock, Queensland, Australia - Gonzalo_02 (v2) (version 2) | ecosystem: Host-associated > Mammals > Digestive system >... | reverse complement strand
CCGCCGCCCGTCAAGTTCCGGCTGGCGCAGTTCGCGTGTCACCGTGAAACTGCCGCCGCCACGTGTCGCGCCGACCAGGCTGCCCAAAGCGCTTTCCGAACCCGTGACGCACAGGTTGATCGCGCTTTTCATTTCCCCCGCGCTCTTGATGCCGGAATACACGAAATTCTTCAGGAAAATGCCTGCGTTCAGCTGCAGATTCTTGAACGTATCCTCCCTCAACGAGGTGGTGTGTCCGGGTGCCGCAAAAAACTGAAGATTAAACTTCATTGTTCGTGTCTGCTCCTTTCTCCGGGTACGCACCCGGCAGATGATACGCATTGAGCGATAAATTGATGTAGAATGAACGGACATCGCCGCTGACCATCGTCTGCACCAGCGGGCTTTCCGGGTAGATCACCACATATCCGCTTTCATCGCCGATCGTGATGCCCCGTCCGACCTCGCGTATAATCTGGTCAGCCTTTTCCAGCATTTCGGAATAATCCGTTGTCCTGTACCATCCCTGGATGTAGAACGTTGCCTTTTGGTTCCATTCCGGTTCCACCACCGGATAAGTCAGGTACGGCAGCGTCACATCCTTCGGCACCGTCTCCGCCGCGTAGGCCGGGAGTCCGAACCCACCGACAAAGGTTTTCAGCGTTTTAGCCGTCTGCCGCATTCAGTTCCCACCTCTCTGCGGTGACCTTCGCGATTTTCACCGTGCTGGCAGGATGCGCGGTGCTGTCCACCGTCCTGCTCGTCACCCGGAAAACCGCCTGATCCGACAACCGCCTGAATACATCGTGGTAATCCAGTTCAAACCCCCGGTTCACCACTACCGTGAAGCTCTCGGAAACGCCCTTTTTCTCCGCGACCAGCTGTTCCACGCTGCCCGCCTTCGCAATCGCCGCCCTGAACGTTGCGCCTTCCTGCCACGTTTCCTTATAGCCGCCGAAATCGTCATCCTCCCGAATCCGGTTCATGATCACGCATTCTTCCATCATCTGTGTCAGAAGGTTCATATACACACCTTCCTCCACCGCTTCAGCCGGTCCGCGAAAGCGTCCTGCCACGTAACAGCGCCGCCCGCGCCGCTTCCGCCGCTTGCCTTCGTGTACGAATACACGCCCAGCACGCTTTCGTTCGTGTACGGTGTCCTGACAACTTCACCGTAGCTTTCCACCCACGCTTTTATCTCTGCGGATAACGCAATCACCGCAGGAGGAACGGCGAGAGCGCATATCGTGCCAGCCCACGTTTCATCCTGCAGCCCCGCCGCTTCGGTGTCATCGTCATTCGTGATCCCGTCCTCATGCCAGGTATACACACCGTCATTCAGTACGGAACCTTCGATCAGGAACTTCTGTCCGTCCAGAATCGGCAGGGAGATCATGCCGTCAGCGATCGTGAACTGTCCGCAGATCCGTTCTTCAACGAAATAATTGCAGATGTTTTCCATTATTTGCTGAAGCATGGATCTCCCTCCCTTCTCACTTGGTTTCCTTCTTCGTGGTTTTCTTGGGCTTTTCGTTCGGTTTCTGTTCGGCTTTGCCGTTCGCAACGATCACGCTCATCGAAAACCCTCCTTATTCCTTCGGCGCATACGTGATATCCGCCAGGCTCCAGAACTGCTGTTTCTTGTGCCCGTTGGCATCCGTCTGGATCGCGGTAATCCTCTGTGTCTTGTCCGTGACCTTGAATACCGCGTCCTGATCGCTGTCCAGATGGACCAGCCCGGAACCCTCCGTGGGAGTCATGCCGACTTCAACGTCTTCATAGGTCAGGCCGGAGCTGTAATTGCTGAAGCCGACCGCGATGAAGTAGCCTTCGCCCCAATCCTGCACAAGCGCCTTCGTGGGATCATCGTAGTATTTCAGAGTACCCGTGATCTTTCCCCCGGAAACGGCCAGCGAACTCTGAATATCGCTCACGTCCGTTCCCCAATAACTACCTGAACTCTTCGGGGTAAGAGTCAGCGCAGTCAGTCCGAGTCCGAGATAGTGCCTTTAACAACACCACCTGCGTACTCCACAAAGAACTGGATTCCGTTCATGACCAGGGTTTCGATCTGCGCCCGGTCTTCGGTGGGGATATCGGTCTTGATGCCGATGTAGCCCAGCTCGTCCACCGTCAGCCCGAAAGCCTTCGCGACATCGCCGTTCATGGTCAGGTAGTACAGGATCAGGTTTTCTTTCGCTGTCGCAAGGAACGTTCCCTGAGTAATCTGCCCGCTCATGATGACGGTTCCAAGGCCGAGGAAGTCCTGGATGTAGTTGAACCCGAACGCGGTCTGGACACTGATATTGGCAGCAGCCAGATAATCGCCGATATCCAGCGGATTGACGAAATACACGGCGGACGCGGTATCGTCCTCGAACAGCACCTGGAGCTTCGCCCACGCCGCCGCCAGCGCCGCCTGCAGGCCGTTGCCGGTCACGGAAACCGCCCCGGTAATCGTGCCGTTGACCAGGTTGAAGAAGTTGCTGCGCACGGTCTTCTGAACATCCCGCAGAATCGCGGTATCCGTGGCGCGGACCGCTTCGTCATAGCCGCTCTTCATGATTGCTTCGGCGGAAGTGGCCTTCCGGTATTTCTTCAGCGCGATCTCGCCAACCGGCACCTTGTTCCTCTGGTACCGGCTCAGCGGGATGACCTCGCCCTCCGGCACGGAGCCGTCCTGCAGGGTTCCGGTGGTGGTGTACATATACATCGTGGTGCCTTCCGCCATCGGAATCTTCCGGGTCACGCCCAGAACCTCAATCAGTTTCGCCAGTGAATTGTGGGTAAACTGCGCCACAAAATCCACTTCGCGGACTTTCGCCATCTGACTCTTGCCGATCAGGTTGGCTTCCGCCGCATTGGTTACGGGAATAGGATCAGCCATTTTATTCTCCTTCCTGTCCGGGCTTAAATGCCGAACAATTCGTGGTTTTCAGCAATCGCTTTCTGCCGCTCTGCCGTGTCACGGATCGCAAGGATTTCCTCCTTGGTCTTCGTGGCCTTGCCCGTCTGCGGGGGATTCTCGACCTTCGCGCCGCGTTCCGTGACCGTGGTCTTGAACTCCGCCCACTCTTCATTGATGGCCTTCCGCAGCTCTTCCTCGCCCTCCAGCCGACCGTCCTTCCCGATCTTCATCTTCGTGAAGTCCGTCACCCGGATAATGGAATCAATGCGTTTCGCCCCGATCTTTTCCTCTGCCAGCAGGCTCCTGTACGCCGCCCGTACCTTGGCAGCCTCAGCTTCATCAGCGGTTTTCTTCTTGAAGTCCTCAAAGGCTTTGTGTTCCTCTTCAAACTTCTTCTTGAAGTCTTCGCCGCCTTTGATTTGCTCCAACTGCTTCTGGAGTTCGGCGGCTTGTTCTGCCAGCGCCTTTTGCTTGTCCCTTTCCGCTTTCAGCGCGTCCGTGACCGCAACGTGTTCCTCCATGACTGCCGTGATCTGTTCATCGGTCAGCCCCGTGGATTTGAGAAAAGATCTCGTGAAAGCCATCCATATACCTCCCATTGCTTCGGCGGCTATGCTTCGCCGCTACGGAGTTGTTTTGCAGAGCGGTGCTTTGCTCTGCGTTCATTGTAAAATCGCGCAAAAAAAGAAGCATCGACAAAACTGTTATTTATCGATGCTTTCATAACGTTTTTGTTATTTCTTACCCGATCCTGCCGATGGTGGCCTGAAAGATCTGTTCAATCTCCCCCGTGAAGTTCTCGAACGCCGGGCGGAGGAACGGCCTTGCCGGGAGATTGATGTTCGGCGCTCCCAGCTCCTGATACGGGGCATATACCACATTGCTCCCCACGTATACCGTCACCTGATTTTCCCTGTCCTCCGGTGCGCTGTCCGCGTACACACCCTGCTTCTCCGCCACCGCCTTCCCGTCCCTGTCCGTGCGGTTGCTCTTGTACGAAGGGTTTTCCACCGGATTGCCGCCGATTGCGAACGTGATGGAATTGCGCAGCAGGCCCGTATCCACCGGACACAGTTCCTTCGCATGGCCCTCCACCGTGCCGCCGATCATCCGCGCCGCCTTTTCCATCTGGGAAAGCACCGCCTTCTTCACGTGCCGCACGTTGCTGGATACCTCAACGCCCATGCCTTATCCTCCCTTCCATTCCTTCCATTCCGCGTAGGTCATCCCCTCAATTTCGTTGTCGTCCTCATCCCGCCTTACGCTTTCCCGGTCGATCCCTTCATACACCTCGATCATCGTACACCGGCAGTTGTATACCAGCTCCGCTTCCGCCGACGGATCGCCCGGATACATGATTTCCATGCCGTCCACCTCAAACGGCTCGTCCACCGGCACTTCCTGACCGTCCAGCTCCTGGTGCGTGTCCCGCGTCCTGCTGTCCAGCGTTGCCACCCACCGCTTTTTGACCCTGATCCCGGCATCCTCCGCCTCTTCCATCAGCTCCTGCCGTCCCGCGTTCTGCGCCCCTGTCATCGCCGTCCGGGCGAACGTGGTCATCCGGTTGCCGTTCAGCGTGCATAGCTTATCGCACAGATCGTCCGTGATCTCGTCAATGCCCTTGCCCTGGATAATGCCCTGCGTCACCGCGTTTTCGACCTTCTGCCGGTTCCACCTGTAGTCCTTCTTCTCGTCAATCTTCCATTCCGGCAGCATCTTCGGCTTTTTCCTGATCAGCCGCGCCGCCGACTTGTCATTGTACAGCTGGAAGCTGGCCGCGCCGCCCGTCTTTTTCTCCAGCCTGAACGCCCGGTAATTGTAGTTTTCCGCAAACACGTTCAGCCGCCCCGCGCTGACCGCTGCCGCCGCCTGTGCGTTGACATCCATCAGCATCCGCGCCGCCTGGTCCACCTTCATCTGCCACTGTTTCCCGATGAATACCTGTCCCCGCATCCACGCATGGTATTTCGCCGGTGTGATCTCGCCGTTCTTCAGCTTCTCCAGCATTTCCGCGCCCTTTTTCCGGTGCTGCTTTACGAACCCGTCAAACTTCCCGCGCAGTTCCTCCGCCGCCTGTGCATAGATCCCCTTCAGCTTCTTCGCCGTTGCGGCGATCTGCTTCTCCGTGACCCTCGCGCCGTAATCCTGAACAGGCATTCATCACGCCTCCTCTTCCGGCTCTTCCTCCGCTTCAAACGCCCCCTGGTCCTTTTCGTCCTTCCGGGCCAGGATGCCGTCAATCTCATCCGGTGTCAGGAACGGGAGCTTTTTCAGCACCGTTTCGTCATCCAGATAGTTCGCCGCCAGCATGATCATCTGCGTCTGTTCCATCCGGTTGCTGACCCGGTTCCGGTTGAACAGCGGCATATCGTCAATGCCGAGAATCCCAAGGATTCCCCGGATGCACATGATTGCCTGGTATTCAAAATCATCCGCTTCCTCGTCCATCGGCTGATACGCCGCGTCTATATGGTCATTCGTAGCCCCTGCCGCCACCGTGTGTACGTCCAGCGCCCCGTAATCCTCATAGATCTGGTTCCGCAGCGATTCAATCAGGGCGTTCCGCGCCTGTGTCGGGATTTCCTGCGTGTACGGCGTAATGCTGGTATTGTCCGTATCCATCACCGCGATATGGTTCAGCTTCAGCCGGTCCCGGAACCGCGCAAGGTCCGCGTCCCCCATGCCCAGGGCGTTGCCGATGATCCAATAGATCTGGGCGCAGTCCTGAAGATCGTTCGCGAATCCGCTCTTCACCAGGTCATACGCATCGATCTTTGACCGCATCCCAACCAGGTCACTCTGCCTGTGCGAGCTTCCCCAGAACGGGATAATCGGAATATCGCTGTAATTGCTTTCCCCCACGATTTCATCCGGGTCAACCTCGTTATGGGCAACCGCCTGTTTGTATCCCTGCTTCGGCACGTATTCAACCAGATCAAGCCCTTTGCTGCCCTGCCTTGTCCGGTATTTCGTGTATCCGTTCGGTTCATAAACAACCACCGTCACAGGCTTTTTGCTCCAATCCAATGACCAGAACCGGAAACCAGCCATCAGCGATCCGTCATATTCATCAAACAGAGGACAAAACTCAGTTGCTTTGAACAGATCCGCATGGTCAAAGTTCCAAAAAACGTAGCTGACCCGGTGAAGCCGTGCGTATTTCCCAGCCGTATACATCACCGTGTCAAAGTCCTTGCCAAGAGCTTCCTTTGTTGTGTCCTGAACCACCCACTTGCCGTCAACGAACGCTTTCTGTGCGCTGGCGAAACTGATGCCGTTGCCCAGAGAATACGCCACCCTCTGAGTAACCAGCCTGTGAAGGAAATTGCTGGCAATGCGGTTGTTCGCCGCCGTAAAATCGACAATCTGCCGCCCGTTATCCGTATAAAGCCAGCGCATGAAATCCCGGATCGTGATATTGCGCTCCGCTTCATACTCGTCCGCATCCAGCGCAATCCGGTATTCCGGGCTTGTCATGTATTCGCTGATTGCCGTCTGGATAAAGCCTATTTCATTTCCCTTTTCCTTCGCTTCAACGTAATCCTGATACGTTTTCACTCTTTTCCACCGCCTTTTTCAGATTCTCTATCTCAAACTTGAGGATAGCATCCTTCATCCTCTCCCTGTCGATCATTTCCGTCGTACGCTGTTCCAGCTCTTCCTCTGTCATCGCCGTCACCTCATCCGAATACGCTTACATACTTCTTCTGCACAGGCTGCCCCGGTATCCTGTAAACCGGTTCCGTGCCGTACCGTACAGCATCAATATGGTGATTATCCCTGTCCGGGTATCCGCTGATAATATCCCCTTCCTTTGACCGTTCATATTCGTATCGCGTGAACTCCTTTGCCGTGTCCGGGCATCGCCGTGGGTCAATCACGATCTTCGCCAGCTGCTGTAGCCATTTCATCGAGTATTCAACCGACCCCGGCCCTTTCTGCGCCCCCACGCAGGAAAGCCCGAACTTGTTGTAATCCGCAATGGATTTCGGTTCCGCGCTGTCCGCCGTGATCCTGTCCTCCCGTGTCAGCCCCTTCGCCAGCAGTTTATCAGCCGTTTCCCTGTTCCCGGCCTTGTGCGCCGTCACTTCGTCAAAGATGTACAAAACCCGCTGCGCCGCGTCATACTGCATCCTGTTAAACGCAAACGGATCAGGATAATAGCCCCAGTCCAGCCCGTTCCTGATCCTGTCGAATCTGCTTATTTCATCATCCGTGATCTCCCTGATTTCAAGGTTCTCAAATACCTCGCTTCCGCTGCCGACCGCTTCCCCCAGGTATTCATGCCTGTATTCCCGTTCATTGGTATCCCGGATGTATTCCGCTTCCGCAATGAACTGCTCTCCCAGCCATTCTGCCGGGGCTTGCAGATACGTGCTTTTGTGGCACAGCCTGTCCGACCTGATTTCCTGGCTGTCGATGTTCGCCCAATTATCCCGGCTTATTGGTGGGTTATAGCTTTCAAAGTTCCAGAATACCGACCCTCCACGCATCGTGCTTTGCAGGATGTTACGGATTTCCCTGCGCCCTGCGAACTGATCCTTTTCCTCAAAATGAGTGATGGCAATATATCCGAACGGAACTTTGATCGATTTCAATTTCATTGGATCATCCGCACCCCGGAACAGGATGCGCTGACCCGTTGGCTTGTAAATCAGTTCAGGCGGCGAAGTCTTTGCATCCCATAAATTACTCATGCCCAGCTTGTCTATCGCCCAGATATACTGCGAAAACACACTGTCACGGATCGTGTTTCCGACCTTCCTGAACACACAGGCATGATACATTGGATTCTGAATCATCAGCGGTGGCACAATCAACGATATGCATGAGCTCTTCAGCGAACCCCGTCCCCCGGAAAGGTCATAATGCGTATGCCCGTGCTGAAACACATCATGCGCCAACTCATAAAACGCATTTCCGATCAGTTCAGACAATCTGATTTCAGACATCAATTACAATCCTCACAGGTTCAGCGTTCAGCGCAACATCCTGCTTATCCCTCCAGCGGTCAGGACGGCGGTTCTTCAGCCAGAATATCTGTGCCGTGCTGTTCGGTGGAGCATACTTCTTCACCTTGCGGATCTGCTTTTTCTGTTTCCCGCCGGGCAGTTCCTCAATTTCTGTGATCGTTTCCTCATATTCAAAGCCAAGTGCCGATTTGAGCAAAGCGTTCTCGACCTCAATGTCAACCGGAGCCTTTCCCTTTTTTAGGGCTGAGGAAATTGAGGAAAAGCGGCTGATCCATTCAGCGAATGATCGACCGGAAATGCCTATGTTGTGTGCTATCTGATCGTTTGTCAGGCCGTCCCTTGCCCAACCTTCTATTTGCATCAGGCCGTCTTTCGTTAGCCACTCCTCATATAATCCTTTTCGGCCAATGGGTATCACCCCCTGTGATAATTGTCATATATCCGTAGTTCCTTTTCTAACCGCCGGATATATCGCTGAAGGTCTTTTCAATGATAACCACCTCCCGTGTGATGGAGCGTCAGGGTCGGAGTCGAACCACCATCTTCCCATAGGATTGTGGGCTGTTCTGCCGTTGAACTACTAACGCAAGATAGCATCACATCAGTTCCTTTGCTGCCATCAACCGCCCGTGGCCGATGACAACAACGTTATTTGCATCCACAACAATCGGTTGTGTCCATCCAAATTGTCTTATGCTATTCGCTATGTGTTCGACCTGTTCAGCAGGGTGCATTTTTGCATTCATCTCATACGGTATCAGTTCATCAGGCGATAACCAGCGCACCTGTTCAATCTTCTGATTCACGGCATATCCTCCACTTTCATAATCCGTAATTCATAGCCCAACGGCTTCAAAAGCATTTCCATCGTTGTCAGCTTGCAATTCCCTCTGTTGAATGTCCTGCTGACCGCCATCCCCTGATCATCCAGACCAGCCGCCCTGCTCCACTCTGCCTGAGTCATCTTCTGCGCCCTGCGAAGCTCATCCGCAAACAGTATCAGATTCCTTGCTTCCATTATTTCACAGCCCCTTCCGTTTTTCATTATCAAAACTGTTAAAAGTAAACTAAGCGGTTCGGATGTGGCATCTCTGTACCGACTTAATCCGAACGAATTATCCGTTTATATCGTTTTCAATTTCACGGATGCTTTTCTTCGTAATCGTCCAATCCCCGTTGCCGCCCTTGTTGCAAAACGTTCTGAACGTTGCCATCGTCACGCCCATTGCCGCTGCGCACTCTTCAGCATTTCCGTCAAGGATCATCAGCTTGTCATCCGAGTTTCTCCATACCGAATACAGAAACCGGATATTATGTCTCATCTCCGTTGCTCCTGTTCCATGCGTTCACCGCATCAATCTGCGCCTTGCCTGAAGCATCACCGATGAAATGTTCACCTTCTACCCGGCATTTGTCGCATTTCATAAAATGATCTGTCTTGCCGCCTGCAGCCGGATAGATCATCAACCGTGCCGCCCCGTTGCATTTTTTACACGGCGCGATCCTAATAACAGTTTCCGCTATGTTCATCAAACCGGCTCCTTTTGGGCTGTCATAACCGCCCATCTACCTAAAGACGGGTTGCCCTTGAATGACACTTGGCCAAACCTTCCCCGGCGTTTGGCACCACGCTCCTTAGTCGAAGTCAACTATTCAGTGCGTTCTGAATAGCTTTTATAAGTTGCATACCATTCACTATTGTTTCTTCATTCATCGTACTGCCATCAATATCTAAAATTGCAACGTTTACGCAATCCGGATAACCGTCTGCGCTTGAAATTCTTAGTTTATTTCTGTTCCGGTTTATCGTATCTTCGTCATCAAACCAACACTCAACTCTCATTCACAATCCTCCTAGATAAGTCCAAGCTCTTTGTATAATTTTACTTGTTGTTTGCGAATACGGTCATATTTTCTTTTTCATCTTGCTTTCTTTTCAGCCTTTGGATGATTCCATGTTTTCCTGATAGCCATTATTTCGCTCCTTTTCTTACGTAAATGCTCCTGCTAACCGAACCGCTTACCTCGCTGACCACGGATTCCATCCCGTGGCGTGTTCGTAACCTCGGAGCTTGCCTTATGCGTTGGCAGACGCAATCAACATCTGAAGGTGGAAAATCTTACCGTGCTGATTACTCCCCCATGGTACGCAGTGCTGTTGAATGCGCTCCTTTTGTTACCTAAAACCCGGAAGCCCTTCCCCCTCTTCCGGCTGGGTTGATCAATCCCTCCATCATCTTACGTGCCACACATCGCTCGTATTGATGTGCCGAAAAGACGCACTACTTCAGACCGCTCCTTTTGTGACCTTATTTCTTAAGTATCAATGCTATCCATATAAGGACAAGCATAAGAACTACTACAAGCATAAAACTGCGTATTACTTCGACATTGTATGAAATTTTTATCAGTTCTTCTTCAATCATATGTCGCTCCTATTGCGAATTTTCTTATGGCTAATTGTTGCCTTTAAATC
>Ga0310696_10011001_pt1 | contig 10336 bp, 5 predicted proteins | sample AusTroGonzalo_MG_4_FD_203885 | JGI IMG/M metagenome (GOLD analysis project Ga0310696, IMG submission 203885) | Bovine rumen microbial communities from tropical cattle in Woodstock, Queensland, Australia - Gonzalo_02 (v2) (version 2) | ecosystem: Host-associated > Mammals > Digestive system >... | reverse complement strand
TTTCGGCCAAGCGGTGCACGTTAGCTTCGCGAGCGCGGAAGTCACCACCCTTAACGGTATCGTAGAACAAACGATAAACGGAGTCGCCATCGTTCTTGTAGTTCTTAGCAGCGTTGATACCACCCTGAGCGGCAATGGAGTGTGCACGACGCGGGCTGTCCTGAATGCAGAAAGACTTTACGTTGTAACCAAGTTCACCAAGGGATGCTGCAGCGGATGCACCAGCAAGGCCAGTACCCACAACGATCACTGTGAACTTACGCTTGTTGGCCGGGTTCACGAGTTTGAGTTCAAACTTGTGCTTGGTCCACTTTTCTTCGATGGAACCACCAGGAATTTTAGAGTCAAGAATCATTAGTGGTCTCCTTACTTTTCAATATTGAAAGAAACTTGTACTTCGCCAACAGACGGAATGACGAAAGCAGCCTTGTCGGCCTTAGCCTTCTGCTGATCGTACTGCTGCTGGAGGCTACGAGACTTTTCGATGAGAGCCTGGGTTTCAGGCTGGTTAGCGAGGTAGTAGGAAGCGACAGCGGTGATGCCGAAGCCGAGTGCTACAACGACGCTATAGACGATACCGGCGATGTCGATAATCGGAGTCCACTTCTGGTGAGCGATACCCATCGTCTGGAATGCAGACGAAATAGCGTGGAACAAATGAAGGCCGATTACGAACATGCTAACCACGTAGAAGGCAGCCCAACCCGGGTTTGCAAACATCTGGATGGTGGTGAGCCACATGTCGCGGATGATTTCGCCCTTGTCGTTCACATAGAGGTAGTGTTCACCGAACTTGAGCATCATGAGGTGCTGGACGAGGAAGCCGAGAATGAAGAGGCCAGACCAGATCATGGTGAACGTTGCGAAAGTCTTCTTACCCTTGCGAGCGTTGACTTCGTATTCGATTCCGCCACGAGCCTTCTTGTTTTCAATTTTCAAAGTAACAGCGAGGAAAATATGGAGAGCAAAAGCACCCACGAGCACCAGTTCGACGAGGTAAATCATCTTCACCGGGAAGTGAAGCGGGTTGAATCCGGTCAAGAATTCCGTGTAGGCATTGTAAGATGCCTGAGCCGAAGCCTGGTCGAAATTCAAGAGCTGGAAGTTACCACACATGTGGCCAAGGATGAACAATGCCAAGAAGGCACCAGTGCATCCCATGATCTGCTTCTTACCAATGGAAGAAGTAAGATACGTGATGATCCATTTCATTTGAGTCTGTCTCCTTAAGGGGATTTTATTGTTTTTTGTTACACTCTATTAGAGAACGCAGCAGGCCTTGAGAGAAGGCATTTCGTATGCGTAGCGTTCTTCCTTCTTGAACCAGAAGTCGAGTTCGCGTTCGGCGGATGCCGGACTGTCGGAACTGTGAACGACGTTTTCGGTCATAGAAGGTGCAAAATCGTAGCGGAGGGTACCCGGTTCTGCCTTAGCCGGATTGGTAGCACCGTTAATGGCGCGGACCTTTGCAATTGCGTTTTCGCCACCGAGAGCGAGCATCACAGACGGGCCCTTGGTCATGTAGGCTTCGAGTTCCGGGAAGAACGGCTTCTCGACGTGTTCAGCATAGAAACCGCGAGCATCTTCAGAAGTCATCTGGTGCATCTTGACTGCACAGACAGAGAGACCTGCAGCGATGTAACGGTCAATAATACGGCCAACCAAGCCAGACTTGACAGCGTTCGGCTTGATCATTGCAAATGTCATTTCCATAGTAGTACCTTTTTTTGAAAGTTGTGAAAAATATAGTTTTTAGTAGGAAGTGGGAAGTAGGAAGTAGGAAGTTTTGAAGCGATAATAGAACGCAAGAACTCGTATAATTGCGGCATAGCCGCCAAATCTATACTGTCTACCGTCTACTGTCTACTTCCTACAGCTCGCGAGCGAGCGACTATTCCTCTGCCGCAATCTTCTTCATGAGCTCGTCGGCGAGCTTGCCATTACTCTTGATGTTTTGGATAAGCCAATCGACCGATTCCATGAGATCGCTCTTCGGGTAAATCTTCTTGAATTCTTCAAAGACCTCGAGCGCTTCCGCATCCTTGTGCATATTTTCGTTCAGAATGAAACCGCGGCTGAACATTGCCTTTTCTGCATCCGGAGAATCAGGCCATGTCTTGTAGAACGCTCTATATTCTCTCTGGGCTTCATCGAAATTTTCTCGATCGCTAAAGATATGAGCAAGTTCAAATGTAGCCTTACGGGCAACGGAATCAATATCCACATAGCGATCGCGAATGCCAGACCAAGCGTGGTAAGCCAATTCAACATTCTTTGCTTGTGCATAAAGCGAATCAGCAGACTTCATGGCCATTTCCACAGACACTTCCTGTGGCAAAAGCGTTATGTTATCTGCAAATAAATCAACCTTGGCGTTTCCCCAAGAGCTCACGACTTCCTTATCCCATCGGCCAGAACGGAGCTTCAAGAACGCCGATTCAAAAACACGTTGTTTGGCCTGTTCGTAGGTCAAAGGCAAGTAGTCTTCTTCGGCATAATAATACGTTCTCTTCATGAGGTTTTCAGGAATAACAAACCAGTCGCTCAGCTCGGCACGAGACTCTTCATAAGACAACGACGAGTGTGAAGGATTGCCCATGCGTTCATAAAGAGCCTTGAGAGAATCTTCCGGTACAGAAACCTGGTTGAGGACCTTACTTCTATAAAGCTTGATGACGTAATCCACATCGCTCTGGCGCTTCATGGCACGGTATTCCCAAGAGCGGTCTAGTCCAATTTCACGAGCTTCGGTGGCAAACGCAAGTTGCTGTGCAAGAGAGCTTACAACGCGATCATGAGTCTTGCGAGAGCGAATCAACGTCGGATTGTCCTCGTAAACCACAAGAACATCCTTTTCGCGAATCGCAGGTTCACCATTCATCGTCACGAGAACATAAGAAGAATCAAGTTCATAATTTGCAGTTGATGCAAGTTCGCGTTCAATTGTTTTACGGACACGGTCAAGCGGCTTCTGCTGTGCAGCAACCGCCGATTCACGGTAAAACACATGGAAACGGCCCGTAGATTCAGAGCGAATGACCGAAGAAACCTCCCCATCAGCCAAGGAGTCCAGTTCAATAAACATGTTCGGAACAAAGCCTATGCCATATGGGAGCGAGTGTCCAAGCAAAACCTTCCCCACAAAGCCTTTGGCCTTTTTCGTTTCAGCATTTTGGCTGAACTTGGCGACCATTTTCATGAAATTTGCAAGGCCCATCTTTTTGTTCTTGAAGCGCTTGGCAAGGACCACAGAGTCCGCAGATTCTGCGTGATAGACGACAAAGCCATTCGGAGTCATGTACATGCGTTTGTGCGATTCATAATATGCTTCCGGCGTAGGCATCTGGATTTCTTTTTCCAGAATGTTAAACTTTTTCTGGAGAGCGGCACCAGCTTCACGAACAATCCGTTGGCGATGGTCCGAGACAAAACGTTCCTTGATATCATCTGTAATCTTGACTTCGGCTGTAGAATCGGCCAAATTTCTACGCAAGAAAGCATAAGACCTCAACGAATCCTTATGATCCTCGATGTATTTGGCATCAGCAATCTTGTCGCGAAGATTCATGTAAGTCAAAGAATCCGGGAACTCATTACGATGCTTGTCATAGAAAAATGCAAGTTCGTCATCACTATACATCAAGCGGTCCATCGAATAGAGGCGCTGATAAACAAACGTGAGGAGGTAATTTTCCATCGAGCCATTATGAACATCGAGCTGTTCCTTGAGTTCAGGATGCTTCTGCAAAGCAACAGTATAGAGAGCCTTGCGACTAAACAGAGATCCAGAAGCTTTGCGCATATCTTCCGTATTCGGAACAATATTTCCGACTCTCATCATGAAGGCATAGTCTTCTTTAAAAATGGGTTCACCATTCACTCTAGCTACGAGAGTATCCTTATCTCCGATGGAATTGCAACCTGTAAATACAAGAGTGCATAAAGAAAAAATCGCAAGCAAAGCCTTTTTCATAAGATCCTCATGATTATGTGCCTGTGAATATAATAAAATGAAACCGCTTTGCGGCAGTAGACAGTAGGAAGTAGGCAGTGGTTAGGGCAGTCATGCTACCGTTGGTCGTGTTTAGTGAGCTATTGGAAGCAACAAAAACACAACTGCCGGGCCTTAAAATTACTTTATTCAAAATAAATAATAATTTACAGTTTTCAAATACAATCATATCCAAGCTATTGTCCACGAACACAGACTGCAACAATACACCACATTATCTATATTGATGGCGCTTGAAGAGTATTCTATCAATATTTCTGGTGAAAGCCGCCATTACGACGGCTATTGTAGGCGCAATCGCAACGGGCGTCTGGTATGTCCATTTTGCCATTGAAGAAATTCTTTCGACTCCGCACACTTTTGGCGACGTCACTATAACCCCTTATGGACACCACCAAAACAATCTCCTCGACCACTATTACGATTCCATCCTTGTCCAGAAGGGCGCCTCGACTTACATGGTCCGTGGACCGCACTTGGACATCACTATTCTTGGAGACAACAGAGGCGTTGTGCTGGACATCAACGAGGTTTCCATAAACCAGGTTCCAGATACGACAAAAAGCAAATCTGCCGCAAGCGACACGACCAAGCTTGAAGCGTTTGCCATCCCCGATAACTGGAGATCACCGCTCCCTGTAAAAATCAGCCTTGGAAAGCTCGACTTTACGATGGGCGAAATGGGCTGGAACGCCAAAAATATCCTCGCCCAAACGAAAGGACAGCGGAGCCTAGTGCTTAATGCCGACAGCATTCAAGGCACCTACGTCGCCGAACCAGCCAACTTGCGACTCGACTTGGACTTCGAAGAAACAAACGTCGTTGCAAACGCAAAAGTCACAACGCCAAGCAACAGCGTATCCATCAACGCGACCGCACCGAAAAACGACGTGACACAATTGAAGGTAGCTACAAATGTGAACGTCAAGGATCCGTTCATGATGGTTCCGATGAAGCTCCCCAAGTCCATTCCGGCGATAAGCAATCTTAACGTCAGCGGCAACGTTTCGACATCGCTCACGAAAAAAACGCTCCAGTACAATTTTACGATAAAGACCCACATCGGAGAATTTTGGCCGTTCCTGCCACTCGATGCCATCATCAAGGTCAATGGCACCCCAAAACAAACGAACATCGAATCCGTATTCCGCAACAACGAAGGCGGGCACATCAATCTCGATGGCGTCATCAACGACAAACTGGATTTCGATTTTTCAGGCGAAATCGCATACATGAGCGCCATGTTCGGTCCGCAAATGATGCCAATGGACATGGACATCCAATCGATTACCAAGACCGGCGACGACATCGATGCCTCTATCGAAACACGCGAGGGTTCCGTTATCAGGGCACACGTCAAGACAAAGGACAGCCTCAAAGTTTTCTTTGCAGCTAACCTTTCAGCCATGGAACCTTGGGCACTGGACTGGGTCAAAGGGAACGTCGAAATCGGGAAGAATCCCAAGATTATCGGTTCCTTCCAGAACAACAAATTGCGTGCCTACGCTAAAATCGATTCCATCGTCAACGCTTACCATTTCAAGGCAGACTCGCTACGCATGCAGCTCATGCTAGACCTCGGACGACGTTTCATCGATTTTCCGAAAGTTACTCTCTACACTCCCAACGAAGAATTCTCCATTTCAGGCGATGTCGATTACCACGAGCCTACACTCCACACATCCTGGCGCTTAACGCAAAAGAACGGCGGCTCTGCCGAAACGGTTGTACACGTTGGCGATTCACTTCTCGTTTGGGCACAAGCGGACCATGCCGAAATATCCACCATTCCATTCTCGGACATCGAACTGAGCGATAAGCTCAAGGGGACCGTTACAGGCACGATTGCATACAATCTTGATTCGCGAGTCGGAGAAGCGGACCTCGATATTGACGGAAACGTAGAACCGTTTATCTTGCACGGACACACCAAGATTCGAGAAGTCGGTGACACCGTTTTTGTGGACAAAGCGGAATTCACGCACAACAGCAACAAAGTCGCCATGGAAGGCTCGTTCGTATTGCCTAATGATTCGAACCCGAACTACAAGCCGACCGCCATGCTCCCCATCCAAGTTTTGCATGCATGGGCATCCGCAGAAGACTTCAACTTGCCGATTCTTTTGGAACCGCTCGGCGACACGACGCTGGCCTCGGGCAGTTTCAACGGAGAGATTTCGTTCGAGGAAAAAACAGGGTTGCTCGGAAACATCGAATTTAAAGACGTGAAATTCACCAACATTCCGCCAGAATTACTGAACCTCAAGCTTTTGAACGTTTCCGCAAACAAGAACAAAATTGAATTGCTCACAAACTTTGACATCATGAACGGTGTCTGGACAGGCAGCACAAACATTGTTGTAGACGACATATTCGAGCCGAACAGACAAGTCAGCCTCACATACACAAGCCCCAACGGTGGATTCTTAAAAGGTGACGGAAACATCAATAATGACCTTGACTTTTTAGGAACAATCAAGCTAGGCGGGGCATGGCTCATTCCGGAAACGCGAGCCGAAATTGAAAAGACGGATTTAAAAATTGACGTACAAGCAAAGCTCCGCGAGGGCCTGCCAGGAATTTCAGCAAAGCTTTGGTCGGATTCCACCATCGTTCGCTATTCATCGTTCCCGACAAACTTTCCGCTTCGAATCCGTGGCGACCTCAAAGACGGTGCACTCGCCATCAACGAAATTTCAACGCAAAACGAAATCGGCGATATTCTTTTCGCCACATTGCTTTATGACTTGCAGACAATGCGTCTCGAAGCAATTGACATCAGCACCGAAAAGTACACGCTCGAAATGGACAACCATTCTGTCACGTTTAAAAATGTCACAAGCCACTTAGAAGATTCCGAAGAACAGATGTCCCTCGTCGCTGACATTCCATTGATTCAGTACAAATTCAACGATGAAACCTTCGGTACAGCAAATCTGAGGGGCAAAAGCGATATTACGTTCAACATTCCGCATACGCAAGACGGACAAATCAAGAACAAAAGTATCAACGGCAATTTCATTATTGACAAGCTCGTCTACAGAAAAGACTTGGACATTGAAATTACACCAAGTTCGCTCGACAAGCTTTTATCACTTTTCAACAACGCCATTGCGAACCTCCGCAACAAAGAGAAAACGGAAGCCAAGATTTCAGTTTCCACGCCTATTGACCTATCTTTCCACATAAGCGATTCCCAAAGCGATTCTGTAGAAGTCATATCGCCGTTTGCGACGTTCCCATTCACATTGGACATTTGGGTGCTCGGAACAACGACAAGGCCTATTTTACGCGGTGACGTCACCAACGCAGACAATGGATTTATCGGCGTCAAGGACATTTACGAATTCGACCTCAATGCGTTCAATATTTCTTGGAACGACGTTCCGTGGCAACATGGCATTATTGACGTTTCCAGTTCCCAGGAACTCCCCTACTGCTCGGAATCGGACGACAAAGACAAAGAAACTTGCCCTGTCAACTTGGACATTCAAGGAACAATCACAAACCCGCAGCCCATACCTAGTTCCAATTGCGGTACAGAATCTACCGCTGCAGACACTTACCGCAACATATTCCTTGGATGCGTCGCTACAGAATCCGGCGTTTCGGCAGACTGGAACAAGCTTGCAGGTAAAGCCATTGGTAAAGTCATTTCCTCGACAGCCAACAGGACTCTGGGAGGAGACTACATTGGTGATATCGACATGAAGGTGATGTTGTTCGACAATTCCGGCAACGATAAAGACTCTTCGTACTTCAAGGTTCCTATTTCCTTGGATCGCTGGGTCAAGAACTTGAGCCTAATCTTCGGTTACACGCAAGACCAGAGTATCGACCCGATTTACGAACAAGCACTCCAGTTCGGTGCGACCTACACACTCCCTGTATTCCAAGACAAGGAATACTCACACAAGAACCATTTCTCGCCAACGCTTTCCTTGAACGGCCTGCTCATTTCAAAACAATATACATCTAATACGGGTACCGAAAGCAACAACGAAAACCGCGTCGAAAAGAACATCGGCATCAACTACACCTATAAATTCTGGAACCCATGTATTTTGGGCATTGGGCATTGCGAAACAGTGCGACCGCCAAGAGCCATGCTCCAACCGAATGACCCGTCGGCAAGCGAATCGAAGAAATCGGAATCCTCTGATAAAAAGCAATCGAAAAAAGATTCCATTCCAGCATTGAACGCTTCAGCAAACAAGCCGTCTAACGATACAACGTCCACGGAGAAAGCAAAATGATTTTATTGATTTGCGCATTATTGTTTTTTTCGTCGCTTGCATTTGCAGATACCGAAGATAAAAGTCCTTGGTCCGTTTCCATTGAAGGGAACAAGATTTTTTCGAAATTCCAATTAAACGAGCAACTCGATATTCCCGATGAATTTGGACAGCTCGACACAATTAAACAAGATTTTTTGATGCGCCTTTCTTCGGAAAACGTAAAAGCCCTTTACTTTTCCCGCGGCTATTTCAGCCTTGATCTAAAACTGGAAATTGATCGAGAGCCACTGTCTAACGGAAACGTCCTACGCAATTATACCATCACGGTAAACGAGGGCGAATGTTATCGATTCAATGACGCGAAAATCATTTCAACAGGTGACGAACCAATTCCAATTGATTTGGGATCACTCAAAATTACAAAGCACAGATATTATAATCAAGAAGATATTTCCGAAGATTTGCAGGACATTCAGAAGGCCTACCGCAAGCAAGGTAATTTACACGTTTATCTATCTTCTGAAGAACACGTCGATACCACAGCAAAGCAAATCAACGTCATCATCAACGTGAATCCGGGCCCTAAAGTTTTGATGGGAAACATCATTACCACAACACAACGCGTCATAAACAAGAACGAAAGGAAACAAACACCCGAGCAGGGATTGACGGATACATCATGGCTTTCATCGCTTTGGCGCATTCCCAAGGGCGAAATTATTGACGGTAACCAATATTTCAACTTCAAGAGCAAACTTTATTCGACGCAATTGTTTACGCAAGTCAAACTCAACGATGAATTGCGCGAAGACGGACTTTCAGACGTTCACCTTGATGTTATCGAACGCGTTCCCGGTGAAGCGCGATACGGATTTTTCTTCGAAGAAATCTACGGCTTTGGAGCCATGGCCTACGCAGACCACAAGAATTTCTTTGGCAAATTCAATGAATTTTCGACAAGCGTGCAAATTGCACAACACAAGCAAGAAATCACGCTCGGGTATGCAAACCCACTCTTATTCGGAACCGCATTCACGTTCATCCCGACAGCAATCCGCTTTGTAGACCGTCTTTCGTTCAATCATGAAAAAATCAATCCGCCGGCCTACCCTGATAGCATCGAAGAACGTTACGAAATCATCAACCGTGGCGACTTGACATTCGGAATTACAAACAACATCAAATTCCGTGGAACCATCGATACCCGATACGTGAATAAAAATGAAGATAAGCTCTTCAAGCTCAAGGGCGAAATCGGTTTGACGTTCGACTACACAGACGATTACTTCAACCCGACAAAAGGCATTCGCGTATACCCCACAGCAGGTCTTGGCACAAACTTCAGCGGAAAATCAGAATCCGAAGACGGTCGCGTTTACACCTACGGCGAAGCCACTGTCAACTTGTACACGCCCCTTTTCTGGACATTGTACGGAGCACTCAGCGGAAGCATTGGACGCTTTTTCAACAAGGGAATTGAAGATGATGCCCGTGTATTCTATCAAGGCGGATCCCGCTCGGTACGCGGTTTCCGATTCCGCAGCATTTACGCAAGTTACGACAGCACATACACCAAGCACAACGAAAAAACAGATAGCACAGAGTCCGTCACAGTTACAAACACGGCTCTCACGCCTATGTATTTCCGCGTAAACGAAGAATTGCGCTGGACACTCCCGTGGAAATCAATGAGAGCATGGCAAATCGTGCAATTTTTTGACTGGGCTAGAGTTGTCGATACAAAGGATGACCGATTTAATTACGACCAAGAAGGAAGCCTTGGACTTGGCATTCGCTACCATTGGCAATTCCTGACATTCCGTCTCGATTACGCCATTGTAACGGGCCTCACAAGCAAGGACGAGAGCAAAAAGAACTCCACAAAATTTAAGTGGGGACGATTCGCGTTCGATTTGTCGCAGGCGTTCTAGTTTAAACGAAAGACGAGAGAAAGCGACGTTTTTTTCAACTCACGAAGTGCCGTTATTATTTCTTTATCTGTAGCTTGTGAAGCGAGCGTTTTCTCGTCTTATCGAATCACTTCTCGGTAGATTTCACCGAGCGTTTCACCTTTAGCAGCTATTTG